>Ga0187805_10000205_pt1 | contig 17998 bp, 12 predicted proteins | sample NC_wetland_sal_i_6_FD_132965 | JGI IMG/M metagenome (GOLD analysis project Ga0187805, IMG submission 132965) | Wetland sediment microbial communities from Neuse River Estuary, North Carolina, USA - Control_5 | ecosystem: Environmental > Aquatic > Freshwater > Wetlands > Sediment | place: USA...
CCGACTCGGACACATCAGCAAACAGGGCAACTCGCTGCTGCGCTTCTTGCTGGTAGAAGCGGCCCAGGTCACGGTGCGCAGTCAACCGCATTGGCGCAGTAAGTTCTTTCACCTGGCCCTGCGTCGAGGACGGAAGATCGCGAAGGTAGCGATGGCTCGGAAGCTGGCGGTGCATCTGTACTGGATGTGGCGCCAGGGGCTGGGATTACTGTCAGTTCGAAAAGCTCGGTTCGCACGCGGGAGCGCCCGGAAATCGCCATGGTGAGCATTAAATCACCGACGTAATGATTGGGGTATCCCGCTCCCCTAACAGAGGGGAGTTCGAAGAAATAATCATGATCGCGGTCGGGATCGAAGAGATGGCTGGGTCGGACTGAGTTCTGACCCCAACGATTAGAAGCGAGCCTAGGTTGGAATGCGCAAACCAACCACGAGAGCGAAATGGCGCTCTTTTACGAGTGCATGCAGTGGTGCGCTCGGATATTGCTTGACACCGCCGACATTGTTAGAGATGGGGATTTTTCGCCAATTGACTCCTTCAGTCTGGTTGGGCATCCGCGAGAAATTCGAGCATCCCCGGTCGCTCTCTCGTTCTGCTGAGAACGCGACCGAAGATGTTCGCAAAAGCGCTACTTGCGAGAAACTACTGCTTCGCCAGTTGTACTGGCACCGTCTGTGACACACTGGCATAAAGAGTCTCGCGCTCGCGGCGAGTTAAAGGCTTGAACACCAGCGAACGTCCCAGTTGAGGCAGGTTCATGGAGCGAACCTCTCGATTGTTGCCCGATCCAGTAACAAAGATGTAGCTGCCGCCCGGAGCAGCCTGCGCATCGAACTTCGCCGGGGCCATGGCTGATACCTTCCAGTCTTCGGAGTGAATCACGATTACGCCGGCCGGCAGCGCCGGACATTGAACGGAGCCCAGAGTGAGCCAATAGTGACCGGCAGGGAGGACTGCTTTGCCCCAGCGGGTTGCACTCGTCAATTGAAACGTACCGTTAAAGGACGTCTGGGCGTTTACCGCGATCCCGCCTGCAACGATTGAGAACAGCACCACGAAATTTCGAAGGTTTTTCATAAGCCATCTCCTGTTTTGATTTTTCGTTTGCCCCGGAATTGTTCGGTTCCGAGTCGCGCGATGGTGCGAATTTCACTCAGGCAGGCTAGGAGCTCAATGGATTGCGAGTCCCACGTGGATGGAACGTGTCTCCCATTGCAAGTGATTGGTGTATAAGCAGTTGCGGTTTAAAATCCCCAAGTACGGAATCAGCAGCTTTGGCCCGGTGCTATATTATTTGCATTTAGGACCGCCTGCGTCATGAAGGAAGCAATAGGAGCGCCGCAGTCGTCACCCATTCCCCCCTTCGCGGGAGTCATGCGCTTCGTCAATGTCGAGGTGGATACGCAAGCCGGAGAAGTGCGCCGCGGCGGAATCAAGCTGAAGCTCAGTGGACAGCCTTTCAATGTTCTCGTCGCCTTGCTGGAAAAGCCTGGACAGGTGGTTACGCGCGAGGAACTTCACGATAAGCTCTGGTCTCAGGACACATTCGTCGATTTTGAGCATGGGCTGAACAAAGCGATAAATAAAGGTTCGGGAAACGCTTGGGGATGATGCGGACAATCCTCGGTTCATTGAGACGCTGCCGCGCAGGGGATATCGGTTTCTGGTTCCGGTCACTCAACCGGAAAGCGGCCCTGCTGTCGACCAGCCTGCAAGTGTGGATGACACTCCCGAGCCATTGTTCGCAACGAGGACTCCCACAAAATCCTGGCGGATTGCGCTGGCCGTATTAGCAGCAGGAGTTTTTGTTGTCGTTCTGATCGTCGTTGCAAGGCCAGCGCGGTCTCCGCGCATATTGCGCTACACGCAATTAACAAATGACGGTTTGCAGAAAGGCCGTCTGGCAACGGACGGTTCAAGAATTTACTTTGACGAGCAATCACCCCACGAACACGAATTTCTCGCTGAAGTATCGGTTAAGGGAGGGGCTGTCACTCGACTAGCGCCTTTGCCAATGGAGAGCGGCGCGGACTTGGATTACTCCCCAGTATTAGATTATTCCCCCATCCGTTCCGAACTGTTGATCCGTACCGCGGTGGCAACGTCGCCGCTTTGGGCGCTTAGCGTTCCGGGTGGCACGGCCCTACGGCGCCTGGGCGGTATTGTCGCCGAGGATGCGGCTTGGTCACCCGATGGCCAGTCTATTACCTTTGGCAGAATCAACGAAATTGAAATGGCCAATGTCGACGGCAGCGACCCGCGGAAACTCGCCTCGCTGCAAGGGGACTCCATTTACCTGCGATGGTCGCCGGATGGCAAAGTGTTGCGGTTCACTTTCTGCCCCGGTAGTGGGTCGTCTTCGATCTGGGAGATCGCGCCCGATGGTTCGAATTTGCATCCCGTGTTCCCAGACTGGCGGGTCAGAAACGACATGGGAGGAGCTTGGACTGCCGACGGAAAATATTTTGTGTTCAGGTCAATTCGAAATGGCCGAGGTTCAATCTTCGCCGTGCGAGAAAAAAAAGATCTCTTGGCGAGAACGATAGCGCAACCTGTGGAGTTGACGACCGGCCCCATGAGCTTCACCACGCCCGTTCCCAGCCCAGATGGCAAACAGATATTCACAGAGGGGTTCTTGGACCGCGGAGAACTTATGCGTTACGACGGGAAGCGGCGAATCTGGGAACACTACCTTTCGGGAATTTCGGCGACCGATCTCGATTTTTCGCGCGATGGCGAATGGGTAACATATGTTCTTCTCCCGGAAGGCACACTTTGGCGCAGCCGAGTAGATGGCAGTGAGCGGCTGCAGCTGACCATTCCACCCCTGCGAACAGGTATGCCACGTTGGGCGCCGGACGGAAAGACCATTGCTTTTACAGGCCTGAAGCCTAGTGAAACGTGGACGATTTACCAGGTCCCCGCGGCTGGAGGCGAAACACAACAGCTTCTGAGCGAGAAGGAGTACTACTACGGAGATCCCAATTGGTCTCCCGATGGTAGCCAGCTGGTTTTTGGTGAGTCCAACTCGTCGCCCAAGGCCATTCACATCCTCGACTTGAAATCACGCCGTATATCCGAGCTACCGAACTCGGCTGGTCTATTCTCGCCTCGCTGGTCTCCTGATGGCCGCTCAATCATCGCATTGACTGCCAACATGGTGCCCAACCCGCCCCCCGCTAAATTAATGGTTTTTGATCTAGGTAATCGAAACTGGAAGGAATGGTGTGAGACGTCCTACATCTCCTACCCGGAATTCTCGTGGAGCGGTAATTACGTTTATTTCTCTGATTCCACAACTGGTTTTTTCCGCGTCCGGCGTGGCTCAAATAAAGTTGAGCCTGTCGCAACGCTGGATTCGCCGGGAGCAATCAAGCAGGATGCTTTCTGGTATTGGACAGGGCTGACGCCCGACGATTCTCCGCTCTTCTTGCACGATACCAGCACACGCGAGATCTATGCGCTCGATGTGGATTTGCCGTAACGGCACAACCTGTCCCGTAGCAATCACCATTAGACGAGAGTTCATCCCGTAGTAATGAGCGTCAAGGGAATGCTGTTTTCAGGTCAGCTACGAGATGAGTGTTGAAACCAGGCCTTAGCACAAGTTTGCGCCGTCTGTTCGCCCCATGCCGGCGCCCCAAATCCCCCATCCACGCGTCACATCGTCCCAAATATCTCCACATGTTTATCATCTAATCAACAGAGGTGTGTCGTTTCATCGTCTCTATCTCCAATCCCGTCAAGTTGAGGGTTCCCCAGGATGGAGACTCGAATGTGAACGGGTATTCGGTCTACCCGTCCCACGGGCCAGGCCCATTAGAAGCGATGGAGGAGTATTTCCGAGAATATCCCGCCGATTACGTCCGCGATGCCGCGCGGGAAGCGAAATTCGGCTTTACCTTCGCCACTCGCGGGTTTCTCATTCGCCGGTGAACAGCGCGAAAGCGCTTACTGCTTTTCTGCCGGAGTTTCCGCTGGCTTTTCGAATAACTTGGAATCGAGTTGGGGATTGAGTTCAATTTTCTTGAACTCGGCGGTGCTGGTCTGCTCTCCGTTCTGCTTGTTTTGGTGCTTGTAGGGCATGGTCAGACCATCGGCGGTGCGCCAGTCGGAGAGATCGCTTTCGCCGTCAAAAGGTCCGGCTTGCCCCACGCCCTTGTATTTTTCGCGCAGAACATATCCGGTTGTCGGATCGATATACCAGCGTACCCAGGGAACGGCGCCGCCGATATCGAGAACGTCGGCATCCACATCGCCGACCTTTTCTATTCCCGCCGCTGCAAAAGTAAAAGTCGGATCGTCGGCGTGCTGCGCCACATAGACGAGGTCGTGATGGAGTTGTGAGAGCATCTCAATTTTCTGATCGGGAGGCATGTTGCGCGACCCCATCCCGGGCATCGACATGAACGCGGCGTTCGGAGAGGCCACAATGGTGAGCGTGCCCTGAGCCATCCCGCCCTGCGGCATTTGCACGTCAATGTGCATGCTGTCGGGAAAGGCGAACATCGCCTCGATCTGGGCCGGAGGGCCGCCGGATTCGCTTTGCGTCATGCTTACCCGCATGGTCTTGATCGACCGCAGTTTGGGCAGGCCTCCCATGGCAGTCGCAACCTTCTTCGCAAGAGCCTTACCTTCAGGATTCGAAGCTGCGGGCGAGGACTTGTCTTTCGTTTCGGGAGGCGCCGGGATCGTGATGTCGATGTCTTTGACCGGGCCGAGCGAGGGTAGCGGCTTGTCGAAGTCCTTGGTATCGCCGACTACCAGCACCGCCAGTTGATTCTTGTGCAGATATTTGGCTGCAACCCGATTCACGTCTGCTGCTGTAACCTTCTTCACCTCGGCCTGATACTTATCCAGCCAGTCGGGCGGATATCCGTAATATTCGTACGCCATGCGTTCGCCCAGGATTTTATCGGGAGAGTCGAGCCGGAAGATGAACGCGTTGAGGATGGCGTCTTTGGCGCGCTGAATTTCGTCGTCGGTGATGGGCTGCGTGGCGAGATTGTCGATGTCTTCGTCCGTAGCTTGGATGGATTCGATCGTGCTCTGGCTCTTTGTCCCGATCGAAATCTGCAGAATGCCGGGGTGTCCGAAGTTCGTGCCAATGCCCCCGCCAACGCCGTAGGCCAGGCCGCGTTTGGTGCGGATATCGTTGAACAGGCGCGACGAAAATCCTCCGCCGAAAGCTTCGTTGAAAACGCTGATGGCGTAGTAGTCAGGATTGTCGCGGGTAGTGCCCATGGCAACCATGCGGATGTTGCTCTGGTTCACGTCCTCTTTGGGGATCAGGTAGTAGCCGGGTTTTGCGGGATTGTATTGAATCTCGTTCTTAGGAAGATCCGGGCCTTTGGGCCAGGAGTCGAACGCCGTGCGCAGCCGGGCTTCCATCGCCGCTGAATCGAAATCTCCGCTGATGCCGAGAATGATGTTGTTCGGATGAACGTACTTGCCGTGCCAGTCAATCAGGTCCTGGCGAGTGACGGCGGCAACGGTCGCATATTCCGGAACGCGGGCGTAGGGATTATCCGCCCCATAAGCAAGCTTGACGGATTCGCGATGCGCGATTTCACTGACCTCATCGTTGCGGCGAGAGATGGAATCGTCCTCTCCTTTCTGCGCAATCTCGATTTTGTCAGCGCGGAACTCGGGATTCTGAAGAACGTCGACAAATGCTTTGAAGACATCGTCGAGATCGCCCTTCAAACAGGAGAAACTGATCGTAGTTGAATCGGGACCACCCCCGGTTTCCACTTTGGCGGCGCGGACTTCGAGGAAATCGTCGAGTTGATCTCCGGTTTGCGATTTCGTGCCCCCGGTTCGCCAGACTTCACCGTAAATATCGACCAATCCGACTTTGTCGGCGGGTTCATTGACCGAGCCGCCGCGAATGCGCGCCGTTCCGTCAATCAATGGCAGTTCGTGATCTTCCTGCAGAAAGATCACCATGCCATTGGAGAGTTGGATCCGCTTGGGCTGTTGCGGATGGAAATCGGGTAGCTTGGGAATCGGAATTTGTTTCCAACTCTCGGCTTGAGCGGACGATTGCGGCAGAGCTCCGGTCAGCGCGAAGACAGCGAACAGTCCAGCCAGAAGAGTCTTTTTCATTGGCCACCTCCCTGTTCCGCGGAACCCCTCTCACTCTGTTCGGTTCCGTGTCCGCCTCCGCCGCCGGAGTTTTCGATGATTCCTACCGTGCGATTGGTATCGGTGAAGACTTCATTCGCCACCCGGCGGATGTCGGCTTTGGTCACCTGATCGATGCGATCGACCGAGCGGAACAACTCGCGCCAATCACCGTAGCGGGTTTGATAGGTAGCCAACTCCGTGGCGAGTCCCTCGTTGTCGTCGAGCCCGCGGATCAGATTGGCTTTGCTGCGAGTCTTGATCATCTTGAGTTCGTCGTCGCTGATGTCTTCTTTCTTCAACCGATCGATTTCCGCATGGATCGCCGCGGCCATCTCGTCTGGTTTGTGGCCGGGAAGCGGAACGGCGTAGAAGGCGAACAGGTGCGGATACTTGGTACCGGGGAGGCCGGTGAATCCCGCCGAAAACGATGCGATTTTCTTATCGCGCACCAGGGAGCGGTAGAGGCGCGAGGTGCGGCCTTCCGACATAAGATCGGAAATGGCGTCGAAGACGGCATCATCTTTGCTGCGATAGTCAGGCCGGTGATAGCCCTCGATGTAAATCGGCTGAGTCGATTCCAGCAGAACGACTCTGCGCTCGGAATTCTGCGGTGGCTCGGCCGTGGTGGTCTCGTCCGGATGCGGGCGCGCGGGCAGGCGTCCGAAATACTTCTCGAGAATGGGCAGGGCCTGAGCAGCTTTGATATCGCCGGCCACCGCTACCACCATGTTCGAAGGGACGTAATAGGTGTCAAAGAATTTCTGCGCGTCGGTGGCGGAGAAATAATTCAGATCCGACATCCAGCCGACCGTGGGCCGATGATACGGATGCGCCGCAAACGCTTCTTCCGTAAACTGTTCCAGCAAGCGCCCGATGGGATTGCTGTCGATGCGCATCCGGCGCTCTTCGATGACGACATTGCGCTCTTTATAAAACTCTCGCATTACGGGATGCAGAAACCGTTCCGATTCCAGGTACGCCCACAGTTCCAGACGATTTTCCGGCAACGAGTAGTGATATCCGGTTTCGTCGTAGCTGGTGAATGCGTTCAAATCCTCGCCGCCGTTTTGTTCGACAATTTTGCCGAACTCGTTGGGCTTGACGTATTTGTCGGCTGCGGCGATCGCGTCTTTCCAGGCTTTTTCGAGTTGCTTCAGCTTCGCAGGATCCTGCCCCACGCGCTTGTCCCGTTCCGCGATATAAGCTGCGTAAGCGACTTCGACCTTGGCAAGCGCGGGTTTTTCGGCGGCATAATCGGTGGTGCCAATCGTGTCGGTTCCCTTGAAGGCCATATGCTCGAACATGTGCGCCAGGCCGGTCTCCCGCAAAGGATCTTGTGTCGAACCGGCGTCCACCAAGGTAAAGAACGAGAACACGGGGGCCTCGGGGCGCTCGCAAATCAACAGCGTCAGGCCGTTGGGAAGCTTCTTGACGGTCACCCGCTTTTCGAATGAGGCTACATCCTGACCGAGAGCGATGGCCGAAACAACGAGTACAAGACATGCGATTTGCCAGGTGCGGTATTTCATCGGACCTCCCAGGGCTGCACGGATCTCTGTGCCAAGAAACATAGTTTGGACGGGCCAGCAGGGCAGAAGTTTGAAATTACGTTGGCGGGCGGGAGATTGTCAAACCGCCAGCGGCCTCAAAATAGGACTAACGCTGTATTCTGTGACGAACTGGGTTTCAGAAACAATAACCAGGCGGAGATCGCGTGACTGACTCAAGCGTCGAAATTCAAGGCAAAGATCTCAAGCTGTCGAACCTCGAAAAGGTGCTTTATCCGGCCACCGGCTTCACCAAGAAAGATGTCATCGATTACTACGTGCGCATCGCGCCAGCGATCCTTCCGCATCTGGCCGGACGGGCGCTCACGCGCAAACGGTATCCCAACGGCGTGGACGCTGAACCGTTCTTTGAGAAAAACGCTCCCATGCACAAACCGGCGTGGGTGAAGACAGCGCCGATCTGGAGTGGGAGCGGGCGGCGCACCGTGAATTACATCCTGGCGGACGATCTGGCCACACTGGTGTGGCTGGCGAATCTGGCGGCGCTCGAATTGCACCCGTCCCTTGCTTTAGCCAAAGACATCCAATGCCCCACCGAAATGGTTTTTGATCTCGATCCCGGGCCCCCGGCGAATATTGTGCAGTGCTGTCAGGTCGGGGTGTGGCTGCGGGAGATTTTCGAGCACTTTGGGCTGCAGAGCTTCCCGAAAACTTCCGGCTCCAAGGGACTGCAGATTTATGTTCCGCTCAATACGCCGACGACGTTCGACGCGACCAAACTTTTTTCGCACGCTCTGGCGCAGTTGCTGGAACACGATCATCCCGAGAACGTAGTTTCGGATATGAAGAAAAAAATCCGCGGCGGCAAGGTATTTGTGGATTGGAGCCAGAATGATGAGCACAAAACCACTATCGCCGTATATTCGCTGCGGGCGAGGGAACACCCTACGGTTTCGACCCCGGTGACCTGGGAAGAGGTCGAGCGCGCGCTCAAGAAAAAGGATGCCAACCTGCTGGTGTTTGAAGCGGCTCAAGTTGTTGGGCGTTTTGAAAAGCAAGGGGATCTGTTCGAGCCCGTACTGAAGTTGAAGCAGAAGCTGCCCGATTTGAAGGTTGCGGCCTCTGCCGGGGAAGTCAAGCCGCCGCCAATCGAGATCGCCGCACAGGCAGAAGATGCGAAGGCTCCGCGGCGGAGAGCGAGCCGCAGGGCGCCCGCAAAGCAGGCTGCGGCGCGAAAGAAGAAGAGCAAGGTATAATCCCGCTCGATTCGTTCGAAACAGGATCCGATCACATGGCGCAAATTTTCGCAGGAACTTCGGGGTGGGCTTATCCGAGTTGGAAACCTGAGTTTTATCCGGACAAGCTGGCGCAGAAGAAATTCCTGGCTCATTACGCGGCTCAACTGAACACCGTCGAAGTCAATTTCACCTTCCGGCAGTTGGTGAAAGAGTCGACGATCCAGAACTGGCTGCAGCAAACGCCCGATCACTTTCGCTTTGGCATCAAGGCGCACCAGGTCATCACGCACATCAAGCGGCTGAAAGCTACGGAAGATTTTGTCCCACGATTTCTGGCGACGATTGAGCCACTCGCGGCTGCGGGCAAGCTCGGCCCCGTTTTGTTTCAGCTTCCACCAAACCTGAAGGCCGACGCAGCCTTGCTTAAGGATTTTCTGGCTGTGTTGCCACGATCTGTGCCGTCAGCATTTGAATTCCGGCATGAATCCTGGTTCAGCGATGCGACATGGGATCTGCTGAAGGAGAGCAATGCGGCCCTGTGTGTCGCCGAAACCGAAACCATGACCACGCCCGACATCGCGACTGGCAAGTTTGTCTATTACCGCTTCCGCAAGCCAAGTTATACGGGCGAAGAGCGGAAGTCGATGATCGACCGCATCGCGCAGCATCTTGCCAGCGGCCGCGACGTTTTCGCTTATTTCAAGCATGAAGAAACTCCCGAGGGCGCGCTCTATGCGGTGGAATTGCTGCGCGATCTGCAACAAATCTGAATTTCAGCGTCTGCCTGGTTCGCACCTGCGTCATCACTTTTCCGAAAGTCCGATAACGCGCATACTTTTCCCGGTGGCTTCCGCTTCCAATTCGCAGGTGCTGTCTGGATTTCTGGACTATCTCCGGATCGAGAAGGGCCTGAGCCAGCTCTCGATTCGAGCCTACTCCACGGATATTCTTCAGTTCGCGGAGTTTCTGGAAAAGGGAAAGCGGCAGCTTCTAAGCGCCCGGCGCAGTGATGTCCGCGAATTCCTGCAGCAGCTTTTTTCGAATCGTGTGGATGGGCGCAGCGTGGGCCGAAAGCTTTCGGCGTTGCGGCACCTCTACCGCTATTTGCTGCTCGATGACAAGATCGATCACGATCCTACGTTGGACATCGAGTCGCCGAGACAGTGGAAGGTTTTGCCGAAGTCGCTGGCGCGGGATGAGGTCGAGGCCACGCTGGCTGCTCCAGTTGCCTTGCTGTCGAGCCATCACCGTACCACGAAAGATGCTGCGCCGCTGGCATTGCGCGATCGCGCCATGCTGGAGTTGCTATATGCCGGTGCGCTGAGGGTTTCAGAGTTGGTCACCTCAACTTTGGAAGATCTGAAACTCGAATCCGGCTACATGCTTGTGCGCGGAAAGGGTGACAAGGAACGCATTGTGCCGTTGGGCAAGCCTGCCCAGGATGCGCTGGCAGAATACCTTGCCGATGGGCGCCCGGTGCTTGCCGAAATGCGACCGATGAAATCGAAGAAGAATGGATTGATCCAGCACTCATCCAGGAATTCTCCATTTCTTTTCATCGCGCGCGGCGGGCGCAAGCTCACTCGTCAGAGGATTTGGCAGATGGTGGGTCAGGCGTCAGCGGCTTCGGGGCGGCATGCGTCTCCCCACATGTTGCGCCATTCCTGCGCCACGCATATGGTGGAAAACGGAGCGGACCTGCGAACCGTGCAGACCATCCTTGGACACGCGGATATTTCGACCACGCAGATCTACACGCATCTGGCGCTTGATCGCTTGCGCAGCGTGTATCAGAAGCATCATCCCCGGGCGAAGCCGAGATAACGCATGAGCAGAGTAAACACCATTGTCGGCAAAGCAGTCGAGGATTTCCTGCGTCATCTGCGCGAGCGCAATGCCTCGCCCCACACCATCAAAGCGTACAGCGGCGATCTCGCGAACTTCACCGCCTACGCTGGTTCTCGCGGCTGGAAGCAGATCGATCACATCGCGGTTCGCGGATTTCTTTCGCATCTCTACGAGAAGGGGCTGAGCAAGACTTCGGTGGCGCGATCTCTGGCGGCCGTGCGGTCGCTCTACCGCTGGTTGGCGCGGGAAGGCGTGGTCGAGCAGAATCCGGCCAAACTCGTCGCTACTCCCAAGCTCCCCAAGAAACTTCCACGGGTTCCCACAATCGAAGAGATGAATTCTGTGCTTGATGGACAGATGCCGGAAGTTGCCGCATTTCCCGAGCGCGATCGCCTGATGCTCGAATTGTTGTACGGATGCGGGATCCGCAACTCCGAACTCACCGGAATCAATCTCGACGACATCCGGTTGAGCGCGGAGGCGATCCTCATTCGCGGAAAAGGGAAAAAGGAGCGCTATGTCCCGTTCGGCGCGTCGGTGAAAAGCGCTTTGGCGGGCTATCTGCCTGCGCGTCAGACGTTGTTGGCCGAGTGTGGCAAGAACACTGGAGCGCTTCTGATTAACCAACGCTGCGGTCGCCTCACGACTCGCAGCGTGGGACGCATTATCAAGAAGATCGCCGTCGCCAAGGGACTTTCGCCCGACGTGCATCCTCACACGCTGCGCCATGCTTTTGGCACGCATCTGCTGGAGGAAGGCGCGGATTTACGAGCGATTCAGGAATTGCTCGGCCACGAACGACTGGCCACCACGCAGCGTTATACGCAGCTTTCGATGAAGCATGTCCTTGAGGTCTACGATCAGACGCATCCTCGCGCCAAATAACCCTCTTCCGGTCAGCCACTGCAATTACCTCAGTAACTTGGGATTTTCCGAACTGAGACTCGAAAATAGTAGGACCGGGAATCGCTGAACGATCGGAGTTCGGCGCCCCTGTTTGGCGGAGGAGCGGTGCGCAAAATCAATCCTGAGCTATGGCTGTTGCTGTTTCTGGTGTTGATTGCGGCGATCTTGAATTTTCTTGTCGCCTCACAGCGCATGGCCCTCGTCTTCTATTTCCTGCCAACGCTTTTCTCCGCGTATCATCTGGGCCGGCGTCACGCGACTCTGACTGCGTTTGCCAGCGTGGTCCTAGTCGTCGCGATGGCGTCGCTGAATCCGGCGCTGTTCACCCGCCGGGTTGAATTGCCCTTTGCAAAATGGCTTGACCTCGCGGTTTGGGGTGGCGTGCTCATGGTCGCGGGCTACGCGACCGGAACGCTCTACGAAAAGAACCAGAAGACGCTGCTGGAAATGGAAGAGGGTTATGACGGCATGCTGGCAATCCTGCAGAACTTCTTGGCCAATCAGAAATACAGCGACTCCCATGCCTACCGCATTTCGATGTGCGCCACAAAGGTAGCCGAGGGCGTAGGCCTCGACACCGGCAGCGTGGAAGACATCCGCACCGCTGCGCTGCTGTTCAACATGAGAGAATTGGGGATCACGAATGAAGTTCTCTGCAAAGCCGCTCAGGTTTCGCAGGAGGATTTGCGCCAGGGACGGCAAAATCTGAACAAGACTTTTTCCAAGGGCAGTGCTACGGGTGGTTCATTGCGGCGTTCGATCCCGATTTTCTTGGAAGAACGTCAATTCCGCCAAACTGGCGGCAAGCCGGACGAGACTTCTTTTGAAGTGCAAATTCTCGTGCTCGCGGAAGAGTACGAAGCGCTGACCAGCGGCCAACGTGGAACCAAGATGTCTCCCACGCAGGCAGCACAGGAAGTGCTCAAGCGGGCCGAGGGCCGTTACGACTCGATGATCGTAAACGCGTTTGCCAATACCTTTGCCGGGAATACCGCTGCCGCCAAGGCCTGAACCGCCGGATCATCGCGGCTCACGTAGTTTTTTTCCACATCGCCACAATCTTCGCTTTCAAATCCGACGTAAGTTGTTCATACGTTTCTTCCGAAGCGGAGGATTCCGGTGGAGGTATGATCGGATCTCCAAATACCATCTTCAGCGGCGCAAATTTCTGGAACGCTTTGTTACGCGGCCAGGCGTCGTAAAAACCCTCGATCGCCACCGGCACAATCGGCACCTGCAGGTGGATGGACAGAATGGCCGCGCCTTTTTTGAAGATTTTCGGTGTTCCGTCAATCGAGCGTTCGCCTTCGGGATAGAGAATCAGAACCTGCCCATGTCTTAGCCCGAACGCACCGGCCCGCATCGCGGGTATCAGATTCGCGTCCGGGTCCACCACGATGACTTTGATCGATCTTGCCAAGCGTCGCATCAATCCCTTGCCGAAAATGTCGCTGGTACCGACGGCAAATGCTCGGTAGAAAACCTCCGGCGGAAGAACGCTCGCCAGGATCAAAGGATCCAGATAGCTCTGGTGATTCGAACTGAGAATGTAAACACCGTTCTTGGGAAGCTTCTCGATGCCTTCGACCTTGAGTTGGAAGCGGTCGAGTGCGATGACCTGCATGATGCGAGTGACGAAGAACCAGAAGCCGTCGTTCCAGCGATTGGGGTGAAGTAAATTGAGGACGTCCGGGTCATCTGGATCCTCCGCGAGGATCGCCTTCCATCCTGCGAACGCCGAGCGGGTTCCCGGTCGCGCGCCAGTGGCCGCGCTTAGCAAGACTGCGTCGATCAGATCACGAACCGTATAAATATTGGTGAGCTGCGACTCGTCGACATTGCCGCCAAGTTCCTCCTCCAGATGGCTCAGGACCTCGACTCGCTGCATGGAGTCGAGGCCCAGATCAAGTTCCAGGTTCAGTGTCGGCCGCAGGGTTTCGGGAGCGGAGCGGGCGGATTCGCGCACGATCTTGAGCCCGCGCTGCACGTCCGGTTGGTTGAGCCATTCGGTCTCCTCGTTCGTGAGAGGCTTTTCCGCCGGAAGTTCGGAATCGTCATCGACTTTCTGCGCCTGGTTCGCGCGCACCCGCTTTTCTACTTCGAAGCGTTTGATCTTGCGAGTCGTGGTGCGAGGCAGATCCTCCTGCCAGATTTCGTAACTGCCAATGCGCTTGGTGGAAGCGATCTGCGGCGATAGGCTTTCAATGTCGAAGCGGATGACTTCTTTCGCATTGACGATCTTGCGCTGTCGTAACTCGTCGAAATTCGGGACGATCACCGCGTGCAGGCGGTCCCCACCCTCGCCCGGCTTGCCTTCCAGGCCCATCACCGCGATTTCCTTGATGAACGGCGACTTCAGATAATGCGTTTCGATCTCTTCCGGGTATACGTTCTTTCCGTTGCTGAGAACGATGACTTCCTTCTTCCGGCCGGTGAGAAACAAATGGCCGTGCGAATCGAAATAGCCGAGGTCGCCAGTTTGGAACCAGCCATCGCGCAGCACGGCTGCCGTGGCGTCAGGACGGTTCCAATATTCTTTCATCACCACTGCGCCGCGCAGCGCGACTTCACCAACCGGCGGTCCTTCTTCTTGCGGCTGAGGATCTACAATCTTGCCCTCGATGCCCTTCAACGCTTTTCCGACGGAGCCAATCTCGTTATCGTTCGGCGCATTGGCATAAACCGCCGCCGTGGTTTCGGTGAGGCCGTAGGCCTGCAGCACGTCGATTCCCAGATCGTGGAATGCGCGGGCTATCGCGGGATCGAAGCGCGATCCTCCGGTCACGAGGTATCGCATCTTCGGGCCCAGCGTGTCATGCACTTTGCGAAACAAGACCGGGCCGGCGTTGATTCCGACTTTGCGCAAAGTGTGGTTCACGGCGAGCAACGCGGAAAACACTTTCTGCGTAACCGCTCCGCGTTTCGCGATCTCTTGGGTCAGGCGCTCGTGAATTAAATAAAAAAACTGCGGAACGACGGCAAATGCCGTTATGTTGCGCTCGTTGAGAGCTCGCAGGAGTTCGGTGGTATTGAGAGTCTCCAGGTAGACGACGCGCGATCCTTTCACCAGAGGCAGAAGCAGATTGGCCATCTGGGCGAGAACGTGGAATAAGGGCAGCACGCCGAGCAGCGCATCGCTGGGGCCGAGTTCTACCCAGTTAAAGACGGCCTCCACCTCGCCCAGAAAGTTGGCATGAGTCAGCATCACTCCCTTCGGATCGGCGGTGGTTCCGGAAGTGTAGAGCAGCGAAGCCAGATCGTCATTCTGCGCCGCCACTGGCTTGAACTGGCCGGGACCCGTCTGGAAGATCGCCGGAAGATCCGATAACCACTCTTCCTGAATGGAATGGCCGCCCATCCGGTCTGGATCCATCAGGATCATGCCCAGCTTAAGTTCAGCCGCCGCGGTATGCGCCACCGGAGCGTGCTTCACGTCACAGAAAACGACTGATGCGCCGCTATCCTTCAACAGCTTGGTGACTTGATCATCATGCAGCGCCGTGTCGAGCGGCACCACGGCGCAACCGGAAGCAATGATTCCGAGATAAGCGGCGACCCAGCGCGGGTGATTGTCCGCCAGAATGGCCAGCCGCGATCCGCGAGCAAAACTTCTTTCCGTGATCCATCGGCCGACCGATTCGGCCATGCGGCGAAGTTCGGCGTAAGTGCAACTTTCGATTTGATCGTGACGCTGCAGTTCCAGGGCGACGTTGTTCGGCCAGCGCTGGGCGCATTCCACAAAACGGTCATAGAAGGTGGGCATGGGTCGTGGGGAATATACACGAAAAGCGGCTCGGGACGCAGTATTCCTCCTCAATCCTCGTGAAGCGCGAGACCGAGCGCTGAGAAACAGCCGCCAAAAAGGGAGGCTAGGGCTTCTTGGATTGCTGGGGCTTTTCCGCTTTTGCTAGGGCTTTGCGAAATTCCTCCACGGCAGCGACCTTGGGCGCCTGCAGGCAGTCTTTGGCGTTGTAGCGCCACACGGGAGATGAGTCCAGAGGATTTGCCACGCCGCCGCGGTAGACCGCAAAAGAGTCCTCCGAAGGCCCAACTTCATTGCCCATGTGAGGCCCCTGATTTTGTTGCGGATCGGTGGAAGGATTGGTCAGCGGAGGCGGTTGTCCGCGTTGTCCGCCAATGCGGATGCTGCTGTCCGTGCTCTGTCCGATTCCCGGGCGCTGATCGATCGGCCCACCTCGGATCGTTGGCTGCACGGCCCTCCCATTGCCGGTGCGCACTACCATGATCAGATCGGATTCTTGACCATCAAGCGCCAGCTTGAAGCGGCCCCACTCCAGCAGCGCCTTTTCGACGTTGTCGCGGGCGGTTGCGTTAGCATTAGCTTGGTCGAGCGGTTCCCCCGCATCGGGGTCGATAACCACCAAAACCGTCTGCGCCCGCAAGACGGGTTCGGGTAGGGAGGGCTTGTTCTTGTCTTTTGCTAGCGCTTGGGTTGAAACCAGAACGAGCAGAGGAAGCAGAAACGAGAGGCGGGCCTTCATAGAGCCTCCAGCGACCGGCTGGCGCAATTATACTGGAGGAGTGCAGCATGTTCTCTATAGGGTTGGGGTGCATCTAATATGCTAGGCTTCTAAAGAAGGTAATTGGGCATCTTCCGCCCTCTGAAGGACTTCCGGTTTGATTAACACACTGCTAGGCAAGGTTTTCGGCACTAAGAACGAGCGTGTCATCAAGTCGTTGATGCCGAACGTGCAGGCCATCAATGCGCTCGAGCCGCAGATTGAGAAGCTCACGGACGCCGAACTGCGCGCTAAAACCGATGAATTTCGGCAGCGCATCCAGGAGCGGCTGAGCCAGATTGCCAAAGCCGCGCCCGAGCCGGCTGCCCCCGTCGCCGAAGCCGAGGACGAATCCGATCTCGACGAGCAGAAGCGGCTGGAAAAGCAGGAGTACGACTCTCTTCAGGAAGTGCTCGAAGAAATCCTGGTTGAGGCCTTCGCGGTGGTTCGGGAAGCCGGGCGCCGCGTCCTCAACATGCGCCACTTCGACGTGCAGTTGGTCGGTGGCATGGTGCTGCACAGCGGCAAGATCTCCGAAATGAAAACCGGCGAAGGCAAGACGCTGGTCGCGACCCTTCCGGTCTATCTCAACGCCCTCAGCGGCCGCGGCGTGCACGTGGTCACGGTCAACGACTACCTGGCCAAGCGCGACTCGGAGTGGATGGGCAGGCTGTATCGCTTTCTCGGGTTGACGGTGGGCGTGATCGTCCACGATCTCGACGATGAAGAGCGCCGCGCCGCCTACGCCGCCGACGTTACCTATGGGACGAACAACGAGTTCGGTTTCGATTACCTGCGCGACAACATGAAGTTCGATATCAAGGATTGCGTGCAGCGTGGGCACAATTACGCCATCGTCGACGAAGTCGATTCCATCCTGATCGACGAGGCTCGCACGCCGCTAATCATCTCCGGCGCCAGTGAAGAGTCGACGGACAAGTACTACAAGGTCAACCGCATCATTCCGAAACTGGAAAAGGGCGAGGAGATCGAAGGTCCTCCGGGTGAGCCTCCGACGTACACCGGCGACTTCGTGGTCGACGAGAAGCATCGCAACATCACGGTCACCGATGAAGGTTGGGAGAAGGTAGAGGGTCTTCTCGGGATCGGCAACATTGCCGATCCGGAGAACTGGCCGCTTAAGCATCACGTCGAGACTGCGATCAAAGCGCACGCGCTCTATCGCAAAGATGTGGAATACGTGATCAAAGATGGCGAAGTCATCATCGTCGACGAGTTTACCGGACGCATGATGCCGGGGCGGCGCTGGTCCGACGGCCTGCACCAGGCGATCGAGGCCAAGGAAGGCGTCAAGATCGAGCGCGAGAACCAGACGCTGGCCACCATTACCTTCCAGAATTACTTCCGCATGTTCAAGAAGCTGGCCGGCATGACCGGAACGGCGGAAACGGAAGCGACGGAATTCGACAAGATCTACAAACTGGAAGTCGTGGTGATTCCGACCAACAAGCAGATGCTGCGGCTGGAGCATCCTGACATCGTTTATCGCACGGAGAAGGAGAAATACTTTGCTGCCGCCGACGAAATCGAGAAGCTCCACGAGAAGGGGCAGCCGGTGCTGGTGGGTACAACCTCCATTGAGAAATCCGAGCGGCTCTCCGAGCTGTTGAAGAAAAAAGGACTCAAAGACCACGTCGTTCTCAATGCCAAGTTTCACGAACGTGAAGCTGAGATTGTTGCGCAGGCGGGACGGAAAGGCCGGGTCACCATCGCCACGAACATGGCCGGCCGCGGCACCGACATCATCCTCGGCGGCAATCCCGAGGCCATGGCCTGGGCGAAACTCCAGGAGAAGTATCCCACGCGGCTTGAAGTGCCGCAGGAGGA
>Ga0187805_10000206_pt1 | contig 17982 bp, 14 predicted proteins | sample NC_wetland_sal_i_6_FD_132965 | JGI IMG/M metagenome (GOLD analysis project Ga0187805, IMG submission 132965) | Wetland sediment microbial communities from Neuse River Estuary, North Carolina, USA - Control_5 | ecosystem: Environmental > Aquatic > Freshwater > Wetlands > Sediment | place: USA...
CGCTTCTTGATCCGGAATCCCCAAGCATTGCACTCTAAGAGTGTCTCGGCCAAGAAGCGCGAGCGCCGCAGCTGCCTCGCGCTGCCTTTCGGCCGCATATTCGCTCCGGCCCGCAAATCCGGCCTTTTGCGCGAAGCTGCCTTCACGCGGTGCACCGTCGGTGACGTGGAGCACATCAGCGCAGTGCAGCCGCGACAACAAGGCGCCCGCTCCAATGACTTCGTCGTCAGGGTGCGCCGCAATTATCAGAATCGGCCCCGGTGGCCCCATAAGCTCGGAGGCCGATATCCCCTTTCGCTCGCGCTTTGCACGTCTTCTCCGAACAGGACCGTAAGCAGCATATTCGCGAACAAGTCTTTTTCCACGGCGGAGCATACCCTTCATGCCATCAATTTTCCCTGCCCACCGAAACCCAACTCGTACCATCTTGCACACCCCTTCAGTAGGCAAACAGGCACTCAGTTTGGCGTCGACTTCGCCGAGAAACAGAATCTTCATTGTGAATTGCGTTGCGACGCCGCGGCGTCGCACAGAATTTTAGCCAGGGCTTTGTTGTACGGCCTTGGATCGCAGTGTTTAGACATCCACGATCGGCCGTTTCCGATCAGCCGGGCGACTTCTTCTTGAGGCAGTCGCAGCGCCGCTTGCAGGGCCTCCGCAAGCGATTCGGGTGCTTGCTCGGCGTAAAGAATGCCACCATCGGCCGCGGCAATAACTTCTGCTGCGCCGGCGCTCGTTATGCACGCCACCGGAACCGCACCGGCGTCCCAAGCCTCAAAGATCACCCGCCCGAGAGCTTCCCGATGGGAGGGGCAGGCCAGCACCGCACATGTGCGCAGGAGCGGAACGACATCGCTCCGAACACCTAACCATTTGATTACAGACGCGCCCGCTCCATCTGCTGCCGCCGCTTTCAATTGCTGAACGAAGTGGATTCGACCGTCGCCGACGATGAGGCATTCGATTTTCTCGCCATTCTTGCTTAGCCAATGCGTCGCATCGACGAGCAGACTCTGGCCTTTGTTTGGGGCGATCCGGCCGATGCAGGCAACGCGATTGGGCATCCTTTCTGCCAAATCTGATCGACTTGCGGGTGCAGCCGGCACGTATTCATCGTAGAGCATATGTTGGGGGATAGCTGACAGCTGCGGCCAGCGGCGGAGCTCCTTTGCAATCGCCGAGCTAACGGCGACAATACCGTGCAAGCGGCGAGGATTAGGACATCGCCTGCCGAAACGGCTGACATCCTTGAAAATCCGAATATGCGCAACGATCGGCAGGTTGAACAGAACCGCCGCTGGCAACGTCACGCGATAGCAGCCGCCCTGGTTGAGATAGATGACGTCAGGCCGAAATTCGAGGCACGCGCGGACCACCCCGACTGCGGCCCACAGGCGCGTCAATCTGCTTTTTCCGTGAAGGTCATAGATAAAATAGGGAAACGTACGAATGGCCAATTTTTCGAGCTCGGCGATTATTGGCGTGTCCGGCGGGCAGCATACGGCTGCTTCAACGTCTGGCATCCGGCCGACGAAGTCGAGGAGCGCCCGTTCCGATCCCCACAGATTCCCGACAGGCTCGATGACCAGTGCGCGCGTCATGGCGTAGTCGAGGTGTAGATCTTCAGGAGGAACTTGGCGAACGATACATAAGACGCAACCTGCCCGCAATTGGCGCTCCATGACCGCCCGAGGGGCATCGCCGGCACCCGGCCAGCCGACCATACAGAAATCGCAGTGTTTGCACGTCGTGGCAGCGCCCGGCATCTAACTCCGCTCGCACAGCGAAGATACTTACCTCAATCGGATGCTCGCGGCGCGGATTAACGAAAAGATCGCGACAGCCGGATGTAGCGAGTCCGCGGCAGCATCAGGCTATCGTAGGACAGAAACAGGTTGAGAGGTGGCGAGGCGTGGCAAAACAGCACGGACCCTAGCGGCGCGACATTGCCGCGATGCCCGTCGAGTCCGGATTGACGCCTTGCTGTTAGCTTCCTGAAGCAGCTGCCTTGACGCAGCCTCGATTGCCGCGATCCTGGCACGGAAGCCTTCCGACGTTGTTAAATGTCTGGTATCCGAGCCTTCCTTCCCGCATGGTTTAGAGCCTCTTTCCAAGAAGCCTATGACTGCGCTCCGACCCACTAGTGCCCCCCTGCTCAAGCAACGGTGAAGGACGGGGGCGGCGTCGCGTTCAAGCTATTTCCGCTAGGACATTGAGGTGAAGCGCAAGATCGACGGGAACCGAAGTCAGCGAGGCCGGGCTAGGGCGAAAGTCTGCAACCTTCGGAACCATGCTTTAGGCGCCGAAACGCTTTCGGTTTTTGGCCTTAAAGCTCGCTTGCCAAGCATGCTAGAAGGGGCTGGCCGGCGGCGAGCACTTAAGCCAAAGACCGGCGGAATTCGGGGAAGCGCTTGAAAGATCAACTGTTCAGCGACGCGCGGAGGATCACGCGGAAGACTGACGAGCTCCAGGCTCACTACTCGACGGGCGAGATCGTCATGCGCATCTGGCGGGAGCATTTGCGCCCCCGGATCGGCCTCTTGCTGCTCGCGGGCCTCGCCATGATCCTCACCGCGGCGACGACTGGCGCCATCCCGTTCTTCATCCAAAAGACCGCCGACGACGTGTTCGTCGGCAAGAACCAACAGATGATCTACTGGGTCACGGCGGGAATCGTCGTCGTGACGATCATCAAGGCGGTCGCCGAATATGTGGCCGATGTCACCGTCGCCTATCTCGGCCACCGCTTCACTGCCGATCTGCGCATCGCCATGTTCGCCAAGCTCGCCTCGGCCGACTTGAGGTTCATCCAGACGGTGCATTCGGGGCGGCTGTTGTCGGGCTTCCTCAATGAGGCCAATCTCATGCGGCAAGCGGCGAGCCGCTCGATCGTCACCCTCGGCGAGAACTATGTGAAAGTCATCATTCTGGTCGCCACCATGTTATACATGGACCTGCGTTTTGCGGTGCTGGTCCTGCTGTTCATGCCGCTCGCCTGGATCCTGCTCAGCCGCCAGCGCCAGAAGATGCGGAAGTCGACCACGAAGTCGCTGCAGGAGACGGGCGATCTTAGCGCGCTCATCACCCAGACCTTGCGCGGCATGCGTATCGTGCGCGCCTACGGGCAGGAGCACCGGGAGGAGGAGCGCGCCGCAAATGCCATTAACCGGGCGCTTGAGTTCACCATGCGCGGCACGCGCGCCAAGGCGCTGTCGAGCCCGTCAATCCAGCTTTTGATCGGGCTCGGCTTTGCCCTTGCCATCTACTTCGCCGGGACCAAGGGCGTGCGCGGCGACCTCACCCTTGGTCAATTCATGGGGTTCATGACTTCGGCGCTCCTGCTCTATGGTCCGCTGAAAAGCGCCGCCACGCTGCAGACGCAGCTGCAGGAAGGCGTGGCCGCCGCAAGCCGCGTGTTTGGCATCGTCGACCGGCAGGCGCGCCTCGTCGAAGCGCCGAACGCCAAAGCGCTCGAGCTAAAACGAGGTGAGATCGATTTCCACAACGTCACTTTCGCCTATGAGCCCGAGAACGTCGTGCTCAAGGGTGTGAGCCTCACCGTCCCTTCGGGGCGCACGGTGGCGCTGGTCGGACCTTCGGGCTCAGGCAAGAGCACGCTCGTCAATCTCACGCTTAGGTTCTTTGATCCCGATCGCGGCAAAGTCGTCATCGACGGGCAGGACATCGCGCAGGTGACGGTCGCTTCCCTCCGCGACGCCATCGGGCTCGTCACGCAAGACCCAGTCCTGTTCGACGACACCATCCGCGCCAACATCGCCTACGGTACCAAGCCTGACGACCAGGCCCAAGTCATCGCCGCCGCCAAGGCCGCCGCGGCTCACGACTTCATCATGGGCTTGCCCAAAGGCTACGACACCCGCGTCGGTGAAGCGGGCTCGCTGCTTTCCGGCGGCGAGCGCCAGCGCATCGCCATTGCCCGCGCCATCTACAAGGATGCGCCGATCTTACTCCTCGATGAGCCCACAAGCTCGCTCGACAGTGAGGCCGAGGCTAAGGTGCAGACGGCGCTCGAAGGTCTGATGCGCGGGCGCACCGTGCTGATGATCGCCCATCGCCTTTCCACGGTGAAGAATGCCGACCTCATTTGCGTGCTGGACCAGGGCCGCATCGTCGAGGTCGGGCGCCATGAGGAGCTCGTCGCCAAAGGAGGCCTCTATACCCGCCTGCACCGGACCCAGTTCGGCATCGCTGGAGGCAACGGACAGCCCAGGGACGCCGGCGAGGACGTGAGCGCCGATGACGCGAGTGCCGGCGCTATCGCCGTGGCCGGCAACTAGGCGCGCACGCGGAGCGCATGGCGAAGCGGCTGTTCTCATCCCGACCCGTTGTCGCTCTCGGCAGCGCCTTGGCCGCGGCCTATATCCGTCTCGTCTATGCCACGAGCGAGGTGCGGCGCGATCCTGCCGACACCGACGCCAAGCTCTTCTCCCAACACCCGCAAATCTTTGCCATGTGGCATGGCCAGTTCCTGATGCTGCCCAAGATCAAGCCCGACCGGCCGGCCGATGTGGCCGCCATGGTCGCCCGCCACGGCGATGCCGAGCTGATTGGGGCGGTGCTCAAACGCTTCGGCATGCGCCTGATCCGGGGCGCGGGTGCCGGCACCCGCCGCCGGAATCGCGGGGGCGCCACCGCGCTCAGGGAAGCACTCAAGGCGCTTCACCAAGGAACGACGGTTGCCATGACCGCAGATTTTGCGCCGGGGCCGGCGCGAAAGGCCGGGGACGGCATCGTGATGCTTGCCAAACACTCCGGCCGCCCGGTGGTGCCATGCGCTATGGCCACGAGCCGGTTCATCGCACTCAAAAGTTGGAGCGCCTTCACCATCAACCTGCCTTTCTCCAAGCTTGGCATCGTGGTCGGCGATCCTGTAAGGGTGCCACCTGACGCCAATTCGGCCGGGATTGAGGCCGCCCGTATCGCCGTCGAGCGCGGCCTCAACCAGGCGACCGCGCGCGCCTATGATCTTGCCGGGGCCGTCGATCCAGTGTCACCCGCAGCTCAAGCCCAAGACTCAAAGACCGCCTTCGCCATCCGGGCCTATCGCGCGCTGACCCGCTATGCCGCGCAGCTTGCGCCGCTGATGCTCGCCTGGCGCACGCGCATTGGCAAAGAGGAGCCGTCACGCCGCCCAGAGCGTTACGGAGAGGCGAGCGTGCCGCGCCCGGCCGGATTCCTCGCCTGGTTTCATGCCGCGAGCGTGGGGGAAGCCAATGCGGTGCTGCCGGTAATCGAGACGATTGCTGCCGAGCATCCAGAGATCAGCCTGTTGCTCACCACGGGCACGGTCACCTCGGCGAAACTCGTGCGAAAAAGACTGCCGAAGGGCGCCGTGCATCAATATGTGCCGCTCGACAATCAGGATTATGTACGGCGGTTTCTTGCCCATTGGCGGCCAGACCTTGCCGTGTTCGTCGAATCGGAGATCTGGCCGAACCTCGTGCTCGAGACGAAGGCGCAAGACATTCCGCTCGTGCTCGTCAACGGCCGCATGTCGTTCCGCTCCTTCCGCCGCTGGCGCGGGCGCCCTGGCCTGAGCCGTCCGTTGTTCTCGGCCTTCAGCTTGGTGCTCGCTCAGAACGAGCGCTTTGCCCAGCGCTTCACGGCGCTCGGCACGTCTCGTGCGCTCCCAGTCGGCAATCTCAAGGCCGACGCGCCGCCGCCGGCGGCGGATCTTGCCGGGCACAGGAAACTCTCCGCTGCGCTTGCCGGGCGCACGGTATGGCTTGCCGCGAGTACCCATCCCGGCGAGGACGATATTGCCGCCGTTGCCCATCTCGCTATGAAGGGCGCGCGGGCCGATCTGCTCACCATCATCGTGCCGCGCCATCCAGAACGAGGTCCGTTTATCGCGAAGCTGCTGGTCGGCGCCAACCTCAAAGTGGCGCTTCGCTCCGAAGGCAAGCTCCCTGAGCCTAGCGCCGACATCTACATCGCCGACACCATCGGCGAGCTTGGACTCTTCTATAACCTCGTGCCGGTCGCCTTCATCGGCGGCTCGCTTGTGCCCCATGGCGGGCAGAACCCGGTGGAGGCAATCAAGCTCGGCGCCGCCGTCATCACCGGCCCGCATTGGCAGAATTTCGCCGACGCCTATGAAGAGCTGTTGCGCGCCGGCGGCTGCGTCCAGGTGAGCGACGCGCAAAGTCTCGCCACGACGGCGCTGCTTCTGCTTGAGGATGCGCAGGCGCGTGGGCGCATGATGGCCCGCGCCGAAGGAGCGATCGCGCGCATGGGCGGAGCGCTGCCCCGCACCATCGCCGAGCTTGAGCAATTCCTACCGCCTAAGGCGACGCTGCAACATGCCTCTTAGGGCTCCTTTCTGGTGGTATCGGAAGCCAAGCGTGCTGGCCTCGGCGCTCGCGCCACTCGGCACGCTCTATGGGCGCATGGCGGAAGCTAAGACCGCGCATATCGAGCCATACCGCTCGCGCCTTCCCGTGATCTGCATTGGCAATTTCACTGTTGGCGGCGGCGGCAAGACCCCAACTGCGATTGCCGTAGCCAAAGTGCTGAAGGCTGCCGGCGAGCGCCCATGCTTTCTCACGAGAGGCTATGGCGGCAAGAGCGAAGGTCCGATCCTCGTCGCCAAAGGGCAGAGCGCGGCAGAGGTCGGCGACGAGACGTTGCTGCTTTACGCGCATGCGCCGACCGTCATTTCCGCGGATCGTGCGGCAGGCGCCAAGCTGATCGAGGGCACCGAAGCAACCGTCATCATCATGGATGACGGCTTCCAGAACCCGCAGATCGCCAAGGATTTCAGCCTGATCGTGGTAGACAGCAGCGTCGGGCTTGGCAATGGGCTCGTCGTGCCGGCCGGACCTTTAAGGGCGCGGCTCGACAAGCAAATGCCGAGCGCAGATGCCCTGCTGCTGATCGGCGATGCGGGCAAAGGGACGCCGCTCGCCAACTCTTTCGAGGCGCTGAACAAGTCAGTGTTGAAGGCGCGCATGACGCCGCGCGGCGATGCGAGATGGCTCGCCGTGCTACCGGTCATCGGCTTTGCCGGCATCGCCAACCCGAAGAAATTCTACGCGACACTGTTGCAGCATGGCGCGCGGCTCGTCGGGACGCGCTCCTATCCAGACCATCATTTCTACACGGAGCGGCAGGCCGAGCGGCTCTTGAAACGCGCCAAGCGCGACAACGCCATGCTGGTCACCACCGAGAAGGACTGGGTGCGCCTCCCCGAAGACGACGGCACGTCCTTAAGCGAGCTCAGGTTCCGTTCGCGGCCGCTGCCCATCGCCATCGAGTTCGGCGAAGGGAATAAGCTGAAGCGGCTCCTGGTCGAGGCGATCGAAAACCGACGGGCGATTTAATGCGCTGAGCCCTTCACCTCTCCCCTGCGAGGAGAGGTGAGCTAATCGCTGTCCTACGCGGCAGTCGTGGGATGGGTCTCGCGGTAGCGCTTCAGCGAGGCAGCGGCGTCGACATAAGCCTCTTGCAGCTCGACGCTCCAATAGCGCAAATCCTCGAGCGGAATGGTGCGCTCGGTGACGGCGCAGCGCACGAAGTCGCCCGGCGTCAGTACCTGTACCTCGCCGTCGAGATATCTGAGCTTGGCCTCGCCTTTGAAGCCAATGTTGCGTTCGAAGCGGTTCATCACGGCTTAGGCTGCTCGCTTCATGTCAGATTCATTTCCGTCACCATAGCGTCGGCTTAAGGCGGAGGCCAGCCCGCTTACAACAATGTGCCCTGTTTTTCATCGCGCGCGCGATTGCGCTTCGGGCTCGCCGCTGCCTTGCGGTCGCCACCATCGGCTTGAGCAGAAACATGGCCATCGGCGAACTCGATGTCCAGACGCTCGCCCGCACTCACCTCCGCGGCGCGGCGGAGCATAAGGCCCTCCGAGTCGCGCACGAGCGTGAAGCCGCGCGCTAGCACATTGTGATAGCCGAGCGAGTTGAGAAGCTGGGTGCGCGCATGGAAGCGCTCGCGCGACCGCGCCACCAAAGCGGAAAGCGCGCGCCGGCCGGAGCGGTCGAGGCCGGTGAGTTGATCGCGTCCTCCCCGCGCCGCGTTCCGCACGAGATACGGCCTGAGCCGCGCGGCGGAGCGCGCTAATGCAGCGCGATGGGAATGGGCGTTCGCACGAAGCGCGCGTCCCAGTCTCGCACTCGCCCCATCGAAGCGCTGGCGCGGCAGCGCTAGAATCTCGGTCCGCCGCGGCAGGCCACGGGCGAGCGCCAGCAGCAGAATCCGCTGCGCCTCCACCAGCCGCCGCAGGCAGGTGCCCACGCGCAGACCGAAGCTCGTCACCTGGATATGCAGATCGGCGCGCACCGGCACGGCGCGTTCGGCGGCCGCGGTCGGCGTCGGCGCGCGGAAATCGGCGACGAGATCGATGATGGTCCAGTCGGTCTCATGCCCCACGGCCGAGATGAGCGGGATGGTGCTTGCGGCCACCGCGCGCGCCACGATCTCCTCGTTGAAGCCCCAGAGATCCTCGAGGCTACCGCCGCCGCGCGCCACGATGATCAGGTCCGGGCGCGGCACCGAAGCGCCAATGAGAAGCCCATTGAAGCCATGGATGGCCGCCGCCACCTCGATGGCGCACGTCTCGCCCTGCACCCGTACTGGCCAGACCAGCACATGGCAAGGGAAGCGGTCGGCGAGCCGGTGCAGGATGTCGCGGATCACCGCGCCGGTGGGTGAGGTGACGACGCCGACGATGCGCGGCAGATAGGGCAGCGGCAGCTTGCGATGGGCATCGAACAGTCCTTCGGCGGCGAGCTGGCGCTTCCGCTGCTCGAGCAGGGCCATAAGCGCGCCGATGCCGGCGGGCTGGAGATCGTCGATGACGATCTGATATTTCGATTTGTCGGGGTAGGTGGTGACCCGTCCCTTGACGATCACCTCGAGCCCCTGCTCGGGTTTGAACTTGAGCCGCTGAAACGTGCTCCGCCAGATCACCGCTTCGATGGCGGCCTTCTCGTCCTTCAGCACGAAGTAGCAATGGCCAGAAGCGTGCTGGCCCTTGAAGCCAGAGATCTCGCCGCGGAGCCGCACCAGCCCGTAGGCCTCCTCCACGGTGCGCTTGAGCGCGAAGGCAAGCTCCGAGACGCTATATTCGACGAGATTCGTCGCGGGTTGATTTGCGCTGCGATCGGCCATCGAACTTGCGGTTCCATTTTGCTCTGGCCGCCCGCGTGCTAGCTAGGCAGCCTCATAAACTGGAGCTTTACCCCATTGAACGTGCTGTTGATAGGTGGAGGCGGCCGCGAGCACGCGCTCGCCTGGAAGCTCAAGCAAAGCCCCCTGCTAGACACACTCTATTGCGCGCCTGGCAATGCCGGGATCGCCGACGTCGCCGATTGCGTGGCGCTTGACGTTTGCGATCATGCGGCGGTGGCGCGGTTCTGCAAGGACAAGCAGATCGACCTCGTGGTCATCGGCCCAGAGGCGCCGCTCGTCGCGGGGCTTGCCGACGATCTCGAAACGCAAGGCATTAAGTTGTTCGGGCCTTCGCAAGCTGCTGCTCGGCTCGAAGGCTCGAAGGGCTTCACGAAGGATTTGTGCGCGCGGACCGGCATCCCCACCGCGGCCTATGCCCGCTTCTCTGACGCGCGCGCGGCAAAGACTTACGTGGCGAAGCAGAAGCTTCCCATCGTAATCAAGGCTGACGGGCTTGCCGCCGGCAAGGGCGTGACCGTCGCCCAGACGAAGGTTGAAGCCGAGGCCGCGATTGAAGCCTGTTTCTCCGGCGCCTTCGGCGCGGCCGGAGCGGAGGTGGTGATCGAGGAATTTTTGCGCGGCGAGGAAGCAAGCTTCTTCGCATTGGTGGATGGCAAGACAGCGCTGCCGCTCGCCACGGCGCAGGATCACAAGCGCGCCTTCGACGGCAATCAGGGCCCGAACACCGGCGGCATGGGCGCCTATTCGCCGGCACCGATCATGACCGAGACGCTTTGCCGGCGCGTCATGACCGAGATTATTGAGCCCACGGTGCGCGCATTGGCGGAATCAGGAACTCCCTTCAAGGGCGTGCTCTATGCCGGGCTGATGATCGAGGACGGCGCGGCAAAGCTTATCGAATACAATGTCCGCTTCGGCGATCCGGAATGCCAGGTGCTGATGCTGCGGCTAAAGTCGGATCTGTTGCCGGCGCTGCTTGCCACGGCAGAGGGGCGGCTCGACCGCATTAAACTCGAATGGTCCGAGGAGCCTGCACTTTGCGTGGTCATGGCGGCGAAGGGCTATCCCGGCGCTTACGCCAAGGGCACCGAGATCAAGGGCCTCGATGCCGCCGCGCGCGACACCGACGTGCAAATCTTCCATGCCGGCACCAAGCGCGATGCGGATCGCATCCTCGCCGATGGCGGGCGCGTCCTCGGCGTGACCGCACGGGGGGCAGATATTCGCGAGGCGCAGGCCCGCGCCTATGCCGCGGTCGACAGGATCGACTGGCCGGACGGCTTCTTTCGCCGCGACATCGGCTGGCGGGCGGTGGAGCGGGAGACGGTCAGTGAATGAGTCGCCCGGCGTCACCCCCCTCTCCCCCTGTGGAAGGAGGGCCGTCGTTTCGCTCGCTGCCTTCAGGAAGCCGGATTGCGCTGGGACTCATTGCGGAGGCGCCCAGCCTCACTTAATTTCCTTCCTGCCCCGAAGCAGACATTGGAGACCCTTATGGCGGATTTAGCGACCCACTCGAAGAAAATGGCATCGCTCCTCGTCGGGGCGGCGGTGATTGCGTTCAGCCTTTGGCAGATCAATTGGCCGGAACCCGCGAGCGCCGCGCCAGCCTTCGTGCCTGGGGTGGGGAGCCATCCGTCCTTGGTTGAGCCCGCTCAAATCTTTAAGCGCGGGCGTCCGCCCATTTATCCCTATTACTACAATCCCGGCCGGCCCGGCGGCTGGAGCTTTTATTTCGGGCCTGTGCCTTACGCGAAGGGCGATTACGAGGTCCAGGCGCTGCAGAGGTCCTACCCGCAGACGAACTGGCCTCCGAGCATGCGCTACTGGACCCCTCAATCAGGATTCTAGCGCCGGCATCTGACCCGAACGAGTGAGGCAACAATCCTCATCTCGAGCCTCGTCAGGCCGAACAAAGATCATCTCTTCTTCTCGTTATCCGTGCCCCTCGGGCTGCGTTAAACTCCAGCCATCCCTCGTCCAAGCGAACGCGAGCTCGCAGACCGTCTGTGTCTCGGGATGAGGGGTGCGGCGCCTGAGGTGCCAGTGGAACGAGTACGGGCTGCGTGGTTTGCCCCGGTTTATGGCCGGTGGCTGCCCAACAAAGTATGGGCGCTCCGCCAGTCCTCCTAATGGAGGACACGAGACTACTACGCAAACGCGAGCGCTTGCCAGCGTCGCGGCAACGGGGAGTGGTGCGTACTTCTCTACCGCCGGGCGGCGAAGAAACGCTTGAGCAGCTCGGCGGCGCGCGCCTCGCCGATACCGCCATAGACCTCAGGCGCGTGACGGCAGGTGGCGTGCGCAAACAAGCGCGGGCCGTGCTCGACGGCGCCGCCTTTCGGATCGGCGGCGCCGAAATAGAGCCTGCGGATGCGGGCGAAGGAGATGGCGGCCGCGCACATGGCGCAAGGCTCGAGCGTGACGTAGAGGTCGCAAGCGGTCAGCCGCTCGCTGCCGAGCTTTGCGCAAGCCTCGCGGATCGCGAGCAGCTCCGCATGGGCCGTGGGATCGCGAAGCTCAAGCGTACGGTTGCCGGCGCGCCCCAGCACCTCGCCGATCGCGCTCACCACCACAGCGCCGATGGGGACCTCGCCGGCGAGACCGGCAGTCTCGGCCTCTGCCAGCGCGAGATCCATGGGCCGCTTGCTTGGGCTCGTCACATCTGCAAGCTTTTCTCTCATCATGGGGGCGACGTTGCGCGCAACGCGAAAGCAAGGTCAAGGGGCGAAGCCGGCGCCGTCGATGCGCATCGCCAAGGCCATCGCGCATGCCGGCCTATGCTCCCGGCGCGATGCCGAAAGATGGATCGGAGAGGGCCGGGTCGCGGTCAACGGCACGGTGCTCAACACCCCGGCCTATGTCGTCAAGCCGCAAGACAGGATCACGGTCGACGGCAAGCCCCTTCCCGAAGCAGAAGCGCCGCGGCTCTGGCGCTATCACAAGCCGAAGGGACTGGTGACCAGCCACAAGGACCCACAAGGGCGCAAAACCGTGTTCGAGGCGCTGCCGGCGGGATTGCCGCGTGTGGTCTCGGTGGGGCGGCTCGACCTCAACACCGAGGGGCTCCTGCTGCTCACCACCGACGGCGAGCTTGCCCGGCATCTCGAGCTGCCGAGCACCGGCTGGCTCAGGCGCTATCGGGTGCGGGCGCATGGCAAGGTGACCCAAGCCGACCTTGATCGGCTGGCACGCGGCATCACGATCGACGGCGTGGAGTACGGGCCGGTCGAAGCGAAAATCGATCGCGAGCAGGGCGCCAATGTTTGGCTCATGCTCGGCCTTCGCGAAGGCAAGAACCGCGAGGTGAAGCGGCTCGCCGAGGTCCTCGGGCTCACCGTCAACCGCCTGATCCGCGTCTCTTTTGGGCCGTTCGCGCTTGGGGACTTGCCGCCGGGTGGGTTGAGCGAGGTCAAGCCGCGCGTACTCAAGGATCAATTGGGCTTGAAGCTTGCCGCAGCGTTGGGCCTCGATTCGCGGCCCGCACAACATTCGAAACGAAGGCCCTGAGAGGGGCCATGCGGATCGTAGCCGGCAAATTCAGAAGCACGCGCATCGAGGCGCCGAAGGGCCTCGCCACCCGGCCGACATCGGACCGCGTACGGCAGGCGCTGTTCAATGTGCTCGAGCACGGGGCATCCCGCGTCGAATTCGAAGGCGCGCGCGTGCTCGATCTGTTTGCCGGCTCCGGCGCGCTCGGGCTCGAGGCGCTATCGCGGGGCGCGCGCTTCTGTCTGTTCGTAGAGGAAAGCGCGGAAGCGCGCGCGGCCATCCGCCGCAATGTGGAGGCGCTGTCGCTCACCGGTGCGACCAAGATCTGGCGGCGCGACGCGACCAAGCTCGGGGAGGCTGGCACGATGCAGCCCTTCGACCTCATCTTCCTCGACCCACCTTACGGAAAGGGTCTCGGCACAACGACGCTTCAATCCGCCGCTGAAGGCGGCTGGATCAGAGAGGGCGCCATCGCGGTTTTGGAGGAGCGTGCCAATGCGGACATCGAGCTGCCCGCGGTCTTCGAGGAGATCGACATGCGCATTTACCGAGACACTAAAATCATCGTGATGCGGGCTTTTCCAGCGCTTCCTCCACCGCGCGCCGGTGGCTCGCGCCAAGGAGATATGCTTGAATGACCGGAAATCCCCGGGGGCGAGGGTGCCATGCCGCTGTTGAGAGTTCTGGGCTTTGTCTCTCTCCTCGCCGTTGCGATCGCGCTGATCGCGCCGCCGGCAAACGCCTTCACATCTGGCGGCTGGGAAGGCCAGGCCAACAACGACGAAGACGGCACGTTCCGCGACTGCACCATGACCGCGGACTATGCCAACGGCATCACGCTCGCCTTCATCATCAGCCGCGACTTCGGCTGGGGTCTCGTGCTCGCCAACGACAAGTGGGGCTTGAAGGTTGGCAGCGAGGAGGCCGTCAAGCTGATAGTTGATTCGCTCACCCCAATTACAGGCACCGCCAAGGTGGTGGATGTGCACGGCATCCTGATACCGCTCGACAACGTCGATCCGGTGGTGGAGGCCATGCGCCATGGCCGCACGCTCTCGGTCATCACGCCGGCGGGCGAGGTGAGCTTCAAGCTTTCCGGCACGCGCGACGCGATCGCGGCTCTTGCAAATTGCGTGAGCGAGCATCTGGAGGCCGAGAAGGCCGGCGGCATCGAGGCCAAGGCGCCGGACGAAAACAAGGACAACAGCAACAAGCTCTTCACCCCGAGCGAGGCTGCGGACTTCGCCTCGCACCTGCTCGCGGCAGCCGGCATCACCGACTATCAGATGGCCGAACCGGACGCGAATCCCATGCCGAGTTTCGACGTGGTGTGGACTTACGCTAATGGCATCGTCGCGGCGCTGGTCGGCTACAAGAATATGACTACCGCGGATCTCGACGAGGAGGCGAATGTGGTGATGGCAGACGACGCCAAGAACTGCAAAGGCGATTTTGCCTCCGGCAAGAAGATCAGCGAACCGGAGGATTCGGTGAGCGTGAAGCGGCTGTTCACCGCCTGCCGCTCCACCGGCAGGTCGGTCGAGATCCACTACACGCTGGTGAAGACGGAGAGCGGGCATTTGATCCAGATTGCCCATCTCAATCTGGGCGAGGCCACCGGCGACGTTGCCAATGCCGACAGCCCTTTCCTGCATGGCGCGGTGCTGCGCAGCTTCAAATAGGCCTGTGACGGGACCTAGCGGCGCTGGAACAGCTTCTCGATGTCGGCGAGTTTGAGCTCGACATAGGTCGGGCGCCCATGGTTGCACTGGCCGGAGAACGGCGTCTCCTCCATGTCGCGTAGGAGCGCGTTCATCTCCGCGGCGTTGAGGCGCCGTCCGGCCCGCACGCTGCCGTGGCAGGCCATGGTCGACAGCACGTGGTCGAGGCGCTCGGAGACGACGAGGTTCCCCTCCCCTTCGGCGAGCTCATCGGCCAAGTCGCGCATCAGCCCCTGGATGTTCCCCTGACCGAGCAGGGCCGGGACCTCGCGCACGATGACGGCGGAAGGCCCGAAAGCCTCGACCACGAGGGCGAGGCGCTCAAGTTCGTCCGCCGCGGCGGCGAGTCGCTCGACAGCCTCGGGGTCAAGCTCGACGACTTCGGGGATCAAGAGCATCTGCCGGGAGAGGCCCCCATTGGCGAAGGCCTTCTTGAGGCGCTCATAAACAAGGCGCTCATGGGCCGCGTGCTGGTCGACAATAACGAGGGAGTTTTCAGTCTCGGCGATGATGAAAGTGTCGTGCACCTGAGCCCGCGCGGCGCCGAGCGGATAGGCGACGGCATTGTCGCCTTCTGTCTCGACGTGAGCGGGGGCGCTTGGCGTGGCGATAGGCGCGAGCGGCGCCTGGGCCCGGTCGGCGAAGCCAAAGGATCGCGGCGACCCGCTGGGCGTTTGACCAGCGAAGCTCGCAGGCCGCGTCATGCGGGCGAGCGCTTCTTGCGACAGGCTCGCCGTGGCGCGGTGCTGAGCGGCGCCAAGCGCCTCGTACAGGGCGGTGACGATCAGGGTGCGCACGGCTTGCGCGTCGCGGAACCTGAGCTCGGTCTTGGCCGGATGCACGTTCACGTCGACCTCGTCGGGAGGAAGCGTGAGGAACAAGGCGAGCATGGGATAGCGCCCATTGGGCACGAGGTCGCCATAGCCTGCGCGCACGGCGCCAGCGAGCAGCTTGTCGCGAACCGGTCTGCCGTTGATCACGAGATATTGGGCGAGGCTGCTCGGGCGATGGAGAGTCGGCAGGCCGGCGAAGCCTTCCACGGCGATGGCCCCGCGCGCGGCGCGTACCGGCAACGCGTCAGTGACGAACTCCTCGCCGAGGATGCGGCCAAGCCGCGGCAGCCCGTGATCGAGCAGCCCAGGCGGGCAAGGCTCAAGGCGCAAAGTTGTGCGATCGCCGGTGGCGAGGCTGAAGGCGATCTCAGGCTTGGCGAGTGCGAGTCGCTTGACCACATCGGCTATTGCCGCGGTCTCGGCACGCTCGGACTTCGTGAATTTGAGCCTGGCAGGTGTGGCGTAGAAAAGATCGCGTACTTCGATGCGCGTGCCCTCGCCGATCGCTGCCGGCTTGAGCGGCGCCTTGCGCCCGCCATCGACCGCGACCTCATAGGCTCGATCGGCGCCGCGGGCGCGGCTCATGATCTGAAGCCTCGCCACGGCGGCAATTGACGGCAGCGCCTCGCCGCGGAAGCCGAGGGTGAGAATGGCGGAGAGATTATCGTCCTGAAGCTTGGAGGTAGCGTGGCGCTCGACCGCAAGGGCGAGATCGTAGCGATCCATGCCGCAGCCGTCATCGGTGACGCGGATCAGGCTCAAGCCGCCGCCATTGGCCACCACATCGATGCGGGTGGCGCCGGCGTCGATCGCGTTTTCGATTAGCTCCTTGACGACGCTTGCTGGGCGCTCGACGACCTCACCCGCAGCGATGCGATTGACGAGGTTCGGCGGCAACTGGCGTATTGCCATCGCGGCCCTCAGGCTGTTTCACGCGCTCAAATAGCGGCGCGTAATGAGCTTACTCGATTCTACCGCAGGCTGGTCGAACGGATCGACGCCCAAGAGATGGCCCGCGAGGATGGTCTCCAGCATAAAGTGCATCATCAGGGCGCCGAGCGCGCGCTCGTCAAGCTTCTCAAGATCGATGGTGCGGACCGGCCGGCGGGCGGCGATCAAGGCCTCTGGAATGGCCTTTTGCTGCGCGGCGACGAGGTCGCCGGCGGCATGCCCGGCCAAATATTCGGCATGGGCGATTTTGGCGAGGTCAGGCGCAACACGCGGGCCCAAGCCAGCGCAAGCCTGCCGCACCACCGTGATGAGGTGCTGGGGTGCGCCGTCGAGATAGAGCTGAAGCTGGCTGTGCTGATCGACCGGACCGAGGGCCGCGACCGGCGTCGTTCCCTCGCCCTTCTTGCCGAGGCTCTCGCCCCAGAGCTGCACATACCACGCGGCGAACCGGGACAGGCGGTCGCTATAGGTCAGCATGACGCTCACCTTTACGCCGCGCTCCTTGGCAAGCCCGATGGCGAAGGCGGCGCCGACCGCTGGCGCGAAGTGCTTTGGCGCGCTTGCAGTGAGCAGCGCCTGGACGACGGAGCCGGCGCCGTCGCGCAGGCCTTCCACGTCGAGCCTGCGGGCAAGCGCCGGCAGAAGCCCGACATTGGTAAGTGCCGAGAAGCGGCCGCCGATCTTTGGGTCGTGGGGCAGCGTTGGGATGGACAGCGAGTCGCAGAGACCGCGCAGGCCATTGGTGGCGGTGCTGCGCGGCTCAGTGAGGCCGAGAAATAGTTCGGGGATGCGGGCGCCGAGTCCAGCGGCGCGCACTGCTTCGATGGCGGCGATGGTCTGCACCATGGTCTCAGGCGTGTTGCCTGATTTGGAGATGACCACGAAGCGGGTCGTGGAAAGGTCGAGGCTGCCGAGCGCGCGCTCGAGCGTGCGGCCATCGAGATTGTCGTAGAAGCGGGTGCGTGGCCGGTCGCGTTGTCCACCATTGCCGTCATCGCCGGGAATGCCCCAACCGCCGAGTTGAGCAAGCGCCTGGCCGCCCAGGCTCGATCCTCCAGTGCCGAAGAACACGAGCGTCTTGGCATCTTGGGTAAGCGCGGCGAGCGCTGCGCGGGCGGCGGTGATGTCGTCGCGCCATTCCGGCACGCGCAGCAGTGGGAGTGTACTAGTGGCATGCGCCTGCCGCAACGAGTCGAGGCGAGGTTGGAGGCGATCGAGGATGCGATCAAGCTCGGCCTGCGAGAGGCCGGACTTGCCGATGCCTGCCTCAAGGCAGCCTTCCACCGACTGCAACAGCGGCATGGGTAGCCTCTTAGCCCGGTACTTCCTTCGGCCCCGCATCCACCGGCTTGCCGACGATGGTGGTAATCAGGCGATCGGCCTCGATCAGCCGCTTGGCCACGCGCTTTATGTCGTCGAGGCTCACCTTCTCGATCAAGTCATTCCGCCGTTTGACATAGTCGATGCCGAGGTCCTCGATCTGGATCCACAAGAGCTGATTAGCGATGCTGCTCGAGGATTCAAAGCGAAGCGCATAGGCGCCGGTGAGATAGCTCTTGGCGCTGGCGAGCTCCTCGGCGTTCGGCCCCTCCTCGGCAAGGCGCTTAAGCTCGCTCTCGATCACGGCGAGGGACTGGGCGACCTCCTCATTCTGGGTGGCGACGCTGCCGACGAACACGGCACCATGTTGGTAGGGGAAGAGATTTGAGTGCACCGAATAGGCAAGCCCGCGCTTTTCGCGCACCTCCTCCATCAGGCGCGAGGAGAAGCCGCCGCCGCCGATGATGTAGTTGAGGATATAGGCGGCCATGAAGTCATCGTCCTTGCGC
>Ga0187805_10000207_pt1 | contig 17979 bp, 14 predicted proteins | sample NC_wetland_sal_i_6_FD_132965 | JGI IMG/M metagenome (GOLD analysis project Ga0187805, IMG submission 132965) | Wetland sediment microbial communities from Neuse River Estuary, North Carolina, USA - Control_5 | ecosystem: Environmental > Aquatic > Freshwater > Wetlands > Sediment | place: USA...
CACCACACCTACCTACGTTGTCGGGACGTCCCATATAAAGTACGATCAGCGAGCAACCTTGCCATCGACTGCCATGCCGTTAGCTATGGGCCAAGCAACTCCGAGTGTGTTAAGTAAGTGGCTGGATTATTGCTGATCGAGGCCCAGCCTGCCGTCTGTTACTGATGACAGTTCCTGCACAGAGGCTTCTACGGTGTGATGTCGAGCGTAGGCTCATGTCCAGTCGGCCAGTAGTAGCCGAAAGCGAAGTAGAGTGGGGAGAAGCTGTACATCCGCCTCTCAACTTGGCAGCTAATCGTGATAAGCGTCGGATAGACCTGGGACGATTCAAATAGCAGAGAGTGTTGAGCAGTACTCGACCCACGAGAAGGAAAATCTAATGAGACGTTCTGCTGAAGTATCAGTCTGCCAGATCGAGCAGGTAAAAGGTGGAAGCACGCCCGCATTTGAGGCTCTGTACCATCAATACAAGCGGACGGTGTATGCTCTATGCCTGCGAAACACGCGTAATGCAGCGGATGCAGAGGACTTGACTCAAGAGGTGTTCCTGCAAGTCCATCGCAGGATCTGCAGCCTCCGGAATTGTGCAGCGTTCAAATCATGGTTGTACAGGGTGACGACGAACGCTATACTGATGCATTTTCGGAAGCACCATGTCTTGGTCATGTCGCTGCATCACCTGCTTGATCCCAAGACATCAGCCGTTCTGGATATGGCCGAGATGCTCACAGCTCCTGGTTGTGAGGCCATTGAGCGGGTCGCACTGGCGCGTGCCATCGGGGGCCTACCAAAATGCAGAAGGGCAATGGTAGTTCTGCATGACATCAAAGGGATGAGCCACCGTGAAATCGCCGAACATCTGGGCGTATCCCTCACGACCGCGAAGTCCAATCTGTCCCGTGCACGTCGACAGCTCCGAGGAATTCTTGTTGATCATTCTTCCTTAATACAGACCAGAAATAGCACGCACCGGGACGTTTACGGTTGCTAAGATGGCGTCAACTGACGAGTAACCGGCACTCTACGGTTATAGCAAGTCGGCAGGCATGTTGCCCGCACAGATTAGGAGCTATCAGGGAAGAGTTGCTCTGGGAGGCGAAGCAGCAACCGGCGACGGGTCTTTACCACGGCTCCTTTCCGCTGCCATGAGTTCAGCACTCGACTGGCCGTGAAGATGGTTACGTTGGCAGCATTGGCAAGCTGTTCGTTTGTGAGTTCGAGGCAAGTCCCACCTCGCACCTTGTGACCAAAGCCACGGGCAAGGGTGGTCAGGACTTGTGCAAGTCTCTGTTCGGCAGTGTGAGAAACCAAGCTCGTGTGCGCCGCCAGATACCAGATCAAATAGTCATTTGCAACACAGATCGCGTTGTCTAGCAATCTGGGGAGTCGCGCGGCGAGGGTCCTGATTGCGCTACGTTGCCAGACCAAGAGACAGCTGTCTTTCAGTATTTCGGTCCCCACCAAATATTGACTCGGCGTCGACAGGAGAGCGCTGGCTCCAAATATCTGACCGGGCGCCAGCCAAAACAAGACGATCTTCTTTCCCTGCGGGGTCAGGTAGAAATGTCGGGCACAGCCCTTGAAAAGAAGAAACATGAAATTGGCTGGATCTCCCTGATGTACGGCTACGGAATTGGCCCGTAGGTGCCGCCGGGATGCCGCTGCCAGGACCATGTCACGATCTTCCGGCGTCAGACCTCGCAGAAATTGCGACTCGAAATGCTCAGCTTCACGGACAGAGCCCGAGGAGTGAATCATGCCTGCTTTCTTGCCACGGTTGCCCGATAGTCGTGATGCCATACGCAGTCCACTCGGGTGACGCCGGTACTGCCTTCACGTGCCCGACACTCCAAAGTTATTGGAGCAGAGGAACAGCACTGTACTGGCAGAAGTGACAGGTTCGTGAAACATCCAACTCATCACCATGGAGCTAACATGGGTCCGCGCTGCCGGGTTTGCCACCGACTATGACTCCTCCCGATCCTGCATGATCCCGAGGTTGGCCAATTGGCGGCTGAGGACTCTTTCCCCCCTAAACACCGAGTGAATCGCAGCTACCAGGTCGTCGCCCGCATCAGATTTCAGAACATAGCCAGATCCTATGGCCAGTGCTGCCTTCACGACCTCCAGGTCACGCTGTTCACTGAGAAACACAATGTTCGTATTTGGGGCAAGTTTCCGAATCGATCGGGCTGCATCAAGCCCATTTAATCGCGGCAGACCAATGTCCAGCACGGCGGTCGTCGGTTGATGTTGTTCGGCCATGAGAACCGCCTGCATGCCATCCACTGTTTCGCAGATGATTTCAAATGATGGCTCTTTTCGAAGCGTCTGTCTAATGAAGTGTCGCCACAATTCATTGTCTTCCGATACGAGAATAGTCACTTTCGACACTCTGATGATTCCCCCCGCAGTGAGATCAACACCGGGCCGATGAGTCCGGTGTAATTGACGTACACTACGAGGGTTACACGTTGAGTCGGTACCTGACGTTGCTCCATAGCAACATCGCGGCTCGTATCAAGAAAAGAGGGCCGCAGGCGGGAGAACGAAAGTGCGGGGAGGAAGGACGGGCTGATTCGACCAGGCCTGCGCTGATCATGGTGAATACTGAGGGACGCTTGGCTCCTCCTTTAGATGATCATCGAGGTGCCAAGCGGCGCGAGACCGAAAAAAGGTAGGATTAGTAGCGGTAGAACAGATTCTGGATTTCTCCTGGACTACGAGGTTTAAGCAGCGCAAGCATCAGAAGGATCCTCGACTTCTGCGGGTTCAGTTCATCGGACGCCACCAAGTTCATCGCATCATCGTTTACTTCCACATTGCGGCCGACGGTCCCGGTAACAACCCTGCTGCTTCTGACAACGATAACCCCTTTCTTCGCAGCATTGGCGGCTGCTTGCAGGGATGCTTGATTCATATTGCCATTGCCGACTCCGGCGATGACAATGCCCTTTGCCCCTTTGGCCACTGCGGCGTCGATCAGGTCCGCCGACATATCGGCACAGGCATAGAGGATGTCGACACGCGGCAACGTGGAGACATCAGCGATATCAAACTCGCTCTGGGTCGTGTGCTTCCACTGCGGGGTATTGTAGAAATCGTTCTTGCCGTAGCTTGAAACTCCTACTAAACCCCGTAGGGGAGACATAAACGTCTGAATGGCTGTCGTGCTGGTTTTGGTGAGAGAGTGCGCCCCGTGAATCCAGTCGTTCATCACTACCAAAACGCCTCGACCTCGGGCGTTTGGATCAGCGGCAACGCCGACGGCGTCGAATAGGTTCAATGGGCCATCCGCGCTCACCGCGGTGGAGGGACGCATCGAGCCCACCATTACGACAGGCTTATCGCTTTTCACCACCAGGTTCAGAAAGAATGCGGTTTCTTCCATAGTGTCGGTGCCATGCGTGACGACGATGCCGTTGACGTCGTCCTGCGCCAGCAGAGCATTGATGCGCTTGGCCAGAGTCAGCATGATGTCAAGAGTCATGTCTTGCGATCCGACATTGGAGATCTGTTCCCCTTTGATGTTGGCAAGATCTTTGATTCCCGGGACCGCAGCAAGCATGGCATCGATCGTCACTGCCCCAGAGGTGTAGCCGGCCTGCGTTCCTGTAGCCGCGGCCCCAGCGATCGTGCCGCCTGTGGCCAGGATCACGATGTTCGGCAAGTTTCTGTTCTGTGCAACAGAAGGCAGGGAACGGCCTAACACGAGAAGGGTGATGATCAAAAAGGAAATTCTGTATTTTGATTTCACGAGTCCTCTTGGTCGCGTCAGAGCTTAAGCCTATCGATCAATAGGCGGTAAGGCCCTCGGCGCGGAATTGTTCACACGCTGATTCAACCCGCTGCCTGGTCGGAGGCTGAACGTCGTCGAGCCGATAGCTGAGTTTAAGTTCTTTCCACTTGAATCGGCCCATTTGGTGAAAGGGCAGGACATCGACTCGTTCTACGTTACCAAGATTGGCAGCGAATCTCGCAATATACGAAATGTCGTCGGGACCATCTGTCAGGCCGGGTACCAGGACAAAGCGGACCCAGACGGGTTTCTTTCGGGCGGAAAGTCGGCGCGCGAAATCCAGGACTGGAGCGATTTGCGCTCCCGTTAGCTTGAAATGCCGTTCTGGACTCCAACCCTTTATGTCGAGCAGCACCAGATCGATATTCTCCAATTCTGTGTCGCTGAGCCGGTCGCCCAGGCTGCCGTTGGTGTCCAAGGCCGTGTGAATTCCCATCTTGTGAGCGGCCGCCAGCAGCTTCACCGCGAACCGATCCTGCATAAGTGGTTCGCCACCGCTCAGAGTGAAACCGCCGGACATCACCTGCAGGCCATGTCGATACTTCCGCAATTCTTCAGTCGCCCTCCCCAATGTTACGGGGGTTCCATTGGTCATATTCCAGGTGTCCGGGTTATGGCAGTACAGGCATCGAAATTGACAACCGCTCGTCCACGCGACAACGCGTACGCCAGGGCCATCGACGGTCGAACCGGTTGTGAAGGAATGAAGGAAGCCCATCTCGCCGGTTGCCAAAGCGCGGCGCACATCGAGTTCCCCTATGTCTCCACCCAGGTTCACTCGCAATTCAAAAGGGCTTTTTGCCAGCAGCGAAGTGTCTTGCAGATTCATCGTTTCAGTCATGGTGTTACGCTCCATGGAAAGTACGATTAATTACGTCCATTTGCTGTTCGCGGCTCAGCCGAACGAAATTCACCGCGTAGCCCGAGACGCGAATTGTGAGCTGCGGGTATTTCTCGGGATGGTCCATCGCATCCAACAGCATTTCGCGATTCAGCACATTCACGTTCATGTGGAAGCCGGTGGCTCCGAAGAAGGCGTCAAGGATGTTTCGCAGGTTTGTGACGCGGTCTGCCATTACTCTTCCCAGACCCTCTGGGACTAAAGTGCTGGTGAGTGAGATGCCGTCGGCTGCGTCGCGATAAGGGATCTTGGCAACCGATGCTGCTGAAGCATGGATGCCGTGGGTGTCACGTCCGTGCATCGGATTCGCGCCCGGGGCGAAGGGCTCTCCGCGCCTCCGCCCATCGGGCGTGTTGCCAGTATTCTTTCCGTATACGACGTTTGAGGTGATGGTCAGTACCGATTGGGTGTGCATGGCATTCCGATAGGTAGGATATTTCTTCAACTTGCTCATAAACGTGCTTACAACCCACGAAGCAAGCTGGTCAACGCGATTGTCATTGTTGCCAAACTTGGGGAAATCGCCATCGGTCTCATAGTCGGTAACAAGCCCACTCTGATCGCGAATGACTCGAACTCTCGTATAGCGGATTGCCGACAAGCTGTCTGCAATGACTGACAGTCCAGCCATGCCGAAGGCCATGGTTCGCAAAGGACCATAGTCATGCAGGGCCATCTCGAGGCGCTCATAGGCATACTTGTCGTGCATGTAATGGATGATGTTCATGGCGTTGACATAAACTTCCGCAAGCCAATCCATCATGCTTTCGAACTTGTGGATAACATCGTCAAAATCGAGGTATTCGCCCTGCACTCCACCCCTCGCGGGAGCGACCTGTTCGCCAGTGATCTCGTCTCTGCCACCGTTGATTGCATAGAGGAGGCACTTGGCAAGGTTGGCGCGGGCGCCGAAGAACTGCATTTGTTTCCCCACCAACATGGGGGACACGCAACAGGCGATGGCTCCGTCATCTCCCCAGGCGCGGCGCATGATCTCATCGCTTTCGAATTGGATGGAACTTGTGTCGATCGCTATTTTGGCAACAAAGTTGCGAAACGCCTCCGGTAGGCGCGGGGAATACCAGATCGTCAAATTGGGCTCCGGAGCAGGACCCAGATTGTAGAGAGTCTGAAGAAACCGAAAACTCGTCTTGGTCACCAGAGATCGTCCGTCGTCTCCCATCCCCGCTATCGACTCTGTGACCCAGGTCGGATCCCCTGCGAAGAGGTCGTCATATTCTGGTGTACGAAGAAATCGAACGATGCGCAACTTGATGACGAAGTCATCGATAATCTCTTGGGCCTGCTCCTCGGATAGAACACCTGCAGCCAAATCGCGCTGGAAGTAGATATCAAGAAAGGTCGAGGTTCTGCCCAAAGACATGGCAGCGCCGTTCTGCTCCTTTACAGCTGCGAGATAGCCGAAATATAGCCACTGCACCGCCTCCTGGGCATTGCCAGCCGGAACAGAGATATCGAACCCGTAGCTGGAAGCCATCTGTTGCAGTTCCTTGAGGGCACGAATCTGTTCGCTAAGTTCCTCTCGGTCACGAATGATTTCATCTGTGGACATGGCGGAGTCGAGGCTGAGCTTCTCTTCCTGCTTGTGCTGAATGAGCCGCGATACTCCGTAGAGAGCAACGCGACGGTAGTCCCCGATAATACGTCCTCGTCCGTAGGCATCGGGAAGTCCAGTAAGAATGTGAGAGCTTCGGCAGCGCCTCACGTCGTTGGTATATGCGTCGAAGACTGCGTCATTGTGAGTCTTCCGGTACTTCGTGAACGTCTCGACCACCGCGGGATCGGCTTCGAATCCATAAGTCTTGAGCGCATTGACGACCATCCGAAAACCGCCGTTGGGCATGATGGCTCGCTTGAGCGGCGCTTCGGTTTGAAGTCCAACGATCACTTCGTTGCTCCGATCGATGTAGCCTGGAGCGTGAGCGGTGATGGAACTTGGAATCAGGGAAATGTCGAGCACACCTTTTTTTCTTTCTTCCACAAAGAGTTCGTTCAGTCGATTCCAAAGGTTCGTTGTGCGTGCGGTTGCGCCCGCAAGGAAGGAATCGTCTCCCTCATAAGGTGCGTAGTTTTGCTGAATGAAGTCGCGGACATTGACCTGTTTCTCCCAAAGCCCCGTTTTGAATCCCTGCCAAGGAGAAACTTCGTCCAGCGCTATGTGGTGCGAGAAAGCAATTGCCATTGTGGTTCTCCTGCCTCTAACTAGTGAGAGCGGGCTCGGCCAAACCCAGTAGTGAGCCGGTGTGCCGAGCAATCATGAGCTCTTCGTTGGTGGGAACAACCCAGGTTGAGACTTTGCTCCGTGGAGTGGAAATGCGCTGCTCTCCACTGGAATTAGCGTTAAGATCTAGTTCCACGCCCAACCAGGAACAGGACTCACAGATTCGTCGCCGAACTTCTGGAGAGTTCTCTCCAATGCCAGCTGTGAATACGAGTCCATCAATGCCGCGCAGCACTGCTGCCAGCGCGCCGATTTCCTTGGCCGCCCGGTATACGAAGTAGTCGACAGCCAGACGAGCCTCGGGGGCCGGATTGGCTAGGAGGTCACGCATATCATTGCTGATACCGGATATTCCCAGCAGACCCGATTTCTTGTAGAGGACGGTCTCGACTTCTTTGACGGTCAGTCCCAGACTCTGAAACAGATATAGGACGGCGCCCGGATCGATGGTGCCCGGGCGCGTGCCCATGCAGAGTCCATCCAGTGCCGTGAAGCTCATACTGGTATCAACACTCTTTCCGCCTTTCAAGGCGCACAGGCTAGCGCCGCTGCCAAGATGCGCGACAATGATGCGTGCCGTTGCAATCTTCGGTGCGATCTCCGCCATAGCGGAAGCGACATACTCGTACGAGAGTCCGTGAAACCCATATCGCTGCAGACCCCTCCCGCAAATTTCCCGAGGTAAGGGGATAACCTCGGCAACGCGTGGGCGTCCCAGATGAAAGGCCGTATCGAAGCATGCTACTTGCGGAACATCGGGCAACCGTTCGGAGACTGCCTCGATCGCCGCCAGATTGTGCGGTTGGTGTAGTGGGGCAAGCGGGATTAATTCATAGAGGTCTGCCAGAACCTTTCGGGTCACGATTGTCGGTCGGGCGTAAACCGTTCCGCCGTGAACGACGCGGTGGCCAACGGCCAACACTCGCGCGCCTCCGTACGTCGAACGCAGCCAGCAAGCTAGAGCATTAATGGCGGTACGACCATCGCGAACATCCGCGCCCAAATCACTTTTGGCCAAGACTTTGCCGTCAGCGTCCTTTGCCAAAAGTCGGGGGGATGTGCCGATGCCTTCAATTTGTCCCCGCGCTTCCATGAGCCACTTTTCTGCGACTGGACGTCGGAAGACGCAGAATTTAACGCTAGACGAACCCGCATTGAGGACGAGACCATAGTCATCCATAATGCAACTCCTAGTGCTTATTTCGGCGTGCGTGGGCGGCCAGCATCGCAACTGCGCAACTCGCAATTCGGGACCGTACCGAGTCCGCCCGGCTGGTCAGAATTATTGGCACCTTTGCTCCCAGCACGAGCCCTGCGCTATCAGCATTGGCCAGGAAGCTTAGTTGCTTGGCGAGGATGTTCCCGGCTTCCAGGTCCGGAGCCAAGAGGATGTCAGGATCACCCGCAACCTCAGAATGAATATGTTTGGTTTCTGCGGCTTCTTTGCTGATGGCGTTATCGAATGCCAGGGGGCCATCCAGAATTCCACCCGTAATCTGTCCCCTCTCGGCCATTTTGCAAAGGGCAGCGGCATCAATGGTCGCCGGCATTTTGGAGGTCACGGTTTCGACCGCCGCGAGGATTGCAACCTTGGGCCTCTGTCGCCCGAGCGAGATCGCCAAATCGATTGCGTTCTGGCAAATATCAACCTTATCTTCTAATGTCGGAGCGATGTTAATCGCGCCGTCGGTGACGATCAGTACTTTGTGATAGGTCGGTACATCCATGACAAATACATGGCTGATCCGACGTGCGGTTCTTAACCCACCGTCTCGGGACACGACCGCCGCCATCAACTCGTCGGTGTGCAGACTGCCCTTCATCAGCAGTTCTGCCTTCGCTTCACGCAGCAGTTCGACCGCCTTTACCGCGGATGCGTGGCTATGGGGAGCATCCACAATAGGAAAATGCCTGATATCGACGCCTGAAGCGTCTGCGGTAGCTTCTATCTTCGCGCGAGGACCAACCAGGATCGGAACAATGAGTCCTTTTTCGGCAGCTTCGATTGCGCCACATAGCGCCGTACCTTCGCAGGGGTGGACGACTGCCGTGGCGACGGCCTCGAGCCTGCCGCATCTTTCCAATAACGCCTCGTACTTGCCGGTTCCAGTTGTGAATGCGATGCCTTGACTCATTGTCCTATGTCTCCTCTCGCGTTTTTAAGAACGATTTTCGAGTGGCGGAGCCGGTCTCCTTCAAGCAAAGGGTGAGGACAATCGCACAGGCGACGCCCAACAGAAGAGGCGCAAAAGCCATCTGGTAGTGTCCGGATTCCGCCTGTGTAGCTCCGCTAGAAACGTGGTGAAGAACCCAGGCGAAGACCGGACCGAGAAGCGCGCTGAAAGTGAAGTTCAGAAAATTGATCACACCGGTTGCGGTGCCGCCAAACTGAGGAGGATTGGCTTCTTTGATCACGGTATAAGGCAGCATTGCCACTCCCGACGCCATCCCTGCCACCAGACCGATCGTGTAAGGCGGAAAGACGCCGATCCGGCCGAATAGAATCCAGGCAAGACAGACCATCAGCACGGCAGCGCCACCGATGATTACCGGCTTCCGGCGCCCAATCCGGTCGGAGATGAACCCGACCAGTGGGCAACCAATGATCCATCCAACTGGAACCATCGCGGAATGCATGACGGCAGAGGAGTAGTCGAACCCGTGTGCGTCCTGCAGGTAACGCACACCCCAGATCATGTCGAAGATGGTGGTGGGAATGAAGATGAGGCCGGCAATCAAACCACACAAGATCGACTGCGGATTCTTGAAGACACAGCGGAAAGCATCGATAGTATCTTTCAACCCGTCAGACCTTTTCTCTGTCCGTTCTTCTGTTGGAAGCAGAACGAAGAGAATCCCGGCGATGGCCAAACCTGCAACGCCCGTCCCAATCCAGAAGCTGTCCCAAGACAGCCCTTTAGCGATGAGCGGCCCAACTCCAAACTGCCCAACCGCACCGCCGGCCATGCCAAACATCTGTGTGGCGCCAATTAATGTTGCTGCTTGGGACGGCGGGAAATACTTGGATGCGATATAGATCGCCCCCACCGGCGCAAAGACGCCACCGGCACCCTGCAGAAGCCTGCCAATGCTTCCAAACTGACTGCTCCCGGTCGCGAATAGTAATGCGCCCACACCAGCCATGGCTGCGCCAATCGGGACAACTCGTCGCGGCCCCAGGCGATCCATTGCAGCGCCCGCAACCAGACTGAAGGGCGAATATCCGTAATAGAAAAGACCAACGATCGACGCTACTCCGAGTGTGCTGACCCCGAAGGCCTCCGATAATTGCGGCATCATGACAGCCGGGGCTGACCGCTGAACGTATTGATAGAAGTAGTAAACAGCCGCGACCACCCATGCGGTCACGGCCGCCGTCCTGACACGCTGCGGGGTGCTCAACGCAGCCTCGGTCGGCTTACTGGCGACCAGACTGGGGCCGCCCACGGCTAATCCAGACATTCTGTCGGGCATTACTGATCCCTAGCAGAGCACCAAAGACACGGCTAGGCCGCCTTCCGAGGTCTCTTTATATTTGGTATTCATCTCTTTGGCTGTCAGGTCCATCGCCGCAATGGTTGTGTCGAGATCGACACGGCGTTGTTCGGGGATTTCTTCGCTGGCGATGGAGTAAGCAGTCCATGACTTGACTGCTCCATAAGCACAACGCTCAATGCACGGAACCTGTACGTATCCGGCGACTGGGTCGCACGTCATGCCGAGGTGGCTTTCGAGAGCAGACTCGGCGGCGTTGGAGACTACCTTCGGACCAGAGTCCATCGCCTGCGCGATCATCGCCGCGCCCATGGAAGAACCGACTCCGACCTCTGCCTGGCAGCCACCTTCGGCACCAGACAGAGTTGCATTGTGTTTGCAAAGGTACCCAATCGCTGCTGCCGCCAAGAATCCATCGCGGATCTTTTGGTTCGGAGTATTAAGGTCGTTCAGGGACTTGACAACCGCCGGGATAATTCCCGCTGAACCTGCAGTGGGAGCGGTGACGATAATATGACCACGGGCGTTCTCTTCGCCCATCGCAAAGCCATATGAGGCCACCCGCGTGATGGCTTGCGCGGCTTGCCCCTTCGACGTCGTTTTCAAATTGCGCTGCATGTCCGCCGCCTTGCTGTGAAGCTTGATGGGCCCAGGTAGCACACTATCGACGCTTAACCCGGTGTCGACGCCACGCAGCATTACTTCGGAGACCTGGTCCAGAAACTCCCAGATGTCTTTTTCGCTTTTGCCGGAAATATCCATTTCATTGGTGAGCAGCAGCTTGGGCAACGGGATCTTGTCGTCTACGAGATACTTCTTCAGCTCTCGTGCATGTTGGAACGGATACTTGGGCTGTCCCTTGTCGGGTGGCTTGTAGCCCTTCCACTCAATGAATCCGCCGCCGACGGAGTAGTATTCAAGTTCGTAGAGTGTCTCGTCGCCGGCGAGCAGCTTCGCCGTCATCGTGTTCGGATGATGGAAGTCGCCTTTCGTCGCGTCGAAGACAATGTCCTTCAGAGTGAGGTTCAGGGTCGTAGGACCTAGTATCACTTCGTGTGCTTCGTCGGGATTGGTGGCAAGCGCGTCCAGGAACTGGGGTGGGCACGTTGCCGGAGCTTTCCCCAGCAGGCCGGCGAGCGAAGCTCTGTCTGTGCCGTGACCCTTGCCCGTTGCGCTCAAGCTGCCATAGAGGTGAACCTTGAGCGCTGTCGCCCGCTTGAGCTGATCATCCGGAAGCTTGGAAACCCTTTCGAAAAAATCGTATGTAATCCGCATTGGCCCCATGGTGTGGGAACTCGATGGCCCGGGACCCATCTTGTAGAACTCTTCGAGCGTCGTCATAATCGGGCCCTTCGACTGCTGAACCACGGCGAGATCTGGAGAAAGAGCGGGAGTAGGCGGAGCTGCCTGCACCGTCGTCTCGGCAGGTTCTTTTTTCGAGCACCCTGTCAGCAGCGCCCCGATGGACGCCGCCAGAACGGTTTTGCCCAAGTCTCTTCGACTAATGACGGATGGAGCTTCGCTCTTCGGGGTGGGTCCACAGGTTCCACAACTTGTGGTATTGCAGTCTCCACATGTGCTTCCTACACTGCCGATTATGTTCAGTAACTTTTGCATTGACATTTTCTCCCACGCGCAGCCGTTGCTCGGTTTGAAGTGAAGGGCGAAGAGACGCCATCAGCCCTCTCGATCCTGACAGCGCACTTCGCCCGGCCTCCGCGATGCACAGTTACGTTGTCAGACATCGCGGACACTGGAAACTGGCATTTCTGTCAGGGAGGGGTCGATTGCTCTCGAGTCGGCGGCGAACTGTGTATGTCTTTGGCCTACGAACCGGAAAAGGGTGAGGGTTAGCCCTGGCGCGGGAAGGGATGCTCTATCCGTTCCGGATTATAAGTCTCCTCGTCGCAGTACGGGCAGGCATCATTTCGCGATTCCCAAGACCGTACTTTTCTCCGAGCCTCGTCAAAGATGCGCTCGTAGTTTCCTTTGCGTACCTTCTCACTTGCGTCATTGGTCAGCAGTTTCCATAAGGGGCCATATTGCTGGTAGACGCGAAGATACGTTTCCTGGTCAGGGGGGCGACTTCGCTGTCCGTGGGATTGAAGCCGGTAATCATAGGGTCCAGCCGCTGCTGTTCCTCCTTTGACAGAGACTTGTAGGCCATCGCGATATAAGCATCCGTGAATGAGTAGTAATAAAAGGGAAGCGTCTGAGTTCAAGCAATAGCTTGGAGCATTATCGCCGTCCACGTCATAAGACCACTCTTGCCGGAGCGGAATGCCAAAGATGGCGACACGCCCAACTTTGGTTCCCATGATCTTGAGAAACTCGTGGATATCCGTGCCTTCTTGAATGTAATTGGTCAGATGGAAGTGAACGTCGTTGAGTTCGGGTTACTTCTTGAGCCTTCACGCTATTCCCCACCTCATCGAGTGGGGAGCAAAAACGGCAATGGCCCCTTTGCCGGGACGATGGCTACAATCCCGCCCTCCACTCCGCTCTTTGCGGGCGATCCCACATGCCACGCCCAACGCACTGGAAGCCCTTCCTTTCTGGATCGTAAACACGTGGACCGAGATCGGGTGATCAAAACCCGAAAAACTTGGACCAGTCGTACTTGAACGAAAATTGCATGCGATAGTCGTTCGCATTGAATCCGTCGGTAAAATTCACTCGTCTTCCAAACTGAAACTCTCCACCGATCGTTACCCTCGGAATCGGGTGGTACAGCAAATTTGTAAGGGCATAATGCCCCTGGTGGAAGTCCGATGGATTCTGCGCGTTGGAATTCTCGATATTCAACATCGAGTACCCGATGGAGCTGCTGAAGTGTTGACTCCAGTTGTGATCCAGAAAAGACACGATGCCTAACATCGGCAGAGCCACGCCTTCGACAGGGGTGGTCGCGTTTCCGGGATTTCTTTTGATGCCGATGTCAACTGGTGCGTCATTCATGTAGTTCTCGATGCCCGCTCCGTAAACAACCTCCAGCTTTGCGATGTCCTTCTTTCCCAGGTTGAGGTTGGAGCTCAGGCTCAGTCCCCAACCGACGGCATGGCCGCCAAGATTAAGAGCATCATTGTTGGTATCAACCCACCCGATCTTTCGGACAATGCCCGCCAGTTGTAGATAACCCCATTCTCTGATCATTCGCGCGTGCCCGGTCAAATCGGGGAAATTGAACCTGGGCTTTACGCCTTGCAGTTCGATTCGGTCCGAGTACACGCCTTGATCCGCGCTGGCTCCAGGCCGTTCAAGGGCGACGGTGATGCGCCCCTTACTACTGCGAAGGGGCATCCAGCGGATCTGCACATTGCGGAAAAAGACCATTCCGTTGGGTCCCCAGTACTCCAGGGAGTTCGGGAACACATCGATATCCATGAATGCGCTCCAGGTTTGGCCGGCGCCTAACTGCCCTAACTCACCATACGCATGACGCAGACGGAAAGTCGTCTGCCCAGCGTCCACACCGGTCCCGAACAATTCGAATTCAAACAGTGTGTTCAGGTCGCCGAACTTTGTCGGGGTGGATGATTTGACGCCAAATCGACTCTGCCGCACGCCGGCGAACACATTTCCATCGGGAGCGAACTCCCCAGGGAACGAGTTCAACTGGGTCGGACGTTCAACATCGAACCAATTCGGGTTTTCCGTTTTGAAGTCGTAACCTGAGTCGAGCATCACGAAACCATACAAATCAATACTGCTCTTCTTATAGGTCTCTTCCCCTTCCAATGGCACAGTCTGATTTTGATTTGGGGCAGCGGCTACCGCGGCCTTGGGTTGCGGACTCGCACCTGACGGCCGTCGAGCTTCTTCGGCAGCCTGAATCTGCTGTTTGAGTTCCTGCATCTCTTCGTCGAGTTGCTGAAGTTTGTTCTTGAGTTGCTCCAGATCGGGATTCTGAGTCTCCTGGGAATGAGCTGGCTTTCCTAAAAGGCAAACGATTAATACCAATAATGTGGTGGGCACGATTCTTGTCCAGGCCCGCGGTGCTAGCTTTCTCATAGTGTCTCCATGACTTATGGGAAACGGTGCCAGAGGCAGGGGCGTAGGAGAACTGTTACTTTTGTCAGTGAGAGTTAAGCTGTTGGTTCCGCTAGCATTCGTAGGTAATCTCAGGCAGGTGCCGCCGTCTCGCATCCAGTCCCGGAATTGCACCTAGTGCCACGGCGACGAACCCAAGAGGTCCGAGAGGCCTCCTTCCTTATTGCTGGTTGTGCCTCCGCAGATAACACAGGAGAGCGCTGAAGTGACTACATTGACGGATTTGTTATGTCTTATACGGCTCAAAGGCTGTGCACTGATTGCGATCATCTTGCTATTTGCCTGTCCTTTGTACGGAAAGCGAAAAGATGACGTAGTTACCATGAAAAATGGCGACCAGTTTACGGGAGAGATCAAAGCGATGCAGTATGGAGAGCTGATCTTCAAGTCCGATTACATGAAGGATTCCGTTCGTCTGGACTGGAAGAGAGTCGAGCGTTTGCAGAGTCAAGACACCTTCATCGTAAGTCTGACGAACGGGACGCGTGTGACCGGGTTGATCGGAAAAGAAACGACCTGCTCCGAAGACGGCAAGGATTTTAGAATCGTTGGGGAAGGAGCAGCAGTAGAAGTGACAATTTCGGACGTAATCGCGATCGGTCAGCGGGAAACCAGCTTCTGGAACCAGCTGACGGGCTCGATCACCTACGGCTTCGGCTTTGCCAGCGGCAACAAAGAAACCAATTCGTCCTTGGGCGCAGACGTCGCCTTCCGCGCGACAAAAAACTCAGTGCAATTGGCGACGACTTCACAGTTTGGCTCACAAAGTAACGCCAAGAACACAAACCGCTTCACCTTCGATTCGCAGTATGCCAGGTTACTTACGGAAAAATGGCTTGCCGCTGGACTCTTCTCGCTGTTGAGGAGCAATCAGCAGGACCTGGCATTGCGTTCAACCTACGGCGGTGCTTTCGGGCGAAAACTGGTCCAGACGGACAAGACGGCATTAACGGTAATCGGCGGCGCAGCGTTTAGCCATGAAAGCTACCTCCCCCAGCCCGGCGCCGAGTCGATTCATAACAATGCCGAGTCTCTTGTTGGAGTAACATTCTCCACGTTTCGATTCAAGACCCTGAACCTTAGATCGCATGTCCTTGTATTTCCAAGTCTCAGCGATCCAGGACGCCTGCGCGTGAGTTCACAGTCAGGCCTACGAATTGAACTCACCCGAAACTTCAACTGGAATTTCGATCTTTACGAAAACTACGATACACGGCCTCCTGTTAACGCCCCGAAAAATGATCTAGGGATCACCACCTCGATTGGGTGGACTTTCTGACGCATATGCAAACGGTTGAAGTGAGCTTCACGCGGCAAATTCGGCGGTGCCGCCGGGCCCACGATTGAGTTAGCGTCGACTCACGGTTGTTGTGTTTGGTGCGATCGCTGGCGCATCCGTGAAAATGCGCACCGTCACATCATCTCCGATGTCGAACTGTTTGTTTAACGCAGGTGCGTGCGGAGCTGCGGCTCTGATCGTAAAGTGCCGTATTTTAACGCCTTCTGCAATGTAATCAACCTCATGCGGCCCCACCCGAACTCGCTTGAACGGGAATCTGGCTCTGCTCGCAGATGCCGTCCTACCTGACGCTTTCTGCGTGGAACCGCGCCCCTTCGAGAATATCGTGGCACTTGGCTTCGGTAATGGACTTGAGGCAGTTACTCTCGGGGAATCGTCGATGCTCGCCGAGGCGCGGTGATGAACTGAAATCCAGACTGCTAGCCCGAGGATAATCACTGCAAGTGCCGCATCCACGAAGCAACGCGAATCGTGAAATAACGACGGCTTTGCCGGCCATATTATTGTTTTCCTATCCTTCGCGAGTGGGCGCAGCGTCGAACCTGTGCTACTTACCGTCGGCCCGGCGACCTGCGCGATGGAAAGTTTGGTGTCTGGATTGTCTCCGTGACAGGACACTTGCATCGGAGGCGGATTTTCCCCCGAGTGCGTAACCGCCGGAGTTGCTGGTTGAATAGCCGGTGTCCCTTTCTCGCCAAGCTGAGTGTCACTAAGCATTGCTTCTTCAACCAGTCCTGCCATTAACCGATAAGTGCGTAGCTCTCGATGATCAAAAGTATGTGGATTGCTAAATAGGGCCTCCAGCACTCCGGCCACGACCCGCTCACGGTAAATCGGTATGATCAGCAGGGCTCTAGCCTTGCGTTCCCGGCAAATTGCAGCCTCAATCCGCGCATCAGTTTCAGCGTTTTCGACTCGCAATAGTTCTCTTCGGGCGCTGCTGAGCGCTGGCAAGCTCAGGACTGCTGTCTGGCATCGCCCGACATCTCTTGCGGCGCTTCCACTACCAGCGCGGTAGACGAGTCGATCTCCTGTGAGGATGCCGATCGCAATTCCAGTGGCGCCGGCCATAATTCGCGTGCGGTCGGCGATCAGATCGAGTATTCGCTCGAGACTATCATGTTTTGCGATTGATTTTTGAAGTTCGACCACGGCAAAAAGCGATTGCTTGCTGATTCCACTCTCCTGCACCGAAAACGCGTTAGCCAAGAAGGTTTGGAATGCTTCGCGATCAAGGTTGGAATGCGTACTCATAGGGACACCCGATAGAGGTAAGCACGCATCTGCAAGTTCTCAGAAATAATGACCGACATACTAACCTCCCGCGTGCTATCGTCACACAGTCAATACCAGAGTCCTCGCCAGGGTTGCTTTTAGTGGCCCGTTACCTACTTATCGTGTTTCTGCGACCCCCTAAGCCCTGAAGATCGGGAAGTTCCGCGCGCTCTCTATCCTGGAGAACTGCGAAGCCTTGATCAATGGTGAACTTGAGCAAGTCCAGTTCTTGTCGCAGGACTGAAGATCGATAGGGCGGAAGCAATGGAATCAACTTCTCTAACATGGCACGCATGCGACGTACTACCTGAGTGCTGTTTCCCCCAAACTGACGAATTTCGGTCACCGCAAGCCTAACAAAGTCTTCCCAGTCCGGAGTGCGGTAGACCACGCGAAGTTGGCCTGTCGAGTCATGAACCAAACCCGTATCCAGTCGCCTCATTCCCACGTCTCGCAGCAAGTTGTGGATTTGATCAAGCGCGAGGACGGCCGTAGTCGGATCGTTGATCGCCGGCGACAGGGCCTTCGAAGCGATATCAACGATGATTCGGAAGGCGAAAGCCGGATCCTGCTCCAATGTGCGTTCGCGTTCCAGTGCGATGTGTCGCAACAGTTGCTTGGAAGAAATGCCAGAGCTATCACCGTACAGTCGAAAGACCGGATCATCGCTGGCGACAAAATCGCCAACTTGCGGAACAACCTCAATTGTGCACGAGGCTCGGGTCGCAATTTCGGCCAGAGTTGCAATATCGAGAGCCTGAACGACACCAGATGTCCCTACGTGGAGTACGACTCGCGAGGCTGCCCCGAGCGGCGCTTCATCGAGTTTGTGTTCAAGGCTGCTAGACTGTTCGAGCATTTTGGGGTAGACAGCCCGGATCACTTCAATCGCTTCCTTAGCTATTTCAGCCATCACG
>Ga0187805_10000208_pt1 | contig 17978 bp, 18 predicted proteins | sample NC_wetland_sal_i_6_FD_132965 | JGI IMG/M metagenome (GOLD analysis project Ga0187805, IMG submission 132965) | Wetland sediment microbial communities from Neuse River Estuary, North Carolina, USA - Control_5 | ecosystem: Environmental > Aquatic > Freshwater > Wetlands > Sediment | place: USA...
AAGATCGTTTCCGCAAGGCTCGGACCCACCGACCAGAACCGGCTCGGCCAGGTAAACCAACTCGTGATGCTGGAGTTTCCGAATCCTCCTGTTACGCTCAAGAGAAGATCGGGGAAATAAGCCGCTTTTGCAATGCCGACCTGGGCATTCGCCTCGGCCACCGCTCGTTCAGCCGCCGCGATATCCGGCCGTCGCTCAAGGAGCTCCGAGGGGACGCCAACAGGAATCGAGGGGCGATTTCCGGTGAGAGGCGTAACCGGAATCGAGAAAGTCGATGGAGCCTGGCCCGTCAAAACGGCGATGGCATGTTCATACTGGGCTCGGAGGATGCCGAGATGTGTATCCTGCGCCTGCGCAGCTCTCAATTGCGCTTCGGCTTGCGCAACGGCTTCATCAGCACCAAGGCCGCTCGTGTAAAGGCTTCGATTGAGATCGAGGCTGTCCTGATAGGCCGCGACCGTCGAATCGAAAATCTGTTTCAGCGAGTCCTGCGCACGCAGTTGGTAATAATCGACGGCCAACTCGGCCTGTTCACTCAGGCGCACATTCTCTAGGTCGGCAGCGCTGGCCTGTGCCGCAAAAACATTCGCCTTTACGCTGTTTCGAACACGCCCCCACAAATCCGGCTCCCAGGACGCATCGGCCGGCAGCGAGAAGTCAGTAAACGGCCTCACGATGAGCTGCAAATTCGACGAGGTTCCCGCTCGTACTCCGCCAAACTGCGCCGGCGATGGACGCTCGTTGGTGATGCTTGGATTCGTGGTCACCGTGGGGAAGTATTGGGATCGCGCCTCTCTCACAAGCGCGCGTGCGACGAGGAAACTTGAAGCGGCCGCAGCGATATTTTGGTTCGCAACGGACGCTTTCTGTTCGAGTTCATTGAGCTGAGGGTCGTTAAATTCCCTCCACCACTCGCCCCGGCTCGCGTTGTCGTGGGGCTGCGCCTGTTTCCAGGTACCTGCCCCTGTCGTCTCCGGCGTTTCGGTTTCCTTGTAGGCGGATGGAGTCTCGACCGAAGGACGCGCGTATTTTGGGCCGACAACACAGCCTGATAGCAGCAGGGCCGACACAACACCGATTGCCGGCAGCGCTCGCAGGGTCACGCGCCCTCGCGACAGATTCGACTTGTCACTTTCCGATGTAAACATCGACCAGTTCACCCGGATAAAGATTCACGTCCTTGGGCTTTGCGACTGTGAAAATGATGGGTAGCACACGAACATCCACGCGCTCTGGCCTCTCGTCGGATAGCTCGATCTTGGGCGACACAAAAGGCTGGGTTCTGACGTATTCGAGCGGAACCTTCACTGTTGAGCCACGGATGGACATCTGCGCCTTCATCTCTGACGGAGAAGGAAGGCGCGGCACAAGAATCTCGTCGATATAGCAGCGCACCTGAATCCTCTTTGGGGATGTTCCGAGAACCAATGGCGGGTCCATCCCCTGCGTATAGCTGTCGTAACCACCCTGCGGCGAAACATAGTTTCCGACGATCGTGTTAATTGATAGCACTACGCCATCCGTCGGCGCGCGCAGGACGTACTTGTCGAGCAGGTTCTTGTTCGAAAGATAGGAATTCTCGAGGGAACGGTATTGCCTCTCCTGATTTTGAATATCGAAGCTCCACGCGCCTGCTTTGGTGAGGTCGCGCTGCTTGTGTGCCACTTCGAGATTGGCTTGTGCGACCGCCTCGGCATTGATGGCGCTGTCGAGTGCGTCCTTGCTGATCGCTCGAGGATCCATTTCATAGGCTGCCTGTTGTTTCTTCAGCTCGTCCTGAGCGGTTTTGAGAGCAGCTCCCGCCGACACCACCTGTGCTTCAGCCACATCAAGCGTTTCTTTTCTCGGTTCCGCCTTCAGTTCCTCGAGCAATGCGTGAGCGGCGGCAGCGGCTGAGTTCTGCTGCTCCGTCGTTGCTCTTTGGACGGAGTCACCGATGAAAAGAAGCGGTTCTCCCTTGCGGACCTCCTGACCTTCGGAAACCACTATTTCCTTTACCGTGCCGGGCACTTCGGGATACACGTTGATGTTCTCTCCGCTCGATTGAGCGCTTTCCACGATCCCCTCGGCGTAGATGCCCGCGGTATAGGGATTCGAAGGCGGATCGAATGCGGGCGCCAGCGCCGGCTTTTCGATGCTGAAAAAATAGGCGGCCACGCATCCAGCCAGGATGCCTGCAAATGCGAGCGAGAATAAGAGTTTGTATCTCATTGTTTAGTTTCTTGCCATCGCGCCAACGTCGCTAACAGTCCCGATAATCCGACCGTCTTCCATCTTCAAAATCCGAGTAGCAAATTCATAAATTCTGCTGTCATGAGTAACAACGATGATGCACCGCTCTGGGTTGAGGACATTGTCGTGGACAAATTTCACAATCGCGTGTCCCGTGTCGCCGTCTAGCGAGGCCGTCGGCTCGTCCATGATGAGGATGTCCGGCTGCCCGACCATCGCTCTGGCGATTGCCACACGCTGCTGCTCTCCTCCACTTAGCTTCATGGGAGGGAGATCCGCCCGGCCCTTTAGGCCAACAATGTCCAGGTATTTGGTCGCTTCCTCAATCGATTCGTCCCAGTCTCGTTTTTTCAAAATCAGGGGAATCGCCGCGTTTTCGGCCGTATTCAAGCGTGGGAACAAGTGATAGTCCTGAAACACAAAGCCGATCTTGTTCAGGCGGAAATCCGCAAGCTCGTCTGCATCAAGGCTCCAGATATCGATTCCTTCCACCGAGACGCTGCCGGAATTTGGTTTCAGGATCCCCGAAAGGACACTCAAAAGCGTTGTCTTCCCGCTTCCCGATGGGCCAACGATGTACACCATCTCGCCAAATCCGGCTTCGAGGTCCACGTGCCTCAAAGCGACAGTTTTGGCTTCACCCTCGCCGAACCACTTATCTAGTCCGCTCGCTTCGATCGCTAGACGCGACATCTCATCCCCTAAAAATGTCGAAGGGCTCAATCTGCAGAACCCTCCGCACACCGACATAACTCGAAACCGCTGCGATGATCACGACCAACACAAGCGACACCAACAAACTCGGATAGGTGATCATGGCTGCGTAGCTCGCCAGTCGGAGCTTGGCGAGGTAGACCACTAGCGTGCACAGCCCCACACCCAGCCCATACCCGGTGAGTGCGGTGAAAGAAGCTTGAAACAGGATCATTCCAACTAACTCTCTGCTCTTCGTGCCGATCGCTTTCAAAGCGCCGAATCGCTCGAGGTTCTCGAGAATGAACGTGTAGAAAGTCTGCCCGGAAATGGAGAGTCCGACGATGAAACTGATCAAGGTCATGATCAGGATGTTGGTTCCTCCACCCGTCTGGAAGACGTAGAAGACGGCATTCTTTCTGATGAATTCATCTCTAGTCACCGCGAGATAACCTAATGCAGCAACCTGTTGCTTGATTCTTGGCACGTCGGACAGACTCCTCGGCTGAACCAGAACATAGGAAATTGTGTAGCGAGGATTGGGAATGTACTGAACAGCCCGGTAATATGTGGTATAGAGCGTCGGCAATCCGAAAAGGCTGGACGCGGTCACCTTCGCAATGCCCACGATCACGCCGCGGTGGTCGTTCAGCTCAAACTCCGAGCCTATTTTGGGGTTTTCTAGCTTGGAGTAGTCCGCGTCGGCGACCACGATAAAGCCGTTCTCCGCATATATATTCTCAATCTTCCCCTCGATGAGCCGGGGACGCCCGAACAGACTCGTATCGTCCAGACCGACGACGCTAACCGCTTGATAGGTTCCGTCGGGTAACTTGACCAGAGCTCCACCGGAATACAGAGGCACGGCGTACGCCACACCCTGCATGCTTCGGACTCCGTCCAAGACGTAATCCGGCATTCCGATTGAACTAGTGATCGCCTGCACCGACGGGTCCATGACCCACATCGACGCTCCAATATTGACGACCGTTGCAGAGGCGTGATTCAGCACACCCATGAACATCGACGTGATAAACGTCATTAGGAAGACGGCAAAGGTGATGCCGACGAGCAGGGCTGTGAATTTCGCCTTGTCGTTAACAAGGAGTTTGTAGGCGAGCCTTAACATGCCCTTCATCGGTGACTCCCCAGTGCTCCGTCACGCGAATGGATTGTCACCTCCGACCAGGATTCGGTATGTGCATGTCGTCACCCCTAAAAGTGACGCGCATCACACGGGGAAGCGATCGATGGAAACAACACAACTTGTCCAGGTGCTAGAGAGTCCGCTGACTCCCGATTAGCCTTGACTGCATCTTCGACGCGTCGCTAGTGCCAGAAACTTGTCCAAACCGATTTGTTGATTCCAGAGAACTTACCCGACAAGTTTCTGGAGAGTCGGATACCGCGTTAATCAGGAGCGGGCTCGCGTCGAAGAGATCAGGCAACAAACGTCATTTCATCGGGACTGATCCCATCCATGGCTACATCCGGCCGAATCAAACTTTTATCAGTGACACAAATCGAGCGAAATTGTTCGTCACCTCGATGCCCGGCAACTTATAGAGCTCGTCCGTGGTGTTCGCCACCAACACTGGTGCGGCTGCGGGCGCCCCGATATCGGCTCGCGCAGCCCGATAACCGGCGGCCTTGAGCATCGCGATATCGAGTCCGTTGTAGGAGCCGTAGGGATACGCGAAGATATCGGGCGCCCGCCCGAGATGCGACGCAATAATCTCCCTGCTTCCCTCGATCTCTTTCCAAAGCTTTGCCTTGTCGGTCATCGCGGAAAGAAACGGGTGCGAGATGGAGTGACTCTCGATGTCCATCCCGGCAGCCTGCATCGTTTTGAGCTGGCTCCAGGTCATGAAATCCCGATCGCCGATCGCGTTCGTGAAGATAAAGAAGGTGCCGCTGTCGTGGTATTTCACGAGCAGCGGAAACGCGTGGCGGTAGAGATCTTCCCAACCGTCGTCAAACGTAAGAACGACTGGTTTTTCCGGCAACGGCGCGCTCGGGCTGATCATCGCGTTAACGAGCGATTCGAACGAGATGACGGTGTAGCCGTTTTGCTGCAGATAGCGAAGCTGCGCATCGAAGGTTTCCGGAGGAACGGTAAACTCCTTCACCAGCCGCGACATGTCCGTCCGATATGGCGCGATGCTATGGTAGACGAGGATCGGCACGCGTACGGGGCGGAACGATGCTGTAGGAGTCGCCTCCGGTAACTCGGCCGGGAGCGGTTTTGCCAGAAGGAGTTCACCACCTCCGGGCGACGCAGCATATCGCCACGCCAGCCAGCCAAACAGCAGAACAACCGCTGCGACGAGGAAGCCGATGAAAGTTTTTCTAGCCCAAGCCATCTGATCAGTCGCTCGTCTTGGAATTGTACAAGCCTCTGTCGGCTTGCTGAATCGTCGGATTCACAAAGACGCCGCGGCGAAACACCGTGGACGTTTTCTCTCACATAGCTCGGTGACTCGCGTCACAGATCGGCTGCTCGAGTCGGTGCATTCATTACTCATGAGACAGAAAGCAGCGGATCAACGCGGGAACGGATCGGCAAAGAGAGTCGTCTTGGTGCTCGCTTTCCTTCTGAGCATCGTTTACCTGCAGCTCTTTTTCGTCCGTGAGTTGCTTTTTGCGGAGCTGCTCTTCGCAGCGGGGTTCTGTATTTTGCTCACGTTCGTGGGAGTTTGCTACTTCGTGGGCTTGGCTGGTGTACGCAGCTGCAAGTTGATAGCGCACGAGGCTGGGAACCTGACCGAGCATGCGGCTCACGCGCGGAACACGTTTCGAGCACAACCCTTGCGGTCGTGCCCAGCTGAGAGGGAGTCCTCCCTCTGGAATCCGGCCGTGCGGCAATAAATTCGCGCGCACGGAGGAACGGGATCGATATGGAAGCGGCACGAAACGAAGCGCAGATCCTCTGAAGAGGAGGTCGGAAATGAGAAAAGCGCTGGGACTTATAACACTTCTTCTGTTTGGCTGCCTTCCGGCGATCGCCCAAGAAATGCCAACCGGAGAAGTTGGCGGCGGCTACACATTCCGGTCGTATGGCGTCCCGGCCATCGCGCAGCCGCCCTCGCGGCTCAGCACGAATGGATGGAACGTGACGGTGGATCGCAACTTTAACTCATGGCTTGGTATCGCATTCGACCTGGACTGGACGTACAACTCCTCGAACGGCGCTGAGACGGACATCGCCACGATCACGGCCGGACCGCAAGTTTATCCGTTTGGCCATCACAAACTGACTCCCTTTGCGCACGCGCTGTTTGGCGCCGGGCGTTTCTACTATCGCGCTCCGTGCGCCTGTGTGGGTGCGAGCGGGAACAGCAAGCATTTTGCGGACTACGATTTTGCGTGGGTTGCCGGTGGCGGCGTGGACTATACCCTAACGAAAAATGTGGCGATTCGCCTTGGGCAGATCGGCTTCGAGCAGGTGAACTTCGGTCTTCAGGATTTCGGAAGAGGCGCGGCGCCGGCTCAAAACAACTGGAAATATTCTGCCGCGATTCTGCTTCGCTTCTAACGAAAATCTCTTTCCTTGTAATCAGGCACTGGGCGGTTAGGGGCCCCCAATTTGTTCGCGCGCGAACCGCAGGCCCAGCGGTGTCCAGCGCAGAGAAATAGGGGCGCTGACGCTAGAAATCCCCGAAGGCGATGAACTCCGGCTCCAGGATTGCCTGAATCACATCTCTCCGAGAAATGATCCCAACGAGTTTGTCTTGATCCGTCACCGGTACACGGACAATACGGTTTTCCTCCAGGCTCTTCATGACATCGTCGATCGGGGTGTTAACGTTCACGGTGATCGGCGGCCCAGTCATGACGTCTCCGGCAGTCAAGTTCTCCAGCCGTTTTCCCTCAATCAATGTGCGAACAACGTCCGACTCTGTGATGACTCCCACCACCCTGCCATCAGAGGCAGCAACTGGCATCCCACTGAATTCGTTGGCAACGAGCTGGGCTGCGACGTCTCGCAGGGAAGCAAGTGGAGTCGCTGCGACTACTGGGCTTTGCATGATGTCCTTGGCCGTCACCGACGTGGGTGCCAGCGAACGCTTTACAGCTGCTGCTGATTTCTGTGCCATTTTCGTGATTCTCCTTTTGTTGCGTTACTTGACGACGGAATCAATCTGGTGGTGAATCTGCCGGCCGGGCGGGCCCATGACCACGACTTCGGGTTGGGTGGTGATGCAGGGCGGGCGCGAATCGCAGTGCGCTTCCGCCCCGCTGCTTTTCTGACGACTTATGCTGTCTTAGGCTCTATGCGAAATGTCTTGGCATGCGCTGCCTTGGGCAGTTCGATGCTCAAAACGCCGTCTTTCAAGATCGCGCTCACCTTCGAGCTGTCAACCTCTGTTGGCAGGTCAACGACTCGTAGGATCTCCTTCGCGCACCGCTCGGAGTAGATCGTCTTGCCTTTCTTGCTCTCGTCTTGAGCTTCGTGTTTGCCGGAGATCGTCAGCTTCCGTGGTTCGACATTGATCTCGAGTTCCTTGGTGCTGAAGCCTGGCACTTCTGCTCGAACTGTTAGGTTGTCATCAGTCTCTGCAATTTCCAGATGTACGGGGTGCAGCAGTTCGGACTCAGCACGGAACCAATCGTCCAATTCGTGGCCGAGCCATCTGCCATTATCGCTAAAGATCTCGAATGCTCTGCGAGCGATCGAGTCGTAGGTTTGCTGGATCTGGTCGAGGACATCGCCGCGGGGGGACTGTTTCACTGGTACAGGCCCCTTGGCCGGCTGCATTGCTGTTGCTGCTTGTGGGCTCATCTGTGCTCTCCTTAATTTCGTACTCCTCCGACTACACCCCCACTGCCAGTTGGATGGCCGAAAACCTTGGCGTCATAGCCGGTCTGCGGGATGTATATCTGGTGGCACAGGAACCGTCGCCCATGGCGGACGCGGCGGAAGGTGTGTGACTAGACACCCGGAGTATACACTCATTCGCCGCCGACCGTACGATTACTGGGCCTCGAGTCAAATAAGCCAGGCAATTCATGATTGCAGCTAAGTCCCGATAAGTCGGATAACCGGACATCTTGGTCCCGGTACCAACTTTTCCGGTAACCGCGTTAATCCGGCATACGGCCACGGATACTCGCGAGAATTTACATAACCCCGTTTCTGGATAACTTCCGGATTGCCGACGATACGCGCCGAAGACACGAGGAGGCGACCGTCGGATCATCCGGATAGAACGACACCTGCCATCCCGGATTTACTCATTTGGGCTCTGGTGATCTCGGCTGTCGCAATGACCGCGGCTCGATTGGCACGGGCTTGGTCGTGTGAGCCACGTCACGGCGGCCGTTCCGCTATTCGACAACAATACATCCTGCAACCGGAGGAGAAAGGTGAGGGTTATTTTGGCGGTCGATGGTTCGCCATTTTCAGATGCTGCCGTTCAAGCTCTGATCGCGCAGGCTCAATCAAAGGACGCTGAAATTAGAGTGCTGCACGTGTTAGAGCGACCAAACTTACTCTCCACGCGGGAGATGGGCGGGTACGACTCTCTCGAAAAAGCATGGGAAACCGAGAAGAAACATGCACAAGGGCTGCGTCCGAATTCCTTCGAAGCGCTGAGGAAGCGAGACCCCTTCCCTGCGAGTGATCCGGGAGGCGAGATGCGTACGACGGCGGTGCCAAGCCGATACGAACCAACGCCTGAGTCGGGGAAGAAATACTCCCGATAAGGAGAGGGTAATGACATCCGCGCCGAAGAAAATCGTCCCCAGTTCCTCACGCAGCAAAGAACAAGCTCCCGTGCTCTGGTTCGAGGAGTTCGGAATTGCCGATGTCCCGCTTGTGGGAGGCAAGAATGCCTCGCTCGGCGAAATGATCCAGCACCTCGTACGCAAAGGCATTCGCATCCCGAATGGATTTGCCACGACGGCGCAGGCCTACCGGCGCTTTCTCGAATTCAATGGCTTGGACGTGAAATTGCGCAAGCTCTTCGTTGGCCTATCCGTCGAGGATCTTAATCAACTCCGCCGGGTAGGTAGCCAGGCACGCGCTCTGATCCTGGAGGCTTCATTCCCCGAGGATTTGGATCGCGCTATTCGCGGTGGTTATGCTCGTCTGTGTGAGCAATATGGTTCGAACACAGACGTTGCCATTCGCTCAAGCGCCACGGCGGAAGACCTGCCCGATGCCAGTTTCGCGGGACAGCACGAAACGTATCTGAACGTGCATGGCGTAAGCGCTGTTCTGGACGCGTGCAAGAGATGCTTTGCTTCGATTTTTACCGACCGCGCCTTTTATTATCGCCAGACCCACGGCTTCGATCATCTCCGCATCGCCCTTTCCATCGGGGTGCAGAAGATGGTGCGTTCTGATCTCGCGTGCTCTGGCGTGATGTTCTCTATCGACACCGAGACCGGCTTTACGAATACCGTGCTCATTAGCGCCTCCTATGGCCTCGGCGAAAACATCGTCCAGGGTGCAGTGAATCCAGATGAATTCATGGTGTTCAAACCGACCCTGAAACAGGGATTCCATCCAATCCTTTCGAAGACAGTGGGCACGAAGGAAACCAAACTCGTCTACGACGTCGGCGGTTTGAAATCCACGAAGAACGTTCCCGTCCCGCCCAGCGAGAGAAAGAAGCTGGCGCTAAGCGATGAGGAAATCCTTGAACTCGCGCGGTGGGCTTGCGTGATCGAGGATCACTATTCGGGCGTGAACGGTCGATACACGCCTATGGACATGGAATGGGCGAAGGACGGGATTACGGGACAGATCTTCATCGTTCAAGCTCGCCCCGAAACCGTTCAATCACGAAAGAAAAAGTTGTCCCTTCGGACCTATCGGCTAAAGACGACCGGGAAGCGCTTAGTCAGTGGACACAGCGTCGGCGAGGCGATCGGGTCGGGGAAGGCGCGCCTCATTCTCGACGCGCACCGCATGGGTGAGTTTCAGAGCGGCGAGATCTTGGTGACGGACAAGACCGACCCTGATTGGGAACCCATCATGAAGAAAGCTGGTGCAATTGTGACAAACCAGGGCGGGCGTACCTGCCACGCCGCGATCATCGCTCGCGAACTCGGCATCCCGGCCATCGTTGGAAGCGAGAACGCGACCGGCGTGCTCAAGACGAGCCAGGAAATTACCGTTTCGTGCGCCGAAGGAGAGGTCGGTTACGTGTACGAAGGCAGTCTTCCATTCGAAGTGTCCGAAGTGCCCTTGGATCAACTTCCCAGGCCACGCACAAAAATCCTCATGAACATCGGCAATCCCGAAGATGCGTTTAGCCTCTCGGCCATTCCCAACGATGGCGTAGGACTGGCGCGGCTGGAATTCATCATTGCCAACCACATTCAGGCCCACCCGATGGCGCTAGTCCATTTCGACGAATTGACCGATCCGAAGGTGAAGACGCAGTTGGCCGATCTCACTGCGTCCTATAAGGACAAAACTCAATACTTCGTGGACAAGCTGGCGCAGGGCACAGGACTGATTGCTGCCGCCTTTTATCCCAAGCCGGTGATCGTGCGTCTTTCTGATTTCAAAACCAACGAGTACGCGCATTTACTCGGCGGCCAGCAATTTGAACCTGTAGAAGACAATCCGATGATCGGCTGGCGGGGAGCATCACGCTACTACCACGATCGCTACCGGGAGGGATTCGCGCTCGAATGCCGCGCTATGAAGATGGTTCGCGAGGGAATGGGTCTGGTGAACGTAATCCTGATGATCCCCTTCTGCAGGACTATCGATGAGGGACGCGCGGTCTTGGCCGAGATGGCCAAGCACGGCCTGGAACCCGGCAAGAATGGGCTGGAAGTGTATGTGATGTGCGAGATTCCGAGCAATGTCATCCTCGCTGATGAATTCTTCCAAATCTTCGACGGCTTCTCGATCGGCTCGAATGATCTGACTCAGCTCACACTCGGTCTGGATCGCGATTCGGCGCTGCTCGCTCCCCTTTTTGACGAGCGGAACGAGGCGGTCCGGCGGATGATCCACCTTGCAATCGAAGCAGCGAAAAGGAATTCGAAGAAGATCGGAATCTGCGGGCAAGCGCCCAGCGACTACCCGGAGTTCGCACGGTTCTTGGTGGAACAAGGAATCGATTCTATTAGCCTCAATCCGGACTCAGTGTTAAAGACCCTCATGGATGTAGCAACAACGGAGCAGAAACTAAGGTAGTCGCCGACCTGGTTCGACTTCCCTGGCGGCACGGTCTCGGATGCGAAAGGGATTTCATGTGCGGCAGCCGGCACAGGCGAACACGAACGCCCTGCCAAGGCGATTCATTAGCCTGAGTCTGGCGGTGGCCTGTGTCCTAGCCTGTGGCTCAAGTTCGGCGCAAGCCCCTGTTCCGTGGCCGTACGCATTCTTGCGAAAATATGTCCATTTTTCTCCGGCTGAATTTCACGATATGGAGCAAGGCCGAGTTGTGGTGAAAGTCCTGCCGACACGGGTGAAGCAGGAGATGGTGGCTCTTGGGGTAGTGCGGATCGACGTTCCGCAGGAGTTCTTCGTTGCTCAGTTCCGGGATATTGAGAAGTTCAAGAAGGGGCGATTCGTGCCGGAGGTCGAGAAATTCAGTGACCCGCCGAGCCTGGAAGATTTGAAGGGGTTAAGTCTCGAGCAGGCCGAGATCGAATCCCTGAAAAGATGCCGAGTCCATGATTGCCCGGTGAAGTTGCCCGCCGAGGCGATAGAGATCTTTCAGCGCCAAATCGACTGGAAGGCACCCGACTACCGGGAGCAGGCTGCCGAGCTCCTGCAACAGATTCTATTGCGCCGGGCGCAAGCGTACTTAGCCGGCGGCAGCGCCACTCTGGGACGCTACGACGATAAGAAGTATTCGGTCGATCTGGCTGCTGAGTTCCGAGGACTGCTCGATCAGTCGCCCTACCTAGCCGAGTACGTTCCGGAATTCGACCATTATCTGCGCGAATACCCCGGTGTTCGCTTGGAGGGCGCCGAACATTTCGTTTATTGGTCAAAAGAGAAGTACACCCAGGGAGCTAAAGCTGTGATTGCTATCACCAGCACCAGTATCTACCGCCAAGAAGACACGCCTGGCAAACCATTTCTCATTACTTCCCAACAAATCTACGCGAGTCACTACTTCGAGGGATCGCTGGGAATGGCCTTGCTCGTGGACGTCAGCCAGGACCAGACATCGCCTCGCGTCTATTTGATGAACCTGAACCGCTCGCGAACCGATTTGCTGCGGGGATTTTTCGCTTTTCTTATACGCGGAACCATTGCAGGCAGGCTTCAGTCTGAAATGAAGAATGTAATGGGGTCGTTAAAGAAAAAGATGGAAGCATCTTACCTCGAAGAAAGCTCGCGTGTGGAACCTAGGGCAGCGCTGCCTTGAGCTACTCCCAGTCCGGAAGTATTTTTCAGCAACCTACTAGAGAGACAACATAGATTCTGTCGGTCTCTAATAGCCTGCAAAGATTGAAGCGAGACGGTAAGGCAGAGCAAGAGATACAGGCGGAAACCTCCACCATCGTTCGGCCGCACTTGGGGCATGGCTGAACACCGGTGGGGGCAGTCACCTTCAGCTCACTGGGTCGCAATACCTGTTCTCCTTACTCATCCGATTTGCCGAGAACCGATTCCTTATTTCTTTGAGTGCTTCAGCTTCTTCATCCTCTTGTAGCTAGCGAGAGCATGATTAATCAGCGGATATGCCGTCACGGCGGATTCGATCCTTTCCACCTGCACGGTCTTCTGTTCCAGCTTCTTGTAATCCTCGAAAAACCTTCGGATCATTGCCAGCTTGTGCGGCGGCAGCTCGCTCGCCTCGTGGTAGTGGTTGTACTCGGGATCGGCAGTCGCAACAGCGACGATTTTGTGGTCCACGGCGCCCACGTCGATCATCGTCATCACCCCAATCGTCCGAGCTTGCATGACCGTCAGCGGCACGACCGGTTCCTGGCAAAGCACCAGCACGTCTAGAGGATCGCCGTCTTCTCCGAGTGTCTGCGGAATGAACCCGTAATTCGCCGGGTAGTACACCGCCGAATACAGCACGCGGTCCATGCGCAGCATCCCGCTCTTCTTGTCGAGTTCATACTTAACGCTCGAACCCAGCGGAATCTCGATCACCGCGTTGAACTCTTTCGGCACTTGGTCGCCCGGACTCAAATCGTGCCAAGGATGGCTCATGATCTCCTCCGATTCGTGTCCGACGAACGGGACCGGCGTGCGATAGCAGTGCCGTTACCTCCTCATCCGCCACCTGTGAGAAAGTTTCGTAGAATTGCCCGATCGCGTAGAAGTCTTTCGGTGTATGGACACAAATGAACTCATGCACCTCAGGTGCGAGCCGGCTGCAAGTTGACTGGGGGGCCACCGGAACCGCGACTACGACGCGAGCCGGTGTCATCTGTCGTAATGCCATGATGGCGGCTCGCATGCTGGAGCCCGTCGCGATGCCATCGTCTATAAGGAGTACGGTTAGCCCTTCGACTCTTAAAGGGGGGGCTGCGCGCCCCGATAGAGATTCTCGCGTCGTTCCAGTTCCTTCTTCACCTTTGCAGTGATTTGCTCGATTTGCCCTTCGGAAATGCCTATGGCTTCTATGATCTCCCGGTCGAGCACACGCGTGCCGCCCGTGGCAATGGCACCAAATGCGAGTTCTTCTTGTCCCGGAACGCCGAGTTTGCGCGAAAGAACTATGTCCAACGGAGCTCGCAACGCTCTCGCCACCTCAAAGGCGACTGGGACGCCGCCCCGAGGAATCCCGAGTACAACTACATCGTTGCGATTCGCGTATGCGTGTAACCGCTCCGTTAATTTGCGGCCGGCCTCTTGTCGATCCTGAAAGACCGTGTATTCGCCTCAGAGAGCCATGCCCATCCTCTCGCTCTAACAAAGTCCGAGACCTTAGGTGCTATCATCAGATAACGTACAGCGTTCGACGGATGCTGCAGTGATGCGCATCACAGACGATTGCCGGAATCGACGATACGTTCGCATCAGCTCTATATGAACGCGACCAATGGTCAAGCAAGTATCTTACGCCCGCCGTTTGCGAATCAATCTCAAGTCGAAAAATGAAGAGGAACTGTTTAAATGGTTTCTGGCATGCCTGCTTTTCGGAAGGCCGATTCAGAGGGAGATTGCAGAGCAAGCCTATCGCGAGCTCGTGGTGGCGGGGCTTACGAGCCCTACGGCAGTCTTGCGGGCAGGATGGGACAAGCTTGTCCTGCTGTTGGATCGGGCTCACTACGTCAGGTACGATTTTTCTACGGCAACGAAGCTTCTTGAGGTTTCTCAGGAGCTGAAGCGCGGTTACGGTACCCTAACAAACCTCCTTGCCCAGGCCAAGACTGCGCCCGAACTCTCTGGCGAGCTGCAGAAATTTAAGCATATCGGACCTGTGACGGCGCGCATCTTCCTTCGTGAAGTCCGCCCGATTTGGTACCGCCGCGCGGCGTTGAATAAGCACACTTAACTGCAGATGTTCAGAGGCTGGGTGCAATCTGTTCCCTCAGATCGAATCGCGCGATCTCCATACATTGTCGCGCCTGATTCCATCTGGTCCGGGTGTGGAAGCCGGTACAAAGCTCCTTCATTTTTTCAGCGATGCCTGAGGCATAGACCCCGTCGGCAAGAGAAGCATGGCACCGGCGAATCAGCGTTGGGTACAGGCGCAGAGCTTGTGGAATCCTGTCTGCCATCTCGATCACGTAGATGAACGATTGGTCATTGCGCTCAATTGCGTCAACCGCATAATCGTCGACAAAATTGCCGGCACCGTACAGAATTGGCCGGTCTTTGTAGAACTCGATCCCGCGGAAAACGTGGCTTGAGTGACCAAAGATGATGTCTGCCCCCGCTTCGATAAGTGCACGAGCGAAAATGACATGTTCTTGGGGAGGACGGTAACCCCAATTGGATCCCCAGTGAGCGGACACAATCAACAGGTCCGCAGCTAGCCTGCTTTCTCGAACGATATCCAGCAGCTTTGCCGCCCGCGGATCACGTAGGTCTGTAGGGACATAGAAAACGCCAGGCCGGGCTGAAGTCGCTTCCCAGTCGGGCTCGTTGTCGGTGAAAGCAAGCAGTCCGAGCTTTCGCCCACACACTTTGGTTGTGGCAAGACGCGATGCTTGTGCATGATTCAGCCCCGCTCCGCTATGGACGATTCCGGCTCGATCCAGTATCTCAAGCATCTCGCACAACGCGTCATATCCGTAATCAAGGACGTGATTATTAGCCAGAGAAACGGCGTTCATCCGAGCGGCTTCGAGCACTGCGATGTTCTTTGCAGCCGATCGAAAGTGAAAGGGCTTGGGATATGCAGACCACGGGGTCCCTCGATTCGAAATAACACATTCGAGGTTACAGAGCCGCCAGTCAACGTTATGCAAAATCGGAATGGTATCTCCCCAAGGGTACTCTGGCGGAGCATTTTCCAAGACCTCGTTCACTAGACGCCCCAGCATGCAGTCGCCGAGCAACAGTAGATTGAGGGGCCTTCTACTCAGACCTCCGGAGGCCGGGGTGCTCCGTTGCCCATCGGGTGCGTCCGTTTCCGTGATATTCAAGAGTCGTTCCTCTCTTTGCTCTCATGATTCAATGCGCCGAATGCGCATCGAACCCGGCTGGCCGATTACCCCATCGACCTCAATGCTGACCGGAAGAAACATCTTGACGATTTCGGCGCTCGTCGTGAGGTGCTGTGTCACTTTCGAGGTCCTGATTTCGGAAACTCCTGCACTAAGAGCCAAAGGCAAGACGAGTTGATCGGCAAGATAATGATCGATGGCCCCATCGGTGGCCAGAAATCCGATGAATTCATTGACCGCCTCGTCGGCGACAGTCTCCGCGCGCTTGCCGAGCGCCCCGAGCCCATAGAAACAACACTGGGAGTTCTCAAATTCTGCGAGCAGCAACAGAAGCGAGCCTCTCGACGGTGACGGTAGGCGGAGGATCGCGATTTCGATTGCCCTCGACACATCGCTGAGTCGCTTGACGGCCTGCAGCTTTTGGCGCTCAGCAATGCTGTAGTTCAAATTGGCCACTGCCGAGATGCCCCGGATATTTTTCAGATTCCCGCGATTGATCAGGCATAATGGCGAGAGCCGAGAAGCCGGTCGAACCGTAGCCAGAACGCGCCCGCCACCTCGCGGATAGAAGCCAGCGGCCTCTAGTTCCAGTCGAATGTCAAAGCCGATCTTTCGCATGTAGTGTAGCCAATGCATTTCCAGAAACTGGAAGCAGGGACTCCACGGCACATGGGTTCCTCCTGTCAGAACAACGGTGGAACTCGCCGTAGCAAAGCTTAGCGGAGGTAGAATTGTCTGGAGTACGAGTGAAGTGGATCCCGCTGTGCCAATATCGAACTGAAAGTCGCCGCAAGAGAGACCGGTCGGCTCGAATATGAGAGATTGCGATCCGAGCCGGTCGCCCTGAACCTTAGCTTTCCCTATCTCACGAGCGGCTCCCACCGCCCTCAAGTGTTGCGCCATTAGCCCAGGCTTCGCGCGCCGACTGCGAATGTTTGTCAGTGTGAAAGGTTTGCCCGTCATCAACGCGAGCGCGAGCGAAGTTCTTAGAATTTGTCCGCCGCCTTCGCCGAGTGAGCCATCGATCGAGAGTGAGGATTGAGTTGGGGGCATCGGCAGTCATTTGCCGCGAGCAGTCATTCGTCCGGTCTCTTTATCCGGCCATGAGAGGCTGTCTCTGATGAGCGATACAACCGAGACGACCGTTACGTTTGCTGCGTCGATGTCTGAGCGCAGAGGAACTGTGTCCGTGCAAAATATGCGCCTCACACCGAGGGACCACAACTGCAGCCACGACGAGCCCGTGAAGAGACCGTGGGTGACCAGGATGTAAATTTCCTGAACGCCGGCTGCCCTCAGTTTTTCGCAAGCAGCGACTAAGGTCCCACCCGTGTCGATCATATCGTCGACGATCACAACCCTAGCCCCAACTGTGCCGACGGAGCCGTGATGGATGATCCCTTTTGCAGTCCTCTCTTTTTCAAAGTATGGCGTCACTCCTATCGGCACCCCCGCCGCCCTCTTGACGGCCTCGCAACGGCCAATTGCCCCGTTATCGGGCGCCACAATCGTCGCATCTGCTAGTCGGTGCTTCTGAATGACCTCGGCAAACAGGATGGCCGTCGACAGGGAGGCCAATGGGATGGGAAACAACTCCTTGTCGCGTCCACTATGCACATCGACGGTCAGTACTCGGTCGATTCCGGAGCCTTTAAGGAGCGCTCCAATCCAAGCGGTCCCCAAGCTTTCTCCTAGTTTGTCTTTGTCCTGCCTGCTATAGGCAAGATAAGGAAGCAGGGCCGTGACCTTATCCGCTCCTTCTTTCTTGAGGGTATGGGCGAGCAGCATTGCCGAAAGAAAGCCTTCGTCAGGGGGAGCGATTGTTCCCAATATCACGCAATGTTCGCCGGACACAGACCCCTCGACGCTCGCGTACAATTCTTGGTTGTGGAAGCGGCGCACGGCAAATCGCCCCGCTTGCACGGAAGCAATGGCCCGGAGTTGCGGGCGATGTTCTCGAAGGCCGAAAAGCTAAACAGAATCATAAGCATTACTCAATCGCTGGCCCCCGGTGACCGGGCCGAGGTTTTAGTCCAGGAGAAGTGAGAAAGTTTTATATCACGGCGTTACCCTCGTATAGCTTGGAAGATTGATGCCTATTCTCAAATACCCACGAATATGAGAGCCAAAATTCGCACTCCTTCTGCACGTTTGAGGCAGGAGTGTCGCTGATCGGTCTATTCCCGCCATAGTTTCAGGCGGCCTTCAAACGGGTAGTTTTTGAGAACGTGGTGCCGCTCGGGAAGGCCCCAAACTTGGTGTGATTCCCTGCAGCCAAATTCCGACGAACTCCGTGTACCCTGGGTGTACCTGAGATGAGCGCTTTTAGCAGTTTTGGCGTTTTTGGCGTCATGCCATCAGCAACAACTTACGTAGTTTCAATCGACAGCACAGGTACGATTCCCACCCGCGCCTCCATCCTATTTCGCTTGTTTTCTCCCACTTATCGCACTTGCTGTTGGCTTGCGCGAATCATTTATCCGTCATCCTGGGAGCCGCCC
>Ga0187805_10000209_pt1 | contig 17952 bp, 17 predicted proteins | sample NC_wetland_sal_i_6_FD_132965 | JGI IMG/M metagenome (GOLD analysis project Ga0187805, IMG submission 132965) | Wetland sediment microbial communities from Neuse River Estuary, North Carolina, USA - Control_5 | ecosystem: Environmental > Aquatic > Freshwater > Wetlands > Sediment | place: USA...
CAGAATTCGTACAAGGTTTCGGGCGGCCTGCACGGCGTCGGCGTCTCGGTGGTGAACGCACTGTCCGCGCGCCTCGATCTGCGAATTTGGCGCGGCGGCAGCGAATATTTCATGCGTTTCAAAGACGGCGACCCCGAAGCCCCGCTCAATGTCGTCGGCAAGGCGCCGTCGGTTGAGCGCAACGGCAAGACCGGACCCAAGACCGGCACCGAAGTCACCTTCTGGCCGAGCACGAAGACCTTCACCAAGACCGAGTTCGATTTCGCCACGCTCGAGCACCGATTGCGCGAACTGGCGTTCCTCAATTCCGGCGTGACGCTCGAATTGACCGATGCGCGCGGCGTCGAGCCCAAGACCGTGCGCCTGCATTACGAAGGCGGCCTCGAGGCCTTCGCCAAGTATCTCGATCGCTCGAAGCAGACGCTCCATTCGACCGTCACCATGGCGGCGGTAAAGGATGGAATGACCGTCGAGGTCGCGATGGAGTGGACCGACAGCTATCACGAGACGATGCTGTGCTTCACCAACAACATCCCGCAGCGCGACGGCGGTACGCATCTGGCCGGCTTCCGCGCCGCGCTGACGCGCACCGTCAACAACTATGCCGATGAAACCGGCCTGACCAAGGGGAAGGACAAGATTGCGCTGACCGGCGAAGACATGCGCGAGGGCCTGACCTGCATCCTCTCGGTCAAGGTGCCCGATCCCAAGTTCTCGTCGCAGACCAAAGACAAGCTGGTTTCCTCCGAAGTCCGGCCGGTGGTCGACGCCGTGGTCGCGGACAAGCTCCAGGAATGGTTCGAGAAACATCCGGCCGAGGCCAAGCGCGTCGTCGGCAAGGTGGTCGAGGCGGCGGTGGCGCGCGAGGCGGCGCGCAAGGCGCGTGACCTGACACGGCGCAAAGGCGCGCTCGATATCGCCAACCTGCCGGGCAAGCTCGCCGACTGCCAGGAACGCGATCCGGCGCAAAGCGAACTCTTTATCGTCGAGGGCGACAGCGCCGGCGGTTCGGCCAAGCAGGGCCGCGACCGCCGCTTCCAGGCCATCCTGCCGCTGAAGGGCAAGATCCTGAACGTCGAGCGTGCGCGGTTCGACAAGATGTTGAGCTCGGTCGAGATTGGCACGCTGATCGCGGCGCTCGGCACCGGCATCGGCCCCGAGGAGTTCGACGCGACCAAGGCGCGGTATCACCGCATCGTCATCATGACCGACGCCGACGTCGACGGCAGCCACATCCGCACGCTGCTATTGACGTTCTTTTTCCGCCAGATGCGCGACCTGATCGAGAAGGGCTATCTCTACATCGCGCAGCCGCCGCTTTATCAGGTCAAGCGCGGCCAGAGCAAATCGGTCTACCTCAAGGACGACCCGGCGCTCGAGGAATACCGCATCACCGCCGGTATCAAGGACGCCAAGTTCCGCCAGCACGACGGCGTCGAGCGCGCCGGCAACGACCTTAAGGACCTCGTCGAACGCGCGCGGCTAGTCCGTACGCTGCTGCTGCCGTTGTGGCGCAAGGTCGGTAGCCTCGAAGTGGTCGAGCAGGCGGCGATCGCCGGTGTGCTCGATCCGACACTGCTCGACAAACCGAAGGATGGCGCCGAGGCTGCCAAGTACCTGGCCTCGCGGCTCGACCTGCTGGCGCCGGCCGAAGCGCGCGGCTGGAAGGGCGAGTTGGTGCCCGGCGAGAGCCTGGTACTGACGCGCAAGCGCCATGGTGTCACCGAACGTCGTGTCTTCGACGCTGCGTTGCTCAAGAGTGCCGAGGCCCGCCGTCTCGACGAACGCACTGCCGAGCTGCAGAAAATTTACGGCAAGCCCGGCAAGCTCATCGCCAAGGACAAGGAGGCGGTCGTCAACGGTCCGACCGCGCTGGTCGAAGCGGTGGTCGCGCTCGGACCCAAGCAAGGCGACATCCAGCGCTACAAAGGTCTCGGCGAGATGAATCCCGAGCAGCTGTGGGAGACGACGCTCGATCCGTCGGTGCGGTCGCTGCTCCAGGTCAAAGTCACGCACGAGGATTCGGCGCTCGAGATTTTCTCGACGCTGATGGGCGATGTCGTCGAGCCGCGGCGCGAGTTCATCCAGCACCACGCGCTCGAAGTCGCCAATCTCGACGTTTAGCGCTAGGATGCCCCGATCCTGGCCGGAGCGGATTCCGGAAGGGAGGGGCGGATGGCGAAGGCAAGCGGCGGCGGCCGTAAGCGGCACCCGGTCATTACCGCCTTGTGGATGCTGGCGGCGACGGCCATCGCCATTGGGTTCACCATGCGCATCGTGGCGCATTTTTGGTTCGGCCTGGGCCTGCGGCTGCTGGGAATCTCATTCATCGCTGCCGGTCTCGCCATAGGCGCAATCGCGTGGCTGGCGGAGCGCATCACCGGCGCACAGCCGCCGCCGTAAGCCGCCGCGGCAGCTCGTCGCACGGCCGGAACCGCTCGCACGTTTCTCCATTGGGTCTTAAGCAGCGCTTAAGCATGTTTCACCGAGGGTTAACCGAATTCGGGTATCCCGGTCGGCGGTGCTTCAATGGCCGGCGGTGTGCCGGCCGCGATCTGATCGGAGCCGACCGTGTCGAACGAGTTGTGGAATGTCGTGGGGGCTTTGCTGATCTTCACGGCGATGTTGGCAAGCCATCCGATCAAGCCCGCAGTCGCTCAGCGCATCGAGAACCGGATCGCGATGAACTGGGACCAGCTGGAGACGGCGAAGACAACCTGCCCGACTGGCGTTCCCTGCCTGATGCCGGTTCCGATCGAGTAGCTGTCTCGATCAGTGCGCTTCGTTGCCGCGCTGCTCGCGGAAGAAACCCAGCTTTTCCTGACAGACGCGGTCAGAGAAGCCGAACAGCACGGCATCCTCCGACGCCGTATGCTCCTGGAAGTGCCAGCTCGGCGCGACGAAGATGTCGTGCGCCTGCCAGTCGAAACTCTGGCCGCCGATGGTGCTCGTGCCGCTGCCCTCGACCACGGTGAAGACCGTGCTGTCGGTCGAACGGTAGGGCTGCGTCTTGAAGCCTTTCGGCACCAGCTGCATCCAGGTCGAGATCGTCGGCATCGCCCAACCGCCGGTCACCGGATTGATGAATTTCATCTTGAATCCGGCGTAGGGATCGGGCTTGCGGAAGCGGCGCAGTTTCTCGAGACCGTCGCGTGTGCGCGCATAGGGGTAGTTGAAGATCGGCGAAGTCTGGCCGCCGAATTCCTGATCGAGCGGCAGCATGTTGTAGCCGTATTCGATTTCGGCGGCGCCTTCCGGCCGTGTCACCGGGTGGCTCGCTTCGGGATAGCCGTCGCGGAAGCTCGCATCCATCAGGTTGACGATCGGCACGTCGAGCCCGTCGAGCCATACCATCGGCCCGTTGCCCTCGTTGCCGTGATCGTGCCAGGTCATCGACGGCGTGATCACGAAATCGCCGGGCAGCATGTAAGTCTTCTCGCCGGCGACGGCGGTGTAAGCATCCTTGCCTTCGATGATAAAACGCAACGCCGATGCGACGTGGCGGTGGGCGGGCGCAACCTCGCCGGGCAGGATGATCTGCAGGCCGGCGAACAGGCTGTGGGTGATGCGCGACTGTCCCGGCAGCCCCGGATTCTCGAGCATCATGACGCGACGCTCGGCTTCGGCGGCGGTGATCAGCTTGCACGCCTCCATCAGGTACGGGCGCACGTCGCTGTATTTCCAGATCGTCGCCTTGACCGGCGATACCGGCTCGTCGGTGACGAGCGCGCCGAGCACGCGCCACAACGGCGCCAGGTTCTGGCCGCCGGCGCGCTGGTAGAAGCCCTCGCGGCCGCGTTCGTTCGCCGGATTGACCGTGTGCGCCATCGCACGCGTGCTGTCCATGTCCTGCGCCCTCTGCAATCGCTCTGCGCCGCGACGAAGGCCATATTGGACCGCTTCGCCGGGCTGTCAAGCAACCGTCGGGCGCGGCTAACCAATTGAATTCTGGACGATTGTTGTCGGTGACGCCGCCAACTTTATGGCGTTCGTGGGATGCCTGATCGGCCGCCGCGCGTTGACAGCCCCCAGGACTTGCCCAACACTGCCGGCAACAGGCCGCGCCCGCGGCCGATGAAAATGCGGCCGCGACGGTCGCTCTCCGGGAGGCACCATGGGCAAGACCACGCGGCGTTCAGTCCTGAAATACTCCGCGGCAAGCGCGGCGTTGGCGGCGGCCGGGCCGCTCGCTGGCGGCCGCGCCTGGGCCCAGGCCGCATCGTCGCCGATCCGCATCGGCGTGCTCTACGACCTCACCGGACCGTTCACCGGCGCCGGCTCGGTGCCAGGCTCGATCGGCACCCAGATCGCGATCGATTTGGTCAATGAGCGCGGCGGCGTCCTCGGCAAGCACAAGATCGACCCGGTGAAGGGCGACGCGCAGAGCAAGGTCGAGGTCGCGCTCAACGAGGCCGAACGCCTGATCAGCGAGCAGCATGTCGACACGATTCTCGGCATCTATGCCAGCCCCGAAGCCGTGCCCTTGGCCGAGAAAATGGAGCAGGCGAAAAAGATCCTGTGGATCACCATCGCCGTCGCTACCAAGGTGCTCAAGGGCAAGAACTTGACCTACACCTTCCGGCCCGGCGTCAGCGCCGATGCCTACGGCGCCGCCGCGATCGCCTTCTTGAACGAACATGCGCAGGCGCAACTCAAGATCGCTCCCAGCAAGCTCAAATGCGCCATCATCCACGAGGACGGGCCTTACGGGTCCGACACCGGCGCGGCCGATGAAGTGCATGCCAAGGAAACCGGCATCCCGATTGTCTTGAACGAGGCCTATTCGGCGACGACGTCCGACCTATCGTCGCTGGTCACCAAGCTCAAACGCGCCGACGCCGACGTCATTCTGCACACCGGATATAATCCCGACATCACGCTGTTCCTGCGCCAGGCGCGCGAGGCCGGCCTCAAGTTCAAGATGCTGATCGGCCACGGCGCCGGCTACGGCCAGCGCGACAAGCTCAAGCAGGCGTTCGGTTCGGACCTCGATTATTTCCTCAACGTCGATCCGGTCTCGGCGCAGAACCTCAAGCCGGGCGCGCTCAAGCCCGAGCTCGAGCAGTTGGTCGAGATCATGGTCGAACGCTACAAGAAGGCGACCGGCAACGAAGCCGTGCCGCCGCACGTCTCGATGGGCTTCAACCAGACCTGGATCTTCCTGCAAAACGTGCTGCCGGTGGCGATCACCAAATACGGCGGCACGAATCCGGACGCGATCCGCAAGGCGGCGCTCGACGTCGACATTCCGGAAGGCGGCACAATCCAGGGGTACGGCGTCAAGTTCGCGCCGCCGGGGAACGAGTTCGCCGGCCAGAACCTGCGGGTCGCGGCCTGCGTGACGCAGGCTTACGGGAACGTCGAAACCATCGTCTGGCCCGACAAGATCAAGACCGCCGACGACGTGATGCCGCTGCCGAAAACGAATCCCTACGCCGCCTGACACCGGCTTCCGTTCCAGTGCGTCCGCAGGCCGCGGTCGCGGCACGGTGTCCCAGCCACGGATGGCGATGTGCTCTCGGTCAAGGGCATCAGCAAAAGCTTCGACGGCTTCCTGGCGGTCAACCGGGTGTCGTTCGACGTCGCCGACGGCGAGATTCTCGGCCTGATCGGGCCGAACGGCTCGGGCAAGAGCACTACCTTCAACCTGATCGCCGGCACGCTGCGGCCAACCGCCGGCTCGATCGCGTTCGAAGACCGTGAGATCGCCGGCCTGCCGGCGCATCGCGTCTGCCGCATGGGCCTGGCGCGTACGTTCCAAATCCCCCGGCCGTTCCGCCATCTCGGCCTGCGCGAGAACGTCACCCTGGCCGCGTTCTACGGCGGTCGCGGCGTCGCTTCGCGCGCCGAGGCCGAAGCCCATGCCGTCGCCGCACTCGACCTGGTCGGCCTGCCGAACGATGCCGACGCGACCATCGCGGGTCTGGGCGCGGCGCAGCTCAAAAAGCTCGAGCTGGCGCGCGCGCTAGCAACGCGGCCAAAACTGCTGCTGGCGGACGAAAGCCTTGGCGGTCTCGATCACGCTGAAATGGAACGCGCTGCCGAAATGCTCGGCCGCATTCGCCGTGATCTCGGCATCACCATCGTCTGGGTCGAGCACATCATGGGCGTGCTGATGCGCGTGGTCGACCGTGTCATCGTCCTCGACCACGGCGAGCTGATCTTCGAAGGCTCGCCGCAGAACGCCGCCAAGGACGCGCGCGTTGCCGAAGTCTATCTCGGCCGGTCGCACTGATGACTGCGCTACTGACGCTCGACAGCGTCAACGCGGGCTATGGCTCGTTCGCGGCGCTGTTCGACATTTCACTCGACGTCGAGCACGGCGAGGCGGTCGGCGTGGTCGGGCCGAACGGCGCCGGCAAGACGACGCTGATGCGCGTCATCTCCGGCCTGCTGCCGCCGCAATCGGGCCGCATCCTGCTCGAAGGCGAATCGCTCGCCGGCGCGCCGGCCTATCGCGTAGTCGCTGCCGGCATCGCGCACGTGCCGGAGAATCGCCGGCTGTTTCCGCGCCTGACCGTCGAAGAGAATCTGCGCATGGGCGCCTATCTGCCGGCGGCGCGCCGGGCCTTCGGCGAACGGGTCGCCTGGGTCTATGAACTTTTTCCGCGGCTCAAGGAGCGACGCCGCCAGATGGCCGGCACGCTGTCGGGCGGCGAACAGCAGATGGTGGCGATTGGCCGCGCGCTCATGTCGAAGCCGAAGCTGCTGCTGATGGACGAGCCATCGGCCGGCCTGGCGCCGCTGGTCGTCGAGCAGGTGTTCGAGCTGGTCAAGCGTATCCGCGCCGAGGGCTTCACTGTCCTGATCGTCGAACAAAACGTGCGTCAGGTTCTGGCGGTCGTCGACCGCGCCTATCTGCTCGAAACCGGCCGCATCAAGCTCGCCGGTAGCGCCGCGGCGTTGCAGCAGAACCCTGTCATCCAGCGGTCCTATCTCGGGCTCTGAGGCGCGATGGACATCTATCTCCTCGAAGCAATCATCAACGGGCTGCTGCTCGGCGGCGTGCTGGCGTTGCTGTCGCTCGGCCTCAATTTGATTTTCGGCGTCATCGACGTGGTGTGGATCTGCTACGCCGAGGTGGTGATGGCCGCGATGTACGCGGTCTTCTGGCTCTATACCGCCTGGCATTGGCCGCTGCTGCTCGCCTGCGTCGCCGCTATCGCCTTCGCTACGCTGCTCGGCCTCCTGGTGCATGTCATTGTCATCGAACCGATCCTCGGCTCGGCGCCGATCAACCAGCTGCTCGCCACCGGCGGCCTGTTGTTCTTCCTGCAAAGCCTGGCGACCCTGCTGTTCGGCACCGATTTCCGCAATCTCGGCATTCGCCTGCCGGTGCTCGAGCTCGGCGGCATCTTCATCAGCTTTTCGCGGCTAATCGCCTTCGGCGTCGCGCTGATTGGCGCCGTCGGCCTCTACCTATTCCTGGCGCGGACCTATCTCGGCACCGCCATCCGCGCCATCGCCCAGGACCGCGAGGTGATGGGCCTGATGGGCGCCAATGAGCGGCGGATTTACATCCTCACCTCGGCGATCGGCGGCGGCCTTGCCGGCCTCGCCGCCTGCCTATTGGTGCTGCAATACGACGTGCATCCGTTCATCGGCCTCACCTTCGGACCGATCACTTTCATGGTCTGCGTGCTCGGCGGCCTCGGCAATATGATCGGCGGCTTCATCGCCGCTTTCGTCATCAGTCAGATCATTGCCGTCGGCGGTTATTATTTCCCGATCGAGGCCGCGGAGGTTCTCGCCTTCGTCTTCTTCATTGTCATGATCCTGATCCGGCCGCAGGGATTTCTCGGCAAATGAGCGGCGCGCGCGACCTGCGGCTCGGCCTGTACCTGCCGCTGGCGGCGGTGGTGGTCGCGCCTTTCTTCCTGTCGGATTATTTTTTGCATCTGGCGGTGCAGATTGCGATCTGGAGCCTGGTCTACACCGCCTGGGCGCTGATGGGCCGTTTCCGCCTCACGTCGCTCGGCCACGGCGCTTTCCTTGGCGTCGGCGCCTATGTGCCTACGCTGTTGTGGAACAATTACGGCGTCACGCCGTGGCTCGGCATTCCAATCGCCATGGCGTTGTCGGTGGCCCTGGCGCTGGTCGTCGGCTATCCGTCGTCGCGCCAGAAGGTGGTCGGGCATTATTTCGCGCTGATCACCCTCGCGCTCGGCCAGGTCGTGCTGCTGGTGATCGTCGCCGCGCGCGACGTCACCGGCGGCTCGCTCGGCATGACGCCGCGCACCGTCGGCCACTCGTGGTACGCGCTGCAACTGCCGAACAAGGCGGAATTCTACGTCGTGGCGTTGGCCGCTTGGTTCGTCGGCCTGGTGGCCTGGCGCTTGGTCGAGCGCGGCATGATCCGCCTGGCCCTCGAAGCCGTTGCCGAGGACGAGGACGCCGCCGAAGCCGCGGGCGTCGACGTGCTGCGCGAGAAGCTCAAGATCACTGCCTTGTCGACCGGCCTCACCGCCCTCGGTGGCGCGCTCTATGCCCAATACCTGATGTACCTGAGTCCCGATGCGATGTCGGGTGTCGGCATCTCGCTCGAGATCGTCTTCGCCGCCATCGCCGGCGGCATGTACAACATGCTCGGGCCGACGGTGGGTGCTGCCTTCACGATCTTGCTGACCGAAGGGCTGCGCGTGCTCTTCGGAACGCACTTTGTCGGCGCTGCCAACACGATCTACGGCGCCCTGCTGATTATGTTTATCATCTTCATGCCGCGCGGCATCGTCGGCACCGCCGAGCGCTTGCTGACAAGTCCACGCAGACCGCCGGCGGCGCCCCAGGCCGCCGAATGAGCCGCTAGCGCGCGGCTTTCTGCGCCTCGGCCAGACGATAGAACAGCACGCTGCAATTGTCGGCCTGATCCCAGCCGGCGCGCGATGCCGCCTGGTACGAGGTGCGCACGCGTTCGAGCGCCGGCAGTTCGATGCCGAGATGCTGCGCCCAGTCGAGCATGATGTTCATGTCCTTGATTACGCCATCGATGGTGAAGCCGACTGGCGGCCGCTCGCCGGTCTCGAGCGCCTTGACCACCGCCGGTCCGCGCACCTTGAGGCCGTTGATGCCGCCCGAGCTTTCGCCAAAGATTTCCATCATCCTGGCCGGCGGAATCTTGAAGTCGCGCGTCAGCGCGATCGCTTCGCCGAGCGCTTCCCAATAGATGCACAGCGGCAGGTTGATCGCGAGCTTCATCGCCGCGCCGGCGCCGTTTGGCCCGAGATGGTCGACTTTGCGGCAAAGCAGTTCGAGAACCGGCTTGGCACGGGCGAAATCCGCCGCGTCGCCGCCGACCATGCCGATCAGCCTTCCTTCGCGTGCCGGTCCGACTGTGCCGCCGACTGGGCATTCGAGAAAGCCGGCCCCTTTGGCGCGGGTGTGGGCCGCGACGTCCTGCGGCACCGTCGGCGCTACGGTGCTCATGTCGACGAACAGCTTGCCCTTGATGTTGCCCGACAACAGCCCGTCCTGGCCGTCGTAAACCGCGCGCACCGCCGGCTCGTCGAGCAGGATCGACAGCACGATGTCGGATTCCGCCGCGACCGCAGCCGGCGTCGGCGCGGCGCGCGCGCCTTTGGTCACCAGCGGCTTGATCTTGTCGGGATTGCGGTTCCAGACGACGGGCTTCTGACCTTGATCGAGCAGGCGCGCGACCATGGCCGCACCCATCCGCCCGAGGCCGCAAAATCCGATCTGCATCGAAACGCCTCCCGCCGGTTGCGCGACCTGCCTACTGGCATCGCACAGTGCGGTCAAGCGCTGACGGGAAAGGTGGCGGCTGCCCTCAGGCGGCGGAAATCTGGCGTGACATCCGCAGACTGCGCGCCAGCTGCACGCCCTGCGGGTCCTTGAACATGGTCTCGATCGCGCGCAGCAGCGCATAGAGCCGCTCCTGTACGGCGGGGTTCGGCGCGCTCTTCATCTCGGCGATGATCGCGTTGGCTTTGGCCTCGATGGCGGTTCCGAGCCGCTCGCGGCAGTCGCGCGCTTCGTTGGCAAAGCCGTAGCGCGGCCCATTTTCGATGACTGCGCCGATGAACTCGGCCGCTGGAACCGCCGCCTCGAAATCGGTTTCGTCGGCACGCAATACCAGCGCCGTTACCCGATCGTTGAAGGTGCGATCGAACGCAGCCGAGAGGACCGTGCGGGCTTCGGCCGACGCATTCCACGCGGCATCGTCCTGGCCGACGAGCGCAGGTCCGAAGGCGCCGATCAATCCGTTGACGCCATCGAAATAGCGCACGGTGAGCGTCTTGATGACCGCCATCTGGCCGGCCGTATCGCTCTTGCGCGTCAGAGATGCGATTTCGCCGGCGGTGCGCTTCAGTTCGAGGATGAGACGCTGCGCCACGACGTCGAATTCCGGGTACCGCGACCGATGGTCACGCGGCCGCCACGCCAGTCCGCGCGCCACCAGCATGATCTGCCACGGCCGCATCATCCGGTTTGCCAGCGCCAGCGCGAAATACACCGCATCGGGGCCGATAACCTCGGCGAAGGTCTGATACTGCTGGCGCAGCATCGCGACCGAGTCTTTCGACAAGTCGAAGATGCGGCGCCCCTCCATCTGCCCGTCTTCGGCGAGGAGCGAACCCGTGAGCGCGAGCTGCGAGCGCAGCGGGGCGGCGATGGCGAGGATGCGTGCGACCTCGCGAATGTCCTCGATCAGCAACTTGTCGGCAGCGATTGCGTCGACGGCGGGGATCGCCGATGGCTGTTGTATTGCCGTCAGCACCCGCATGTTCCAGTCGACAGCGGCGCGTTGCAATTCGACCGCGATCTGATCGGCTTCCTCGAATTCGCCGGTGCCGATGATGGTCTTGAGCCGCAGCTCGAAACGCACGAGCTCGCCCCCGCATAAGGCGACGATGGCGTCCCACCACGGCACGATCATGCTGCGCGGAATCAATCCCGGCAGCCGCGGATTGTCGGCGCGGTCGGTGAGGAACGCCTCGAACGCCTGACAGACCAGTCGGCACAGGGTCGGAACGCGCGGACCGCCGGGCCGCGCCGCGGCGGCCGCGGGCGTCACGTTTGCAGGCTCGGGATGGGTGTCGTTGGCGGGCACGGCGCTCCCTGGTCAGGCGTCAAATCGCCCCGGAACTGGCGGCACTTATCCTGGCCGAAAATGGTAAATGGCGGGTTTACCGGTGTGGCGAAAGGCTGAAGCCTTTGTTAACCCGCCTTGTCGCGCCGCGGCTCGGGGGCAATAATCGGCCGATGCGCGAGCCGATTCGTGGTCATCACGACATGGGCGGGTTGCCGGCGGGCCGGGTCGAAAAGACCGAGCACGACTACGCCTTCTGGGAAAAGCGCGTCGACGCGCTCAACGTGCTGCTGGCGGCCAAGGGCCATCTGCGCGTCGACGAGATGCGCAAGAACATCGAAGCCCTGCCGCCGGACGCCTACGACCGCATGACCTATTACGAGCGATGGATTTCGGCGATCGCCAACACCCTGCTGCAACGTGGCGTGCTCACCGCCGATGAGCTCGGCCGCAAGATGGAAGAGATCGCGCGGCGCGAGGGCGTGAGCCCATGACCGGCCGCGCTGCCGCCAACGCTTCCGTGCCGGCCCGCTTCAAGCCGGGCGACGCGGTCAGCGTGCGCCGTGCTCATCCACCGGGGCATATCCGAACGCCATGGTATATCCGCGGCCATCGCGGCACGGTGGTGCATGCGCTCGGCCCGTTCGCCAATCCCGAGGAGCTGGCCTACAACCGGCCGGGCCTGCCGGCGCAGCCGCTTTATCGCGTGCGCTTCCGTCAGCGCGAAGTCTGGCCAGATTATGTGGGCAACGAAGCCGACACACTCGACATCGAGATTTTCCAGCACTGGCTCGAACCCGCGGGCGGCGAGCGATGAGCGAACCGCATAGCCACGCGCACGAGCATCACGATCACGCGCATCCGCATCGCCATCCGCCGCGGCCGGATACCGACGACACGCTCGGCCATTTCCAGATCATGGAGATCGCGGTGCGCGAGCTGCTGATCGGCAAGGGCATCGTCTCGCCGGACGAGATCCAGCGCGCGATCGAAGCGATGGACACGCGCGGCGAAGCATTGGGCGCCAAGATCATCGCTCGCGCCTGGACCGATCCGGCGTTCAAGGCGCGCTTGATGGCCGACGGTACGGCAGCCGTGCGCGATTTCGGCGTCGACATGGGCACGACGCGCTTGTTTGTGGTCGAGAACACGCCGACGGTGCACAACGTCGTCGTCTGCACCCTGTGCTCGTGCTATCCGCGCATGGTGCTGGGCCTGCCGCCGGACTGGTACAAGAGCCGCAATTACCGCAGCCGCACGGTGCGCGAGCCGCGCGCGGTGTTGCAGGAGTTCGGCACAATCGTGCCGGCGGACAAGGAAGTCCGCGTCCACGATTCAACCGCCGATATGCGCTACCTGGTTCTGCCGGAACGGCCGGCGGGCACCGAGGGGTGGAGCGCTGAGCGGCTCGCGGCGTTGGTCAGCCGCGATGCCATGATCGGCGTCGCTATCGCGCGGACGCCAGCCTAGCCGCGGTTCAGCCGTCTATCGACCAGGTCCTTGACCACCGAGGGATCGGCGAGCGTCGACACGTCGCCCAGCTGCTCGTGCTCGTTGGCAGCAATCTTGCGCAGGATGCGGCGCATGATCTTGCCCGAGCGTGTCTTGGGCAGGGCCGGCGCCCATTGGATCAAGTCCGGCGCGGCGATGGCGCCAATCTGCTTGCGCACCCACTGGCCCAGTTCCTTGCGCAACTCTTCCGTCGGCTCGTTGCCGGCCTTCAAGGTGACGTAGGCATAGATCGCCTGGCCCTTGATGTCGTGCGGGTAGCCGACGCAGGCGGCCTCCGCCACTTTGGGATGCGCAACCAGCGCGCTTTCGACCTCGGCAGTGCCGATACGGTGACCGGCGACGTTGATCACGTCGTCGACGCGGCCGGTGATCCAGTAGTAGCCGTCGGCGTCGCGGCGGGCGCCGTCGCCGGTGAAATACTTGCCCTTGAAGGTCGAGAAGTAGGTTTCGATGAAGCGCTTGTGATCGCCGAACACGGTGCGCATCTGGCCCGGCCAGGAATCGAGGATGCAGAGATTGCCTTCGGCGACGCCCTCGAGGATCTTGCCCTCGCCGTCGACGATTGCCGGTTTGACGCCGAAGAATGGTCGGGTCGCCGAACCGGGCTTGGTCGGCGTCGCACCCGGCAGCGGCGTGATCAGAATGCCGCCGGTCTCGGTCTGCCACCAGGTATCGACGATGGGCACTTTGCCGTCGCCGACGACGCGGTGGTACCACAGCCAGGCTTCCGGATTGATCGGCTCGCCGACCGTGCCCAACAGCTTGAGCGATTTGCGCGACGTCTTGGTGACGAAGCCGTCGCCCTCGCGCATCAACGCGCGGATCGCGGTTGGCGCGGTATAGAAGATGTTGACCTTGTGCTTGTCGATCACCTGCCAGAAGCGCGAGGCGTCGGGATAATTGGGCACGCCCTCGAACATCAGCGTCGTCGCGCCGTTCGCCAGCGGTCCGTAGACGATGTAGCTGTGGCCGGTGACCCAGCCGACGTCGGCGGTGCACCAATAAATCTCACCGTCGTGATAGTCGAAGACGTACTGGTGCGTCATCGCCACGAAAACCAGGTAGCCGCCGGTGGTGTGCAGCACGCCCTTGGGCTTGCCGGTTGAACCCGAAGTGTAAAGGATGAACAGCGGGTCCTCGGCGGTCATCTCGGCCGGCGGGCAGTCCTTCGACGCCTTCGCCATCTCTTCGTGGTACCAGCGGTCGCGTTTCGCGTCCCAGCCGACCTTGCCGCCGGTGCGCTGCACTACCAGCACGGTCTCGACTTCGGGACATTGCTTCACCGCTTCGTCGGTGTTGGCCTTGAGCGGAATCTTGCGGCTGCCGCGCAGGCCCTCGTCGGCGGTGATGACGACGGTCGAACGGCAGTCCTTGATGCGGCCGATCAGGCTTTCGGGCGAGAAGCCGCCGAACACGACCGAATGGACCGCGCCGATGCGCGCGCAGGCGAGCATGGCGAACGCCGCCTCGGGAATCATCGGCATGTAGATGGTGACGCGGTCGCCCTTCTTGACGCCGAGGGTCTTCAGCACGTTGCCGAGCCGGCAGACGCTCTCGTGCAACTCGCTGTAGCTGACGTGCCGGCTTTCCTTCGGGTCGTCGCCTTCCCACAGGATCGCGGTCTGGTCGGCGCGCAGCTTGAGATGCCGGTCGATGCAGTTGTAGGCGGCGTTGAGCGTGCCGTCCTCGTACCACTTGATGCTGACGTTGCCGTCGAAGCTGGTGTTCTTGACCTTGGTGTAGGGCTTGATCCAGTCGAGGCGCTTGCCGTGCTCGCTCCAGAACCGTTCGGGGTTCCGGACCGACTCCTCGTACATGTCGAAATATTTCTTTTCGCTCACCCAGGCGCTTTGCGCGACCTGACGCGGCACGGGGAACATGTTGACGGCGGTGTCCGGCATGGCGCTCTCCCGAAAGGCTTGTTTGCGCCGAGTTTAGGAACCCCGGCGGGTGGGAACAAGCGGCTCGGATGCCGCCGACAACCACCGATTGATCACATCGCGGCCATGCCGCGGACAATGTCTGTGCCCATCTTTTTCAGGTCCGCAACCTGAAGATGGAGTTCGGAATGCGTTATGTCCTGCTGCTACCGGTCCTCGCCTTCGGATTGGCCGGCTGCTACAGCAGCCACACGGTCGAGAAGCCGGTCGTCGTCCAACCGGCGCCGCAAGCCTCTGGTGCCGTGGTCGTGCCATCCGGCGGCGCGACGGTCGTGTGCCCCAACGGCACGACCGTGCCGGCGGGCGATGCCTGCTAGGCATCTCAGCGCAACGTGCAGCGCCGGGTTGGTACGGCGCCGTGCGTGATCAGTGCCGGAAATGCCGCATGCCGGTGAACACCATGGCGATGCCGGCTTTGTCAGCGGCAGCGATCACCTCGGCGTCGCGCACCGAGCCGCCGGGCTGAATCGCCGCAGTGGCGCCGGCTGCGATCGCCGCTTCCAGCCCGTCGGCAAATGGAAAGAACGCGTCGCTCGCCACCACCGATCCTTTGATCGCGGCGCCGCCTTTCTGTGCCGCGACGCGCACGGAATCGACGCGGCTCATCTGTCCGGCGCCGACGCCGACGGTGGCGCCACCCTTGGCGAAGACAATGGCATTCGACTTGACGTGCTTGCAGACACGGAAAGCGAAGATGAGATCGGCGATCTCCTGTCGGCTCGGCGCGCGCTTGCTCACCGTCTTAAGTTGATTCTCGGAGATGCGACCGTTGTCGCGGGTTTGCAGCAGATAGCCGCCGGCCACCGATTTGAGTGTGACGCCGGCCTCGACCGGATCCGGCATGCCGCCGGTCGCCAGCACGCGCAGCGCGGTCTTCTTCTTGAGAACGGCAAGCGCCGCATCCTCGACCGTGGGCGCAATCACCACTTCCATGAACAGCGCGCCGATTGCTTCGGCGGTCGGCGCGTCGAGCGGCCGGTTGACTGCGACAATGCCGCCGAAAGCGCTCACCGGGTCGGTCGCCAGTGCCTTGTCCCACGCCGCGCGCAGAGTGCCGGCAACGGCGACGCCGCACGGATTGCCGTGCTTGACGATGACCACCGCAGGCTCGGCGAATTCCGCGGCGAGCTCGAAGGCGGCATCGGTATCGTTGAGATTGTTGTAGCTCAGCTCCTTGCCCTGGAGCTGATGCGCCGTGGCAACGCCTTTGCGCGCGCCGTCGCCGACATAGAACGCCGCATGCTGGTGCGGATTTTCCCCGTAACGCAGCGTCTGCTTGCGCGCCGCCGCCAGGATCAGCGCCTCGGGGAACTCCTCGCCCGATTGGCGTGCCAGCCACCAGGCGATCTCGGCGTCGTACGCGGCGGTGCGGGCGAAGGCGCGTTGCGCCAGCCTGCGGCGCAATTCAAGTGTCGTCGCGCCCTGGTGCGCGTCGAGCTCGCGCACAATGGCGTCGTAATCCGCCGGATCGGTCACCACCGCGACGTCGGCGTGATTCTTGGCGGCCGCGCGGACCAGCGACGGTCCGCCGATGTCGATATTCTCGACGCATTCGTCGAACGACGCGCCGCGTGCGACCGTTGCGGCGAAGGGATAGAGATTGACCACGACGAGATCGATCGGCGCGATACCGTGCTTGGCGATTGCGTCCATGTGCGCGCGCTCGCCGCGTTTCGCCAGGATGCCGCCGTGGATCGCCGGATGCAGAGTCTTGAGGCGGCCGTCGAGCAGCTCGGGAAATTTGGTGACGGCGGCGACTTCCTCGACCGCGAATCCCGCGTCGGCCAGCGCCTTGGCGGTGCCGCCGGTCGAGACGAGTGCCACTTTGTGGCGCGCGAGCGCCTGGGCGAAAGGTATGAGGCCGGCCTTGTCGGAAACCGAAATCAGCGCCCGTCGAATCGGGCGAAGGCGGGGTTCGGACATGGGATTTCCGCGCAAAAGGCAGCGCGACCATAAGGCCGCGCCGGACGACACGCAAGGTCAGCGGACGAAGATCGCGCCGTAATGATAGGGCGGCAATTGCACGATTCGGGACAGCGTCAATCCCGCCGGAGCAACGCGCGCTACGGTCTCCTCCGGCGACAGGCGGAGCTCGGTGCGCGGTCCACGCGGCTCGCCCGAGACCTGAGTCTCCTCGCGCGGCCGCTTGTGCCAATTGATGACGCCGAAATGGCCGCCCGGCTTGAGCACGCGGCGCACCGCTTCGGCGAGCCGCGTCGGCTCCGGCACGCCGTGAAAGGCATTGCCCATCAGCACATAGTCGACCGTCCGCGGCACCAAGGTGGCGAGGTCATACGCATCGCCCTCGACGAAGGCGACATTGGTCGCGCCCAGCGCCGAAACGCGCACCTGCGCCATGTCGAGAAACTTGGGATCGAGGTCGATGGCGACGACGTGGCTCGCCATCGCCGCCAGCGGCGCGGTGAACCAGCCGTCGCCGCAGCACAAGTCGATCACGTCGAAGCCGCGTTCGATGCCCATGGCGGCGAGCACACCGGCCGGATCGGGCCACAGCGCCGGCCACCATCCGGATGTGGGCATCTCGGTACCTTGGAAAAATCCGGTCCGCTCGCTCAAATCCCTACGCCTCGGTCGATTTTTCGCCCTTCTTAGGCTCGCGCTTGAGCGCCCATTTGACGGCCGCACCAGTCGAGCCGGCGTGGCCGTCGAGCACCACCTGCTGCGTCTTGCGCACCGCGCCTTCGCCGAGATAGACGCTCTCGGCGAGATTCATCACCGCGCCCGCCGCTTTCAGCCGCCAGAACACGCCGCTCGGCGATTTCAGCAGCACGGCGTTGCCGTCCTGCGTGGTCGAGGCCTGCACGTCGGGATGCAGATGAAAGCGGATGGCGAAGCCGTGGCCGCGCGGTGGGCCATTGCCGACGACCACCAGCCGGTCCTCGCCGCGCAGATCGTCGCCGTCCGCCGCCAGGTACAGCTCGCGTTCGTGCCGCAGGCCGAAATTCGGCACGTAGCCGGTGTGGCTGCCGCCGACCCAGATATTGCCGTCCTGCTCGTTGCGCTGCGCCTTGACCTCGGGCCGTGTCGCGAAATGGCCGTGTTCGAGCGTCGCCGAAGCGGTGTCGGCGACGATTAGCGTCGAATGCGCCGCGGTCGCGCGCATGGCATTCCGCCACTGGGTCTCGCCGCCGTGATAGGCGCCGCAATTGACGATGATCCGCTCGCGGCCGTGGCTGAATTCGAAGGCGAGCGCGCCGGCATGGGCATCGCCGTCAAAAGGCGGCGGCGGCAACGAACCGCAATCGATAAGCGCCAGGCTATGCCCGGCCTGCAGCCGTTCGTAGCCGGTCTGCGGCGCGTGTCCCGGCGGCCGGCCCTTGGCGGCCGAACGCTGCAAGGCCAGGTCGATCAGCTCGACGTCGCCCGCCGCCGCGCCGTTGAACAGCGCCAACCCGCCGTCGCCGTGCCGGAAGAAGCGGAGCATCGGCGCGG
>Ga0187805_10000210_pt1 | contig 17910 bp, 10 predicted proteins | sample NC_wetland_sal_i_6_FD_132965 | JGI IMG/M metagenome (GOLD analysis project Ga0187805, IMG submission 132965) | Wetland sediment microbial communities from Neuse River Estuary, North Carolina, USA - Control_5 | ecosystem: Environmental > Aquatic > Freshwater > Wetlands > Sediment | place: USA...
AACGCGAAAATGTCTGACGCTCCCCGGGTTTTTCCACCGAGCGCGGCCCGGGATCGATCATCAGCTTACGACGCTGTTCCGGATCGATTTGGTCGCTGTTGTTGAGTGGTATATGCCGGGCTAAATAGCTGTTGGATTCGCCGAATTCAAGGTCGCCAAAAAGTTCGGAAAACGTAAACCAAATGGGTTTCTTGTTGGCGATATGGACTGTCCACTTGATCCCAGTGATTCCTTCCTGTCCTACGCTGACCTCAGTTGCTCCACTCTGGTCGCGCCGATAGATCTTGAACCGCGCCGCCTGCCGCAGAATCGCGCCGGCATCATCCTTGAATTTTCGCGGATGGGACACCTTGCCATTCTGAACTTTCGCATTTCCGTTCGCGTCACACGCGATGGGCAATCCGCCTGTTTGTTCTGGCCCAATATAAAAACTCGTTGGACTGTTGCCGACGCGGGCAACGCCCAGCTTCGGATGGATCTCATAAGTTCGGCTCAAGAGTAACCTCCGTTGAATAAACCTCGACCGACAAGGATCTCCTCTGTGGTTCTTGGACACTTCTCCTAGTTACTGGGAAATCGGCGACTTAGAAGCCCCCTCGGATGAGAAGCATACGACTGCTTCATCCTTCCTGCGCCGAATTGCCGAAGAACATATGCTTGTAAATAGTTCTTGTCAAGGGCAGCTAGTCAGAGAACTCCGCGAACCGACCCACATCTTGTTCGGATTTCGTAACAAGAACTAACTAACTTAGTCTGTGATCCTTGCGCCTCGACCCCAAGGCACACTTTTGTGCCTCTTGACTGTTTCACCCCAGAGCGTAAACTCATCGCTCAAATGCGCGCTTCCCCCGGAGGACAAACGTGAAAAGTCTCCGGTTCGCGTTGAACGCAGTTTTACTTTTGTTGCTCGTGGTGAATCTGGCGGGCGGCCAACAGTTGATCTCGGCACCCCCCACGGCGCCGATGACGACATCCATTACCCCTGTTCCGTCTTTGGCGACGAGCGGGAATGAGTCTGCGCAACTGAAGATTTCCTTTACTGGCCTCTTGCTTGGTTACTATCGCCTGCCGGAATGGCAGAGTGCAGACTTTGAAACCTCTTGTCCGCCTCCGCAGCCGTACACCAAACCAACAACGAATCTCGCGCCGTCTACTCTTCGCGAGGGACTGCCCCAAAACTCTCCGGCGGATGCTTTCCTGAGTGCAGAGTACCGCCCCAATGGCAACATCCTGGTGGGCATGGGCGACAACTTCGGAGTGACCTTGGAGTCGCGAACTTATTGGTTGCCTCGGGCGGCAGGGCAGCCCGCCTCGCAGCTTCATGCCAAATCACGAGATCTCAAAGATTGGCCAACCTCCGCGCCGGCTGAGCAGATCGGCGACAATGTCGGCTGCTTCTTCTCCCGGGCCGGCTACGATGCGATCGTGCCGGGAAAGGAGGATTTCTATTTCGGTCCGGAGCGGCTCCGACGGATTGCCGATCGACTGATGAAAGTGCCCACAGAGAACGGGCTGCATCGAGTCCGCATGCTGGGCGCTAACCTGGTGCTGAAAACCGACTACCTCAAGAAGCCATCGGAGATTCCCGATTCGGACAAGGGCCTGAGCTTTGTTCCCGGGATGCCCACGGGTGTCAAGTCGCTGGACATCTCTGACAACGGAACCATACCGCCTTTTACCAAGCAGATTCGCTTCGAAATTTCCTCTACGTCTCCCTATTTCACGAGTTCCAAGGATGCCCAGGCCGCGACAAAACTCAAGTTTGTTCCATTTCTTTGCCCGGTTGCGGCGAACCAGGGGCTTGACCGGCTCGACCCGGCCGCATGCGACCCAGGAAGTTCCAGCGCGAACAGACGGCTGCCAAATCCCAAGCCGGAGAAACAAGCTGCTGATGCGGCAGGCGATAAGACGGTTTGGGACTACGATCTGCCCGCAGATATCGCCTCGGACCTGCCCGCCCGGTACGGTCTATGCGCCAAGGCAGACGACGCAGACCATCCCACTCCGCCATTGGATGACAACGTTTACTTCGACAAGAACGACAAGCAACATTACTTCTGTTTGCGATTCACCGTCGTTGCTTCCCTGTTTGGTGACGCTAGCACACCGCCGTGGGTACTGAAACCCTTACTTGACGCGCAGGGCGGGAATATACGCGGCTACGCGGTCATCTTCGGGGTTGTTGATAAAGACCTGACCACACTGGTAGGCCGCGACAATCTTTCGTGGCGCAACGAACAGCGCAAGGCCTGGCCGGGACAGGTGAAAAACAAACCGGCGACTCCGGGAAAGGAGACCTACAGCACGACAGTCGATACTCTTGACGAGGCCACCGCTTTGGGGTTTGCGATTCGCAACTTCGACTTGACCTGGAAGGGCGATCACGCCAATGAGAGCCTCCCTCTTTACAAAGTCTTGCTTGCACAGATGACACGAGGGAAGGCCGAAACCCTGGCCGCGAATCTCGCTAACACAGATTTCAGTGACACGTCCCTCAGATTGGACGTTGTGATTTCAGCTGCAGCGGACTTTTCTGCCGCCACTGCTGACGAAGAGGTGGTTTTTCACCGTCCTTTGAAACCCGAAGCGCCTGCTGGTGCTGTCAATAAACCCGTTTCTGAAAGCGAACAGAACAGCGACCAAGAAAGCGACACCCAGGAGTTCCGACAGCTGGTTGTCGTTCCTTGGCTGGGATACGACTCGGATAGGAAACGCGTGCCTGATCCTTTGCGCTCACTGACTCTCACTGACTCCCAACCCGAATCGAAGCACTTTCAGAAACGCACCTTCCAAGTCGGTGGGCATTATGAGAAGACCTTTCCGTTGTCTGAGACGGTGGACCGGGACAAGCTGCGGGCCTGCTACAACATCGTTGGTCACAATTACTTAGCCGACAAGAGTCGCAATTACTGGCGCGATCAATTGCCGCAACCGAAGGACCAAAATTACACAAGCGAGCAGCTCGGTTGTTCGACTGTGGCGCGGGCCCAATCTGGCCCCAAGCCGAGTGCCCCGACTCTCGAGAATGCGTTCCAGCTAGCCGTGCTGGCCGCACTGCGCGATCGCACCCACGCTGATGTGGCTATGCTGCAGAAGAGATCTTTTTACTGGGGTCCATTTCCTGCCCCGCTTTACGGTGAACACGGCTTGGAGAAAGCGAATGGGCAACTCCTCGACCGGATCCTTTGGATGGGAGACTATCTCGAAGTAATTCCCGTCAAAGGCAGCACGCTCAAGAAAGTGCTGGATGAATCCGATAAATTTGACGCTCTGGACGAACAGGCAACCAGCGAAGTCGTGGAAACCGGGCGTGGAGTGCTGGCCCTGGGCCTCGAAAAGACAAGGGATAAGCAGTACCTAATCGATGGGATGCAACTGGACCCCAATCGACTTTACACCGTCGCCACCAGCAATCACATCGCAGCTGGGGACAACGGCTACCCCGAGCTGGCTGACCCGCAGTTCGCGGACTACCGGCTGCCGAGCGTCGATAAGGATGACCAAGACGCGGACGACAAGACGCCGCGCATCAGCTCGGAGGTCTGCAAGGCATTCGGGGATCAGTTTGGCGATCACTTGTGCGTAACGAATCCTGGTCTGCTTTTCGCCAGCATCCAACAGCTTCCTCCACAGCTTGAGCCTACGACCCTGAGTTTTTTCCGCGCCTACCAGCGCAGCGTGTTCGGCACACCCCAACTTCCCCGGGATGCTTATAGCCGAACCAACTACCAGGCTCAACTCAATCCCACCTGGCGAATTTCGCTAAAGGATCTTTCCTTCAACCTGAGTTCTGTGCGAAACAATCTCACTGAACCTGAGCGCCTCACCGAGCTCGGTGGAGTTACCGAACCCGGAGCTGGCAATGCCAAAGCCCACACCATCAACTTTTCGTCACACGGGGAATGGGTACGAAGCGGGAAGTGGGTGGATGAGTTCGTCCGTGCTCTGGGGGAGTATCAGGAGACCGTGACCGGGAACACGGCGACGGTGCCCATCCTGACGTCCACGGGAACCCTGAACAATGTGCTTTATCCGGCTCCGGCTCTCACTACGTTCAGCAAGAACCAGTTCGCCACCGATTCGGGCGTCTTCTGGCATCCGGGTTGGCTGTGGCGGCCGGCCGGCCACAAGTATTTCGACAAGATAGGCATAGTTTTTGAGCCGCTGCATTTTGACACCCAGATCGCCAGGCAGAGCTTCGATCTAGCCGCTGTCTACGATCCGGCGGGCACGGGCAACATTTTGATTCCGGCGATTTCGTTACCTTTAGCACGCGTTCGCAATATTCTCCAGCGCATTGCTTTTCGTACGGAGAGTGATAAGAACCATCTGGAGGTGGGCTATCAGGGCGGCTGGGAACGAAATGCGTTGGAATCGCTGACCACAAACCTGGGCACATGTCCCGCGTTGATCATTACCTTGTGCCTGGAGACACAGGAGCTGCAGCCCGGCTTTTTAGTGTCGAGCATCAGTCAAAGCTTAGGAACCCGTGAGCGCCATGGACCCTATGCCGATTTGGATTGGACGTGGCCTTTGATCTGGAGACTGGGCTTTCGCACACAGGAATCGTTTGCTTATTACGGTCCCGCGCACCTCGACAGTGCGATTGATACTCTTTATCGCAATGACGTCACTGAGACCCTCAACTTTCAGCTTTTTCCCAACCTGAACATCGGACCCTCGCTCGAAAGGTTCGATTACGAAAACAAGATCGAGCACGTTCATCTGCGCACATGGAGTCCGTCGTTCAAGCTGACCTATAGCTTTGACTGGCTCGAGGGAAGCAAGATCGGAAAATCGCTGCGTTACAGCCCAACCTCGGCAAGCGGTGGTTCACAGTAGTGTTAGCGCCTCCGTGTGGCAAAGGCGGACTTTGGAAGGGACCGGTTATCAACAATGGACAGGGTGAGTGAGACGCCGAATTCAGAGGGCGACGACCAGATTCGTCGCAAGAACTGGCTATCGGACCTGGGATTGGACGCAGCCAAGCTCGGATTGCTCCTCTACGTTCTCGGCCTCCTTGCTTCGAGTCTGTACTATTCCCGTTTCAGTATCGCGACTCTTGACCTCGCCAAGATGCAGTCCATCTTGCTTGGAATTTATGTCGTCTTGTTTTATATGGGCTTACCCGCGGCAGCCCTCTTCTGCTTACGGAAAGTCAATAGCGTGGTCGTCGTCACGATAGTATTCATTGTCGTCCTATGCCTTGCGGACGCTGCCTTGGCTTTCGCGTTGGCCTACCGCGCACGTATGATGACAGCCGTCGCTGGGTTGATGCTGCTTTTACAGTTTTTTCTGTTCGTTGATTTCACAAGTCTTTGGCGCTCGATCTTAACTCATCGCCTCTTGATTCCTTTCGTTTTGCCGCCTTCGCGTCTGAAGTCTTTCATCTTCGCAGTACTGTTCTGTTTTCATTTTTCACAGTTTTGTTTCCCCCGAATCCCCGCCTTCCTGGGGGGAGGTAGGCCACTACCGGTCCAAGTCTTCACCAAGACGCAAGATCTGCCCTCCAATCGCTTCTTCATCTCGAAGAACCAGCCGAAGATAAATAGCGCAATTGACTCTTTTTCACTGAAACTGCTGTATGAAACCGACAAGGACGTTTATTTCGTTAATGATTTGCAGTCCGGAGACAGCCTGATTGGCTACTCAGTCATGCGACTGAGCCGCGATGAAATCCTGCGAATCGACTACGTGACACCCAAATGGGTGAAATGGAAGGGAGAACCATGATTGGCCGACTGCTGCTAACAATCGCGATCGTGCCCTTGCTTGCCTTTTGTGCCTCATCGGGGGAATGCGAGAAAGGCTGTCAAACAACCGTCGTTGTCGAGGACTGTGACGGCACCGCCGTGGCACACGCAAAGGTTAGGATCAAACTGTGTTGCGGGGACGGGGGAGAAATCGAAAGCACGACGAACTCAAACGGAGAAGCAACCTTTAATTATTGCCTCAAAGACATCTGCGAAAGTAAAGTCGTTCTTGAGGGCTTCGCGGTTCGCTCCTTCGATCGCAATGGCTGTTCCGAACAGGGCAAGAACAGTCGCTGCGAGATTAAGGTGTGCTCACGGTAGTCGATCCCAGCAAGAAAAGGCATAATTCGACGGCTTGACTCACTCCCGGTGCGCGGATACTATCGGGCCGGAGAGCACGGGTACGCGATCCAAAGCAGTGCCATGGGACCAGCCGACCGCGCCCGTGGCAAGCCTCTATCCAGCTGCGGGAGCGTGTTTAGTTATCCAGTGCGGGTTTTGCGCTTCGGTTTCCGTTTCCTGGACTGAGCCGGACTCGGTGCTGGAGTGGGTGCCGGTGTACCTGCTTTCAGAAGTCCCGCAAGGGCCGTACCGTCGGGCGATCCCAGTCCGCTCGCCGCATCCCAACCCGGCCCCGCATCGTAGCCGATATTGTTGAACTGTTGAAAGCTCACGCGGTTATTTCCGACCGAAATATCATGAAAGGCGCCGGCCCCGGAAGGAAGCGCATACAGTTGCGGATTCACGAACCCCACTCGTCCTTGTAATTTCTGATTGATCCGAGCGATGAGCGCGGCCCACAATGGAGCCACGGCGCTGGTACCTCCTTCCTGGATCGGCTGTCCATCGACCAGAATGTTATAACCGCTGGCCGGGTCCCCGTCTCCTGTCACGTCGGGAACGCCGCGACCTTTGAAGCCGGCAGGATTCAGGGATCCGGGCACGTTCGCTTGCTGCTGGTAGTCGGGTACGGGGAATGCGCCGCTTACGCCGCCACCGCCTGATCCAAAGGAACCATCGGGTCCTGCATCAGGAGAGAGGTCTGCCTGGTTCTGGTTCCACACCGACTCGGCTGTGATCGCGCCATTGGCGGTGAGGAGTCGAGTTCCGCCACAGGAAAGCGAAAACGGGCTCGCGGATGGGAAATCGACGTGCGCGTTGCCGTCCCACACGCGCGGTCCAATGTCGGCGGCGCCGTTGTCGCCGGCCGCCACGCACACGGTGATGCCGAGCAACGCCGCCGCTTGCAACTCTTGATCGAATTGGGTCTGGAAGTTGTCATTTGGAATCTGTTCCGGGCCACCCCAGCTGATCGAGATCACCGAAGGGTTGTTGTCCGTATCATGCACGGCCTTGCTAAGCGCGTCCAGGAAGCCGTTGGAAGCGGCATCGTTCGGTGCGAAGTAGACCACGAACTTCGTGCCTGGGGCAGCGGCGCCCGCCACCTGGATATCGAGCACGACCTCTGCATCATCGCTGTTCGCGCTGCTGGGTGCATTTGTCCCGCCATCGACGGAAACCGGGATCACGGTTGGCGTGGGAATACCGAGATTCGAAAAATACGCATCCAGGTCGGATGGCCGATAGCCACCGCCCAGTTCGATAATCCCGATGGTCTGCCCGGTACCATCGAAGCCCTTTGGGAAGTTATAGATCTTCGCCAGTTCCGCAGCGGAAAAAGCGCGTGCACCGTCGGCAGCTGCGCGGGCCACCGAACCGTGCCGCCGCGCTACGGGCCGATTGTCGAGGCCAAAAACTCCCTCGACGACACCGGAGAGTTCAGCCGGAACCTGCACCGGTCCAGTGCGGCCGCGGTATGTTCCGCGGGAATACGCGTACACGTTCAGCGAAACCCCGAAGGCCTTGCTGAAATCGGAAACCGTGCCCGAAAGGATCACCGAACGCCGCGGGATGCTTTCACGCACGATACTCAGGTTGTATTGTTTAGCGAATTTCCTGATTACCGCGACATCTTTCGGATCGGCGCCGTAACGCTGCTCGTATTGTTCATGCGAGATTGCCTGTAATGGCGCCCGGGAAAGCTTCAGCATGTCTTCGGCGCTCGGTAAAGCAGTTTTGGGACGAAGGCGAAGAGTAACCTCAAGCCTCTCATCCGACGGTGCGGGCGCTACCACGCGCGCACCCCGAAGAGGCCGTTTTTCGCTTCCGGGAATCGGAGCCATCTTCTTCGAAGCCATTTTCAATCCTCCTGATACAGCGAAGGTCTACGCGGCCGACTCGGTCAGCTCGCCAGTTCATTTCCGAATTGATCCAGCAACGCGCCAAGTTCTGTCCGGAAATCGGGAAGCGTACCGCCGCTACTCGACTCGCACAACTTCTTGAACTGCGGAACATTTTTGAACGGAAGCAGCGACAGCAGTACGATCACATCCACTCGCAAGGGATCGGAGAATAACGCTTCAAGGGCTTGCTGGCGACCAGCATCCTCTGGATCCTTGGACTCCTGTAAGCGCCTCAGTTCTTCCCGGGCATGCTCCCAGAATAAACTCCTGAAGATCGCGAACAGCGTTCTTCCTTTGTCCGAGTCGTATTCGATACCCATGCGTCGCCCGGTCGCTTGAACCCGATAGATCACCCGGTGCATGGAACCGTACGCAGCCGAGACGATGTGCTCGATCGGCCCGGTCAGCGAACGGAGATCACGCCGGAAATGTGGATCAATCTGTTTTACGATCTCCACAAACCACTTCGTCCACAACAGGTGCCGGTTTACTTCCGCACTCTCTCGCAGATACTCAAAGCTTTTGTGCAAGACCCGCATGTTGGCAAATAGCGGCACCGCGGTGGTGATAGCATCAAATGCTGTCGCATTCATCACCACATCCTCTTCAAATGTGGGCTTCAGATTCGCCTCGTCCACCTGAATGATCCAGGGAAGTTCCTGCTCCTTCCAGATGGCGCGAACCAGCGGTCCGAGAGACTCGGTTGATGACAAATCCTCGTAAGAATCAACAAACTTTTCGAGTATTCTCCGAGCTTCATAATCGCCACCCTCCGACTCCAGCCCATAGCGATGTTTGATCGCTAGTCCGATGGGTTCCGGATTCGCGCACACCACGAAAGCGACGGGAAGATCCCGCATTCCGAACAACACCCGCATTTGCTTGATGACGTTGAAGGCCTCATCCGGATCACAGCGGTCGAGTTCGTCGATCAAGACCACAATCGTGTTGATGCATGCCGTTCCTGGCGTGACGGTTCCGAGCGCTTCCCGCAACTCATCCTGAGCTTTATCCACTTGTGTGTAGTAAGCGCGAATGACCCCGGGTAAAACGCGACTCGTATTCTCCTTGATTGTCTTTGGAAGGTCGTATAGGTCCTTGAACAATTCCACCGGGTTGATTCCGATCTTGTCCTGCGCCCAATCACCAACCTGATCGGAATATTTTTTTCCCAGCGCCAGCAGAATGCGCCTCGCGGCTTCGTCCCGCTCTGCTACCGTTCCCGGAACTCCATATTGCAGAATCTTGTAAATCAGCGCGGGAACAATTTCCATGAAGCCGGCGTACTTCCACGAATTGAAGTACACGATCCGGTATTTGCTGCTACGCTCCAGTTGCTCTGCGAGCATCGCCAGAAATGTGGTCTTTCCTGTACCCCAGCCCCCAAAGATTCCGAGCGTGTATGGCAAACGACCGCTTTCAGCACGAGCGATGACATTGTCTTTGATTTTTCGGACCAGTTGTTGGCGCGTCTCGATGGATCCTGAAAAACTCAGATGGGTCTTCAACCAGGCATAGTCACTGTCAATGCCGCCTGTCGGCGTCGAGCGATTCGTGATTTCAGAGGTGGCCACGCAACTACCTCACATCGCGTCCGCCCATCTGGAGTAACCACCCTGTACTTGCAGAAGCTACTCGAGATCGGTGTGAGTAGAACCCTCGGGGATAGAGACCGTGTGGTGCGACAACGAAACGCTCCCGACGTTGGCAATGAGATCGAGATTATACTCCCAATCGCCCGCGCTTCTGTGATTGATTGGCGATAAATTTCAACACTGATCGCCTGGCCCATTCGAGCTGGTGCCAAGACAAACCGCACTATGATTTGAGATCAAGCAGCGCGTTACAAAAACCGGACAGGAACCTGATAAGTGGAGATATCCTTCCGTTCGGATGACTCAGAAAGCTGTCTAACGTGTGGCCGGTGGTTACTGCTTTCCTCTCAACAGGCTAGATGAGAGTGGAAACATAAATTGTTAGCTTGATTCCATATTCCTATTTCGCAATCTGGAACAAAGTGAAGCAATTGTCGCCGCACGATTTAGCTGCGTATATTCTGTTGAACTTCCCCTTGGGCGTGTGCGCAAGCTGACAACGATTGTTGGAGACGACAATGCGCTTTGTCGTGACACTCGCATACTGGGAGAGTATCGCTCTGCTCGCGGGTTTCTTCGGAATCCTGTTCTGGAAGCTATTGACCGGTGATATCCCGCTGAGCGGGTTGCTCGACGGTGACGTTCGGGATCCGGCGAGCCTCGAAGGATTTTCTTCCCGGGCCAGTGTCGGCAGAGCGCAGTCCCTGACAGTAACTCTGTTCGTAGGCCTCTGGTATCTGCTTCAGGTTATCCATAATCCCAGGGAGTTTCCCCAGTTGCCTGCCACCATTGTGGGTGCCTTTGCCGGCAGCCAGGCTCTTTACCTGGGCGGCAAAGCGCAATCCATCTTTCTCGGCCGGCTGCGCGACCTGCTTAAATAGGAGACTGCCATGACCAATGAGGCGAATGGAAAAACTTTCCTGACTCTGTTTCTTGTGATGGTGATCGTCACGCTCGTCATCGCCTTTGCGATCGCCATCTGGGTTCCCGGAGAACCTACACTGAAACTGAGACTGGCAATCACGTACGGGCTGCTCATACTGGTCTTTCTGTTCGGGTTCGTGATCCTGGCAGCGATCGCGAGCGGGAAGATCGATGTTTCCCAGTTGCTGGAGGAGGAAACCGGCGGTGCCAGCACGTCTCGTTTTCAATTGTTGATCTTCACCTTCGTGATCGGGCTCAGCTTTGTTCTCATTGTCGCGTGCAACTGCAGTTTTCCCGAAGTGCCGGCGAATGTTCTCGCCTTACTTGGCATTAGTGCTTCCACTTATGGCGTAAGCAAAGGAATCCAGGCCGGCACTAAGAACGGAAGTAGCACGACCACTACGTCGACGACTACCCCGCCAACAGCACAAACCCCGACGGGCACAACGAAAACGTAACTTCTGGAGATGAATCGATATAGGCCGCACGAGAAAGGAGCGACATTATGGCCGGGAACACTTCCCAGACGAGCCAGACCTTTCGTCGCCACGTCGTACCTTTTGCTCCGCTGGCATTGGCACTGCTGATGAATGCCGTGCCGGCCTCATCCCCCGGGGCCAAAACCTCGACGCTTGTCCACCAGGACATTCCGGATAGCGTGACCGCGGTCCAGTGCGAAGACAACATCGCCGATTTTCAGGCCTGCCATGACAACTATCCGACCGGTTGCAGTAAGGCAGCAGGATATGACGCCTATCTCAATTCCCTGAAGAATCTCACACCCTCACCGCCCGCAGGTGGTATCAACTACCTCAGCCAGTCAGATTTTGACAGCCTGAATACGGGCACGCCCGCGACGCTGGGCCAAAACAACAATCACTCTGAATTCAAGGATCAACTCGGGAAGCTCGGTGAGGGCTCCCAGCGAGGAATCATCGGATATCTCTACTACTTCCAGGCGACGGGAGCGGAAAGCAGCAATTGTGAATTGACCGGCCCCGACGCACAGGGAGGAAACGTTGACTTTCACATCGGGATTGGTTTTGACCAGAAGCTGGCAAGCCAGGTCAATAGTGCAAATCCATCGAAGCCACCGAAGTCCCTCCAGCAGCAGAGCGTGATCGTGGAAATGACCCCGCACTATCGTGCACGGTTCGAGGACGGAATCTGGACTCTCGCCAATCTGAAGCCAGCCCTGGGTCACAAGGTAAGAGTTGTCGGACAGCTATTGGTTGACAGTGAACATAATAAGCCCGCAGATAATTGCGCCCTTGAAGGTACACCCGCGCAACGAAACCATTGCTGGCGGTACTCCATCTGGGAGCTGCATCCAGTCACCATCTTTGAATATTGCGCGGACGATTCCTGCACTCAGAACTCGAGCAACTGGATACCGCTAGGGGCACACTCGGGTGCAGGCGAAAACTCCGCCGCACCGCCGGGGAACCCTGGCGAGGCTCCGGCGCACAATCCGACCAGCGGAACTCAGCACAGCTGAAATGGCCTCGCGCCATCGAACAAGGAACGCAGTCGTGCACGAGTCTGGAATTATGAAGGAGTGTCCCGACCTATCACCTACGCGATGACTGGCAAGCAAGCGGAAGGAGAAGCAAACTATGCCGCCTGGACTGGATAATCTGAAACACATCGTCGTTCTGATGATGGAAAACCGGTCGTTCGATCACATGCTGGGGTATATGGCGAAACAGGTCACCGGCCTCGATGGTCTGACTGGCAGCGAGAGTAACCCGGACACAGCAGTGCCTCCCAACAATGTCACTGTTTCGCCCAACGCAGCAGCCCAGGCAGAATTGAACCCGGATCCCGACCACTCCTGGACGGGCACGAACACGCAGATCTTCGGAAATGAGCAGGGCGTGGACGATGGTTCTCCCAAGATGAAGGGATTCATCAAGTCCTACTTCACCAAGCGGCAGGATGTGAATCACTCGCACAACATCATGAATTGTTTTTCCACCGACAACCTGCCCGTGCTGACGACGCTGGTCGAGGAGTACGCCGTCTGCGACCGCTGGTTCGCTTCCTTGCCGGGACCGACGGTGCCCAACCGCTTGTTCGCACATTTCGGCACTTCGTTCAATAACGTGGACAATTCGATGAAGTTTGGCGACAACGGAAAGAGCATTTACTCCCGCCTGATGAATGCCGGTCGAAGCACCAAGATTTATTACTTCGACGAGAAAAGCGCGAGCGTTGGCTTCACATTCCTGCTGCAAAACCAGCCCGAAACTATGGGTACGTACGAGGACTTTAAGTCGGATTGTGCCAATGGCCTGTTACCCGACTACTGTTTTGTCGAACCTAACTACTCGGACCATGACAATCTTCTCGCGTCAGATCAACATCCGGACCACAATGTGATCGCAGGCGAAAATTTTATTGGCGATGTCTACAATCACGTGCGGCAGAGTCCGCTGTGGGAAAACACGCTGCTGCTGATTTTGTACGACGAGCATGGCGGGACCTTCGACCACGTTCAGCCGCCGTCGATTCAGCCCGACGGCGTGCCCGACCCGATCAGCGGCTTCAAGTTTGATCGCCTGGGAATTCGGGTCCCGGCCATTTTCGTCTCGCCGTGGATCCAGCCCGGCACGATTATTCACACGCAGTATGAGCACGCATCGATTCCCGCGACCGTAGCGAACTTCTTTATTGCCGACCCGGCGCAACGCAACCTGACGGTGCGGGAACAGCGGGCCAACATTTTTCTTCAGGACCCCAATCTGTTCACTCGCGACCAGGCTAACCAGGACAGCTTTTTCTTTCAGCCAACCGAACCGGCAGCCGCCATGACGTCGCATGTCATCTCGCTGGCCGCGCAGGCAGACACTGAGTCGAAGGGACGAGAAATTTCGATTCCGATTCCCCCTCCCAGCGCATACAACCCCGGCAGGGACATGAACCAGATGCTACATGATCACGTGCGCGACCTAAGCCGGCTGGCCGCGATCCTGCCTCCCAAATTGCGTGCCCAGGTTCCGGATGTAGACAGCGTGCGCACCGAGCAGCAGGCCAGCGATTACATGGGAAAGGTCGTTCCTTTGCTCCGGGCGCAAGGTCTTCAGAAGAAAAAGAGGGGTAAGAGTGCCCCGGCCAAAAGGAGGACACCATAATGCGCCGGGGAAAGCTCATTCAAGTATGCCTCAGTGTCGTGCTGCTCGCCGCCTGGTCGCCGGCGCAGAACTCCGGCGGAAACCAGAGCTATTTCGGTGCGATCTTCACGGATGAGGCGAACAACATCAAGACCGGTTGCAGCCGCGAGGATGTCACCGGCACCAAGCCCATAAGCAAGTATGTACCGGGTTGTCTTGAGAATCTGTTTCATGGCAACAAAGGGTTGTATGCCTCATTTCAGAACCTAGCTCCGGGCAACGGACTGGCGCTGGGAGCAGCCTTCAAGGACAGCGAACTCAATCTGACACACTGGCGGCTCAACTATCAGATCGATGCACAGGGTTCGGTGAATGGGTCCTGGACAGCGGGCGGCATTCTGACCATGAAGCTGTCGCCCGCCGAACCGAACAAGCCGACAAAACCGAGAGTCGTTGTCGTCCATGGCCCACTTCCGAAGCATTTGCCTGAACTCGGCGAAAACGAAACCAAACTGCTCTTGAATCTCTACGCGTTCCACACTTCGCTCAACCAGATCGCTTTTTTTGGGATTGGGCCTCAGACCACACCGGCAGGCCGCACTTTTTTTGGTTTTCGGGAAACTCTGGCTGGAGCGAATGCCGATTACCTGCTGAAGTACGGCTTTCATCTTCTCGGGGAGATAAACGGACGTTTTCCAGTTATCGGGAGTGATCACGGCCAATCGTCTCCCTCGATCGAACAGGTTTATACCGACGCAACGGCACCCGGCTTGACACACCAACCGGGGTTTCTGCAATTCGGGGAAGGCCTGCAGTACACCAAGCACGTCGGCGGTTTATCGGAAAAGGCAAGCTTCGGCCTCGACGCTGACCTAGATTATGGCGTGAATTTTCAGCAGTTCTTCGCTCCCGGCGAATCAGAATTTTCTTTTCGACGGTTGACGGTAGACGTCACCAATGACCTGCATCTTCTGAAGAAGTATCGACCCAAACAGGGATCGCCAACCTCGGAACGATTCGGGACTTTGCAATTGCGGGGATGGTTGTGCGAGTCGATTGCGAATGCGGGTCATTTCGTTCCGTTCTATTTTCAGCCCACATTGGGTGGGGGCGACATTAACAAGGAACGCACGCTGCCGAGCTTTGCCGATTATCGATTCCGCGCTCCGAATGCCCTGCTTTTTAGCGGGCAATTTGAAGAACCGTTGCCCAAATTCAGCTTCCTCGGTCTGGCCTTCAGGGCAGATACAGGCAAGGTGGCTGACGCTCGCGGTGACCTCGATCTGTCACACCTGCGTCACAGCTTTGGGGCTGGGGTAACTGTCCGAGCCGGAAATTTTCCGTATCTGGTTGTCATGTACGCATGGGCGGGAGGAGAAGGTCACCACACATTCGCGGACCTGAACCTGTCGGCCATCTCCCCCACCGGCGGAGCGGCGTCGCTTTGGTAGGAGTCTCGGGCCAGAAACCACGACCATGCGTACTTGAGCAGCATCAGTCGCTACCACCAGGAGAGGATGAGACCGGAGTATGAAGCAGGAGGTGACATGGGGAGCAGCGGGTGTTCTTGCCCTGGCCGCAGCTATCGGCATCTCTTCCCAATCCGGCACGAGACCTCGCGAAAATGCTTCTATAACCGGTCGGCGGGGGCAAACAGGCGCAGAGACGAAAGCTGGACACCCCCACATCCGCAGCGCGTGCGCTGACTTGATCGACCTCTTCCATGCGTTCCTGTTGCAAGATGTGAGAGGACCAGCGTTTTGTTATCCACCTGATGAATCTCCCCGAACTGCTCCGGACGCATCACAGTCCCGCAACTTACAACCCCGATTTGTAATTGCAACTTTTCCGGACCCGCTTCATACGCACTTCTCACTTCTTTTTGACCGGTTTGTGGAGGCCGCGCAGCAAGCAGCACAGGATGAAGGCTACGAGTATGACTCCTCATGGCTCCCCTGGGAGATGGAAGAGCCGACACTGATTACTCTTCAGGACCAGGACGATGCCGACGAACGAAAGAAGAGGCGCGAGGAACAACCGGGGGTACTGCTGTTTCACCTCGGTCCCGACAGTGGTCAGGCCGCGGGCATGCTGTATCAGAAGAGTCTGGTTGTGTTCGTCGTTGGCGAAGACCCCACCGATGGCATTCATCGTAAGCAATTTCTGAACGCGATGAAGTGGGTTTCGGCTCTGGAGGCAGATGCGCGGGAGCGCGGCGCGGTGGCAGTTCTCGGCCCGACGTTTTCAGGCTCTTTTACTTCCCTGGCAGAACTGCTTGAAGAAGGTGAGATCCACGAGAATTTCCGTGGACGTGCGGAGTCCTCCGGCAAACCACTGGCGATCTACAGCGGCAGCACCACCGATAACCAGGCTGCCAGATGGTTCAGCAGCGTCCACGAACTGGAGGATCTGGGAATTTCGTTTCACAGTTTCCTCCAGGATGACGATACGGCTCTCAGCCGTCTGTGCACTTATCTGCAAGGTCCCGGAAGAGATGCTCTCGACCTTGGCAGATTGGCAATTCTTTCGGAAGACGAAACCGCCTACGGGTACGCTGGCCCGTCGGCAACGTGTAAAGGAGCGCCACGGTTTTATTACCCGCGTGACATCTCGAGTTTGCGGGCCGCGTATCAGAAACAATCCATTTTCAGCTTTGGAACCGCCGATCAATCAGCGAAGAACAGCTCCCCGCCTCGCAGTCTTCGTACCGACTTGGCGGATCCGGCGGGCAAAGAACACGACACCGTTCCCACGTATGCCGGAAATCAGACGCCTCTCTCGCAGGAGGCGCAGCTACTTGGTATCGTGGCTGCCTTGCGCACCCACCAGTCCGAATATATCGTGCTCCGCAGCAGCAATACGTTGGATCCTCTGTTCTTGGCCAACTTTCTGCGTCGCGAATATCCCGAAGGCCGGGTGGTCGTTCTCAATTCTGATCTTTTATATCAGCGAGGTCAGGATGCCATGGCAATCGGGGGTGTCATGACTCTGTCGACCTATCCGCTGTTTCCCTCGGAGCGGCACTGGACAGTACGTCCACATTCAGCGATTCTCGCTCACCGCGTGTTTCCGGAAAATTCTACCGAGGGCACGTATAACGCACTGCGTTTGCTGCTTCAAGCGCCAGTGTTCATCCAGGACCCTAGCCAGACAAACTGTCATCTCGCAGATAACGCAACGTTCTTGCCGTCTATCGCATGCAGACCGGAAGCCACATATGTCCCCATTCCCGATTATGCCCCACCGTTTTGGACGGGCCCTCCCAAATGTGAGGAAAACGGCGAAGGCACGGGTTGCAGGCCAGCGACTTGGCTGTCGGTCATCAAGAGGAATTCCTCCTGGCCACTGGCTGCCTTGAACACAAACGATGTCTGGTCGGCAGATGAAAGTCAGCGTAGAAATGAAGCCACTGGCGGTTCATCCAAACCGAAAAATAATAGTCAACTCTGGCCACCGATGCCTCTGAGTATGAAGGTATCCCTGACCTTACTACTGATCTTTTCGATCTTTCATCTGGCGTGCTGCCGTTTTGCTTCGTTCACTTCAAAACCTGCCTTCCGCGCACATTTTGCCACTCGCGGCTGGAGACATCGCGTTCTGATTTTTTTCGGCAGCGTCCTTATTGTCCTGATGGCGTTGATCATGGGATGGGGTTGCGGAGCATTTTCCTGGGCCGACGCACCGATGAACGGCCCCTGGTGCGTGTTCGCGCTAATTGTTTTCGTCTGGTTGCTTGCAGGCCTCTCGATCATCACGAACGCCATCGTTACTTACAAGTTGAACGAGAGCGAGTGCAATCACCAGAAGGCGAACCACAACAAATGGCTTCAAAGACGGTGGCTTTTCCTTGCCCTGTTGTTTCTGCTCTCGATCGGGGCATCTTTCCGCACCTGGGTCGTCCCATTGGAAAAGGCACTCAATCTCACAAACCGGGTTCCCGCATACTGGCGATCAATGAATATAGTGAGCGGCGTCTCGCCTATCACACCGTTTCTGCTATTGCTATTCGGGCTTTACCTCTGGTTCTGGTACGAGCTCCACGGCTTGGCCTTGTTCGGCCCTGATCGGCAGCAATTGCCGCGGCACGCGGACCTGATGATCGTCGCTGGCGATTCCACAAGCCACCGTGCGGGTCGTGAACTGGACGTGCTTCCGATGTTTAGTCAGGAGTGTGCCGGCGATCCGACCGAAAACGTGGCTACCCCTCTGGCCTCCGGGATTCTCTGGGTACTTGTCATACTTTTGTTTGCCCTAGCTGGATTCGCCCTAGTGGTCTTTCGCG
>Ga0187805_10000211_pt1 | contig 17895 bp, 17 predicted proteins | sample NC_wetland_sal_i_6_FD_132965 | JGI IMG/M metagenome (GOLD analysis project Ga0187805, IMG submission 132965) | Wetland sediment microbial communities from Neuse River Estuary, North Carolina, USA - Control_5 | ecosystem: Environmental > Aquatic > Freshwater > Wetlands > Sediment | place: USA...
GAGGCGGCGTCTGTGGCCCCAGGGCCAGAGTGCCTGTCGCAGGAGTTGACCCAGCGTGGCAGGAGCGTCTTCATCGAGGGTGGCCGGGACCACGAGGTAGAAATGTCGCTCCAGCAAGGTGCGTTCACGCGCCAACTGCTCGAGTAATTGCTCATGGGAGCGGGCAAGCGCTTCCCAGATGCCTTCCTGCCCGGCGGCCGAAGCGCCGGTAAGATGAGCGATATATGGGGCCAGGTTGAGCGGGAAGATGCGCACCAGAATCTGGAGCGGATAGGAGAGCCCATTGAGCAGGGCGCGATACCTGGCGATGATGGCTTTTTGCTCCTCCGGGCTCTTGAGGCCGTAGTTGATCCCCTCGACCTCCAGTACGGTCACATAGTCCCGCCCGGTTGGCGACCGATCCGATGCCAGGCACAGCACCTGGTCATGCACTTCCCGCACATGCACGAAACGCTCCTGGACACTACTGGAGGCCTGATGATCACCCGTGTTGTTTGCAACCCGCGCCATACGCTTCCTCGCTTTCTGCTTCCTCTGCTCTCTCGCCCCCGGTTGCCTGTTGTGCAACCGTGTGGGCGAGGACGAAGCGGTCTTTGACCTGCACACTGCGCCAGACGGCCTGTTTCTGCTTGCACGAGTAACGCAGCAGCAGGATCACCCAGATTTCGAGAAAGCGCCCACCAGGCTGGATGGTCGCACATGCCAGGGCCAGCAGCACGGGCAGCGCGGCCAGCAGCAAGCGTATGCCGAACCCTGCGAGGCCCGAGGCCAGCAGGAAAGCGCACGCTGCCCAGAGCCGGTAGCCCAGACTGCATCCCAGCGCCAGGATAAACAGTTGCCGCCCTGTCAGCCCCCAGAGCAGTTTCTCAGGGGCACCCAGCTGCGTCGGATTGACATGGTACTGCTGCTGTGACATCAGACGATCCTCCTGATGCGCGGTGCACCGGCTATTTCGCGATCGCACCCGTGAGCGTCGAGACGAGGCTGGGTGCCAGAATGACGATCATCAGGCCGATGGCTGCCCCTGCCAGGGCTCCATAGGCATACTCACGGCGTCTGGGGTTGCCTTCGGAGGTCATGAACAGGTATCCGGCGATGGCCAGCATGATGACACAGGCGCCTCCAGAGAAGGCAATGAGAATATTGGCGAAATTGATGAGTGTTTGGTTGATGTCGACAGGCACCAGTTGCGGGGCGGCCTGCCAGAGCAGCATAGGAGTGAACACGTTGGTTGTCATCATGGACTCTTCCCTTTCCTGATCACGACTGCATGATGAGATGGATATACTGTTGGGTCTCGGCAGGCATACACCCCAGCCAGGCTGCGCCACAGCTGGCAAGGGCTGCGTCGAGGGTGGGTGGTCCTGCATTGTAGGCAGCCAGGGCCCTGGCATAGTCGCCGCCTGACTCTCTGACATAGCCGGCCATGAGGCGGGCGGCCGCGCGTAACGAGGCCACCGGATCCCAGGGATCCACCCCCAGCGCTGCTGCGGTCGCCGGCAAGAACTGGGCAATGCCTTCCGCACCGGCCGGCGACAATGCTTTGGGGTTGAAGCTGCTTTCCGCGTTGATCTGCCGCACATACAGCGTGGGCGAAATGCCTGCTGCGAGCGCATCCTGCGCGGCAAGTGAGACAAAGGCTTTTGAAGCAGACACAGCGGAGAAGACAGCGAGTGGGCGAATATAGCCGAGCACGGTGTAGCCTGGCCAGGTGCTGACCGAGAGATCGGGATGGATGGGCATCACGTCGAGCGCAGTCGGCGCATCGGCCTGTCCAAAGGTGACCATCCCATCGGTCTTGGCAGTGGGTGGCACCACCGCCGTGACGATCGCCACGTGTCCATCCGGTGCGTGTTGCCACACGATGATGTCGCCGGGATTGGGCAGACTGCGTTGCACCGGAATCTCCAGCCATCCTGCTCGATTCTGATACAATCCCCAGAAGTCAATCGCGTTTCCGCTGGCCGGCAGGGGGTTGACCTGCGAATAGGCCCCGAGCACGTAGCTGACACACTGGAAGGTTCCATTGTGCCAGGCGGAGCTTCCTGGCCAGAAGTGCTCTCCAAACGCGATGACCGTCTGTGGGAAACCGGCATCATACCAGGTGTCATAGCAGTTCGGGTAGCTGGCGAGCCCGTGGCAGGCTGGATTCACATACAGGTGAGATGCCATCTCTATCGCCAACTGCACCACGGCTGCCGCGTTCCCCGTGGGAGGAATACAGCCAGAAGACGTTGCTCTTGATGTGGCACATCCGGTGCCAGACCCGGTGCCCGAGAGCAAGGCCAGGGCACCCGAGAGGAGCACCACCATGACCATGAGTGCCAGGATGCCCAGGATGATGACGCCAACGAGTCCGCCCAGGAGTTTCCGTGTGGAACTGCTCATCTCCTCCTCCTCCCTTCTTTCACAACAGCGCCATGCGCAGCGCCACAGAGGTCGCCGTGCGGGCAAGGTATTCTGCCCTCCCCTGCACCCCTTCGGCGGTGGCCGTTGCGGCCTGGACGATGGGACGAATGGCCCACTGGCGCATGAGACCGGGAATCTCGAGCACCAGCGAGAAGACGGCGATGCTCACCAGCAGGGTCAGGATGGTACTGTCGAGGTGGAAGAGGTCGCCCGCACTCAAGCTGGACACCAGGATGCTGCCCAGAGCCAGGACCACCACCTGAAAAAACTGGACGAAGAGCGTCCCTGCGAAGAGGCCGACCCAGAGCCTTCCCCAGGCGTAGGTCAAACGCGAGGCAAAACAGAGCATCGCCGGTCCGGCCAGCACCACCAGCGCCGAGAGCAGGGCCAGACGCACCAGCATCTGCCACACGATGAGCAAGAACATGACGCAGAGCACCAGGCCCAACACGAACAGGATGAGGCTACTGGCAAGCAGATTCCCTTGCAGCAGCGCCGTCAGGGTATTCGTCAAGATCGTTACTTGGTAGAGATGGATGATGCCATCACAGAGGGCATTTTCGATCTGGATGAACACCTGCATGAACAGCAGGCTGAAGTGGGCCGCCACCAGGGCAAAGAGTAGGCGCACGCCCACATCCAGGACCTCCTGCGTGCGGCTGCGGAGCATGATGGTATACCCACCCAGAATGAGGAAGATGGTGAGGGCGGCGTCGACCACCCCGATAGCCCAGTTCCAGAGCGCCACGATGGTCGCGTCCAGTGGAGAGCTACGAGAAACATTTTGTCCGAGCAACGGGGTCTGCGTCAGAATATTGAGCGAGTTATGATCGATACTCTCGATGAGAGGCCCAAGGGCAGACAAGATGGCCTGGGCGATCCACTGTGCCATGGCCCTGGCGGCCAGTTGTGCCCAACAGGCAGGGTCCAGGGGATTGGGTGAGCTACAGGAAGCGGTCAGTCTCCGAGATGCCGTCGGCTCCGTCCAGATCCCTCCCGCCCCTGCCAGGCGAGGCTGGGGAGCAGGTGCGGTGATCTTTCCCCCGTTTGGGTGTGCTGGATGGGCCGAACGGTTCCTCATGATGGGGCCGTAGCCGGCGAGAGCACACACGGACACCCCAACCAGCAGAGCGGCGACCACCAGGAAGCGGATAGGTCGTCCTGTCCCCAACGCATGCACTCGCCTGGCGACACCAGCAGTCACGGTGACGATGCGCTGTGTCTGGAGGGCTGAAGGTTCCAGCAAAAAACGTGATCTCCACATCGCGACACCCCTTGTCTCGCAAGCCTGCGCGGTTTTTGGCCTTGGTACAACGGATAGTGACGAAGGGTCCTTCCAGGCGCAACAGGAATCAGCAGCAGTGCTCCCCCTGTAAGGGAGTCGCTCGCATGGAGCAAGTGAACGCAGGACGTTCATCCGACGAACGTTTCACCTTCCGTTCTCTCCTGTGCTGCTGCTGGCACGGAAGGACCCCGATGCCGTGTGTAGAGTGTACCCAGAACAGGCTCGAAAAAGGAATGAGAATAGTTCCAGGTTTTTCTGGAGAGAGATGATGAAAAGGAAGTGAGAGGTGACGAAATGGTGTGCTTAGTGCTGCGTTCCTCATTGGTATGAATAAAACGCTGAATCAAGGTCTAGAGGCAAAGCAGACATATTCTACCTATAGGTTTAGCTGGCAGGAATGATAGCGCCAATGAGGAACGCAGCACTAGAGACGCTACTTTAAAGGCCGTGTGCGCCAACTCCGGTTTGGTCCCGAAGAAGACGATCTCATGGTCCTCTTTATCGGGGTGGCTACTCAGGAACAGGGAGGATCCAAAACTCGCCTCAGGAGGGCTTTCCCTCTGGACCGACATCCCCATGACATCGGTGTAGAACGCCTTCAATGTGGCTAGGTTCTTGCCCCACCGACCGACGTGATGAACTCCAATAAATTTAGCCATCTTCGGCATCGTTGGGATTGGGGTCCCGAACTGCTTTGTCACTTGATCGACCACACGCATCAACTCCTCCTCTGGCAGGTCGAAGTCGATCGGCTCGGCGTAGTTTTGAAGGAAGCGAACGTAGATCGGCCAGTAGACCTCGAGCATGTTGCCCTCCGGGTCATCGAAGTAGAAGGAAAACGAGTTGCCATGGTTGAGGGCATACTTGATAGGTATCCCCCGCTCCTTAATCTCGCGGTAGAACTTCTTCAAATCTGCCAGAGACTCTACTTCGACGGCTGTGTGCGCCAACTCCGGCATGGTCTGGAAGAAGACGACCTCATGGTCCTCTTTATCGGGGTGGCTGGTCATGAACAGGGTGACTCCAAAAGGCCCATCAGCATTGCTCTCCCTCATGACCACCATTCCCATCACATCGGTGTAGAACGCCTTCAATGGGGCAATGTTCTTGGCCGGCAGACCGACGTGACGAACGCCAATAAATTTAGCCATACTCCAAATTTCTCCTTTCTGTGGATGGCAACCGCTAGGAGCAGGTCTGCCTCTTGGCTGGACACGCTCTTGGGGCTTGATCTTGCATTGCTGGGCATCCCCCGGATGCCCGGACGCAAACCCTACGCTGCGCTCCGGGCGGGCAAGCTCGCCACCATCCTTTCAGCTTGTTTCTTCTGGTTTTCATCAATGAGAGGGCCTTTCCTCACTGCAAGGTCCGCCTTGATAGGGGTTGGGGCTACGCCTCAGCTGAGGTGATCTGGATCCCGCTCATCGCTTCCCTGACTTGAGTATAGACCGGGAGCGTGAGAGAAAGCGTGAGAGGACCGTGAAAAACAGGAAGACGGCCATCACACCACCTACAGCACGAGCAAAGGATGCATCCTGGGCTGCTCCTGGAACTGGTGGCCTCAGTCATCAACAGGGCCACCTTCGGCTCAACCGTCCAGTGGGGCCGACTCGCCCGCCCCCCTTGCGCCGAGGAGATGACCGGGCAGACGCTGCTAGTCCTCACCGAGGGACTGGCACACCTCGCGCCCGGCTTTTTGCCCGGGGGGAGAGTTTCAATGTGAGCGAGGGCGAAAAGAGTATTCCTTATAAGTTTTCTCGTTTCCTCATTTTCACGGTCCCTCTCATGCTTTCTCTCACGCTCCTGGTCTATACTCAAGTCAGGGAAGCGATGAGCGGGATCCCGCTCCCCTATCATTCTCGTGAGAGGGAAAGCGCGGGGAGGACATACCAGGCACAAAAGAGTGACGCACAGATTAACCAAGATGTCTTTACTTTCTCAATATTGTTGCGTCGCTGTTGCCTACACAAGAAAAATCGCCAGATTGCCTCTTGATCATCTTCCCGATGATACAGCGACATTAATAGGCAACAATCGTCGGTTATACAAGATCTGCTATGTATCTGACAGGTGTTGTCCGGTTATCGGTTGTCCTGCGACACTTCTTGCGAACTACCGCAGGCAGTTCGCAGTCACAAAGCGAGTAGGCCTGAGTAGTTACAAGCAATCAACAAATCCATGGGGGCCGATTTATCGCACCTTGGGGTGGGGCGGCCCGGGGGCAACCCCAAATGTAACGGCACCCCTTGTGGGTGCCGTGGAAAGCCAGCAATGCCATACACAGCACTCGTTCCCGTAAAGGCACTCAACACAGCAAAAAGCCGACTATCACCGTACCTGACTCAGAGTCAGCGTGAAACACTTGTTTTGGACATGCTATCTCACGTGCTGCGCGTCCTGCTCGATAGCCAACTATTCGCACGTGTATCGGTAGTCAGCCCTGATATGCGCGTTTTAGAACAGGCCAAGGCGTGGGGCGCACTGCCAGTGCGCGAGGATTATCGCGAACACAACCCAGCGCTGCATAGCGCCGCACTCAAGGAACAGGCCGCAGGCGCGACCGCCATCCTGACCATCTCTGCCGATCTTCCCCTGCTATGTACGGGCGACATCCAGGCCATGATCGAGCAATCGCAGCAATACCAGGTTATACTCGCTCCAGCCCAGGCTGGCACAGGCACAAATGCCATGCTGGTACGTCCACCATTGGCGTTGCCCTACCTCTTTGGCCCGAAGAGCCTGCAACATCATCTACAGGCCGCTGGGCAGCGAGAACTCAGCACCATCCTATACAACAGCACCGGACTGGCCCTGGACATCGACACCATCGATGATCTACATCTATTACCAAACCTGTATCCTGTAGCCAGCCTGACAACCCCAAGGGGTACTACCACGCCTTCAACCAGAGGTAACGAGCGTAGTGGCGACCCTTGCAGTCGCCAGGTTTGCGCTCGCCAAGTCTCTTGTAACACAGGTATTTTGTAACACCAATATAAAGGAGTGTAACATGCGAGTCGTTGGTTATTCAGCAGCCCTTGAGCAATTTGGTCCCACTGAGCTTTTACGCTGGTGCCAGGAAGCAGAGCAGGCCGGGTTTGGCGGTGCGATGGCCGCCGACCACTTCCATCCCTGGGTGCCACAGCAAGGCCAGAGCCCCTTTGTCTGGTCCTGGATGGGCGCCCTTGGCCTCGCTACCAGCAAGCTCACCTTTGGACCAGGCGTCACCTGCGCCTCATATCGCTACCATCCTGCCATCATCGCACAGGCATCCGCCACGCTTGCCGCCATGTATCCCGGCCGTTTCTGGCTTGGCATCGGCACCGGCGAAGCGCTCAGCGAACATATCGTCGGCGGCGAATGGCCTGAGGCAGCAGTACGCCTGGAACGTATGATCGAATCCATCGAGATCATCAAGCAGCTCTTCACCGGGAAAAAGGTCCGCTACTCCGGCAAGTACCTCAAGATGGAGAGTGCACGCCTGTACACGCGACCGGAAACTCCTTGCTCGATCTACATCGCCGCCTCCGGCCCCAAGGCAGCCGAAACGGCCGGGCGCCTGACCGACGGCTTCATCACCCCTGCCGCCCCACACGAGAAGTTGAAGATGCTCATCGAGAACTTCGAGAAGGGTGCACGCGAGGCAGGCAAGGACCCCAGCACCATGCCCAGGCTGTTGCAATTGCACGTCTCCTGGGCCACTACCCAGGAGGAAGCCGAGCAGCAGGCCATGAAAGAGTGGCCCAACGGCGGCATCGCCGCCCCCAAACAGGATATTCGCTCGCCCGAAGATTTCGCCGAGTTCGCAAAACTCGTGCGTCCAGAAAATTTCAAAGGCCGCGTCTTCATCTCAACCAACCTGGACGAGCATCGTCGTCACATTCAGGGCTTCTTCGACCTGGGCTTCAACGAGGTACACGTCCATAACGTCGGCCGTAACCAGAGCGAATGGATCCGCGCTTACGGAGAATCAGTCATCCCTGCTCTGGTTTCGTAAGGGCCGAAGCAGGCTCCTGTCTTCCTGTCATGAGTCAGAGCAAAGTTTTGGAACACCCACTCGAAAGTAGGGCAACAGGCGATGAATGTCACCTACACCGCACCAGGAGGTCGTCGCATGTTGTCCCCAGAGTATGACATACCTACCAAGCAAGAGCAAACCAGAGAAGCGATGAGTCACGTCTGCGCCCAGCACTTGGAGGCATATCTGCGTCCGTGGCTGCAGCGGTTGGATGCCTATGTGGATGGCCGCATCGTGGGCACCCTGCTGGCCATGGTAGCTGACACTGAGTGAACTGGGCAGCACCATCACCGGCCTGCGCATGCCGAAGCCGGCACCCAACGACTCTCGCGCCTGCTGTAGCACCGGTGCTGGCAGGCCAAGGACCTCGAACATTTGCTGTGGGAGAAGCCGAGCTCTTCCGCCAGCACGTGGCGCAGTGTGGGGAGACGCCCTTATGCATCTGGGATAGTAGTGTGTTGGAAAAAGCCGAGAGTCAGCGGCTGGAAAGCTTAGACAAGGTCCTCTCCAGCAAAGGGCGGTGACTGGCGCGCAGCTGGCGTGTGGTGTTCAATCCCCCTGACGTCCCGACATGGTGCGTGGCTTTGAGTTGGAAAGCCTGCTGCTGGTAGGGAAGAGCGGCAGGCCGCAGGTCGTCACCACGCGCTGGGAGAGTCGGGACAAGCAGCAGATCGGTCAGCGCGAGCAAGTGCAAGGCCACCTGTTAGGCTAGGTGGCCTTGCTCGCCCACTCCCGGGTGCGCTTTGTCGTGCGCTGGATGAAAGGGCACAAGCTCATGGACGCAGCGGGCCAGGAGCGCAAAGCCTGGCAGATCGCCCGCGGCTGTTGTGGGATACGCGCAGCCACGTCTACCGCAGCATCCGCGTGCTAGCGCTGCTTATCCAGCAGTTTGATACGTCTCGCCAACTCTACGACCATCCTATCAACCTCTTTGTCGCTAGCTTCATCGGTTCGCCTGCCATGAACTTGGTGCCAGGGGCCAGAGTAATGAGCCAGATGGGGGAGCCAGAGCGCTGCTGGAAGGCATCGGGCAGGTGGTGGTTCCGCAGCCGTACGTCCAACGAGCGAAGCTGGCGGACGACCTGAACCTGACCTTCGGCATCTGTCCAGCTCATCTGGAAAATGTGAACCTGATCCCCCGGAAGAAACTACCGGTTCCGTCATCAGTGGTCAGGTCGATGTGGTCGAATTCCTGGGTGATCAGTTGCAGGTCTACCTGACGGCTGGAGGAATACGCATGGTCGCGATGCTCAGTCCCCGCTCGCAGGTCAGCATGGGTGGCCCAGTGCGCTTACATATCGAGAATGAGCGGATGCACCTCTTTGATACGGATATGGGGCAGGCTATCTTCTGAATGCTTCCACTTCAAATTGCTGATCTTCCCACGAGAGACGAGCTGTTTGTGAGGATAGAACGTAGTTGCTGAAGAGACCGATAACAGTAGGTTCTCGCCGTGCACGTTGGCATGTTGAGCACCTGCCCGATTTCCTTGAAGCTGAGGTCCCCGAAAAAGCGCAGAGCGACGATCGAGCGCAACCCTGGCGGCAGTTTCCCTATCGCCTGTTGCAGGGTTGCGTGCAGATCACCTTGCTCGACGATCTCCTCTGGCATGGGATGAGGATCCTTGATGGATTCCGTTAATGCTTGCTCAACGTCCCATGAGAGTTCAGAGAAATGAAGCGCAGGGCGAGCGCGCTGCTTGCGTATCTCGTCCAGGCAGCGATGGTGTGCGACCTGAAGCAGCCACCGCTTGAGTGGTACGTCTCTCCGCAAGGTTGGCAGAGAGAAATAGAGCTGGAGCAAGACAAACTGCAGGACGTCATTCGCCAGCTCGTCGTTCTTGAGGATCCTCTGAATATAGTGCAATAAGGCATGCTGATAGCGGCTGACGAGCACTTCAAAGGCACGCTCATCACCTGCGAGGGCCTGTCCTACCAGGACGCCATCTGCAGGCTCATGTCCTTGCCAGGTGCTCTGTTTCCCCTGATGTGTGTCTAACATGCTCTTCCTCCTTTCCACCTTCCCCTTGCAAGAAGGTGGTTCCGTTCATCTGCTCATCCTCCCGTAGTGCTCGCGCTTGCCCTCCTGTGGGTGATGAAACAGTGATGTGCACAAACAACAGTTTAGAAGAATTCGCGAAAGAAATCAGCGTGCATCAGATGCCATCTCACTTCCCCTTGCTTCACTTCTGGGGGACCGAGACGAGTGGAGGGCGAGCAAGCTGCTTCTCGCAGGTTAGTAGAGGTGTTATGATGCCTCCCCTCGGACTGGATCATCTGAACATGGCATCGAGACGATGGGGAGTTTGCTCCCCAAAAGTGAGGTAAGTGGAAGTGAAATCCCACCTGAGGTACGCTGACTTTCCCTGTGCATGCTTCTATACTCTTGAAGTGAGGAAGTGGATGGGCCATGGAGAGCAAGACGTTCGCTTGATGAGGGCGTTGCAAGTCGCGAAGTCCGTGCCAGATGGGAGAGATTCGTCCTTTGGACACCGGGAGCAGTTTATGAGCCAGTTACACTTGTCGCTGCTTGGTACACCGAAAGTGCAGCACGGTGAGCACACGCTCACCTTCTCGACGCGCAAGGCGCTGGCCCTGCTCGTCTACCTGGCGGTGGAAGGGGGAATGCACGCGCGCAAAACGCTATCCGAAGCGTTCTGGCCGGAGGTGGACGCCGAACACGGGCGAACCTCCTTACGCGCTACCCTGCTCGAGTTGCGCAAGCTCCTTGAGCGCTCCCATGGACCTAACGAGCGGGCTCACTTGCTGGTTGAGCGCGATATTCTGGGCTTCGATCAAGGCAGCCCCCTCATCCTGGACCTCCACCTCGTCGAACCTGCCAGCAAGCAGATAGGGCGAGGGATTGAACCGCTGACGGAACTGGCGCATGAAGCGAGGCTTTCACAGCTTGAGGACGCCACACGGCAGGTTCGCGGTCCGTTCCTGGCAGGCTTCACCCTGCGCGATTCGCAGTTTTTCGACGATTGGACGCGCCAACAACGCGAGTACTGGCATCTACGCATCCAGCAGCTTTTTGATACCTTGTCCATGGGGTATGAACAGATGGGCGATGTGGAGCGTGCCATTGACGCCGTGACTCGTTGGTTGCACTTTGACCCACTCAATGAAGAGGGCTACCGGCGTCTGATGCGCCTGCGCTTCTCCCAGGGAGATCGTGCAGGAGCTCTGCGTGCTTACACCAACGGCCGAGCCGTGCTAGCCGAACACCTGCACATCGAGCCAGAACCTGAGACGGTGGCGCTAGCCAAACGTATTCGCCACACCGCTCCTGTCCGTTCGACACCATTCCACGGTTCCTTCGCGTCTCACACTTCCCCTGGACTGCCGTCCACACACCTATTGGACAGTGCTTTCCAGGCACGAACAACCGAGTGGGGCACCTTGATCGAGTGCTACCAGCGTGTGGCTGCAGGGCAGCCTCAGGTGGTCCTGCTTGAGGGGGAAACGGGAATCGGCAAAACGCACCTGGCCAGAGCCTTTGCCGGCTGGGCGCAGGCGCAGGGGGCAGCGGTGCTGCTGGGGGCAGCCCTTCCCACCGCAAGACCGCTCCCGTACCAACCACTCATCGATATCCTGCGTCGCGAGTTCGAGCAAGAAGGCGTCCCCGATGATCTCGGCAGCCCAGTCTGGCTGGCCGAACTCTCACGGTTGCTGCCAGAACTGCGCGAACGTTCTCCCGATCTGCCCACCGCGATGACGGATGAGATGCTCGGGCCCACTCGGCTGTTCGAAGCCATCACGCGTCTCCTCCGGAGATGGGCCGCACGCCGGCCCCTGGTCCTTGTGCTCGATGATATACAATGGGCTGATCCAGCCACGCTCGACCTGCTGCTCTACCTCTCGCAAAGCCTGGCTGAACACCCTGTACCGCTTCTGCTGCTGCTGAACCTGCGCACCGATGCCGCTCTCTGTAGCGACGCGCGGTCGAGCTGGCTGATGGCCATCAAGCGGTCGCGCATTCCGCTGACCGCACTGGTCCTCGCCCCTTTCACACACGAAGAGACGAAGCGCCTCATCCAGGCGCTTGCATGGGCCAGGCAGCCAGCGGAGGTGAGCAACAAAGGCTCACTTGAAAGATGTCCAGAGGGGAAGGAGTGCTCAACATCTCGCGAGGCGCTAATATCCTTGGCAAACTGGTTCTATGTTCAGACGCGAGGGCAGCCGCTGTACCTGGTCGAGACCCTGAAAGGCTTGCTTGCACATGAGATCATGCTCCCTGTGCTTCAGGAGAATGGCGTCTTCGGACTGATGCTCTTGGCCGAACGGTTGGCGCACACACCCGAAAGTCTGCTCATCCCATCAAGCGTGCGTGAGTTGATTCGCTCCCAACTCGCTCGGCTCACTCCGTCCGCCTGGACGCTGCTGGGAGCGGGCGCTGTGCTGCGACACAGGCTGACCTTCGAGCAGCTCTGTCGGGTGGCTCAGCTTGATGAGCAAGAGGGTGTGCGTGCCCTGGAGGAGGTGCTGCGCAGTGGATTGCTTCGTGAGGAGACCCTGGTCGAAGAAGCACAGACAGTTCATGGCTATGCCTTTCCATGTGAGATGATCCGCGAGGTGGTGTATCAGGAGGTGGGAGAAGCACGCCAACGGCTCCTGCAGCAGCGGGTGTTGCTCGTTATGCGAGAAAAGGCTGAGGGCGACCACGATGAGGAAGTGCCTCTTCCTCATCCTACTCCTGGCAGAAGGCAGACGTGTGTAGAGACCAGGAATGGGCACGGACGGAGATGTGTGGCTCGAGCAGTCTCTGGAGAGAGGCACCGGGCTGGTGCAAGGTTTTCTTGGGGCGCAACCAGAAGAGTTGCAGGCAAAGAGGCGGGTGAACAATCCTTCCTGACCGTGAAGGGTACATCGGGACAAGGTGCTCCAGACTTTCCAAGATCACCCCCAGGTAGTCCTTCCAGAGTTCTTTTGAGATACATTGAAAAGGAGGAACACTTCCCATGGCTATGTCTCTAGAACAGGCCCAGGCTGGACCCACACAAACAACAGACCAGCGCTGGGTGTGGATCATCTTCAGCGGGCTGATGCTGACTGTATTGATCGGATCGCTCGATCAGACGGTCGTGGCCACCGCATTGCCGACGATCGTGAGCGATCTCGGGGGGCTGAACCAGATCTCCTGGGTCGTCACCGGATACTTGCTGGCTTCTACGGTTTCCACGCCGCTCTGGGGGAAGCTGGGTGATCTCTATGGGCGCAAGCGGCTCTTCCAGGCAGCGATTGTGCTCTTCCTCGTTGGTTCTGCCCTGTGCGGCCTCAGCCAGAACATGGTCGAACTGATTCTTTTCCGCGCCTTGCAAGGGCTGGGAGCTGGGGGGCTTATTGTGCTCTCACAGGCCATCGTTGCAGATGTCGTGTCTCCGCGCGAGCGCGGGCGCTATCAGGGCGTGTTTGGGGCGGTCTATGCTGTCAGCAGCGTCGCCGGACCCCTCCTGGGCGGTTTTTTTGTCGATACCCTCTCCTGGCGCTGGGTGTTTTACATCAATCTTCCGATTGGGGTGATCGCGCTTGTGGTGATCGCTCTTGCTTTGCCCGCTAGCGGTCAGCGCGCTCATCACATCATCGACTACCTGGGCACGGTGCTGCTGGCTGCCGCCGTCTCCTGCCTGGTGCTGCTTACCACCCTGGGCGGCAGTGTCTATCCCTGGGCATCGGCGCCCATCTACATACTCGCCGGCGCCGGGGTCATCCTTCTCATCGGTTTTCTCTTGGTCGAGCGACGGGCTGCCGAGCCGGTGGTGCCTCTGGAGCTGTTCCGGAATCCCGTCTTCTCCCTGGCCTGTGCCATTGGCTTCTCGGTCGGCTTCGCCCTCTTTGGCGCGACGACCTATCTGCCGCTCTTTCTCCAGGTGGTCAATGGCGCCTCCCCCACCATCTCCGGCCTGCGCATGATCCCGATGATGCTGGGCGTGGTGCTCACCTCGATCACCAGCGGACAGCTCATCAGCCTTTGGGGTCGCTACAAAGTCTTTCCGATTGCCGGCACGGCGCTGATGACGGTGGGCCTGTTCCTGTTCTCCCTCATGAATGAGAACACAAGCTTGCTGGTCGAATCGCTCTCGATGTTTGTCTTGGGGCTGGGGTTGGGGATGGTGATGCAGGTGCTGGTGATTGCCGTGCAGAACGCCGTGGAGTATCGCAACCTGGGCGCTGCTACATCCGGGGCGACGTTCTTCCGCTCCATTGGCGGCTCGTTCGGCGCGGCCGTCTTTGGCGCCATCTTCTCCAACCAACTGGCAGGCCATCTGGCTTCCCTGGCTTCCTCACTGCCGCCCGGTGTCAAGTTGAGTGCCGCGGAGAGTGTGGCGGCGATCCGGCAGTTGCCAACAGCGGTGCGTGCAGAGGTGGTACATGCCTACGCCCTCTCGCTTTCGACCGTCTTCCTGATAGCAGTGCCCATTGCGGCGATGGCCTTCATTTTGTCCTGGCTACTGCCGGAAGTCCGACTGCGCACCACCACTCAGGCGACCGACGTGGGGCAGACCTTCGCCATGCCAACGGCACGCTCCTCGCAGGAGGAGATTGAGCGGGCCCTCTACGTGCTAGCCAGTCGGGAGAGCCGGGACCAGCTCTACCGCCGGTTGGTAGCCCGCGCCGGCGTTGACCTCGATCGGCGCTCCTTCTGGCTCCTGTTCCGTTTCCAGGAACAGGCTCCCATTTCCCAGCAGAGCCTGGCGACCCGCTGGCATGTGACGGCCGACCAGCTGACGCCATCCATTGAAACAATGCGAGAGAAAGGGCTGGTCACAACGAGAGCACCGGTGGAGGGTCAAGGAGATGGCCAACTCCAACTGACCGCTGCCGGGCAGGAGACGCTCAATAAATTGACGACGGCCTATCATGACAGCCTGGCCGAACTGCTGGACGGCTGGTCGCCAGAACAGGAAGCGGAGCTTGTCACCCTGCTACGCCGGGTGACGACGGACCTGCTGGGTGAAGCGAGCACGACAGCGTTGAGCAGCACTCCTGCTTGATCTGTTGAGCTTTCATGGCCTGATACTTCTTGAAACACAACTGACGTCAGTCTCGTCGGTAGTGAACCAGGCGTCGATATCGTTCTGCTGCGGATTGGCGCCGATCACTTGCCCGTGGCAGAATTGGACCGCTGCGCGTTGGACAGTTGGTCATCGCCGTTGGCAATCCCTATGGCTTGAACTGGATGGTCACAACCGGCGTCGTCACTGCGCATGGTCGGATGCTGCAAGGGCCGGACACGCAGAAAATGACCAGCCTCATCCAGACCGATATATCGACCAACCCTGGAAACTCTGGTGGTCCCCTTGTCGATAGCACTAGTGCAAACCCACAAGGTGTGTTCGCCAAACAAAGAGGCAACTTCAACAAATCATTCGTCAAGAGCACAAAAAGGAGGAAGGTATGAACACGAAGATGCTTCGTCATCTGATGTGAGTGCCTTCTCATCACAAGACCTTGACCCGCTTTTGTGGAGCCAGCGAATATGGAAATTCAGTAAGCTTGAAACTCACAGGTGACAGGACTAACGTATCCTAACGAGGAATGCAGTCGCTGCCAATGGTAAAAGACTTCCAGGTACTCAAAGAGCACTTGGTGTGCCTGAGCTCGGCTGGCAAAGGACTGCCGATCGACACACTCGTTTTTGAGTGTGCCAAAGAAACTCTCCATGAGTGCATTGTCATAACAATCCCCCTTGCCGCTCATGCTCATCACGATGCCTGAGTTTGCCAGCAGCTGGCGGTAGTCGAGAGCGGTATACGGACTGCCGCGGTCAGAATGGAAAAGTCAAGCCCGGCTCCGGCTGCCGTCGCAGCAGCACCATGCGCGCAGCTTGCTCGACCAGCGCTTCATCGCGGTGGCTCTCCATCGCCCAGCCCACGACCATGCGTGAGAAGATATCGAGCACAGCCGCCAGATACAGCCAGCCCTTCCATGGTCCAAATGGCTGTGATATCGGCCACCCATTTCGTATTGGCAGCCGGAGCTGTAAGCTGGCGGTTGAGCAGGTTGGGCGCCACTGGCAGCTCATGGTTACTATAGGTCGTGCACGTGCGATGCTTGCGTGGCCTGGCACTCAGTCCCAGTTCGCGCATCAACCGTGCCACCCGCTTTTTCCCGCACCGCTGGCCCTCAGCTTGCAGCACGGCGTGAATGCGCGGGCTGCCGTACACCTGCTGATTGGCGTGGTAGTTGCGCATGATGTGCTCCCCCAACCGCGTGTTCTCCTGGCTGCGGCGGCTGGGCGCCCGTCGCAGCCAGGCATAAAAGCCACTCTCGGCCACCTCCAAGACCCGGCACATCGTCTTGATGGGATACTCCTGCCGATGCGCCGCGATGAACTGGTAGTTCATCGCGACTCCCGTGAGTAGATGCTGACTACTTTTTAAAATATCGCGCTCCTGGCGAGTGACTTCCAGTTCCCGTTTGAGGCGGCGGATCTCCTTCTGCTCGGCGGTCTGGTGTCCACTACCGGGAAAGGCTTGCTCGCCCTGCTCGGCCAATTGCTGGCACCAGCGATACAAGGCGCTGTCACTGACCAAGAGCTCGCGCGCTATCTGGCTCATCGGTTTGCCACTGTTCTTCACCAGTCGCACTGCTTCCAGTTTGAACTCTCGCGTATAGGTCTTCTGTTGCTTGGCCATACTCCCCTCCTTCGGTAGAGTATATTCTACATTTCTCCACCCCACCAATTCGGGGGAAGGTCAATTTTTTTGCCCCCGATGGTCAACAGGTGTGTTATGATAGGGGAAGCGAATCGAAGAGGTTGAAGCTTTGCTGGACGATCTAGAAGGGAAGTCTCACATGAACAGGTACTCGTACAGAGAGCGAGACTATGCCTTTGGCCAGCGAATCCTAACGCTGCGCACGCAGATTGGCCTGACGCAAACCGGCCTGGCGGAGCTGCTGCACCTCTCAAAGCGGTCCGTGGGGGAGTGGGAGGGAGGCCTCAGTTATCCCAAAGCCGAGCATCTCAAAGAGCTCATTGCATTGGCCATGCAGCATGGGGCCTTTCCTGCCGGGCACGAGGCCGAGGAGATCCGAGATCTCTGGAAGGCAGCACATCAAAAGATCCTGCTGGATGAACGCTGGCTGCAGGAACTCTTGCAGAGCACGCAGCCCACTCCTCTCGCGCCGGTAGCGTCTCCAGTGGCTGAGGAGAGCCGCCCTGCTGCACACGCTCTCCCCCAATTTGCGGCCAGGCCACGGATCGATTGGAGTCGGGCGCCGGCCATCTCGAGCTTCTATGACCGGGAGGTCGGGCTGGCTCGCTTGAGTGAATGGGTCGTGCAGGAGCGCTGCCGGGTGGTGAACGTGCTGGGGCCGGGTGGCATCGGCAAGTCGGCCCTCGCGGTCAAGCTGATGCAGCAGGTGGCTCCACAGTTCCAGGTGGTACTCTGGCGCTCGCTCAGGGACGCCCCACCACCGGAAGCGTGGCTGGCGGACAGCTTACAGGTGGTGGCTCCTGAACCGCCGGCCGAGGTGCCGGGCAGCCTGGAAGCACGCCTGGGACTGCTGCTGAACTCTTTGCGCGAGCAGCGGGTGCTGCTGGTGCTCGACAACCTGGAGTCGGTGCTGGCGCAAGGAGAAGCCACTGGCCGCATGCGGGCCGGCTACGAGGGCTACGGTCGCCTCCTGCAGGAGGTGGCCCAGACCTTGCATCAGAGCTGCCTGCTGCTGACCAGCCGCGAGAAGCCCGCCGAGCTGGTGGCCCTGGAGGGCAGTCGGCTGCCGGTGCGCTCGTTGCGCCTGGAAGGGCTGGATGCGCCCGCCGGTTCGCAGCTGTTGGCCGAGAAGGATGTGGTGGACAAGCCTACCGAACGGGAGCGGCTCATTGAGCGCTATGGGGGCAATCCGCTGGCGCTCAAGATCGTGGCGGAGACCATCGTGGAACTCTTTGGGGGCGAGGTCGCACCCTTTCTGGAGCAGGGCGAGGCTGTCTTTGGCGGGGTACGCACGCTGCTCTCTGAGCAATTCGCGCGCCTGTCGGCCAGCGAACAGACGGTGCTACGGTGGCTGGCCATCCTGCGCGAGCCGGTGACCCTCGACGACCTCGTGGCGAGGCTCTCCACGCCCCTGCCACGAATCCAGATGCTCGAAGCGGTGGAGGGGCTGCGCCGCCGCTCGCTGATCGAACGTGGGCAACAGCCCGGCAGCTTCACGCTGCAATCGGTGGTGCTGGAATATGC
>Ga0187805_10000212_pt1 | contig 17893 bp, 14 predicted proteins | sample NC_wetland_sal_i_6_FD_132965 | JGI IMG/M metagenome (GOLD analysis project Ga0187805, IMG submission 132965) | Wetland sediment microbial communities from Neuse River Estuary, North Carolina, USA - Control_5 | ecosystem: Environmental > Aquatic > Freshwater > Wetlands > Sediment | place: USA...
CTCAACATTCCGATGCCCGGTATCAGCACAACCGTCGGATTTGCATCGCGCATCTTCGGAGAGTCAGCCTGTGCGAACGACCTGTAGTATCCCGCATACTCCTCGCGATATTTCGCAATCGCCCCGTCAATAGCCTCGCGCAATCCAGCCAAGTTCGGCTCAGGGCTCCACTCCACAAAGAGCGGCCGTATTTTCGTCCTGATGAAATGATCGGGGCAGCTTGTTCCGAGATGCGCAAGTTCCCGAGCCTCCGCCGAGTTCACAAATCGCAAAACCTCGGGAAGGCAGTTGAAATGGCCAATCAGCCGATTCTTGGTGGAAACGCGTCCGCGAACGAACGGAAAAATCTCTTGAGCGAGCGCCACATAATTTTCAAGCGCGGCAAAACGGCTCCCTCCAAATATTTTCTCTCCCCGCCGCTCCAAATGCTCCGATACAAATTGCCCCAGCCGATCGATGATCGTGATCGTGTTCACATAGCACTCGCGCTGCCTCCCTCCCCAGGTGAAAAGCCCGTGCCCGCCAAGAACGACGCCGTCGCAATCCGGCGCTCCATTCACGGCTTCGCGCAGCATCATGCCCAGCTCAAAACCCGGTCGCTGCCACGGCAACCACACCAGCTTGTGGCCATAGATGCGGTTAAACTCTTCCATTTTCTCTCGCCCGTTCGCCGCCGCGGCTAGCGCGATTCCCCAATTCGGGTGCAAGTGGTCGACATGCTGGAATGGAAGAAACGCATGCAGCGGCGTATCAATCGACGCCGCCACCGAGTTGCTCCCGAAAACGCACAGCGGATAAAACCCAACCATCTCATCTTCGTTATCGGCTCCGCGATAGCGTCCCGCAAGCGCGTGCAGCTTCTCCAAATAAAGTGTGGCAAATCCGTTTCGCTGAATGCTCCCGATGTCCCCGCCGCTTCCCTTGATCCACAGCACCTCCTTTGGCGACCCGTCGAGTGGATCGGCTTCGACAATCTTCGAGCTGGTATTTCCCCCGCCAAAGTTCGTGATCCGCAGGTCGGAGCCCAAAAGGTTGGACCGGTAACGCAACAGTTCCGCCTCATCCAGCGCGCTCGCCGCGCGTTCATCCCACCGGTCTTCCAAATAGCGCAGTTTTTCTTGGATCTTCATCAGGATTCCCTGGCAATAACGGCGAAGTCCGCCGGACGTACGAAAGTGGAAATCGTGCGACGAAACCTCGAAACCATACTGCAACCCTACCATCCCCGCAAGCGCTCCGTCATTCCTATCCCTCCACCGCTTTTGTGTTGACCCTATCGTCCATCAAATCTAAAGTCGGTCCCCGTGCCCGGTCGCCAGCTTCTCGGCCATGCCGAAACGCGCGTTCGTTTTCGCATCGATCCGGTTCTGGAAAGGATTCCGCTTGGGACCAAATCCTCTGCTTGGGGTTTTCTTTCACTGGTTGGGTGGCCTCGCTTCCGGCAGCTTCTACGTCCCGTTCCGCCGCGTAAAAGTCTGGGCTTGGGAAACCTACTGGCTCGTCGGCGGATTTTTCAGTTGGATTATCGCGCCCTGGATCCTCGCCTCGTTGATGACCAGCGATTTAATCCGTGTTCTTCACGAAGCTCCCCGCAGCAGCCTCTTTTGGGTTTACACCTTCGGCGTTCTTTGGGGACTTGGCGGTCTCACCTTCGGCCTGACCATGCGCTATCTGGGAATGTCTCTCGGCATGGCCGTCGCGCTTGGTTACACCGCCGCCTTCGGCACGCTGATGCCTCCCATCTTCCGCGGGCAATTCGCAACAGAAGTTCTTGGCACTATCTCTGGCCGCACCATCCTCGTGGGAGTCGGCGTCTGTCTCCTCGGAATCGTCTTCGCCGGAATGGCGGGAATGTCCAAGGAAAATGAACTCTCCGAAGAACAAAAGCGCGCCTCCATCAAGGAATTTAATCTCAAAAAAGGCTTGGTGGTTGCTACGTTTTCCGGTGTCATGAGCGCCTGCTTCGCTTATGGCTTGGCCGCAGGTGATCCCATCAAGGCACTAACGATTCGTCACGGCACACCCGTCCTCTGGCAAGGCCTTCCCGTACTGGTCGTGGTTTTGCTAGGCGGATTCACCACAAACTTTATCTGGTGCGCCATCCTGAATATCCGCAACCGCACCGGCTACCAATACTTCTCTTCCAATCTCCGCGCCCCAGTCCCCGCGCGAAGCGACGAGCCCATCCTCGAAAATGTAATCGACGCTCCCTCCGAGGAAATGGCCGAACTCGCAGGAACCAAAGCCCCCGGCCCTTCGAAAGCTCCCATGCTCTCGAACTATTTCTTTTCCGCTCTCGCCGGGACCACCTGGTACTTCCAATTCTTTTTCTACACCATGGGCGAAACCCAAATGGGCCGCTACAAATTCTCCAGTTGGACTCTCCACATGGCCAGCATCATCATCTTCAGCACCCTCTGGGGCATCGCCTTGCACGAATGGAAAGGCACTGGCCGCCGCACCAGGTGGCTCGTCGCCCTAAGCCTATTTGTACTCGTCTCCTCGACCGTTGTCGTCGGCTACGGAAATTATTTGGGCGTCGAGCGCCCGTCCACAGTTTCGTCTGCAAATCGTTAGCGTCGCTCAAAAGAAATTTGGAGGTTCACATGCCCCGTACCGCATTTCGATTACGAATTAAAGCCGGCAAAGAAGAAGAATACGACGCCGCGCACAAAAAAGTCTGGCCCGCCTTGCTCGCCAAACTCAAGGAAGTCGGCATCTCCCAATATTCCATTTTCCGCCGCGATCAAGACCTGTTCCTCGTCATGCAGGTCAGCGATTTCGACGCCGCGTGGCGCGCGCTCGATCAAGACCCCGCCAACCTCCGATGGCAACAAGAAATGGCTAAGCTCTTCGAACCTGTCCCAGGCCTCAAACCCGGCGAAAAATTCGCCATGATGAAAGAAGTCTTCTATTTGGATTGACCGCGCCGCGCATCCGTCGCCCTGCAACTCCAGCAGCTCCTTCTTTATTCCTGTGCCCCGCCATGCGCGTCTATCTCCCTGACACCTTGACCCCGGCGGCTTTCAACGATAGTCTTCTGCTCAATTCTCCCGTATTTTCTTCGCGAAAAACGCCATAAGGAGGTTGCGCATGGTTCTTCTCGCCGCTCTCTGGCTCCCGATCCTGCTCTCCGCCATCATCGTCTTCATCGCCAGCTCCATCATGCATACCGTGCTGCCCTACCACCGAAGTGACTACCGCAAGCTGCCTGACGAAGACACCGTTCTCGCTGCTCTCCGTTCCGCTGGCGTCTCCCGCGGCCTCTACAACTTTCCGCATTTCACCCACAAGGAGATGAAGGAGCCCGCCGCCCAGGAAAAATTCAAGCAAGGCCCTGTCGGCTTCCTGACCATCTTCCCCACTGGCGCCGTTAACATGTCGAAATTTCTAATCCAGTGGTTTGTCTACTGCTTGTTGATCGCTTTCTTCGTTGCCTATCTCGCCGCTCACACCGTTTCGCCCGCTGCTCCCATTCGTCATGTGCTCCGCGTCGTCGGCACCGCTGCGTTCCTCGGCTTCGGCCTCGGCACCTTCAGCAACGCCATCTGGAAGGGCCAAACCTGGAGCATGACCCTCAAGGAAGTCTTCGACGGCTTCATCTACGCCGCGCTAACCGCCGCCACCTTCGCCTGGCTCTGGCCCCACTAAACTTTGCCATGTTCCACGGCAAAAACATGCGAGCGTGCCGTCGTCCCTGTAGGTGTTCTCCGCCTTCTTCTCTTCTAGGTGCCGGGCGGAATGGTAATCAATCCCTAGGAGGCGGATCATGCCAAATCACTTCACGCTTCGCTGGAGGTTAGTCCCAGTTTGTCTCGGGTTTGCCTTATCCGTCTTCGCTCAAGACCAGCGCGCAGGCTCGATCCGTGGAACGGTCGTCGACGAAAAGGGCGCCCCTCTAAGTCAAGCTAAAGTGAACGCCGACGCCTTGGATGGCCGGCAACGAGCCTCTTTCGTTCGATACGTCGAGACCGACGAACAGGGACACTTCTTAATCGACCGCTTAGAATGGGGCAATTACGCCGTTTTCGCGATGAAAGAGGAATCCGGATATCCGAACTTGGGAGCGTCTCTCTATAGTAACGACATTTTTCCAACCGTAACTATCGCATCGACGGCTCCCACGGCAGACCTTCGAATACAGCTGGGCCCAAAGGCCGGTATCCTATTGGGTTCTGTGACCGACGCCACAAATGGAGGCCCCCTAAACTCTGGCTTTAGACTCACTCGTGCCGCAGCACCGGATAAGTGGCTTTCTACCTCGGCCCCGCCAAACTACAGAATCTTGCTACCCTCATCCACCGAGGTCCTTCTGGAAGTTTCGGCCCCCGGGTTCAGGACTTGGGCTCCAGCCGGTCCTCTGCAACTGCGTCCCGGCGAAGAGCAGCGTTTAGACATTTCGTTGGAGCCCTCACACGATCCGAGTCTACGTCAATCTAAGTTTCTTGTTCCCGAGGGATACATCGGCTGGGTGCTACTAGATTACGAAGTCAAGGATGCAGAGCCAGTTTCAACAGAGAACGGACTCGAAGTATTTAGATTTCCTGCGAACGGAATATTGGAAACCTCATCGACCGGCCCGCAACGCGGTGCTGAGGACACGTACCTGTACTATACGAAGAATGGCTCTGTTCGGGAAATCACCACAGACTATAGGAGCGGCAAAGGAATGATCTGGGGCCAGCATGAAGGAACCCGGAACGGTACGCTAAGTCAATTCGGATTCTTCGTGGGCACCGAACAGCAATACAAGAAGTATCAGATGCGAGAGACCCGCCCCGGCCCAATCCCCCCTCCCTAGTCTAGTGCTACCGAAGAAGGCGGGTGGCCGCGCGTCAACCCTCGGGTGATCTAATGTTTGCGGTTTTGTTTCTCGCAAACGGTAGGGCACTCCTCGCCGGCCTTCCGCCTCGCTCCTCGAATGCCGCAATTTCGCATTTCGTATTTCGCAATCGCAACTTCGCCGGCTGGACGACTGGCCCGCAAGGGCAGGCATACACTTGCCCGTTTTCTGGACTTCCCGCCAGTTTCCGCCGCCGGATCCCGGTTGTAGATTGAACCTCTCCCAGTCCAAGGGGTAACCATGAACGAATTCACCGATTGGATGCAGAGCAATTGGTATGCGCTGGGAAATCTTCTCGCTCAGATTGGCTTCCTGGCTGCCGGTGTTTGGTTTGCGCGCAAAATCCTGGAAACAATGAGAGCGTCCCAGGAGCAGTTCGGAGCGCTGCTCAAGTTGTCCTTCACGGGCCCGATAAGCGAGCGTCCGTCGTCGATTGCCGGCACGGACCGTTCCTTCGCAAATGCCAGTCCCTATTGGCTTACGCCGCAGGAAAAACCGCCGGTTCACCTGCCGGAGCCCCAAGAGAGTGGGCCCAGCCGTTGGGCGGTTGCCCGGCATCGCGCAATAGTGTGGTTGCAAACTCCCATGAGCAACGGCGAGGCTGCCCCGTGGCGCAGAGCGATCAGGTGGCTTCAGGCCCCCGCCCGAAGCTGACCTGCTCCAGGGTAAGCCTGTGGCTGGCAGCGCCTAAATTTCTGGGTGGCCCATCCTTGTTGCCTTGATCCTTGCAAGGGTGGGTCTTTCTTCTGTTTTCTGCTCACAATGTTAAGAAGAACATGCGCAAACCCCGTGGCGCGCCCGTTCGCCGCCTCCTCCTCTCTTTACGTCACTACCTCGTTATCTCCTTGCTTCGCGCCCCCAAATGGATAGGCTTCTTCCCGCTCCCATCCGACCGCTAACTGCTTATCACAAACCACTATGCCCTTTAGAATCCGCAGTTCCTCAAAACCCGCCTCTAACCCCTGTAGAATGCGCAGTTTCAAGACGCGGGACTTAAAGCCCTTTAGAATCTGCATTTACGAAAAAACCCCCGGGGGGTATCTCCCCTCGCCCAAATCACTGTTGGACTCTCGCCCTTCAGGTACGAGAGAATCCCTGCGATGCCCGAGCGGTTCCATCAACTCTGGTTTGCGGCTCTTCGGTTCCGCCTTTCACAGCGCGCTGGCGGGATTTCAGCGCAGGCAACGAAATGACCGCTAGGGGCCTCTTTCATAAGGATAAAAAGACGTAGCTCCTGACGCAGATCCTCCGGAGACCGAAGCCGACCAGAGCACATACCGATGAATCAAATCCTGATCAACTCCAAATTGCAACGGACTGCAGTTCGCGCGACTCTGCTCGCCGTTGCGCAACTCGGGCTTTTGGCCGCACTGGGAATTGCACTTGGGCAACCAGCGGCGGCGCAGACGGCCGACGAAATCGTCGCCAAAGTGCTGGCAGCGCGCGGCGGGCTGGAAAAAGCCAAAGCGGTCCAGACCGAGCGCATCACCGGCACGATCTATTTCAATCCGGAAATGTACGGGCCGTTCCTGGCCGAATTCAAGCGGCCTGGAAAAATGCACAACGAAGTGACCGTCCGGGACAAAACCGTCGTGCGCACTTTCAACGGCAAAGACGGAGGCTGGGTGATTAACCCTTTCGCCGGTAAAAACGCTCCGGAGCCCATGTCCGCGGACGACGTGAAGGATGCGGCGAATGAATCCGATTTCGACGGGCCGCTGGTCGATTCCAAAGCCAAAGGAAACACCATCGAGCTGGCGGGGACGGAAAAAGTGGAAGGCCGCGACGCCTACATATTAAAAGTGACACACAAGGACGGCACGGTTTCAAATTATTCGTTCGACTCGGAGACTTATCTGCTGGCCAAGTGGAGCGGGACGGACACCATCAAAGATGAAACCGTCACTCGCGAGACCTTTTTTCATGATTATCGCGAGGTCGGCGGACTGAAATTCGCGTTCGAGCTGGTTTCCTACAACCCCGGATCCGAAGAACCGCAAAGAATCGTGGTGGAAAAGATCGAACTTGACCCGCAAATCGACGACTCGCATTTCGACAAGCCGCCTGCTCCTCCCGCGGCTCCCGCCTGCTCTCCTGCGGCTGGCCCTCCCGGGAGGCGTTAGTCTCTCGCAATCTTTCCAAAGCGAGAACAGCCTGCTTGCGTGCTGAAAATGGTATTCTGCCAAAGAAGAATCGCGCGGGTTGCGCCGTGCACCCCTGCTCTCGGCTGGAGTTTATGTTCCCTCGGCTTCACAAGATCTTTCGCGTCGCAAGGGTCGCTGGCAGAACCCTAATAACGCTCTGCGTTTTTATCACTTTGGCTGGCCGGACAACCGCCGCCGAATCTTCGAGCTATCGCTCGCCGGCTTCTTCGCCTGTTTTTAATTCAGTCTTTGCCATTGCCGATTTCGATGGCGACCGCAAGCCGGATTTGGCCATCGTCGAAATCCAGAGCAGCAACTCTTCCACGGCGACACAGTACTCGATCCGCTTCCAACTGACGGCAGGCGCCGCGCAAAGTTTTGGAGTATCCGCACCGGCCGGCGGGCTGCAAATCATCGCGCGCGACGTGAATGGCGACGACGCGCAGGACCTGCTGGTGAGCACGGCGTGGCTGCACCAGCAAGTTGCCGTGCTGCTGAATGACGGCCACGGAAATTTCACTCTGGCCAATCCGAGCGCGTTCCCCGCGGCGATTTGGCAGTGCGCGGCGTCCTGGGAATCTGGAGCGTGCCCGCAGTGCGATAGCGTCGCGCTAGTCCGTTCGGAATATTCCGCAAAAAGTTTTGCGGCAATGAACCGTTTCCAGTGTTTGGAGTCGCAGACTGGGAGCGGCGCGCCGGACCCTGCGCATGGCAAGGCTCTCCTTCTTCTTTTCTCGCTGCTTGGCCGGGCACCTCCAATCTTCGTTTTTCAGGCTTAAACATTCTGTTCATTCGCGCGTAAACTCGCGCGGTTGCCGCCGTTTATATAGTTAGTGCAACGGCCATGGCAATCCATCCCATCGCGGCGTTTTCGAAAAAAAAGCGCCGCGCTATCCGAACAACTATTTCCAAAGTTTGCTCCTAATTTTGCGGCCGCGAGACAAGCGAATCTCGAGGCTGGACGAGAGGTTACACCATGTTTCGGATGCGTTTTGAATATCTAGCTCTTTCGCTGGCACTGGCGTGTTTTGCGGCAGGCTGCGGAGAGAGCAGAGGAGACGCGAAGGCGGAAGCGCCGCCAGCGGCAGTGGTTGAACACGAGCAAGACGTGAATATCGTCAGGGTCGATCATCCGGAGCAATTCCCGCTTTTCACCGCGGTAGCGCACGCGGCGACAACGCAGTTGGCCGCGACGGGAGTGGTGGCGCCGGATGTTGCGCGAACGGTGCCAGTCATCTCGATCGCCACCGGGCGCGTGGTGGAGATCAAAGCGCGGCTCGGCGACACGGTGAAAAAGGGGCAACTCTTAATGCGGGTGCAGAGCGCTGATATTGCGTCGGCGTTTTCGGATTATCAGAAGGCAGTGGCGGACGAAAAGCTGGCCAGCACTCAACTTGAACGGGCCAAACTGCTGTATGAGAAGGGCGCCTTTTCCCTGAACGATTATCAGACCGCGGAGGACGTGGAAAACAAAGCGCATGTTGACGTGGAAACGGCCGCCGAACATCTCCGGGTGTTGGGGAGCCCGCTCGATCATCCGTCAGGGATTGTGGACGTTTACGCGCCTGTGTCGGGAGTGATCACCGATCAGCAGGTTACCAACGCAGCAGGCGTGGCAGGGCTGGGATCGCCAAATCCGTTCACGATTTCCGATTTGAGCGACGTGTGGATCCTCTGCGACGTTTACGAGAATGATCTTGCCGAGGTGCATGTCGGAGAGACAGCAGACATTCGCTTGAACGCTTATCCCGATAGGGTGTTCCGCGGGCGAATCGGCAATATTGGCCCGATTCTAGATCCCAACCTTCGTACGGCAAAAGTGCGAATTGAAGTGGCGAACCCGGGATTGATGAAAGTGGGGATGTTTGTGACGGCAACGATCCGCAGCGAGAAAAAGGAAATGCATGCAGCGATTCCGGCGGCTGCCATCCTGCATGTGCACGACCGGGATTGGATTTATGCGCCGGCGGGAGAAAAGAAATTCCGGCGTGTGGAAGTCACGCTGGGCGAGACGCTTCCCAACAAGATGCAGGAAATTGCCGCTGGAGTGGAAGCGGGACAACAGGTGGTGAGCAACGCACTGGTTTTGCAGAACACGGTGGACCAGTAAATGATTCGAAGAGTCGTTGATTTCGCGCTGGAGAACCGTTTTTTCGTGCTCGGAGCGGCTTTATTGCTGCTGGTATGGGGCGCGATTTCGTTTCATCAGCTTCCCGTGGAAGCGTACCCGGATGTCGCGAATAACTACGTCGAGATCATCACGCAGTGGCCGGGAATTTCCGCGGAACAAATCGAACAGCAGGTGACCATACCGCTGGAAATCGTGATGAACGGCATCCCTCACGTGGTGCACTTGCGGTCGTTCTCGCTTTTCGGGCTCTCGGACCTAAAGCTGATTTTCGATGACGAAGAAGAAAACGCGTGGAACCGGGAGCGGGTTCTGGAGCGGCTTTCGCAGGTGACATTGCCGCCGGGCGTTGTGCCACAGATGGGGACAGACTGGAGTCCCGTGGGCCAAATTTACTTCTTCACACTGAATAGCACGAATCCGAACTATGACGTAATGGACTTGAAATCGCTGGAAGATTGGGTGGTCGAAAAAAACTTCAAGGCCGTGCCTGATGTCGTCGATGTTGCGAGCTTCGGCGGACCGACGCGCGAGTACCAGGTTCGTATCGATCCCAATAAACTGATCGCCTACGGATTGAGCCTCGCGCAGGTAGAACAGCAGCTTACAAACAACAACGCCAATGCTGGAGGCAGTTTCATTCAATCGGGTCTGCAACAAATTAACGTTCGAGAGGTGGGCTTAGTCAAAGATGTAAGCGATATCGAAAACACGGTCCTTGTGAGTCGAACCGGCACGCCGGTGCGTGTAAAGGATATTGCTATCGTGGCTCAAGGCCCGAAGATCCGGCTCGGGCAGACCGCCCGTGCGATTCATCGCGAAGACGGAAAGATTATCGACAACGACGACGTGGTTTCGGGCATCGTGCTCCTGCGTAAAGGCGCAAACGCGGACGCGGTACTTGCTGGAATTCACGCGAAGGTGGCGGAGCTAAACGATCATATTTTGCCGCAGGGCGTAAGTGTAGTGCCGTTTATTGACCGGAGCGATTTGGTGCACCTGACGACGCATACGGTGCTGCACAACCTTACGGAAGGCATCATCCTGGTCGTCATCATCCTTTTTATTTTTCTTGGAAATGTGCGGGGAGCGCTGATCGTCGCTCTGACGATTCCGTTCTCGCTGCTGTTTGCCGCGACGTGTCTCAAGCTGAAAGGCATTCCCGCAAACTTGCTGTCGCTCGGCGCTCTGGATTTCGGGATGGTAGTGGATGGCGCGGTGGTCATGGTGGAGAACATCGTCCGCCACTTGAGTCATCCTTCGAGCAACTATAGGACAGTGCTTGAGCGCATCCGGGAAGCGGCCCACGAAGTGCAGCGGCCGGTCTTCTACGCAATCGGGATCATCATCACCGCGTATCTGCCGATCTTCACTTTGCAACGAGTCGAGGGACGCTTATTTCATCCCATGGCTTGGACCGTGGCCTTCGCGCTTCTCGGCGCTCTCGTATTTTCCATGCTTGTCGCGCCAGTGCTTTCGAGCGTCTTGTTCCGCCAAGGCGTCAGAGAATGGCGCAACCCGGTCATGGAGTTCTTGAAAACGCACTACCGGGCGGCAGTGAGATGGGCGATTGAGCATCGGGCTGTCACGGTGGGCGGGGCTGTTTTCGGATTGGCCGTGGCCATGTATCTCACGTTGGGCGGAGTTATCGGTTCCGAGTTTCTGCCGCACCTGGACGAAGGCGCAATGTGGGTGCGCGGCACGCTCGCGCCCAGCACCGGACCTGACGAAGGCATCCGGCTGATGAATCAGGCGCGAATCGTTCTCTGTTCATTTCCCGAAGTTCCCCAGTGCTGGAGCCAGGTAGGACGGCCCGATGACGGGACGGACACGACGGGTTTTTTCAACACAGAGTATTTCGTCGACCTGAAGCCGAAGGAAGAATGGCGCCCGGTGTTCCACAAGGACAAAGATGAACTGATCACAGCAATGAACCGCGAATTGGAGAAGATACCAGGTGTTACGTGGGGTTTCTCGCAACCCATCGAAGACAACATGGAGGAAGCGGTCAGCGGCGTGAAGGGGGAGCTCGCAGTAAAGATTTATGGGGACGATCTGGAGCTTCTTGAGGGGAAGGCCGACCAGATCGTTTCCATCATGCGCAACATTCAGGGAATTGAGGACCTGGGAGTATTTCGAGTGCTGGGCCAGCCAAACCTCCTTGTTCAGGTGGACCGCGGGGAAGCCGCCCGGCACCAGATCAATGTGGCGGACGTACAAGACGCCATACAGACGGCAGTAGGAGGGACGGCGCTTACGCAAGTGCTGCAAGGCGAGGCGCGGTACGCCTGGTGTTGCGGTACCTGCCGCAATATCGCGACACAAGAGAGGCCATCCAGAACATTCGCTTGTTGTCTCCATCCGGAGAACGAGTTTCGCTGGCACAACTTTGCAGAATCCAAGAACGGGATGGGGCTTCGGAAATATACCGAGAGGGGAACCAACGGTATGTGGCCGTCAAGTACAGCGTGCGGGGGCGGGACCTGGGCGGCGCGGTCGAAGAGTCTATAAAGAAGGTCAACGAACAGGTGCAACTGCCGCGCGGCTATCACATCGATTGGGCAGGTGAATATGAGAGCGAGCAGCGCGCCGAGGCGCGGCTACTGGTGATCGTTCCACTAACCATCCTGCTGATCTTTGGAATTCTCTACACGATGTTCCGCTCGCTGAAATGGGCGCTCCTGCTACTCGGAAACGTGGCAATGGCGCCGATCGGCGGACTGCTGGCGCTTTTGCTGACAGGCACGCATTTTAGCGTCTCTTCGGGTGTCGGTTTCCTGGCGCTTTTCGGCGTTGCGGTGCAGACCGGAGTAATCATGCTGGAATACATCAACCAGCTGCGAGTGCGCGGTCACACGGTCGTGGACGCGGCCATCGAAGGAGCAGTTCTGCGGCTGCGGCCCATCATGATGACCATGCTGGTGGCGACGCTCGGATTGTTGCCGGCGGCGCTCTCTCGCGAGATTGGTTCGGATTCGCAACGGCCGTTCGCCATAGTGATTGTGGGAGGCCTGGTTGGGGCATTGCTTCTGAGTGTCTTCCTTCTGCCGACCTTATATGTTTGGTTTGCAAGCGATGGCGATAAACTTCCCGAGCCTGAGCCAGGCTTCGAAGAAAGCGCGTGAACGAGACTCTCTTCGAGGCGACGAATCAGGCGCGGCTGTCGCAGAATTTACGAGAGTGAATAACGGGTATGGGCGGATTTTCGCAGGACCTCGCCAAGTGCAGCGGATGAGCTGTACGGTGGGCATCGAAAGGACGCGAATTCCATGAAGAAGGAAGAAGTTCGCGCGCGAATTGAAGAAATTGGGATTGTGCCGGCGGTGCGTTTTCGTTCGGCAGAGGACGCGCGGTTTGCAACGGAGGCGGTCGCTCATGGCGGGATACCGATCGTGGAGATCACGATGACCGTGCCGGGTGCCATTGAGCTGATCGGCGAGCTAGCGCGGAGCAGCCCAGACGTGATTGTGGGAGCAGGGACGTTGTTCGATACGGAAACGGCGAGACAGTGTCTGGATGCGGGAGCGAAATTCCTGACAAGTCCTGGACTGGATCCGCAGCTGGTGGAATTCGGCGTTAAAAGGGAGATAGTGGTTTTGGCCGGCGCGTTGACGCCGACCGAGGTGACGATGGCGTGGAAGGCGGGAGCGGACTTCGTCAAGGTATTTCCGTGTTCGCTGGTGGGAGGCGAGAAATACATCAAGGCTCTGAAGGGGCCGTTTCGGCAGGTGCCGCTGATCGCGGCAGGGGGCGTAAATCAGATGACGGCCTCGAATTTCATTCTGGCGGGAGCAGCGGCCATCGGCGTGGGAGGGGAGCTAGTCCCGGAAGAAGCCATCCGGCTGCGACAAGAGGAACGGATTCATGAACTGGCGCGCAGATTTGTGGGATTTGTGAACAAAGCGCGGACGCAAATGGCGGCGGTGAAGGGAGTTCGCAGGAGCCGCTAGAGCGGCGCGGAGAGATTCTCTTCGTTGCGGATGCCGCTGCGGTATTCTTGCGGAATGACGAACGCAGCGAATGCAGGTGTAATGCGGGAAAGGGCCGGCCTTTGCGCGGATTGCCAGCATGCGCGCCGGGTGGAATCCGATCGCGGATCCGTCTTTCTTTTCTGCGAACTCTCGCGCAGCGACGAGCGATTCGCCAAGTACCCGCGGCTGCCGGTGCTTTCGTGCCCCGGCTACAAGAAAAGCTCGAAGCGAGCCGAGCAAATCTAGAATTACCTTTTCCCATTTATATCATCGTGGTACATTAACTGGCGGGTTTATCTATCCAGCGAGGTCTTCCCATGACTTCGGGCACTCGTGCCGCCGCGATTTTGCTTCTATTCCTCTGCCCGCTGGGCGCGCGAGCGGAAACCCTGAAGATCACCAGCAAACCACCGGGAGCGACGGTGGAGATCGACGGAGTGCTGGCGGGTACGACGCCCTTCGAGAAAGACTACCCGGGAGGATACTTTCACAAGCCGAGGACGTCGATAGGCGCGCGGCTGGAACATGCCATGGTGGCGCGGCTCAGCCTGGCGGGATACGCAACCAAAGAGATTCGCATGACGGACGGACCGATGGAGTGGATTTCCCTGAATGGGAGAAATCATGGGGAATACTGGCTGATCAAGAGCGATCGCTTCGAGGTGGAACTGGAAGCCATCGGGCAAGTGTTTACGGGCGGGGTCAAGGCGAGATTATCGGCGGACCGGAGCGTTGATCTCGAACCGGAACTTTCTCTCGAGGAGCTGGTGCGGAAGACGAAGCCAGCGGTTGTTTATTTGAAGGGGTTGGATAAATCGGGAACAGGATTTTTTGTAACGGAGACGGGCGTGATCGTAACGAACGCGCACCTGGCACGAGGGGAAGAGACGCTGCACACGATGCTTCCGGGAGGCCAAGAACTGGAAGCAAAAGTCGTGTACATCGACCCGGAGCTGGATGTTGCGCTTGCTAAAGTGGAGGGAAAGGATTATCCGCATTTGACGCTGGCGGACGCAACGACGGTGCGGCAAGGCGAGAACGTGCTGGCGATCGGTAATCCTGGGGATGCCATGTTATTCAGCGTGACGAAAGGTGTGGTGAGCGCGGTCGGGCAATTTCCGAACGCGGGGCCGGGGACGTGGATCCAGACGGATACGCCGATCAATCCGGGAAACAGCGGGGGGCCGCTGCTGAACGGCCGGGGAGAAGTAATCGGGATCAACACGGAAAAACTGATCAAAAAGAATGTGACGGGCATCGGATTTGCGCTGAGCGCTTCGGATGTTTTGAATGTGTTGCATCGTTTTTATCCCAATGTTGCGGCGGTTCGCTCCGCCGACAGCGCACGATCGACGGGTGGGGCGCTGACGGGATCTTCTGGCGCTGAATCGGCGGGAGCAGGCAAAGGTTCCGATACGACGATGTCTGCTTCGTCGGGCGGCGAAACGCAGGTGACTTCGAGCAACGCCAACTCCGCTATCGCAGCAGCAGATGATACAGCCGAACCTGAGACGAGCCAGGCTCCGCTGGGATTTGGCACTGTGGCGATTACGTCGGAGCCTGATGGAGCGGAGATTTACGTGGACGAGAAATTCGTCGGCAACGCTCCTGCAAAACTGAAGCTTCCGGCGGGGAATCACAACATGGTTTTAAAAGCGCCTGGATTTGCCGACTGGAAGCGCACGCTGGAGATTTTGAAGGACAGCCACGTCACGCTGAAGCCGGCGCTCGAACACCGGCCATAGCCCCTGCAATGGTGAGAGAAGAGAAAAAAGCGGCAGGACGCCATGCGCGGTGTCCTGCCGCAATGAAGGTAGGAATATTCTATGGCTTTGGCTGCTGCGGTTGTTGCGGATCTGGCGTGTTCGACGGCGTGCTCGCCGGCGACTTTGCGGAGACCGGGGTCACGCTGGCAGAACTGTCCGCGGCCAATTCGGACGGCTTGTATTTGGGCGCGCTGATGTAGCCGTGGACGTGGTCCTTGTCGATCTTGTTGACGATGATCTGCACAGGTTGCGAATCGGCATCGGTGTGAATCCAGATGGGCTCGTAGAGGTTTACATTTTTTTTCTGGAGTTCGCTGTCGTCCACCATCATCGCGAGATTGTAGTGCTTATGCTTGGTGTCCGCCTTGCGAAGAGAAATGGTGAGAGGCCCGACGCGCTGGAACTCCTTTGACTTGGAGAGGTCAAATTCGAAATAGCTGCGTTCGCCGCGCTTTTCGAGGGCGACAAGTTCGTCGTGAGTCTTGGCGATAGAGCCGTTGAGGTTATCCCGAGTGGAATTAAGATCGTCGCGAGTGGAGTTGATGGAGCCTTCGAGATCGGAGCGGTCTTTCGCGACTTCATCCTGGGTGGCTTTCAGCAGCTGCTGCTGATCGGCCAACTGAGCCTGGAGTTCGAGATATTTTTTGTCGACAGGTGCGGCGCGGTGCTTGACGACATGGCGCTTCGCGTGGACGGGCTTGGGCTTAGCAGCCGGGGCGGAGGAAGTTTCGGAGGATTGCGGGATCACATCCGCGGAAAGCACAGGATCGGGGGCAGGCGAAGTCACTGGCGCGGGAGTCTGCGCGGCCGTGATTTCGTTTAACTTTGCCGTGAGTGTATTGACCTGGGATTGCATTTGGGCCATCGCGGCGTTGGCTGTCGCGGCCTGCGCGGTGGCTTGGCTAAGCTGCGACTTTTGGTGATAGCCGTAAGCGAAGGCCACTCCGGCGATGGCGAGCAGGGCTACGAGTGCTATGGCCAACCAACGGTTGGAGCCATCGCGCAGCGCGCCCCAGCCGTTCTCGTTGTGATTGGATTCTTGATACTCATCCATGATTACCCTCCTGAAGGATCTTGCGACCTGAAAGCGGCGTCCGTTGGTGCGCGTTTGCCTGAGAGTCGGTAGCCGCTATCGTCGGCTGATGTGGTAAATCCAGAGCTTGCTCCAAAGGGACAATCGTCCCTCTTGATTTAAGAGCACTTGGCGGGCCGGGCGGCCGCAGAGTCATTATGCGCTAAGAGAAGTATTTTCAGGAAGAAAGAAGAAAAGCGCGAGGACAGTAATTTTAGAGCGAGTACTAGTCCTAGAAAATTTTCCCGGCGGCCGCGGAGATTATCCAGCTTGGCAGTTGTGGGGAGAAGCGAGAGGTGCTAGAAGCACCGGAGACTCGGCACGATGCCTTCCGCGGAAAAGCAAAGTGCTTGGGGTGATTGCGGATCATGATGCAGACGAGAGATTCTCCGTGAGCGACGCAGCGGTCTGAACGGAACGCGAGATTGCCGCGAGGCGAGGCCGTGTGCTAGCATCCGCGGAGTTGGGGAACGGACCAGGGGCAGTTGATTGTCCGGCGCTGCAATCTGCGAGGCGCCGGGGCAGGGGCCACGCTCTCCTTCATCTTCTGAATCGCACACCCAGGCGCAGGCCCGCGCCTGAATTCTTCGGGACGGACCTCGTCTGATGGCTCCGGCATGGCCGGCGCCACGCAAAGGGAGGTCTATATGAAGAGCTATCTCACCAAGGAGATTCGAAACGTTGGCATTGTCGGCCACGGCGGCACCGGCAAGACGCAACTGGTGTCGTCGTTGCTCTTCACCGCGGGAATGACGCCGCGATGGGGAAAAGTTGCGGAAGGCAGCACCACGACGGACTGGGACGAAGAAGAGGTCGCGCGGAAAATCTCGATTCAAACTGGACTGGCTTACGCGGAGTGGCCGACCTCCGGCGGACAGGCGGGCGGCTCGGAAAAAGTAAAAATAAATTTCATCGACCTGCCGGGATATTCCACTTTTATTACGGAAGCAAAAGCTTCGCTGATTGCGGCGGATGCGGCGCTGATCGCGGTGGATGCGCACGTGGGCGCGCAAGTGACCACGGAAAAAGTCTGGGATTACTGCACGGAATACGACATTCCCCGCGCGTTTGTACTCACCTGGATGGACCGCGAGTTGGCCAGCTTTGAACGTTCGATGGAATCGCTGGAACAGGTTTTTGGGCGCAATGTGGTTGCGCTGCAGCTACCGATCGGTTCCGAGAGAGGCTTCCGCGGGGTGATTGACCTCGTCGGGATGAAGGCACACATCTACAAGCCGGATGGAGATGGGAAGCCGTCGATTGAGGAGATTCCGGCGGCGCTCGCGGATGAGGCCAAGGAAGCGCACGAGAAATTGGTCGAGATGGTGGCGGAAGGCGACGACGAATTGATGGAGGAGTTTTTCAAGGAAGGCACCATCCCGATCGCGGATCTGATTCCGGGCGTGCGGAAGGCCATCGTGGCCGAGAAAATCTTTCCCGTGCTGATGGTTTCGAGTCTCCACAATATCGGAACGGCCAGCTTGCTGACGTTTCTGGCGGATGCGTTTCCACACCCCGATGAGCACGCGCAGGTGGGATATACGGAACCGAACGGCAAGGGCGAGCGCGTGGAGCGCAAGTACGATGACAGCCAGCCGCTCTCGCTTTTCGTGTTCAAAACGCTGGCGGATCCCTTCGCCGGGCGGATTAATTATTTCAAAGTGAAAAGCGGCGTGCTGAAAAACGACGCCACGCTGACCAACTACAACCGGGGAATACTGGAGCGCTTTCAGCACACGCAGGTGGTGCAAGGGAAACAGCTCACCGAAATCGCGGACCTGCATTCCGGGGACATCGGAGCGATCTCGAAGCTGAAGGAAACGACGACCGGCGAAACGCTGGGAGACAAAGCGTCGCCTATCTACTACAAGCCCGCGCAACTGCCGGAGCCCTCGATCACGTTCGCGATCGAGCCCAAAACGCGCGCCGACGAGGACAAAATCGGTGTTTCGATTCACAAAATTATCGA
>Ga0187805_10000214_pt1 | contig 17843 bp, 13 predicted proteins | sample NC_wetland_sal_i_6_FD_132965 | JGI IMG/M metagenome (GOLD analysis project Ga0187805, IMG submission 132965) | Wetland sediment microbial communities from Neuse River Estuary, North Carolina, USA - Control_5 | ecosystem: Environmental > Aquatic > Freshwater > Wetlands > Sediment | place: USA...
AAGGGCATCCCCATCGTCTACGCCTACATCGCCGACGCCCACGACAATCACGAGGAGACCACAACGACCGAAGGCACATTCGGCCCTGGCGAGGCTCCTTACGTCGATCAGTTGGCCGATTACAATTCCGCGTTCGGCACGTTCTTCTTGCACATGAAGGAAGCCGGCATCGATGAAAGCAATACCCTGTTCATCTTTACGCCCGACGAGGGGGATCATTTCGTCGGCGGCGCTCCGACCCCGCCGAATTGTGACGGCGCCAAAATCGAAAAAGACGGCAGCGTTGTGCCGGATATTCCTTGCAACTATGGAACGAATGGCGTGGGCGAACTGGACATCAATCTGGCCGGCCTTACCAGCGGCGCTGGCGACCCTACGGCGTATTCGATCCATTTCGATGACGCCGCAACGACCTACGTGACAGGTCAGCCGTTTTCTGACAGCAGCACCGTCCGCTCGCTGGAAAAGACCATGGCAGGACTGAGCGCGGTCAATCCGCACACCGGATTGAGCGAGAGCTTGCTGGGCACGGGCCTCGGGCCGTCGCTCCAGGGAGCGATTGTCGATCCGGCGGCGATGAAGCTGGTTCATATGAACACTGTGGCCGATCCCAACCGCGAGCCAAGCTTCACGTTCTTCGGCAATCCCAATTTCTTCTTCGAGACTTCAGGGAGCACCACCCCGGTCGTCGGTACCGGCTTCGCCTGGAATCACGGCGACATCCAGCCGGAGATCGCGCGCACCTTCATCGGCATCGTCGGCCCCGGCGTAAAAAACCTGGGCGTCACCGAGCCGCGCGATTTTTTCACCGACCACGTGGACTTGCGGCCAACGATGATGACCCTTCTGGGCCTCACCGATGACTACCAGCATGACGGCCGCACCATCACGGAAATCCTCGACGGCAACGTTTTGCCGTGGAGCCTCCGCTCGCATTCGGACACGCTGAAGGAGCTTGGACAGATCTACAAGCAAATTGACGCGCCGTTCGGCCAGCTTTCGGAGAGCACTCTGGCTGTCTCGACCTACGCGATCACCAGCACCTCCACAGGCGATGCCGTCTACAACAGCCTGGAAGCGCAGATTTCGGCGTGGACGTTGGAGCGCGATGGCTTGGCTGCTCAGATTAAGGCCATGCTCGAAGGCGCCGAGTTCGACGGGTTGCCAATCGATGAGAAGGTGGCCAGGGACATCATCCAAGAAGCGGAGGCGCTTCTCGATCAAGCGCAGGACTGCGCATCCCATCCCGCGAAGTGCGCGAAATAAATCGCGCGGATATTGTCGCTGACGCCTGAGCCTCACCAGATCGGGCGTCAGCGGCACAACGCCTCCATGTTTGTGCCCGCATCAGTGCGTGCTCGGAAGTTCTTCATCTCGCGTATTGAACTGCAGTTCCCGGGCGGCAATCCAGAATAGGCTTTTCGTCAATGCATGCACATTGTCCCTACAACTTCCCAAGTCCTGATCGCCGGGATCATCGGAAACTGGGAATCGGCCCATTCGCACATTCCGAGAAGCGAACTTCACAGGACTTGGCAAGTAATATGGGACCTGCCCGGAATTTGAGAACGGGTAAGTGACGGAAGGTCGGGGAAGGCACTACGCGCTGCTAATCATTACTTCGGTGGCCTTGATGAGCGCCGCGACAGTGTCTCCGACTTTCAGCTGCATTTCGCGTACAGCGTCTGCGGTGATAACCGAAGTGATGTGCTGACCACCGATCGAAATTCTCAGCTGCGCCATCAAGCCGCTCGTTTTGATTTCGACGATGCGCCCCACAAGTTGGTTGCGTCCGCTGATGTGGCGGAAGCTCAGGCGTCGTTCGCTCACTGGAAGGCGAGCGGACACTTCGTGCAGAAATCGATCGAGTTCCGGCTCAGGAATGCGGTGATGCCCTCCCACAGTCTTTATGGTACGAAGCTTTTTCTTGTGGATCCATACCTTCAGTGTTGAATAACTGATGCCCAGAATTTTTGCGGCCTCGCGAGGAGAAAATAGCTTCGGGGGGTCCATATGCCTCTCGCAAATTACTATTACGCGGATCGGTCGGAACCGTCAATCTCGATATTCAGCGCTTTTGGCGCCAACCGGCGAGAGTAATCTGATCGTGTCCAGTGATCTGTTCTCCGGCTCTATGCTGTATATGCCGAGACCCCAAAATTCCGAAGCGCACCTCTTACAAAATCATCTACAAACGCATTGATTTAATGTATCAATTCAAGCTAAATTGTGCGGGCTAGCCGTTCCCATCGGGGGTTCCGGTCAACATGAAACGAACTCACTTGAAAGTCTTTAAGTTGCTCATCCGTCTCGTATCCGCGTCGCTCGGAGTCCTTGCGCTCGCGGCTCCATTTCTTGGGGCCCCATCGGCCAAGTTGGCCGCCGCACAGAACTCGTGCGTAGTCACGGTCGCTGCCGCATCCGACCTCACCTACGCGATGAAAGAAATCGCGGCCGATTTCGAAAAGTCAGCCGGGTGCAGCGTTCGGGTGAGTTACGGATCTTCCGGAAATTTCGAGACTCAAATTGAAAATGGCGGACCCTTTGACGTGTTTTTTTCCGCGGACATCGAGTATCCGAAAAAACTCGAAGCCCAGGGGCTGGCCTCGCCGGGTAGCACGTATCTGTATGGCATTGGAAAAGTGATTCTATGGGTGAGAAACGATTCCAAACTGGACGTCAGCAAGGGTCTGGATATGCTTCGCGATCCATCCGTAAAGAAAATAGCGATCGCGAATCCCCTGCACGCGCCTTACGGGCGGGCGGCTGAGGAAGCTCTGCGAAAAGCAGGCGTCTATGATGCGGTCAAGGACCGCTTGGTGCTCGGTGAAAATATTTCCCAGACGGCGGAGTTTGCCGAATCCGGTAACGCCGACGCCGGAATCCTCGCCCTTTCGCTGGTCCTATCGCCGGCGCTGAAAGACAAGGGCCGCTATTTCCAGATTCCGGACAATTTGTACACGCCCATTCAGCAAGGCGTCGTGGTCGTCCGCGCTTCGAAGAACCAACAGCGCGCACAAGCGTTCCTCGACTACATAAAAACACCGGCGGAGACTGCAATACTCGAACGGTATGGATTCGTGCTTCCGAGCAAGGAAAAGCGTTGAACCGATTTGCCCATTTCCCGCTCGCGGAAACTTCAGGCGGTTCCTTAACAGATTTTTCTTGATCTCGGATTAAGACCCCAATCCGAGTCCTGCTCAATCAATCCTGCATTAGGCGGTTATACGAGGCTTAGTAAGAGTGTGCTTCGAGTGTGCACGAGCCGTGCGGCAGGTCAAGCATGCCGCGGAATGCCTCGATCAAATCACATAAAAACGGGTTGATTTAATGGATCAATCCGAGCTAAATTGCCACCCGACGTTAGCTTCCATTTCTAATTATTCCGGGGGTGGATATTTTGCGATTCTCTCGTTCGCCTTTGAATCTTGTTCTGTCTGCACTTCGCCTGTTTAGGACAAGTTCCCGATGGAATACTTTGACGCGCGCCGGCTACGTTCCAACGGCTGCCTCACTGCTGCTCGCCCAACCCTTCTTGCTGCTTTTGTTGCTTGCCATGGGAGCGTTCCCGGCGTGGGCCCAAACGGGAGCGAGCAGCACTCCCGACCCTTGCACGAGCGGCCACGAGTTCCTCACCACCGATTGCACGCTGACCTGGCACGGCATCACGCTGTACGGCGCGTACGACGTCGGCATCGGCTATGTCAGCCACGGCTTACCGCAAAACGCCACTAACTATGAAGGCGAATCTCTGGTGAACCGAAACGGCTATCAACATCGATTTCTGATCGAACCGAACAACCTGCAGCAGACGGGTCTGGGCATCCGGGGCAAGGAAGAGTTCCTGCATGGCTGGTCCGTTGTGTTCAACGCTTCAACGGGCATCAATCCGCAGTCCGGCGAGCTCGCCAACGCGTCAGCCACCATGGTCGTCAACAACGGCCTACCCAGGAGCAGCTATTCGTTTGCTATTGACGGCGCGCGCGCGGGCCAACCCTTCAATGACGAATTCTGTGCCGGTATATCCTCCGATCATTTCGGCACGCTGACCTACGGTCGCCAGCGCACTCTGGGTACAGATGCGATGCTCCAATACGATCCGGGCGGCGGCGGCTATGCCTTTTCGTACATCGGATATAACGGCACGATGGCCGGCGGCGGCGACACCGAGGACACCCGTTGGGACGACGCCCTGAAGTATCGATTCGCATATGGCCCGGTCCATTTCGGCGCGATGTATAAATTCGCCGATGGTTCTGGGGGCTGCTACTCGGCCACCGCTGGCTGGACTGCCGCCACCTGTACGCCGGAATCGGCGCATAACAACGCCTACGGATTCGACCTCGGCGGAGAGTACCGCAAGTTCTCTGCCGACGTCGTATACCAAGGTTACAACCAGGCGGTCAGCGTATTGAACCCCTTGCTGGGACCTCAGAGTCTGACGCAGCCATTTCAGTCGACCACCAACAGCGTCAATGGAAACCCCATCACGGGGGCCAATCTGATCCCAACGACCAACACCGTTTATGGCATCGTGACCGACAACCAGGCCATTATGGCCGCTGCCAAGTACACGTGGGACCCGTTCAAGTTTTTTGTCGGCTACGAACACATCCGGCAGAATAACCCGACGAACCCGTTGGGCGTTGGCGCCTTGGCCCAGGGCGCTTATTTCTTGAGCGGCGTCGAAGACAACAATCTTGATTCTCCCAAGGTCGTGCAGATCTGGTGGACGGGCGTGAAGTACACCTACCGCAGCAAGACCGACATCACTGTGGCCTGGTATCATCAGGGGCAGAACGACTTCCGTGTTCCAACGACCTGCACACCCGCAGCCGGTTTCCGCAGTTCCTGCGCTGGCGACCTCAACGAGGAGTCGCTGTATATCGATCATCGCTTCACCAAGCGTTTTGACGGTTATGCCGGAATTGCGTATTCCTACGTGAGTGGCGGTCTGGCCATCGCCATTCCTCATGGCCCCGGCGTCCCCTATGTCTACACAAACAACGCTGCTCCGACAATCGGCGGTCGTTTCGCCTTCTGATCGTTTCCCCGGCGGGCTCAATCGAGAGCCCAAATAGGCACTTGAAGCGCGATCGGCGGTGCGGGTGGAGGTTCACCAGTCCGGCAAGCCTGCACCGCTCGCGTCTTTGCTCACCGCTTCCCGTAGTCCGTGAAAATGTAGTCTCTTGTCTTGACTATCGTGTGACATGCAAACCCGCACTTGGCGTCGTTCGCCTGAGGCGGCCGGTCAGTCAAGGTGCCAGGCGTGAACGTATTAGACGCGGCATCATAGTCGAACGCGGCCCACCCCCATCCGCCGCTGTCCGCGAACCTCTTGCTATCTTTCTCCATGAAATCCACGTTTTGCAGGGTGCCGGGCACCGTCGTCGGCCCCGGAGCTTTCTCGCTCTTTTTCGGTTCCCAATGGATCTTCGCCAGCTTGGAGCCATCGGGGAAAGCCTTGCCGTTGCCGGGAACTCCGGCCCGGTAGGCGTCAATCACCACGGGATTACCGAGGATCACAGCGACCGCCGTTTCACTGTGACTGATGGCAACAGCCTGCCAGCCTTCGTATCCCCTGAACTCAGAGAACGCGAGCCCTCCCGGCACTTTCAGGGTGTACTTGTCCTGCTGGGCCTTTAGGCCGATACCAACCAGACCGGAGAGCACAATCCCAACGATCAGAACGGCACGGAAAATCTTCCTGGGCTTCATTTTGCTTCCTCCTTAGAAGTTATCTGCAAAGGCTCTCGACCGGAATTTCCGATTTGAACCTCTGACTCGCGCATCTGATGCTTGGATTGCAATCAACACAACGAATTTGCCGCCGGAGCAGGCTAATCTCTGCACCATACAGAAAGCACTCTGCCGATTTGCCAGCCAGGACACATCACGAAATGCAGTGCTTTTTCTCTACCACCAAACGCTGGCCTGCGGGCTACCACGTTCGAGTGATTAAAAAGGATGGCTCGCCGCGACAGAGGTCTACCGTTGCGGTGACACGTCACCACTTTGCACCTTGCTACGCACTAACGAATGCTCCGGTGAGATTGTTCCTGAGTGGTTGGTGATTCGGAAGTCATGCGCGGCAGTCGGACATTTGGGTAATTGCAAATCGGCTTCCAGCAAGTGCCAAGACAAAGCTTGGCGGTAGACTCAATCTGGCCCTCGCAGAGAATAGCGAAGCCATCCAAAAATAGACCCGCAAATCGGAACAAACTTTAGTCGAGGGGTTCGACCTTGACAATCGACGCGCCGTGGTTGCTGCCGATCCAAAGCGTCCCGGGATTCTTCGAGTCGTCCACATAGACACGGCGGATGTTGGTCGGGCGCGGCAGCATATACTCCGTATACTGGCCGCTCTTGATATCAAGACGTGCCACACGGTCGGTTAGCATGGACGCTGTCCACGCCTCACCGTTGAGGTCGGCCACGGCGTCATACGGAGCACTCCATGGTGTTGGCACCTTCCACTCAGTGATTTGTTCGGTTTTGGGGTCGAACATGCCGATTGCGTTGCCCTGATATTCGGCAAACCACAGCCGGCCTTCGCGATCGACGCGGCCGCGCCGCGGGCGGGAGTCCGGAGTCGGAGTCCGATAGACGGTCGCATTCTTTGTTTTGGCATCGATCCTGACGATATTACCGGCCGAAAAATCGAGTAGATAGGCATTATTCTGCGCATCCGAGTCAATCCCATAGGTCCCGATGCGCTTGCCGGTCTGAGGATCCTTGAAGCTGCCAAGGTTCTCCATCTGATTGGAGATCAGGTCGAGCCGGTAGATGTTCCCTCCATCTGAGTTCTTGATCCACACCTTATGGTCGGCAGGAGTGCCTTCGATGGCGATATGCCCGAGCTGGCCGGCGTCGGTGTCCCATCCCTTGGGTGTGGACCACATCTGGAACTTCTCGGTCTTCCTGTCGAACTTCGCGATGGCGCTCTGGTACATCACGCCGATCCAGGGATTGTCGTCCGTGTCGAATTCCAGATCGAGCGTGCCTTCAGGCCATCCCGGCTTAACGACCGGAATCGGATATTGCGTCACCTTGCCGGTCTTCGGGTCCATCTCGCCGAGAAACATCTGACCGAAGTCGGAGTACCAGACGTTGCCTTCGCGATCGAGCACCACGTCATGCGGCTGAATCAAGCGATTCGGCAAATCGTATTCGGTGATGATCACGTGCGTGGACCTGCCCGTGAGCCGGGGCTGGGTCTTCAGAGGGTATGTCCAGGTCGGTTCCTCACTCAGGTTGACGCTGGCGAGCCATTCTGCGGTCTTCCTGCCATTGCCGCCGCGTTCCACATCGCGACTTGCCGTGCCAGCCAGCCGCTGCGGCTTTAGGGGAGTGCTGCCAGGATAATAGAGGCTCATCCGCTTGAAAACTTGCATAAATTCGTCGGCGTCATGCGTCGACTTCATGATGCGTTCGAGCGAATGGCAGGTCGTACAATTGAGCAGGAAACGTTTCTGCTCGTCAGTGCCCGGCATGCTGATCAACCATTCGGCATTGGTGAGATGAGCGGACAAGTTCTTCGCTTTTTTGAGCTTGATCTCAGCTTTGGCTTCCTGCCCTGAGCCAACATCCGCGGCCATGCCCCCGTCCAGCTCGTAGCCGGCTGCGCGTGCGCTCAATGTGTAGTGTCCCGGTTCGAGTCTTGCGAATGGGAAAGCAAAGCGGCCCGCGGCGTTCGTAACAACACTGATGCTGATTGTCGAACCGTCCTTCTTCGCGCTGACCACCACACCTTCCATCGGACCTTCCTCAGCAGAGGTGACCTGCCCGCTCAATGCTGATGCAGGCTGAGTTTCAGCTTGAGGTCGAGCGGGCGCGGCTTGAAGAAGGATGGCAGCAAGGGCCCCACTTGCGATAAGCAAGACTCGCTTGGTTTCCATCATCATTTCCTCGCTTCGGAATATGTAAAGCGGAGTGATTATCCTCCCGTTGCGGATCCTGATGGAAGAAAATCATTCAATTAGGCGGCAGCGCTAGTGACCGCAGGGTCAAATCACCCTTGGTCAGTATTAGGCAGAATAGGATATTCACATTTCAAACTGCACGAGGCAAAAAAGCCATATTCCGATGTATGGATTTCTCAAACGCTACCCGACTTGCGAAACGGATGAGCGCGCAGTCCTTCCTGACGATGCCGGTCTACTTTGCGGGCGCAGGCTGAGGCATGACGAATTGAGCAGCGTGGTGCACCGCGATGAGCCAGCGCCCGCCTTGCCGGACCAGAATCCAGGTGTAATAGCCCTCGCGGCGCGGCTTGTCCGTGCCCGGAACGTTCAGCACCCAATAGTCGTCAAGAGAGGCGATATCCGGGGTCAGGTAGCGCATGCGCCGGATGGAATCGGTCCTCGTACTATTCTTCAGATTGCTGTTGAAGTTCTTGGCGAACATTGTTTCCAGCGCTTCGCGGCCGTGGGTATTGCCTCCACTCACTATGACGTAGTCACAGTCCTCGGTGAATAGCATGGCCAATGCGTGCGAATCGTAGCGATTCCAGGCCTCGGTATAGGTATCGAGAACCTGCTTAATGGCAGCGTCCGCCGTGTTATCTGAATTTTTTGCGGCATTCGCTTCGGTGGAGTTCTGCCGAGCCGAAGCTACTGGGAAAAAAGCGAAGAATAGCGCCAATGCCAGGGACGCCCGCGCCAGAAAGTTGCCGCCGTTCAAGCAGCGAAAAATCATGCCGTCCTCCTAACCCTGAGATAGGAATCCAGAACCGCTCGCCGTTTCCAGTCGAGCACTCCGCGGAACTTGGCGGTGCGATTGTATACCCTTTCTAGGCACTTGATTAGGAACGGCTGGCCGCTGACATCTGCTTCTCCGAAGCCACGTCGCTGCTAACAATTGGAGCAACAAATGGCTTGCGCCACGCACGAGAGCGCATGCCAGATTTCAAAATTAGCTTCGCTAAGGCCCGTGGGGTGAATGATCCGATTGCATGGCAGGTTTTGTTCTCGATCCGGGACGGAACCTCAGGGCGGGAATGGCATCGTCGGTTTGGTCACATTTCGATAGCAGGAGTTGGCGCGGCGCATCAATGCCTAGCCGTTGACGACATCTTCGATTGGTAGATGAAACTGCCCTGCCGAGGAGAATTCATTCTCATCAACGCTCCAATCCGAGTTTTTCCGCAACCTGCCAAGCCCTGATTTTCGCATCTCTTTTTTGCGGGGAAATCCACAAGCTTTGCGAGGAAATCCACAAGCACGCTGTGATCTAATTAGTGTAGTTACTTACAGGTTTTAATTTTCGGCCCTTCCCTGGTATCGCTTTCGGTTTCCTTCCCTGGTGCAACTAAGTCACAGAGGCAGTGAGCATTTCTACTGAAAGGAAAGAGCTGATGAGTTCCGCTGACGATAATTTTTGGTCAGTTATTCTGGGAGCGGGCGTCGTCATCCCATTGGGGGTTGTGGTCATATTCCTAATTTGGATTCCGTATCACTTCATCCAAGAGTATCGATGCCGCCCAAAACGCTGACGGATGGTGCGCGCATTGAAAGGCCTCCCGGCGGACCTAAATAGCATCAAGATGACGTATGGCAAGAGCACCAACACTTGGGCGCCCTGCAATTCGCGTCCCCCTTGTAACTCAAAGAAACGGTTGCAGCGGCGATGAGCAGAATCTTTGACGCCCTGAAGCAAGCCGAGCTTGCCAGCCAATCACGTTCGCGGCTAGCAGAGACTCGGAAAAAGTCTGCCCTTACTGTCTTTGTCCTCCACGCAACAGATCCCGTGGACTATCGTGAGCCAGAGGCAAGGGCCAATGAGGGGTCGAGTCGCCGTGGCACTTCGCACTATCTGATCTGGTTTTTTCTAGGTGTATTGCTCATATCGGCGGCCGTCTTTTTCCTGCGCCACTCCGCGCGCGCCCTAGGGGATAATCGGCGAGCCATAGCGAACACGGCTGCGGAGAAAGCGCCTGGGATTATCCCTCCAGTCTCAACTGTTGAGCAGCCAACCGTGGCTCTTCCCGCCGCGCTTTCCTCGAACCTTCCCGGTTTCGTGCTTCAAGTGGCCGCCATGAAGCACGAAGAGAACGCGGATGCTCTATCAGGGACCTTGCATCAGAAGAATTTCCCGGTGTTTGTATTCAAACGCGGCGCTGGTCCTTTCTACCTGGTGGCCGTAGGAGTCTACGGCGATGCCGATTCCGCTCTCAGAGTGAAGGACGAACTGGAAAAGCAGGGTTTCAAGCCCATCCTCAGACGCTGGTTGCCCGAATAGAGCGCTTTCCGCAAGTGCTACCGCTCACAACTGGTCTGACTCGGATGCCCTGCCATGATTGATCACCCCGGTCTTGAAAGCCGTACTTTCGAACGCCGCGCGTGAGAAGCCAGCCATTTAGGGCCAATCGTGGAGGATCAAAGAGAAAGACTAGCTTAATTCGTGTTTAAGACCGAGCGAATGCCTAGTGCCTGATAAGACGAGATTATCGGAAATTGGCCTTTTCGTCGCTGACCCATACTCCGAGGATCATGATTCGGAGCGCTAGGGGAACTTGTCTGATTATGCCGGTGATATGATTTATCGGATGACGCGGGCGAATCACATGCCGGCCGAACGGACGATTCTGATCAATCGCGCTCCCGTCCTGACGTTGTGGGCGAGCGCCGTCGCCGAACGGTTGGGATTTGACCGGGACGAAGCGCTGTCGCTCGGCAAGGCGGTGGCTGGACTGAATGCGCAATCCAAAGGGCGGCGACTGGGTATCTTCAAGCCTGCGCCGCGCGAGATCAAAGAGGCGCGCGCACGCAAACGGGGAGAGGAATTCTGGGTTGAGATTTGCGGGAGACAAGTCCCGGCAATCAATACTGCGGAGGGAGTTCGGGCGGTTATAAAGGACCAACCCATCGAAGCGAGCGGCGTGAAACGATATCTGGAAAGCAAGTTCGGCGATTCACTTGGCGCTGTGCGTGAGGCGATGCTTGATCTCGCCAAAGCCTTCAATCCGGAGCAGCTTTCTGCGAGCGCCTTCCATCTCTATGAGCAGTTTCGACCCGCCATTCCGGAAGGGGTACGAGGCTGGGGTGCCAAAGGGGAATTGGATATCGATCGGATCCGTTCCCTGGGGTCGAAGAAATAAAGTCCGGAGGGCCCGAAGCGCTGTGCAACGATATAATCCGAAATGACCCCGTGACTGACCTTCAGCCCAAGCAACATGAGCCAGGGACCCGCCCTGCAGCCAATTCTCGCATTCTCCGGATCATCGCGGCGTTTAAACTTTTCAAGGGCCTGGTCCTGTTTGCTGTAGGCATCGGCGCGGTAAAGCTATTGCACAAGGATCTGGCCTTCGAGGTCGTACGCTGGGCGGATATCTTCCGCGTCGATCCCAACAATCACTACTTCCGCCGCCTGCTGGAAAAATTTCTGACCCTCGACGATCGGAAGCTGAGAGAGCTCAGCGTAGGCACCTTCTTTTACTCGGCGCTCCTGCTCACCGAAGGCACAGGCTTGATGCTGCGCAAGCGTTGGGCCGAATACTTTACGATTATCGCAACTTCTTCTTTCCTTCCGCTCGAAATCTATGAGCTTACAAGACGGCTCAGCGCTCCAAGAATCGTCGTCCTGCTACTCAACGTCGCCGTGGTCGTCTATCTGGTGGTTGGGATTTTTCGGAACCGCAAGATGGATGAGCCGAGACGGAAAAGTACGGTCGTAATAAACAGTAATTTGCAGTCCTGAAAGCGGGCTTCGCCTCACGCGCTTTTCGTGTGGTAAAATTCCGCGCATGCGGCGCAGACAATTTCTGGTTCTCTCCGCGGCGAGCATCGGCGGCGTGCTGGTGTATTCGCTGGACCGGCGGGCGTCGCGCCTGTTTGCGCAGGAAAAATCCACGCAAACGCTGAAAATTCCGCTGCGCTTTTTCACCGAAGAAGAAGCGCTGATCGTCGCGGCCGCGGCGGCGCGGATTTTTCCAAACGACGATGCAGGTCCGGGCGCCAAGGAAGCGGGTGTCGTGATTTACATCGATCGCCAGCTGGCCGGCCCCTACGGGCGCGACCGTTTCCGCTACACGCAAGGGCCGTTCGACGAAAATGCGCCGCGCGAATTCGGCTACCAGGGCAAGGCCACGCCGGGCGAAACGTATCGCGAAGGCCTGAAGGGGCTGAAGGGCTTCGACAAGCTTTCTCCCGAGGAGCAGGACAAGAAGCTGCAGCAGATCGAGAACACCCATTTCTTTGCCACGCTGCGCCAGAACACGATCGAGGGAATGTTTTCCGATCCCGTGCACGGCGGAAATGTGGACATGCTCGGCTGGCAACTCGTCGGATTCCCCGGGCCGCGCATGAGCAACTACGACGAATTGACCAAGCACTTTGGCGAAGCCTTCCGCCCCAAGCCCATCAGCCTCGAACAAGCCATCGGGCGAAAAGTCCGCACGACGGAAGATGAGGGTGCGGGCTCTACTTGGAGCCCGCCGAATACAATGGACCGGAAATCGTCATGAAGACGCTGCCCTCGACGGACGTCCTCATCATCGGCAGCGGCTGGACCGGCCTGCTCATGGCCAAGGAACTGAGCGGGCGCACGCCGCTCTCCATCACGATCCTCGAGCGCGGACGCCCGCGCATGGCCGAATACATTGACGGCATGGACGAGCTGGAATTCTTTGTGCGCATGCACATGATGCAGGACCCTTCGACGGACGCCATCTCGCTGCGCTACAGCGCGAGCGATCGCGCCCGCCCCGTGCGCCAGTTCGGCGCGTTTCTCCCCGGCACCGGAGTCGGCGGCACGGGCGAACACTGGGGTGCGGTCTACCCGCGCCTGATGCCGGATTGCTTCGAGATGTACTCGAAAACCGTGGAGCGCTACGGCAAGCAGAAATTGCCGGAAGACCACTCGATCCAGGATTGGGGCATCACCTACGACGAGCTGGAGCCGTACTACGCGCGCTCGGAACGCGAAGTGGGCATTTCCGGAAAAGCGGGAAATCTGAATGGGAAAAAAATCGAGGGCGGCAACGTCTTCGAGGGCCCCCGCAGCTCCGAATACCCGATGGGTCCGACGCAGGTGCCGTATTTCCCCACGCTGTTCGGCGCCGCGGCAAAATCGATGGGCTACCATCCTTTCGTCAATGCCACGGCGATCCCCAGCGTCGAGTACACGAATCCCGACGGCATCACGCGCCCGCCCTGCGCCTTCTGCGGATTCTGCGAACGCACGCCCTGCATGATCGGCGCGAAGGCTCAGCCCACCAGTGTCTATCTGCCCGTGGTGCGGCAGCGGAAAAGCGTCTCGCTGCGCACCGGCATCACCGTGCGCCGCATCGTGCACGAAAAGGGCCCCAATGGCGGTCGAGCGCGCGGCGTCACGTACTTTGACGAATCCGGCGAAGAAATTTTTCAGCCCGCCGATTTGGTGATCCTCGCGACCTACACGCTCGGCAACAACCACCTCTTGTTTCTTTCCGGCATCGGCTCGCCGTACGACCCTTCCAGCGGCAAGGGCACGCTGGGAAAAAATCTGACGCATCAGCTGCAGTTCGGCGTGAATGTGTTCATGGACAAGCCGCTCAACCGGTTTATGGGCGCGGGCGGAACAGGAATCCGCATGGCCGATTTTGATGCCGACGTCTTCGATCACAGCAACGTCAGTTTCATCCGGGGCGGCGTGATCGGCGCCACCATGACCGGCACGCAGCCGATTTCCGCCTTCGGCGAGCTTCCCCGTTCGATGAAGCTGCCGCGCTGGGGCTCGGCCTGGAAGAAAGCGTCCATGGAGTGGTACGACCGCGTGGCCAATATCGGATTCGGCGGCGAACACATTCCTTACGTCGGAAATTTCTTCGATCTGGATACGACTTACAAAAACCCTGCGGGCGATCCGCTCCTGCGCATGACCATCAACTGGCGGGAAAACGAGCGAAAAATGGTCGAGTTCATGAACGCGAAAATGGTCGAGCTCGGCCATGCCGTGGGCGCGAAAGAAGTGAACCCGTTCCCCGGCTACGGCAATTATGACGTGACGCGCTACCAATCCACGCACCTCCAGGGCGGCACCATCATGGCCGCGACCCCGGACCGCGGCGTGGTGAACCTGCACCAGCAGCACTGGGACATTTCCAACCTCTTCGTAATCGGCGCCTCCACATTCCCCAACAGCGGCGCCGCCAACCCCACTCCCACAATTCTCGCATTGACGTATCGCACCGCCGACACGATTGTGGACAGCTATTTGAAGAAGCCGGGAATGCTGGCGTAAATCACACGACAGGAAATACGTGAGTGATTCGCATCTCGGTGCAATTGCGCTGGAAATTCCTATAAATTGGCGGGATTGTATGCGGTGTGATGTAGTGGAGAGTTCTGAGTTTGTGTGGCAACTGCCGAATCTTTGTAGGGCACGGCTTCAGCCGTACCGTTCGGTGTGCAGATTCACTGCGGCTTTAGCCGCTTGCTTGTTTGAATTAAGTTACCGCACAGGTTATTTAGGATGTGCCTTTTTCCTGCTGAGGAAATTAAAAATCCACAGGCTGAAGCCTGTGCTACTTAATCCTGCTCGATTTTGATTCGCACAGGTTTTCCGGTTTTGAGGCCGGAGGCTTGCGGTTCATCCAAGTAGACACTGCAGCAATAGTAGCGGTCGGCGATGGGCGCGCCGGCGACAGGACCGCGTTCGAGAGTAACCATGATGCGGTACTCGGGACGCTTGCTCCACCCCTGGCTGAGGACTTTTTCGGTAAGTGTGCCGGTCAGGACGATTTCGGGTTTCGGCTTGGGCACAATGCGGGGCCCGGGGTTCTTGTCCGGCGGCCGGACTTCTGCTTTGATCGCTTCAGCAAGGGCTCGCGCAAATTGTACGGCGTCACTTTCCTCGGCGGGTGCGCTTGCCACAGCCGCAGTTGGCTGGCGCGGAGCGGCATCGATTTCCGGGCGCAGGAACAGTGCGTCCAGGTTCAGTTTTCCCGCCACTTCCATCACGATTTCCGCGTTGATGATTTCTTGTCCGCGATGAAAGCCCTCCAGCAAAGCATTGAAACACACATTATTGATGCGGCGAGGAATGCCTCCGCTCGATTCCGCGATCTGCACGAGTGCGCCCGACGTAAAAAGAATGTTGCCGGTCCAGCCGGACGCGCGCAGTCGGTGCTCGACGTATTCGGCGGTCTGGGCGGCGCTGAGCGACTTCAAACTGGATAGGACGGCGATGCGCTGGCGCAGCTGCACCAGGCTGGGCTTCCGGAGCGTGTCCGCGAGTTGCGGCTGTCCGGCCAGGACGATTTGAATCAGCTTGGAATGCGTCGTTTCAAAATCCGAGAGCAGGCGAATCGTTTCCAGCACCGGCTCCTGCAAGTTTTGCGCTTCATCCACGATCAGCACGAACCGGCGCCCGCGCAGCATTTCCTCGAGCAAGGCCTGGTTCAGCGCGCGGTGCATGGCCACGACGTCCATGCCCGTGTGGTCCACTTCCAGTTCATTCAAAATGAAGCAAAGCAATTCACGGGAACTGCACTGCGTCTGAAATAAAAACACCACCTGCGCGGAATTGCTCAGCTCGTCCATCAGTTTGTTTAGCAGAGTCGTCTTGCCCATTCCGGGCTCGGCGGCAAGCACCATGAATCCGCGAAAATGTTCGATGCCTTCCTTAAGCGAGGTCAGCGCCTCGCGGTGCGACGGGCTGAAATACAGGTAGGCCGGGTCGGGCGTCACGTCGAAAGGTTGCTGCGGCAGGCCGTAGAACGAAAGCACATCTTTCGCCGGCTGTTTTTCAGGGATCGCGCGAACAGGCTGAGAGTTCCCGGCAATCGCCTCGACGATCGACTCGATCCGCTCCGCCCAGCTAACTCCGGCCGCAATGGCGGTTTCTGAAGCGCTTTTATCCGTCGCGGTAGAGTTGGCCGCGACCGCTGTCTCCTGCCTCTGTGCGGCCTCAGCTTCGACTTGCCCGGATGGACTTGGTGAAGCAGCAGCGTATTCCTCGGCGGGCGCAATTGCCGGCGAAGCAAACCAAGAAACTTCACCCTGGGTGACAAGAGCAAGATTCTCGAAGTGAAACGATCCACTATTCTTTTTCGCCTCTTCTGAAATTTGCAGGGCGGGGAAATCCAGCGGCCCGATCAATCGTTTCGAGGGGCGCGATGACAATTTGCAATTTGGCGTTTCACGCAGCGTATGCTCGAGACCTGTGCTCAGTAAAATTCCAGAAGGCCGGACCGGGGGTGTCGGCCGCCGCAACCCTTGCAATGATTTACTCGCCGGGGCGGGACGGGCTGGGCCATGCAGGGGCGAAGCATAAAACGTGCGGGGAATTCTTATTTCCATTTTCCTTTTCCTCACCGAAAGAACCAGCAGCACGAGGAGCAGAGCGCAGGTTCCTAACGCGACGTTCGTTTCAATTCCTGGACTCAGCCAATCCATGCGTGGCCTTTTCAGGACCTCCGGAATGGGCAAGCCCCGCTTCGAAACTCGGCTGCCCCGATCGATTCATCTTGATCGATTCATCTCGATCGACCCATCCGACTTCATTTCCCGAAGGACCCGGCAGCGCACGGCGGCTGCGCTTCGCATTGTTAGCATCTCAATTGTAAGCAGACTGCCCGAATATGACCGATAGGCGGCGCGCTTCATAATTTTTGGTCCCTGGGTACTGGGACTGGCCTCAAGCACAGCTATGTCCCTTATTATCAGCGCGGTACATGCATTGCGAAATCCTGTGCTTTTGGGAAGAAGGGATCCGCTACTACAAGGATTGATGGCAGACCGATTTCAATTCATGTAGCGCTCCTCCCGCGCGCGGCGCCCGGCGGTTGGGCAGGCCGCCTATGCTAGAATCTTGCTTTTGAATCTTTGGAATCGGGCGAGATCATGAAAATCAGCAAGGAAGACGTGTTGAAGGTGGCGGCCTTGGCAAACCTAGAGCTCTCCGCCGAGGAGGTCGATACCTATCGCGCCCACCTCGACGATATCCTCACCTATATCGACAAGCTGAACGAGATTGACACTTCCGGTGTCGAGCCGTTGACGCAAGTGGTTGCGGCTCCCACGGATGACTCGACCCTGCGCGAGGACGTCGTCGTGCGCGCAGACATCATCACCGAAGTGCTGCAAGGCGCACCTGATCCCGATGCGCCGTATTTCCGCGTCCCTCGGGTGATCGAAAAGTGAGCGCTGCCGCCACATGGACGATTCCCGAGGTCCGCGCAGCCCTCGATGCCCGGAAAATTTCCGCGCGTGAGCTGGTGAAGGAGTTCTACGCGCGTATTGAGAAACGCAACAACGAGCTCAACATATTCCTGGCCCTTTCGCCCGAGCGCGCCTACGCCCAAGCCGACAAAATTGACGCTGCCATCGCGGCAGGCGACGCACTACCTTCACTCGCGGGCGTGCCTGTCGCGGTAAAAGACGTTATCAGCACGCACGGTATTCCCACTACATGCGGTTCGCGCATTTTGAAGGGCTACAAGCCGCCGTATGACGCCACCGCGGTCACGCGCCTCGAACACGCGGGCGCGATTGTTCTCGGCAAAACAAATTGCGACGAATTCGCCATGGGGAGTTCGAACGAAAACTCCGCCTACGGCCCCGTGCGCAACCCTGTCGCGACCGATCACGTTCCCGGCGGCTCGAGTGGAGGCTCCGCGGCGGCGGTGGCCGCAAATCTCGCAGTTGCTGCCCTCGGCACGGACACCGGCGGATCGATCCGGCAGCCCGGCTCGTTTTGCGGCGTGCCGGCGCTGAACCCAAGTTACGGCCGCGTGTCTCGATACGGATTGATCGCCTACGCCTCGTCCCTGGATCGCATTGGGCCATTCGCGCACTCCGTCCGCGATGCCGCCGCGGTGATGTCCGTCATCGCCGGACGCGACCCACGCGATTCAACATCGG
>Ga0187805_10000215_pt1 | contig 17843 bp, 14 predicted proteins | sample NC_wetland_sal_i_6_FD_132965 | JGI IMG/M metagenome (GOLD analysis project Ga0187805, IMG submission 132965) | Wetland sediment microbial communities from Neuse River Estuary, North Carolina, USA - Control_5 | ecosystem: Environmental > Aquatic > Freshwater > Wetlands > Sediment | place: USA...
CAAGGCGAGTATGGCGCTGTATCCGGAATTCGTGCGCGTGATCGAAGAGATCTCGGGACAAAGCGCCGGCTACCGTCCAAAGGGTACCCTGCAAGCGCTTTTCACCGGCGATGCGCGAGAGGAACTTAGCACCGTGATTGCGCTGCACCACGGGCTGGGACTAAAGGCCGAGCCGCTCCGCGCGGCTGACGCTCGAGCGCTGGAGCCTTCTCTCAGTGAAGAGCTCGAAGCTGCCGTGCTCCGGCCGGAGGAAGCGTCCGTCGACAATCGCGCCTTGACGGGCGGTGTGCTCGAAGCCGCGCGCCGAAGCGGCGTGCAATTTTTCCCTTCGAGAGGCGCAGAAGCAATCTGGCGCGAAGGCGGCCGGTGCATGGGCTTGCAGTTGAAAAATGCAAAGATCGAGGCGCAGTGGACTGTGATCGCGGCGGGGTGCTTTTCCGCAAATATCGAAGGCGTCTCGGTCTTCGCGCCGGTGCGGCCAGCAAAAGGCCAAGTGGTGGCACTGCGAGCGGATAAGTTGAAAATCGAGCGTGTCTTGTGGTCGGAGAAAATTTATCTCGTGCCTCGAAACGATGGAAGAATTCTTGCCGGCGCGACCGTTGAGTATGCGGGTTTCGATAAAGCGGTGACTGCAGGCGGCGTCGAACAGATTCTCGCTGCGGCGATCGAATTATCGCCCGGCCTCGCCGCGGCGCGCGTCGAAGAAACCTGGGCGGGACTTCGCCCAGACTCACCGGATCATCTGCCCATCCTCGGACCGACCGACATCGATGGATTGCTGATCGCGACTGGACACTTCCGCAGCGGCATCCTCCTCACGCCCATTACCGCGCGGCTAGTGCGCGAGTGGGTGACGCAACAAAGGGTCAGCACGGATTGGGAACGCTTCAGCCCCATGAGGTTTCTGTCCTCCTCCAGCCACGGCGCGCCCGCCTAAAATTTCGCGGAAAGAATGATTCGGATAAGCCGGCGCTCGTCTTCTGACGTCCTCGAACGATTGCTGGGCCAGGTCTGGCATTCAGAGGCGTTACTGCTGCGGAGCCAGAGGCGGCGTGATGGGAAGAGCTATGCCCGTGTTGTTGAACTGGATTTCGCTGCGATCCAGAGCCAGTTCGTGTTCGAACACGACATCCAGCGTGGAACCACGCGGTAGTTGAGCTTCCGGACCGCGCGTCAGAAGAATTGCGCCGAGTCCGGCGGCAGCGCCGATGCCCGCGCCGATTCCGAGGCCTTTGGGACCGTCGGCAATGGCGCCAATCCCCGCGCCCGTTGCGGTTGTTTCCGCAACAGTTTGCACGTCCTTGCCCTTGCCGCCCGCGCCGATCACTTTTCCTTCGGAATCCATCGTCTCTTTTCCGCCCGAATCCGCGCTGCGAGGAGCGGCATTCAGATCCACCGTGTAGCCATTCGGAAAAATCAGCGTGTCCAACCGCATGCGAAATTCGCCCCGGCCCTTGATGCGCCCCGGCCGTTTCGATTCGATCAGTTCGCCCTTCAGATACGAACCTACGGGGATGACGATGTGATTGTTCTGCGTGATGGGAAAGGAAGTATGGAAATAGACGGAATCGCCGGGCTTCGCACTACGGGTGGAGATGCCGTTTTCGAGGACCACGGCGACGCGCGTGCCCGCGGGAATCCTGATCAATTCCCGTGCAGCGGGTTTTGCCGCGACAGCAGGCTGCGGAGGGGCTACCGGAGGTGGCGCGTCCGTCTGCGGACCCGCGGTTTCCTGCGCACGCCAAGCTTGCGGAAAAACACACAGGCAGGCAGCTAACGCGCAGTTGAAAAAAAGAATTCGGCGGGGCGGCAGACTCATGATATCCCTCCGTTATGTTTCGTCCGATGCTCCGGGGTAGCACTGGATGCCTGAGTATATCGCTCTCGACCTCCGTAAGTGCGGATTTGTGTTGCGGGAGAAGCCCCAATTGGAACTTCAGTCCCCTCCGGAGGCTGCCCAGAGAAGCGCCAACGGAATCCAGAACGGGGCCAACAGAACAAGCGCCACGCCGAGCCCGAAGTCGCGACCGAATTTCTCCGTACCGGTCGGCTCTTTGCGCACCCAAGAAACATCCTTGTACGGGATGCTGACTGCGGCCTTGTCCTTTGAAGCTTTCAAGAGAAACGAATCTTCCCCAACGGAAACGATACGGCCTCGCCTTTGTGATTGGTTCAGCATATAAAGATGAACGCCGTGCTTCTTGTCCTTCTGGAGGCTGAGCAGTGTTTCCCGGAGCTGATGGGTCCGCCTTGCCTCCACTCTGCTTTTCTGCAATTGTTCACAATCGCGGGGCTGCGCAGGAGAACCTCCGCTGGACGAGGCCTGCCGCTGGATTGCGGGCGTGAGCGAAACGAGGTCGCGAAGTGAGCCGAGCGAAAGCGATGGCGAATCATCCTTATTTCTCGAGCTGACCGACGAAATGGCCGAATCTGGGGATTGTTCGGCGCGGCTCGTCATCGGAACGACTGCCAAAGCCATTGCGACAAAAGCAAAGGCGCAGGTGGCAGAAGCAAAAGATTTGCGATTCATGGCCAGCTCCCGGAACTGCGGTTGCAATTCCTTCGCGAGATGTTAGGGCAAACGGGCGGCCAATGTATCCGAAAGAAGGAGAACGTGAGTTGCGCAGCAAGCCTCAGATTCCAAAGGGATTAGTAAGTTTGATCGCCAAGCGTGCGCACCAGCATATCCCCTTGCAGAAGCGGCGAGAAGGAATGTCGCAAAGTTGGGGCGCCACTTGATAGGAAGCGCCGACGAGTTTGACGCGCCACATGGGAGTGGATACGCTCTTGTAACAATGCAAACGAGAAGGAGCTAAGCATGGCGAAACTGGCGCTGATCTATGGAATGCGGTTGCTGCCGGAAGAGGAGTTGGGCGAGGTGAGGGACGCCACGGTGGTGCTGAAAAATGGCCGGACGGCGCGCATTACCATGCATTTAATCGAAGGCAGCAAAGAAGAAATTGAAGCCACATTTCACGAGTCGGTGGCTGCCTTCTTTGAACTCTATCCGGAAATTTAGCGCTCAGAAATGCGGTATGCGCGACCGGAAGATCGAAAAAGCTTCACCGGTTTCCGAAATTCTCCGGGTCGGCGTTGGGATCGCCCAGATTGTCGTTGATCAGCACGGTGGATTGTCCGGTAAGCTCAAACCGTTTGCGGCATTTGAAACACGCCACCAGATCATCGAGCCGCACCATGTAGGACGTGGCTTTAGCGAATTTTCTTCGATCTTCTTCGCCGGCGCCGCGCGGCAGTTCCCTCTTCTTCCGCGACACTTTCCAGCGTACGGGAAATTCGAATTCGCCGCGGCAGCTCGGGCAGACGAGCTTGATCTTTCTGGTTTCTTCTCTTTCGGTGTAAAACGCGCGTTCGTCCATGGCTAAGTCGCGGGCGTACTCACCGCATCCTCGATTGTAACAAATTCCAGGCCGAGGTCACGCCATCGTGGGAGCCAATATTCCAACGCCGCGACCGTCGGCAGCCGGTCGGCGTTCAATTGGCGGGGAGAACCATCGTGGAGACAAAGAATGTCGCCTGTGGAAGACGTACTTGCTGAACCACCCGCAGTCAAATTGCGTTTTGCGCGCGCTGCGATTGGAGCCAAGCGCGGAATGAGCCACTCCGAGGAGGTAGCACGCCAATCGCCGGGAATCAGCGTCCACATGACGACGCGCTGGCCGAGTTCGCGCGCGGCCGGTACTACCCAGGGGTTGCGAAATCCATACGGCGGCCGGAACCAGCGCGGCAGAGCGCCCGTGGCAGCCTTGATAGAAAAATTGCAGCAGCGAAGTTCGATCGTGATGCCATCCGGCTTTAGCCAGAAAAGATTGGGATGCGCATCCGTGTGATTGCCGATGACGTGGCCGCGCGCGGCAGTCTCCTTCAGAAGCTCCGGGCATTCGCGCGCATGTTTCCCGATCACAAAAAAAGTCGCGCGCGCTTGGAAGCGATCGAGGAGATCGAGCAGCTTCGGCGTGATAGCGGGATTCGGACCATCATCGAAAGTAAGAGCCAGCTTGCGCGGCGAGTTTGTGCGGGAAACAGTGGCACCAAAAAGTTGCGAGCGAGGATAGGCCGCACCGTACGCGGCAACTCCCGCGGCTGCAGCTGCGACAGCGGGTGGCGCGGCAATCAGCCAGTGATCCATTGTGACCATTCTCGCACGACGTGTCTTATAACCACTACGCGGAAAGGGCGGCCCCGACTACTTAGACGCGGGCGGAGCGGTAGCGTCTGCGAGCCCTCCGCGGCGGAGATGCGGCGGCCTTCCGGCGGGTCCGGCCGCCGTAATACACGTGCGAATCACGGCGTTTCCCCTCGCGTGGCGAACTATTCTGGCCGGCAACTAGCTCCTGGGCTATCTTCCAGAGGTCGCATGGCCTCCTAACCTCTTCATTTTCAAGGTGATCGAGCGCCTTAATCCGGCAGGAGAGCGAATCTTCACATTCGGTCCAATGTCGCTAGCTATTTATTAAGCCTACTGGCTAAATACGAAGCCGCTCTGAGGGTCAGCCGGGCAGTTGGCGGCGTGACTTCAGGTCATTCAGGAGCCGCTCGACCTCGTTGTCCCGGTCCAGCCTCGAGAGCTTTTCGCTCACATCGTCGGTCAACAGCTCGACCTCCGCGGTGGCCACGGCTTCGGTGTGGTGCACGCGATCCTTCAAGCGATCGAACGAGGCGCTCTTCGAGTTGTCGCCGAGCGCCGTTTGCGCGTGCGCGGCTTTGCCGAGCGCCACGCTGCGGCGGTGCCGTGCCAGAAGCAGATCGCGCTTGGACTTGGCTTCGTCGAGTTTCTGCTCGAGTTTCAGCAAAGCGCTTTTCAGCGCGTCGACCTGTGCCTTCTGGTCGTCTACCTGCTCCTTGTAACTCAACGCCAGCCGCTGCGACGTGTGAAAACGGTCCAGCGCGGCGCGAGCCAGATCGTCTTGCGCTTTATCCACTGCAATCTCCGCTTTGCGCATCCAGTCCTTCCCCGAATCTTCGTTTTCACGAAGCTTCTTTTCGAGCATGTGTTGATCGGCGATGGAAACCGCCACCTGCGTTTTAACCTGGAGATATTGATTCTCCATGTCCATCATCACCTGCTTGATCATTTTCTCCGGGTCTTCCGCGCGATCGATCATGTCGTTCAGATTGGCCCGGATTAAAGTGCCTACTCTCTCTAAAAGTCCCATGACATTTCTCCTTTCAAACATCCGAAAAAACTCTTGCGCGGCGGCCGACCCAAAATTCGCGAGCGTCAATGCCGCGCCGCAGCCAAAGCGAAAACCGGCTAACGCAAATGGCCGATGAGCAAATGCAGGAGGCCCGGCATGCAAACGATGCTGAATGCAGCCAGCTTTTCGACCAAGAAAACGAGGCCTCCGAAAAAGTGCCGGGTGGCGAAGGTAATCACCACCAGGCAGACGATCCACAGAATCAGGAATTCTTCTTTCAACGTCATGGCCAACCCCCTGGCCTCCCTCTAAACGTCCTGGTGGGCGCTTTTGAGCGCCCACCGCGACGGAAGCGAACGTTATGACTTCGCAGGTGCAGCCGGCTTCTCCGGCTTCGGCGCCTTATCGCCGATCATGCGCACTTTGCCAAGCAGCTCCGACACTTGCATGCCGGAGAGCGCTTCGAAGAGCGCCGGGACTTGCGCGGCAATCTTCGTGATGTCGCCGGTGAGTTTGTAGGCGCCGGCCGCGTCGCCATTTCCCGTGGAGACGATGGTGACTTTGTCGACTTTGCTGAGAGGCTCAGAGAGCGCTCGCACGACTTCCGGCAAGCTGGCGATCAGCTTGTACACCACCGCGGCCTGGTTGTATTCCTGGAAAGCTTCGGCCTTGATGTTCATGGCCTTAGCTTCGGCTTCGCCCTTCTTGAAAATGATTTCTGCTTCGGCTTCGCCCTGCGCGCGAATGGCGGAGGCGCGGCCCTCGGCTTCACTCATCAGTCGCTGGCGCTCCGCGTTTGCAAGCGTCTCGATGCGCTGGCGCTCGATCTCCGCTTGTTTCAGCACGGTGGCGATCAATTCGCGTTCGCGGCGCGCGATTTCCGCGTCTTGCACTTTCACTTGCGCTTCGCGTTCGACTTGCTGGACGCGCACGGATTCTTCCACCACCTTCTGCTGCATGACGTTGGTTTCGATTTCATAGGCCTTGTCGGCAGTGGCTTGCGCCTTCTTTGACATTTCGAGGTAGTTGGCTTTCTTGATGTCAAGGTCGCGCTGAGCTTCAGCTTGTTTGGCCATTGAGGCGGTTTCGGCGGCGACGCGTTCCTGATCGGCTTGTGCTTTCGCAACAGCAGCGGCGCGTGTCGCTTCGGCGCGCTTGATGGCGATGTCGCGGTCGGCTTCGGCGGCGGCTACTTCTGCGTCCCTCTTGATGCGCGCGACATCGGGCCGTCCCATGTTGGTGATGTAGTCGTTCTTATCCCGGACTTCCTTGATGGTGAAGCTGATGACTTCCAGCCCCATTTTGCTCATGTCGTCGGCGCACGTGGAGCGCATGCGGTCACCGACCATTTCCGGCTCTTTAACGATTTGCTCGACGGTGAGCTGGCCAATGATTCCGCGGAGATGACCTTCCATCACCAGGCGAATCAGTGCTTCGCGTTGTTCGGGCCGCTTGGTAAGGAACTGCTCGGCAGCCGTGAGGATGGACTCCTTGTCGTTCTTCACCTTGATCTGCGCGACGGCTTCGACGGTTACGGCAACGCCCTGCTTGGTATACAGACTCTGTTGCGGGGCGACATCGAAGGACATCAACTCCAGCGAGAGATCCCGGCAGGTCTGCACCATCGGAAAAATTAAGGCGCCTTTTCCGCAGTAGACTTCCGTGCCTCCCATGCCGTAGCGAATCAAAGCCTCATTTGGCCCGACTTTTCGGTACATTTTAGCGACCACAATCATGATCATCAAAAGTCCAAGAACGAGGAGCCCGGCGATGATGACCACTTCGTTTGGCAACCCGAACATAAAGCCTCCTTTTCGACCGTTCCGAACTGTTCTTTTCGAACGCCAGCCCGAGAGAATTTTTACTTCGAGAATTCTTCCCACTTCTTTACGTAAGCAATGCCCTTTTCATAGCGCTCGATCACGACTTCGGCACCCCTCTCGATAGTTTTGCCGTCATCGGTTCGCGCGCCGGCGCAACGCCGCACCCCCGCCAGCGAGAAAATGATTTCGCCCGTGCCATTCTCCCGAATGGGCAAGCTTAGGGTCCCGAGCGAGCCCTCCATGCGATAGTCTTCGCTCCTCATGGGCGAGTCGGTCGAACTAACGAGCTTCACCATGAAGCGGAAAACCACCCAGCCAGCCACCAGGCCGGCGAAGGTGGCGATCAGCAGGCTGACCACCGCAAGGAGGTGCGAATGCCGGGAGAGCAAATAGCCTGTGCCGCCAAACCACGCCAGGAATGCCATCGCCGACGAAGCGTTGAACCAAGAGATCTGCGAACCGCCTCGAAGTCCGCCGTGAGAACCGCCAGTTCCTGCGTGGTGTGCGCCATGGAACGGCAAGTGCATTTTGAACGGCAGGTGGAGATGGACTGCGCCAGCCAGGAAGGAAAGAACGCTTAGCGAGAAGCCCACCAGGAAGCACAGCAAATAGAAGTAAGACCAGGTCATAGAACACCTCGAAACGCAAAACGACTGCGCGGCCCGAAGTTCGAGACGCGGACGGACCCCCGGGTCAGTTATTCCGTGAATTCGCGGGCGGTGGATGTCCGCTGCCTTGCGGCTTGCCGGAATGCAATACCTCTCCGAGACGGTCGGCCAGACCCGGCGTACGAAGAATCTCCGCAAGAAGCAATAATGCTTTGCGCGAATCTTCGTGCTCCGCCACGGCCAATAGGCCGCGGTGAAGCTCTGGATCGGCGGCAAACTGTTCCGCGGCAGCGTAAAGCCAAGAGTCAATCTTGGCGTCAACGACTCGCAGCGAAGACTGCAGCTCCGGCGTATAGCCTTCCGGATCGTCCACCAGAAAACCGGGATAGACGCGGAAGAAACGCGCTAGCAGGGTGCGGGTGCCGTGCGTGAGGTGCGGCCGGGCGCCACTCTCGATTTGCGAGAGGTAGGCCTGGCTCAGGCCGCGGCCTACTTCACGCTTCATGGCTTTGGTCAACTCCTGCTGCGTCATAGGACGCCCGAGGCCGCGCAAGGAGCCTTCCACGGCGCGAAGAGAACGGAGTTTGTTACCGAGAGTCATCGAAGGACCTAAATATTGCAATCTGCAAAGAGCATATTACTTTTCGCTATTTCTGTCAAGAACTATATTTATCCTGTTTTCTGTAATTTACGGGACTTATCTTGAATAGATATTCTGGAAGAGCAACGGGTTAGGATGCTTCGGTCCTACAACGAGTTCGTCGACTGCCGGCGGTTGTTAGGGGGACAAATGCGAGCGAATTGGGGTACGGCAGAACGATCAGTCTGGCTTGCGGAGGGATTGGAGATCAATCCCTAGTTGCTGGCACTTTTTATAGAGATGGCTGCGCTCCAATCCCAGCGCGCGGGCCACGTTAGTCATGTGAAAATTGTGCCGCTTGATTTCCGCGAGCAGCACTTCTTTTTCGAAAGTTTCGGTGCGCTCCGCAAGTGTTCCCGTCGCTTGGGCACCGGACGCGGTGGAAACAGCAGAGATTCCGCCAAAGTCTTCTACCGGAAGCACTAGCCGCACATCGGCGGCAGTGATGGCAGCTTCGGCGGAAAGCAACACAAGCCGCTCGACAACATTGCGCAGCTCTCGGACGTTTCCCGGCCAGGCGTAGCGGCGGAGTTCTGCAATTGCGTCCGCGGCGAATGCCTTTTCTTTCCAGCCATTTTGAGCGGCGACTTGCCTGGCAAAATGCGCGGCAAGCTCCGGAAAATCCTCCGGGCGATCGCGGAGCGGCGGAAGCATCAAGGGAAAAACATAGACGCGGTGAAAAAGATCGCGCCGAAAGGCATTTTGTTTCACCAGTTCTTCGAGGTTTCGATGCGTGGCGACAAGAACTCGCACGTTTACGCGGATGGGCTTATCGCCGCCGACGCGTTCGACTTCACCTTCCTCAAGCACGCGCAGCAATTTCGCCTGCATGGAGACGGGCATATCGCCGATTTCGTCGAGAAAGAGCGTGCCGCCTTCGGCCTGTTCGAATTTACCGACATGCTTTGCAGCGGCACCCGTGAAGGCGCCTTTTTCATGGCCGAAGAGTTCCGATTCGATGAGCTCCGCAGGAACGGCGGCGCAGTTCAGGGTGATGAAAGCGTTCTCGTGGCGCTGAGACTTCTCGTGAATCGCCCTTGCGACAAGTTCCTTGCCAGTGCCCGTTTCGCCGAGAATGCACACGCGCGTTTCGCTGGCTGCGACACGTTCTATTTGCGCGAGTAATTTCTTTAGGGCCGGACCCGAGCCTACTAATTCGTGCTTGCCCAGGCGGTGGCGCAGTTCGCGGTTTTCGTCTTCGAGGCGCGAGAGGCGTAGAGCGTTGTCGACAGTGACGAGCAACTTGTCCGTCGAAAGCGGCTTTTCGAGAAAGTCCAGGGCGCCGAGCTTTGTGGCTTTGACGGCCATTTCGACATTGGCCTGGCCGGAGATAAGAACAACTGGTGTTTTCACGCCGGCTTGCTTCAGATCCTCGAGCAGCTCGATACCGCTTTTCCCGGGCATGACCACATCGGAAAGAATCAGGTCAAAGGTTTCGGTGCGCAAAAGATCGAGAGCGCGTGATGCGTTATCGCAAACGGTGGCATCATGGCCGGCCAGCCGAAAGGCCCGCGAGAGCGAAGCCAGCGTGTTGGGGTCGTCATCGACGAGCAGCAAGTGAGCTTTGCGTGGCAAATGAATGTCCTTTGCGGAAGCGTGTCAGTCGGAAGCCGCTGCGGTGAAGCTCTGCGACGGCTTTTTGTCCTCAGTTGGCTCATCCGGCGGAGCTGCCGGCCGCGCAGGCTGGTGCTGCGGCAGTTCGATGCGAAAGGTCGTGCCATGCCCCTCGTCGCTCGAAACGGAAATAGTTCCATGATGATCGCTAATTACGGACTGAATGATCGCCAGGCCCAGACCTGTTCCCTGCACCTTGGTGGTGTAATACGGCGTAAAGAGCCGCGAACATTCTTCCGGGGTGAGGCCTTTGCCCGTGTCCGAGACTTCGATTCGAACGCTGCCTTCGTGTTCCGAAGTGCGCAGGGTCAGTGTGCCGCCCGCGGGCATGGCGTCCATCGCGTTCAGCACGAGATTTTGAAAGGCGCGGTGGAGCAGGTCGGCGTCCGCGTCGATTTCCGGCAACGGATCGGTTAGAAAATATTCGGGAATAACGGGTGGCTTGCCAACAACATTGAATTGCGGTTCGAACAAGCGCACGGCGTTGCGCAAAGCTTCATTCACATTGACGCGAGCAAAATGCGGCGTTGGCATTTTCGAAAAATCACTGAAGCGGCCGACGATGGTATTGAGGTTTGCAAGCTCGGCTTTCAGCGTGGCCGTGGATTCGTTGAAAACTTCAAGGAACTGTTTCGCATCCAGTTGGCGCGCTTTCTGCAAGTTCTCGACGGTGATTTGCAGCGGAAACAGGGGATTGCGCAGTTCGTGGGCCAGACGGCGAGCCAGCTCGCGCCATGCCGCGACCCGCTCCGTCTGGACAAGCTGTTCACGTTGCGCCGTAAGCGTCTGAGTCATCTCATTGAAGGCGAAAGCAAGCTGCCCAATTTCGTCACCTCCGCGCAGATCGATGACGGTGTCCCAACGGCCGGAAGCTACTTCGCGCGCGCCTTCGGCCAGCGTTTCAAGGGGCCGCGTAATTCTTGACGAGACCCAAAAACTGAGCAGCAACCCAATCAAGATCGCCGCGCCCGCAACCGCGCCGGCGATCTGCAGAATATGGCGCGTCAACAGCACAAGATCTTTGCGCGAGCTGCCTAGCAGCAGCACGGCGAGAAGTTCATTGTTCCGGCCAATCAACGGGATTGCGTGAAAGGTTTCAGCGTCGGCGGCGTTCTGCGTCCAATCGATAGTGCCGACCAGCGGCTTGGGCTGCTTTTGAATCCGTTCGATGAGCGACTGCAAACGGTCGGCTTGATCGAACGGCCCGTTTACGTCGGACAGCGCAGTCGGCACAAAGCCGGGTTCCAGATTTCGGTACAGCAGCGCGCGCATCCCAGCCGGAGGAACCAGCGAGGCCAGGAAATTCTGGTCAAGCCGTCGTCCGCCGATGATGTATAAGTTCTTATCGTTTCCGCCGGAGAGCATGCGAACCACGGTCAGCGAAAGTGCCTCTCCATCCGGCAATTCTTCTTTCTTCAAGAAAAATGCAGAGTCATTCCAATTCTTGTTTGCGGTCACCCATTCGTCTTTGTACCCGACGCGCGCGGGATATTGCGCGGAAGAAACCAGGGTACCATCCCAACTCACGAATTCCATAAAGTCCAGCCCGTGATCTTGCGCCGCCCCGGCAGCATCATGAACGAACAGCGAGAAGTCCGGCGCGGGTCGCGCCAGATCAATAGCCACATTCAGGGTGATCTGAGCGTCGGTGATGTCCTTCACCTGCCGGACAACCTCTTCGCCGCGCTGCTCATATTCTTTGTTGAATTGCGAGACGAGCGCCTCGCTGCGTTGGGCGTCTGTCTCTTCAAACGCGGCTTGCGTGTAATGCGTTACGCCAAAAGCGACGAGTGAAACCGAGGCCAGCACGGTAATCAGAAAAACCAAGAATAGTTTTGTGCGAAAGCTCATGGTTTGGCTCCAAGGACATTCGCGCGCGCTTGTGAGGGAGATTGTGGTGCTTTGTTCGCGCTGTTCGAGGAGTCCGCCCCCGCAGGCTCAGTAAGGTCGAGCCAAACATCGGCGAGATGCCATTCGCCCCAGCGCTCAGGCATCCAATCGCGAACTCTTTGACCGAGTCCGGCGGACTCCGCTTCCGTGACAAGCGGCAGAACTCGCCATTCCTCCACAATCCGCCGTTCGCGGATATAGAGTTGTTCGTAATCCGTACTCGTAGGATTCGCCTCCGAACTATCGTTCAGATTATATGCTGCAATCATGGAATCGAGTTCCGCGCGCGAAGAAAGAGAGGAGTAGCGCCAGGCAAACAAATGCACTCCCGATCGCGGCTCGGAAGGCGCCGGTGGCGCTGCGCTCGCGCGCGCGGCGGGGCGGTTGAGGACTTGCACGAGAATGCCCGCCTGGCGCGCGTTCACGGCCACGCGCTCGCCGAGTAGCTTCGCCAAGTCTCCCGGCGGATCGACATGCAAGCGCAGCGGAGCCGCGGCCTCGCCGGCAGACAGCGCGCGGCGTAAATCCTTGGCGCGTTCGAGGTTGGTGTCCACGTTGAAGAGGAAAGCATATCCTGAGAGCCACTGGGGCAAAAGGGCTGCTGCAGGTTCGGCTTGCCTCTGGAGCAACACGCTGGCCATGGTGCCGCGGTCGAGCGAAAGAGCCAGCGCTTCGCGGACATGAATATCGGATGCGGCGGTCTGCACGCCGTCAAAGCGTAACGCGAATAGCGTGACTGGCTCGGAGGTCCAAACGCGAAGATTGGCTTGCTCGGCGCGCGGAACAAGATCGGGAGCGAGTTCAATCAGATCAGCTTTGCCAAGTTGCAGGTCGAAGAGCGCGCGGAGCGGCGGCACGCCGAGCGTGACATCAATGGCGTCGAGGAAGGGCCGGCCGGACCAGGCGTCCTCATTCGCGCGAAAATAGAGATGGCCGGCTCCGCTGCGCAAAGTGACGCCATCCGAAATCTCAGACCGCGACGAAGCCGAACTTTTCTCCCCAATTTGCCCCGCTCCAACTGGCGCTTCACCTGAGACAAATGGACCTGACCCCGCAAGCGCCCCTGTGGCTAGGACTCGATAAACGAAGTAGCGCCCCGAGGCAAGCTGATCGAGCAAATCAGGAACGGAAGAGGCGGACTGAATCACAATTGCGTTGGCGGACGCGGAGACTTGTTGTGTGGCGGGAAGCAGCGGCTGAAGCGCGGTGGCGACCTCCGAGGCAGTCAGCGGCGAACCGTCTGAAAACTTGACGCCTGCGCGAATCGCAAATTGCCAGCGCTTGTTGGAAGCGTCGTGAGACCATTCCGTTGCAAGCGCGGGCTGAAACCGCCCGTAATTATCGAGGGACACGAGCCGTTCGAATACCAGAGCTGCGAGCTTTTCATTCGTGGCCGCTTCCGGCGAGCCCGCTTGCCACTCGCGAGGATCGAGCGAGATGCTGGCCGCGTGCAACTCGATGTGCAGCGTCCCGCCGTAACGCGGGCTCACAGCGCCGCCAGCGGTTGCTGCAGCTGCGAGCAGAGCGTTACTTAGTGCAAGCAATCGAAAGTAGGTAAGCCTCATACCGTCCAGTTTGCAAATTCCGGGTCACGGCGACTGCCTGTGTGTTGGCTGCGGCGCTGCCCATGGGTCTCGTCGTCCGAAACGCGTGCAAGCCCACGATTGGTCCGGGAAATTCCACGGGATTGGAAACGGATTGTGCCCGGCGATCCTGAATATCGATGGCCTGCATCTCGTCCGGCTTGGTCCAGTCTCCCTTGCCGGTCACCAGCAATTGCCAGCCGCTTCCGCAGCCGCTATAGACGCTGGCAATCTCGTTGCCCCAATTCGAAAAAACGGCGACTGGTTCGGGACCGTCCTCATAGAGACGCGCCAATCCATCCTCACCCGTCACAACGATTCTTGTTTTTCCTTCCGTGTCGAGCTGCGCAGCGGAAACCCACGCTACTAATTTCTTTCCCGTTATCGCCTCAGGCGAAACCCCCGTCACGCCAAAACCCCCGGCGTTTTTCTGGCACTCCCAGCCCTTGGTACCGAGGAGCAAGGACGACGTGCAAATCTCTTCCGAAAATGCAGTGGACTCCGAATCAATTCCGATGCCGAGAAAGCCCTGTTCGCTCCGTTTCGGCGCCCGATGACGAGGTAGACGTTCGGAGCCCCTCCACACCCAATGCTCATCGCGCAGTTCATAGGAGTTAATCTCCTGAAGTCCCAGCGCATACGCTGATTTCGAATAGGAGTCGAAGACCACGTCGAGGATTGGATTATCCTGCGAAAAAAGAAATTCTCTGTGGAGGGTGAGGCTGAAAGTAGGTTCGGGCGCGGCGGGGCCGTTGACCGTGCCAATGGTCTCCATGACCGTTTCGGTATTTTCTTTCCGCTGAATCTGCACTACGCCAATGTATTCGGCAGGATCCTGCGTGACGCTGATGACAAGGTTCACGGAGGCGTCAGCGGGCAGGATTTTAACGCCTCGCCGCTGCAGCTCTTCCTGGAACGCGGCCGACAGGTTCGCGAATTGTACCGTTCGCAGAGTAGAAAGATTCCGAAAATCGCAAGTCACCGAAGTTGCGTGGATAAAGGACCAAACTTTGCGGGCAAGTGCGCGAGCGGATTCCTCAAATGAATCGGCCTGCACATTCCGCGGAATCAGAGAACAAATAAGGAAAAATCCCACGAGGTGGCAAAGAACCGCGAGACCGCGCGGACGCGGCGGGGACAGATTTTGCTTGGCAGACACGGGCTTGCCGGACGATGATATCACGCTTGAGATTCGGGAAATGAGGCACTGCGGCCGGGATGTGTTGTATCCATTCGTACATTTCTCGATTTTTGTGCGGCAAGCAGGGCAGCGATTGCTCGAAAAGGCTGGCTCTTCTCGAAACTTTTTGCGTGGGCGCGCGTCAATCTAGGTAGTCAGGTTCCCGGGGCAAATCTCTGTCTTCAAGGATGATCGGAATGAAACGAATCGCTCTTCGTCTAACTTCTGTGCTGTGGCTGGCGGTTGCCGCGATGCTCTGCCTGTCGACTCTGCCGACTCCTGTGCAATCCGCTGCTGCGGATCAAGTGCCACCCGGACCTACCCGCCTGCTGCGGTTCGCGGACATTTCAAAAGACAGGGTTGTATTTGCGTATGCCGGCGATCTGTGGATCGCTTCTCGAGAAGGCGGCGCAGCACGGCGGCTGACCTCTCACGTCGGCGACGAGCTCTACCCGAAATTTTCTCCCGATGGCAAATGGATCGCCTTCACCGGCGAATACGACGGCAACCCGGACGTGTACCTTATTTCCGCCGATGGAGGCGAGCCCAAGCGGCTCACTTTCCACCCGTCGAACGACATCGTTCTCGGGTGGACTCCGGACGGCAAAGACATCCTCTTCCGTTCGGACCGCTTCAGCTCACCTCTAGGCCGCTCGACGAAGCTCTTCCTCGTCTCTCCGCAGGGCGGCAATCCCCGGCCCCTGCCGGTTCCGCGTGGCGACCTCACCTCTTTTTCCCCCGATGGCACGAAAATCGCCTATCTCGAAACCTCGCAAGAGTTCCGTACCTGGAAGCGCTATCGCGGCGGCTGGAGCTTGCCTATCGCCATCTACGATCTGAAGAAGAACACGTACGAAGAGTTGCCGAAAACCGCGGGAATGGACATGTTTCCGATGTGGCACGGCGATACCATTTATTTCATCAGCGACCGCGACGGCATCATGAACCTATACAGCTATGACCTCGGTGCGAAACAAACCAAAAAGCTCACCGACTACAATGAATTCGACATCAAGTGGCCCAGCCTCGGCCCAGACGCCATTGTTTACGAAAACGGCGGCTTGCTGTACGAATACAATCTCGATAGCGGGAAGACGCGCGAGCTTCCGATCATCGTTCACGCGGAAGACCTTGAAGCCAGGCCGGAATTCAAGAGCGTCGGGGACAACATCGGCAGCGGCGCGATCTCTCCCTCAGGGGTTCGCGCGGTCGTGGAAGCCCGCGGCAATATCTTCACGATTCCCGCGGAGCACGGCAGCGTGCGCACGCTGACGACTGACCATTCCAGCGTGCACGAACTCAATCCCGCTTGGTCGCCTGACGGCCAGTGGATCGCTTATCTTTCGGACAAAACAGGCGAGTACGAACTTTACACGCGGCCGCAAATGGGCGGTAACGAAACACGCATCACCACGGATGGCAGCGTTTACCGCTCCGGGCCGACGTGGTCACCCGACAGCAAGAAACTCGCTTACTGGGATAAGTCCAACCGTCTTTGGTATGTGAGCCTTGACGATAAAAAGTCCGTTCTGGTGGATAGTTCCGACTACGGCCTCATCTCCGACGCCTCGTGGTCACCTGATAGTCTTTGGCTCACCTATTCCAAACCGCATCGCCGCGGCGCGAATGACGTTTTTCTCTACTCGCTTGCCTCCAAGAAAATCACCGAAGTCTCGACTGGGTTTTACAATGACAACAATCCCGTTTTTGATCCCAGCGGTAAGCTGCTCTATTTCATTTCCACGCGCTATTTCTATCCGAGCCTCGGGCAACTCGACTTGCGCTACAACTACTATTCCACCGACGGCATTTTCGCGGTCACGCTGAAGGCTGACGAACCCTCTCCGTTCAAACCTCAAAGTGACGAAGAAAAAGCCGCTGACGAAAATAAGGAAAAAAAGTCCGACGACAAAAAGGCTGACGCCGCCAAGCCCGGCGAACAAAAATCCGAGGAACAAAAAGAAGAGAAGAAAGCGGAAGTGGTTAAGCCCATTCAGATCGATCTGGATGGCATTACTAAGCGTGTTGCGCCCGCCCCCATCGAAGCGGGCATTCTGAGCAGCCTCGCGGCCCGCAAAGACAAATTCTTTTATGTCGTCACGCCGATGGAAGCCCGCCAGGCTACCATGCCATCAGAGCAAGGCCCGCAGAATGTGCTGCACGTCTACGACGTGGTCAAGCGCGAAGATAAGGTTCTACTCGAGGGCATCGACGGCTACGACATCGACAAAGACGGTGGCAAGGTTCTTTACAAGGCTGGCCCCGTGCTCGGCATCACCGATGCTGTTCCTGGCAAAGCCAAAGTCGGCGCTGGAAAACTCGATCTTAGCGGCATGCAAGTGAAAATCGATCCTCGCGAAGAATGGCGCCAGATTTATCACGAAGCCTGGCGCATCGAGCGGGATTTTTACTGGGATCCCAACATGACTGGACACGACTGGAACAAAATCGGCGCGCGTTACGAGGCTCTGCTTCCCTGGGTGGCGCACCGCAGCGATCTGAACTATTTAATCGGCGAGCTGATCGCCGAACTCAGCACTTCGCACACCTATGTTGGCGGAGGTGAACAGCCGAAGAAGCCTCATGTCAGCGTCGGCATGCTCGGTGCGGATTACGAGGCGGACGGTGGTTTCTATCGCATCACGAAAATCTATCCCGGCGAAAACTGGAACGACGCCACCCGCTCGCCGCTAACCGATCCCGGCCTCAAAGTGAAAGCCGGCGACTACCTGATCGCCGTCAACGGCCAGGAAACCCGTTCAACGCAGGACATCTACTCCTATTTTCAGGATCTCGCCGGTAAGTTAGTCACGCTAAAGATCAACAGCAAGCCCAGCGCCGACGGCGCATGGGAAATTATCGTGAAACCCGTCCCCAGCGAGGTTGGCGTGCGCTATCTCGACTGGGTTGACGGCAACCGCCGCAAAGTTGCCGATGCCACCGGCGGCCGCATCGGTTATATGCACGTTCCCGACACGAGCATCGCCGGCATCATCGACTTCGACAAAGAGCTCACCGGACAGCTCGACAAAGACGGCATCATCGTCGACGAGCGCTACAACGCAGGCGGCCAAATCCCCGATTTCTACACCGAAAAACTTAAGCGCGTGCTCTTTGCCATGATTTCCGTCCGCGACGGAAAGGACGTTCCCTATCCGCCAGTGGCCATCTATGGACCGAAGGTCATGCTCGTCAACGAGATGTCCGGCTCCGGCGGCGATTTGTTCCCGTGGCTCTTCCGCTTCGAAAAAATCGGTCCAATCGTTGGCACGCGCACTTGGGGCGGGCTCGTCGGCATCAATCGAGGAGCGCCGCTACGTGACGGCGGTTTCGTCACGGCTCCGTCCGC
>Ga0187805_10000216_pt1 | contig 17841 bp, 18 predicted proteins | sample NC_wetland_sal_i_6_FD_132965 | JGI IMG/M metagenome (GOLD analysis project Ga0187805, IMG submission 132965) | Wetland sediment microbial communities from Neuse River Estuary, North Carolina, USA - Control_5 | ecosystem: Environmental > Aquatic > Freshwater > Wetlands > Sediment | place: USA...
ACCGAACATGTGGCGCTACTCCGAACTGTTGCCCCTCCCCCAGGGCTTTACCCCGCGTTTGCCGGTGGGATTCACGCCGCTGTTTCAGGCTCCGCGGTTGGCGGAGAAGTTGACGGGAACGACCGCCGGCGCGGGTAATCTCTACGTCAAGAACGATGCGGTGTGCTTGCCGACATTGAGCTTTAAAGATCGCGTGGTCGCGGTCGCGTTGTCGCAGGCGAAGGCGTTTGGATTCGACACGGTCTCGTGTTCGTCGACAGGGAACCTGGCGAACGCCGTGGCCGCGCATGCGGCGCGCGAAGGCCTGAAGGCGTGGATTTTTATTCCCTCCGATCTGGAGCCTGCGAAGATTCTGGGCACGAACGTGTTCGGCGCGAAGGTCGTGCGCATCGCCGGCAATTACGACCAAGTGAACCGGCTGTGCTCGCAGATCGCCGACGAGCATCGCTGGGGATTCGTCAACGTCAACCTGCGTCCTTACTACGCGGAAGGGTCGAAGACTGTTGGCTTCGAAATTGCCGAACAACTTGGCTGGCGATTGCCCGACAACATCGTCTGTCCGATGGCTGGCGGTTCGCTGATCACGAAGATCAAGAAGGCATTCGACGAGTTGATCAAGCTTGGGTTGGTCGAGCCGAAAGAAGTGAAGTTCTTCGGCGCGCAGGCGACTGGATGTTCTCCGATTTCGACCGCGGTCAAAACCGGCAGTTCCGAGATCGAGCCGCAGAAGCCGAACACGATCGCCCGCTCGCTCGCCATCGGCAATCCGGCCGACGGACACTACGCCATCAAGACCATCAAGAACAGCGGAGGATGGAGCGAAGACGTCAGCGATCCGGAAGTGATCGATTCGATACGCCTGCTTGCAGAAAGCGAAGGCATTTTCACCGAAACGGCAGGCGGAGTGACGGTGGGAACGGCCGGCAAGCTTTATCGCCAGGACCGCATTCTGCCGGAGGAAACCACGGTTCTCTGCATCACCGGCAATGGGTTGAAGACGACTGATGTGCTTGCCGGGGTGTATCAGACTGAGCGTCCCATCGCGCCGAAGCTGACGGAATTCGAAGCGTACCTGCAGCGCACGCTGGATGTGGCGGAAATTCCCGGCGTGATTACCGCCGCCGAGGAAGTGGCGGGCATAGGAGCGTAACGATGCCGATCACCGTACAGATTCCAACAGCATTGCGACGCCACACCGATGGCGTTGGCTCGATCACGTGCGCGGCCACGAATTTGGGAGAACTCTTCTCTGTGCTCGACGAAAAGTTTCCCGCGCTCAAGCCGCATCTGCGCGACGACCAGGGACAGATTCGCCGCTTCCTCAACGTTTACGTGAACGAAGAGGACATCCGCTTTCTGGGCGGAGCAACGTATGCGTTCCAGGAAGGCGACGAAGTCCTGCTCGTGCCCTCGATCGCGGGTGGAGCGGAATAGATTGGAATGCAGAAGTGAGAAATCAGAATGCGGAACTATCTGCATTTTGCCCTTCATTCTTCTAACTTAGTGTTGCGTTTCCGCCGACACGTCTCCGGTCGATAGGTGCAGCGTCTTGGAGCGGTCGATCACCCACTGCGGGAACACGGGCGCGCCCTGCGGAATCTTGCCCTGCGTGATCGCCCAGTGCTCGATCCACCCCATACCCTCTTCTCCAACATAGGTGTCCGGCAGGCTGTAGGCGGGATCGCTCAAGGCGTCTTGCAGTGTAATGAAGCGATAGCCGCGTTTGCGGAGAACGTCGAGCAGTTCGCCGATGTGGTCGGCTTCCAGATTGCTGGCATGAAGCAGCAGAACTTGCTTCGGTACGTAGCCGACGACTTTGACCGAGAGTTGCTCCGCGTACGCGAATACCGCGTCGTGATAGGCGAGATAATCTTTTACGATCTGTTGCTGCAGGGGTGTGTCGTTGCGCTGCTTGGCATCTTCGTAGACCCCGGCGAACATCCAGTCCCAGCCATCGAGGGTTACCGGAGCGATGCGGTATCCGCGTTGCGTTAGAAATTCCTCGGCCTTACGCCGGGTCAGCAGGTCGCGACCGGTATCGAGATAGGGATGGCGGAAGTAGCGCAGCCTCATCTTGTGCTGCGCCAGGAGAATCCTGATCACGCTCTCGCCCTGCACGACCTCGTCTTCCCAATCCTTCAATTCGATTTGATTCAGCGAGGCGTGGCTGAAGGTGTGATTGCCCAACTCGAAGCCATCGTCCAGCCACATCTCGAGCAGCTTGATGCGCTCGTCCACTTCGCCGGGCCTGTAGAGCTTGCGCTCGTTGACGAAGCCGACGACGGGAATCTTCTGGTCGCGCAATGTGCCCAGCAGTTTCACGGTCATGGTTGTGAGCTGGCTTGCCGGCAGCTTGTCAGCCATGCCCCCAGGCAGATCGTCGATCGTCACGGCAACCTGGCGATCGGGCTTTGCGGATTGCGCCGCGAGAGAAATGGAGAGGAACAGAAGTATGAAAACGGTGCGCCGCGATTTCATGCAATTCTCCTTGCAGCAAGGATGACGACAGAAACGCTATTAGAACACGGAGAGCGGATCCGGAGCGTCGGAGAATTTATTTGTAGGCGGGCGTTTCGGAGCGGTTAAGCACACAAAAGGATTGGAATCGGAGAGTGTTGATGTATAATCTAACTAACTGGTTAATTAGTGCTTGAGGAGCCCAGGATGGCTCATATACTTCGACATCCTCACGCTCAGCATCGCCGCATGGGCACGCGCGGCCAGCCTGAGGAGAGCCGCGCCGCAATCCTGCAGGCCGCGGCCCACGAATTTGCGCAGCACGGAATCGCCGGAGCCCGTACCGACGCGATTGCCCGGGAGGCCCGGGTCAACAAGGCGCTGCTCTATTACTACTTCAAAGACAAAGAGACGCTGTACGGCGCCGTACTCGACGATGCATTCTCCGGGCTGAAAGATACGGTGCTTCGCGTGCTCAACGGGAACCTGCCTCCGCGCGACAAGATCCTGGCGTATGTGGGAGCGTATTTCGATTTCATCGCCTCCAACCAGCTTTATCCTCGGCTGATGCAGCGCGAGATGATGCGGGCGCGCGAAGGCCAGTCGCAGCACATCGACAAAGTCATCAAGACCTACATCCAGCCAATTTTTGCGCGAGTCAGCGAAGTCATGAAAGAGGGGATCGCGCGCGGCGAGTTTCGCGATGTCAATCCTATCCATTTCGTGCCGTCGATGGTTGCGATGATCGTTTTTTATTTCAGCAGCGCCCCCATGATGCAAAAGATCGTCGGCTTCAATCCACTGACGCCGGAGCGGATTGCGGAGCGGCGGGCAGCGGTGCTGGATTTCATTTCTGCAGCGTTGTTTCGTACCAGAAACAATGCCAGTCGCTCCAAAAACGACGCGAGTCAAGGAGCACGCTCATGAGCGCGCGCAACCGATTTCTGATTCTGCTCGGCATCATCTTTGTGATTGCTGCAACTTACTATTATTTTTCCACCGACCATTCGCGCGACCTGGTGCTGATCGGCACGGTGGACGCGAACCAGGTTATCGTGAGCGCGCAGGTTGAGGGCCGCATACAGAAGTTGCTGGTGGACGAAGGCACGCCTGTGAAGGCCGGAGATCTGATCGCGGTGCTCGATCCCTCGGAGTTGCTGGCGCAGGATGCCGCGGCTACCGCAACCATCGCAAGTTTGCAGCACAAGGTTGCGGAGATGCAGCACACGGAGAAATCGACCTCCGGATCGACCTCGAGCGACGTGACGAATGCGCAAGCCAAGCTGTCTTCGGCGAAGGCGCAATTGTTGCAGGCGCAGGCCGCACTGGACCGCACGGAAAGCGACAGCCGGCGGGTCATCCAGCTGGCCAAAGCTGGAATTGATTCCGACCAAGAGCGGGTGCAGGCGGAAACGAATCTGCAGGCTGCGCAGGCGACGGTGCAGGCGCAGAAAGATATGGTCGGCGCTGCTGCGGCGGATCTGAAAGCGGCGATCGCGCGCACCTACCAGGCGAACGCGGCGAAGAGCACCGTAGCTTCGACGGAAGCCGATTTGAAGAACGCAATCGCGCAGAAAAATCAGGCCGCTGTGCGCCTGGGATACACCAATGTTTATGCGCCTGTGACGGGAACGGTCTCGGTGCGCGCGGCTCGGCAGGGAGAAGTCGTGGCCATCGGCGCTCCGATTGTCACGATTGTCGACCTCACCGACACGTGGGCGCGCGTGGCGATTCCGGAGACTTATGCCGACCACATCGGCTACGGCGACGTGTTGCGCGTGCGTTTGCCCGGAGGAACGGTCACCAGCGGCAAAGTTTTCTTTAAAGGCGTGGAAGGTGATTTCGCCACGCAGCGTGATGTGAGCCGCATGAAGCGGGACATCAAGACCATCGTGCTAAAAGTGCGCCTCGACAATCCCAAGGGCGCATATGTTCCCGGCATGACGGCCGAGGTGCTGGTGTCGCCGCAACAGATCAAGGGCGGCGCCACGCAGAGCGCGAAGGCTTCGGAGTAGCAATGACGGACGCGAACAATTCGAAACCGAACCCGGCGGGCGCCGCACCCGCAAACTCACTGCTGGAGAAGCCGGTGTACGATCCGGCGGCGCCTTCGGCGATCGAAGTCGAGCACATCGTCAAAAAGTACGGCGACTTCACGGCGGTGGATGATGTTTCGTTCACCGTGAAAGAGGGCGAAATCTTCGGGCTGCTCGGACCAAACGGGGCAGGGAAGTCGACGTTGATTCGCATGATGACCACGCTGATCCCCATCACCTCGGGGAAAGCACGCGTCTCCGGACACGATGTGGCGAAGGAACCGAATGCGGCGCGCAGAATGATTGGCGTGATTCCGCAGGCCCTGACCAGCGATCTCGACTTGACCGTCGAAGAGAACATGAACATTTACGCCAAGTTGTATGACGTTCCGGCGAAGGAGCGGCAGAAGTCGATTGACGAATTGCTGCAACTGGTCGACCTGGTGAAGTGGCGGGACGCGGCGACCAAGACGCTTTCCGGCGGCATGCGGCGCAGGCTCGAGATCGCCCGTGGACTGGTGCATCACCCGAAAATCTTTTTTCTGGACGAACCGACCACCGGGCTCGATCCGGTGTCGCGCGTTGCGGTATGGGAGATGCTGGGAAACATCAAAGAACACCGGCAACTAACGATCCTGATCACGACCCACTACATGGATGAAGCGGACCGACTGTGCGACCGGATCGCGATTGTGGATCACGGAAAACTGGTGGCGCTCGACGCGCCGATGGCGCTGAAGGCGAGCGTGCCAGGATCGAACGTGATTGAGGCGCAATTCGAGAATCCTCCCGCCGATTGGGAGCAGAAGTTGCATGCGTTGGATGACGTGACCTCGGTACAACATGAGGGTGGCGGAATGTATCGCGTGCTGACCGGCAACGGTTCGCGCACTACCACCCAGCTGGTCGAAATGGCCGTGCAGAGCGGAGTTCAAGTCAAATCGCTCTCGGTGCAGAACACGACTCTCGATGATGTCTTCGTCCACTACACGGGAAGACAATTGCGCGACGAACTGCAGAAGGCTTATGCATTCGTCATGCCGCAGCGGCCCGGGTTGCAGCCATAGGGAGTCGCGAGTCCCGAGTCCCGAGACCCGAGACCCGAGACCTGACGCCACGCTCAAGACTCACGACTCGGTGCTCGGGACTAAGGACTAACTTATGAATCGAATGATGGCGATTGTCGAGCGCGAGATGCGCAAGTTCTTCCGGTCACCGGCGCTGATGCTGGCGTCGATGATTTTTCCCCTGGTGCAGTTGATTATTCTGGGGAACGCTTTTGGCGGAAAGATTCACGACGCCAAAATTGCGTTTGTCGATGAAGATGGCGGACCGCAGGCTGTGCGCATTCGCGAAGCCTTCGATTCCGTGCGGGTCAACATTCGCACATTTGTTCCCATCGATTACGACGACGAGAAGAAAGCGGTGCGGGATGTGCGCAATGGGAAACTGCAAGGCGCCATAATCATTCCGCCGCAGTATTCGCAGCATGTGTATGAAGAGAACCATCCGCACATCGGGCTGGTGGTAGATAACAGCGACAACTTCATGAGTTCGGCGGTGGAATCGGAACTCACCGATCTAACGAACGCGCTGAACCAGCCGCCCGTGTCGCCGCGGATTCTGCAGCAGACGGCGCTCGATATCGTCGAACTTTATCCTTACATCGAGTACATGAAGTATTTGCTGCCGGGATCGCTGGTGCTGGCGATGTTTGTGTCGGTGATGATCGGCGGCGGCATGCTCTACATTGACGACAAGGCGCGCGGCGTGCATGAGGGCTATCTGGTTACGCCGATCACGAAGCTGGAACTGGTATTGGGGCTGAACCTGGCGGGCGCGATCAAGGCGGTCATGACCGGAGCGATCATTGTCGTCATCGGGTCGATGATGGCGGGCGTGGGGACGATTTTCAATCCGGTCACCGTGATCGGGTTGGTGATCATGATCGTGCTGACTTCGTTGGCCTTCAATACCATGATGTTTCTGCTGATGGTGCGGATTGAAGATCCGCTGGTGCCGCGAGCGATGTTCGGCATTCTTAACACGCTGCTGTTCTTCCCCAGCGGCTCGGTGTATCCGATCCAGGCATTTCCGCCGTGGCTGCGCGCGATTGCGAAATGTGATCCCTTCACGTACGCGGTCGATGGGTTCAAGTGCCTGCTGTTGAAAGAGACGAACCTTTCGGCGGTATGGGGCGACATGCTGTTTCTCAGCGTCTTCGCCGCGATCACGCTGGGGATTGCGATACCGCTGTTCAAACGGACCCTGTAGGGAATTGGGAAATTGCGTAATTTGGTAATTGAGTAATTGAAAACAACGCGTGTCTGCGGTTCAAATTACTCAATTACTGGATTACTCAATTTCTCAATTGTCGTGCGGGAACTTTCCACTTGTCTGGCGCGTCCGTTATGCTAGAGGCATGACGCTCCTGGACGCGAAGGAATACGATCCGCAAAAAGCGCGCAAGCGGAATCTTCGGATTTTCTGGACGATCGGCATCGCTTTGATCGTGTTCTGCGTGGGCTGGTGGTTCCGGTACTGGCCGCAGGAGCGGATCGTCGGACACTTCTTCCAGGCTCTGCAGCGGCAGGATTATAACGCCGCATACGGCATCTGGATGCACGATCCGGACTGGCAGAAACATGTCGATCGCAAGTCGATGCACGATTACCCGTATGCGGATTTTTATCGCGATTGGGGACCGGGCGGCGAGTGGGGACTGATCAAGACCGAAAAAGTTTATGGCGCGAGCACGTGTCCGGGGCCGGGCAGCGGGGTGGTGGTGGATGTGATCGTGAACGACCGGACGGAGCACGCGCAAGTGTGGGTCGAGAAGACCGACGACACGCTAAGTTTTCCGCCTTGCGAGTTAATCTTCCACTGAATCCTTTACGGGCGCTAGCCCGATAGCTTGCAGAGTCTTGGTGAGAGACGCTTCATCGCTGACATTGAAGCAGGTTTTTAAACGATCGATCTGGCGCATCAGTCCGCATAAAACTTTTCCCGGACCAACTTCGATGAATGTCTGGACGCCTTGCGCGATCAGCAGGCGCATGCATGGATCCCACTGCACGGCGCCGGTGACCTGGCGGACTAATGTGTCGAGAGCGCGAATATCATCCGTTACGAGGGCGGCATCCGCGTTGCAGGCCACGGGATAAACCGGCTTCTGCATCGCGACTTTTGCGAGGTCGGTTTTCAAGCAATCCTGCGCCGGCTGCATGAGCGAACAATGGAAGGGAGCGCTGACCGGGAGAACCTTGGCGCGCTTGGCGCCGCGCTCATCGGCTAGTTTCGTGGCGCGCTTGACGGCCGCGGTATTGCCGGAGATGACGATCTGTTCGGGCGAGTTGATGTTGGCGGGCGAGCAGACTTGGTTTTGAGCGGCGTCCGCGCAAACGACGGTGACCTTTTCCAGTTCCATGCCGAGGATCGCGGCCATGGTACCCTCGCCCACAGGCACGGCTTCCTGCATATATTTGCCGCGATTGCGAACCGTGCGCACGGCGTCGCCAAAGCTGAAGGTTCCGGAAGCGACGTGGGCCGAGTATTCACCGAGACTATGTCCGGCAACGAAACAGGGCTTGGGAATGCGGGTTTCCAACACGCGCAGCGCTGCGATCGAAGTGGTGAGAATCGCGGGCTGAGTGATTTCTGTGAGGCGCAATTGATCTTCGGGACCCTCGAAGCAGAGTTGCGACAATTTGTAGCCGAGGGCTTCGTCGGCTTCGGCAAAAGTCTGCCGGGCGACGGGATACTTCTCGGCAAGTTCCTTGCCCATGCCGATGACTTGGGATCCCTGGCCGGGAAAAAGCAGTGCGATCGTGTTTTCGCTCATGGATGCGATCAGTTGGAATGTGTGACTTCTTCGCGCGAAGCGGGGTGCAAGGCGGCCAGGCCGCGCTCGATGGAATCGTTGATTCCGCGCCGGGAAAATTCCGCGGCCACGCGCACGGCGTTCTTTATGGCGTTGGCGTTCGAGGAACCATGCGTAATGATGCAAACGCCCTTGACTCCCAGCAGCGGCGCGCCGCCGTATTCGGTGTGATCGAGGCGCTTCTTGAAATCGGTGAAGGCACTGCGGGATAGTAAGGCTCCGACCTGGCGCGTGATGGTCGCTTTCAACGATTCTTTCAGCGCGGTACGAACCAGATTGGCGACTCCTTCGGAGATTTTAAGCGCGACATTGCCGACGAAACCGTCGGCGACGATCACGTCGACCTGGCCGTTGTAGAGATCGCGGCCTTCCACGTTGCCGATAAAGTTCAGAGGAAGCTGTTTTAGCAGTTGAAAGGCTTCGCGGGTCAGATCGTTGCCTTTGCTTTCTTCTTCGCCGATCGAGAGCAGGCCCACGCGAGGTCCGTGGGAGCCCGGCTTTTTGCCGTACATTGCGCGGAAGTAGACGTCGCCCATCACGGCGAATTGCTCGAGATTCTGCGCCGAGCAATCGACGTTGGCGCCCACATCGAGCAGCATGGCGGGATTGCCGGGGGCGGTGGGAAAGACCGCGGCGAGTGCGGGGCGATCGACCCCGGGCACCCCGCCCAGGACGATTTTTGCCGTAGCCATGGCCGCGCCGGTATTGCCGGCGGTGACGAAACCAGAAGACTGGCCTTCGCGCACCATCCGCAGACCCACGCGCATGGAGGAATCGCGCTTGGCGCGAATCGCCTCCACCTTGTCGTCCATGGTGATGTACTCGCTGGCGTGGACAATTTCAATAGGGAGGCGCGCGGCCGCAGAGTGGCGGTCGAGTTCGGCCTTGACGATTGCTTCCGGGCCGACCAACATGACACGCACGCCGTATTGGCGCGCGGCCTGAATGGCTCCCTCGATTTCGGGCTTGGGAGCGCGGTCGGAACCCATCGCATCCAGCGCGATCACGCTAGGCATGGCTTATAAGTTAGCTGGCTTCTTCGACGTTGAGAACTTCGCGTCCCTTATAGTATCCGCACTTGGGGCAGGCGCGGTGCGGCATCTTCTTTTCGTGACAGTTGGGGCACTCAGAAAGGCTGTGGCTTTTCAGAGCGTCGTGGGCGCGCCGGGTGGAGGTGCGCTTCTGGGAGTGACGACGTTTTGGATTCGGCATGGTGGTTGATTCCTTTTGCGGGGCCTCAGGGCCTGCCGCTGAAATTCTTAAAGTCAAATTCTCAGAGTCAAAATCCCCACCCTCTCGCACAAAAGTGCGAGAAGGACGGGGCACCCTTGTTGGGTGGTGTTTCTAAATTAGTGTTCGAGCCGGCTGCGGACGTCTTTCAAGGCCGCCCACCGCGGATCTTCTGTTTCCGTCGAGCAGGAACATTGTTCCTGGTTTAAATTCTTGCCGCAGTGCGGGCAGAGCCCTTTGCAATCGGCGCGGCATGTGACCTTCAACGGCAACGCCAGCAGCACCTGCTCGCGCAGCACATCTTCCAGCAGGAGACCGTTCCCCTGATAATAGCCGATCTCGGCTTCCGCATCTGTCACGGAAAGCTCGTCGCGGCCAGCGTCGGCGCCCAGCGGACGATACAGCAACTCGAAATCCCGCTGAATGTCTTGCTTGACCGGTTCCAGGCAGCGGGCACATTGCAACTCCAGCCCAGCCTTCAGCGATCCCCGCAGGCGGACGTCTTGAATGATCTCGCGCTTACCATGATGTTCCTCGACCACCTCGGCGTGTCCGGACGTTTTCAGGGCGGTACGCTGCCGGGCTTCGTCTCCCAGGTCGATGACACCGGGCTGGAACTCCTCCTCGAAATCGAGAGGATGAAGTTCCAATTCTTTGATGTCGAGGAACATGACGAAACCTCCGCGGCTATCGCGCCAGCACCAGCCCGCGGAAGCACGCCAAAACAGGCGTAAGTACCGCAAGGAGCAAGACTTAGGATAAAGGTGGAGGCGTGAGGGTGTCAAGAAGTATGGGGTTGGATTGTGCCTATGGAAGTGCTAGTATTTCCCTAGGAGTTACCTATGGCTACGCTGTATGTCGAGAACGTTCCAGAGGATGTTTACAAGGCGCTTCGCAAGCGTGCTAGAGAAAATCACAAGTCCATTGCCGCTGAAGTCATCTCCCTGCTGAAGCAGAACATTCCGACCGAAGCAGAGTTAAAGAGGCGTCGGGAGTTTTACGACCGGCTTGCCGAACTCCGCGCCAAGCCGCCTCTAACACCTGGTCCGTTCCCCTCGGCCGAGGAAATGATTCGCGAGGATCGGGAGCGGTGATCACGCTGGTCCTCGATGCCAGCGTCGCACTGAAGTGGGCATTGCCAGCGGCCAATGAGCCTCTCACCAGTGAGTCTTTGCGGTTGTTCCAGCGTTACCGCGACGGGGAAGTGGATTTCGTTGTCCCTGATATTTTTTGGGCAGAATTGGGGAATGTTCTTTGGAAGGGTGCACGGCGTGGGCGCTGGAACCGGAACGATGCTGAGAACACGGCCGCCGATTTTCAGGCTCGGCAGTTCACGACCGTGTCTTCGATTGTGCTGCTACCGGACGCTCTAAGAATTGCGTTCGCTTACGACCGAAGCCTCTACGACTGTTTGTACGCCGCGTTGGCAGTTCAGGCCGGAGTGGATTTGATTACCGCCGATGAGCGCCTTGCAAATGCACTGGCAGCCCGGTTTCCGGTGAAGTGGTTGGGTGCGTTTTGAGCTTCAACGTAGTCCTAGGGCCTTCACCGTGCTTTCATCCAACGTGGTCTTGCCGTCTTTCTTCGTGACCACGCCGAAGCTGCCGGAGTAATCCCACATGGCCCAACCGATGTTGTGGCGTTCCAGCGAGGTGCGGACGTCTTTGATCCAGGCAGCGCGGTCCCGTGGGTCCGCATGCCGGTACACACCGAACTCATTGCAGACGAGCGGCACGCTATTTCGCTTCGCCCAGTCAGATGCCTGGTTGATTTCGGCTTCGATGCGCGCGGCGTCCCAATGCTCTTGCCCGTACCGAATCACATCGAGGCGGTGCGCCGCGTCCGGCAATGATTCAGCCACCTGCGCGGCATTCTGCGGGTCCGACGGATAATGCAGCCCTTCGAGCGAGTGCCAGTAGTACACGCTCCATGTGGCGCCCTGATGCGTGAAAATTTGAGGTTGGTAGAAATGGAAGACGTAGATGACGTTGGGATCGCGCAGCGGCTCGAGCGAAATGAGGTCACCGTCGTCGTCCCAACGCGCGCCGGTGGCGAGGATCGTATGCGTGGGCGAGCCTTGCCGGATGGCGGCAGCCAGCTTCGCTTCCACCCCGTACCAGCGATAGGGGTCGCCCATCTCCGGCTCGTTCAGAATCTCGAAAAAAATGCGCTCGGAATTCCAGGAAGCGTAGTGCTTCGCCACCATGCGCCAAAAGTCCGCGAAACGCTCGACGAAGTCATCGTCTTTGAGACGCGCTTTGAAATCGGAATCGGGATGGATGTCGAGTTCGACCGCGAGGCCCGCGTTGAGAATCATTTTCATGGCAGAGTCGAGATAGCCGAAGTATTCTGCGGTGCCGCCCTGGCGCTGAGCGGCGTCCATCATTGGCTGCGGATTCACGCTGAGGCGCACGTGATCGAAGCCAGCAGACTTGATCAAGGCGATGTCTGCGGAAGTCGTCCAGGTTTCGAAGTGCTCCTTCGTGTATCCCTTGGGATCGTAGACTTGCGCGAACCATTCGCTGAGGTTGATGCCGTGGCGCAGATGAGCGAGGCGGGACGCGGGAACGGACGATGGAGGACTTTGGGCTAGCGCCAAGGGAGCGAGAAGCAGGATGGCGGCGATCCACTTGCGGAACATGAGGTCTCCCTCGCGACGGGTCATCAGCTCAGAATCGGCAACGCGCGGATGCGCTTCTTCGTTGCCGAATAAATGGCGTTGCATAGAGCTGGGGCTACTGGAGGCACCGAGGGCTCGCCGATTCCGGTTGGGACTTCCGGGCTTGGGACCGCGTAAACCTCGACTGTCGGGGTTTCTTCCATGCGAAGCGGAGCGTAATCGTCGAAGTTGCCCTGGACGACTCGTCCTTTATCGATGGTGATCTTGGCCCGCAGCGCGTTCGCGAGGCCGTATACGATCCCACCCTGAATCTGTTGCTCGAGGATGCTGGGATTCACGACCTGTCCGCAATCGACCACGGCCACGACGCGATGCACGCGCGGCTGATCGTTTTCCATGCTGATCTCGACGACCTCGGCCATGTACGAAGCGAAGCAGCCGAAGCAGGCGACACCGCGGTAGCGGCCGGCGGGCAGAGGCTTGTCCCATCCTGACTTCTCGGCGGCGAGCTGCAATGCTGCGCGGAAACGCGCCGTGTGCCACGTGGTGGTGAAGTAGGGAAGATCCTGATCTTTCGCGAGCAAGTGCAAACGATACAGGAGCGGATCTTTGCCCGCTGCAACTGCCAGTTCGTCGATGAAACTTTCCAGTGCGAACGCCGCCTGCAGCGCGTAGACCGAACGCATCCAGCCGAGGGGCACCGGAGTCTCGGTCAATACGTATTCGATGTTGTAATTGGGCAGGCCGTAAACTGGGCCGGCCTCATCGGGAAGATCGGGATCCACGCCGTTCGGAACGGGCTGGCCTTTTTGCCCGCTGATCGAAGGCGCGATGATGCGATGGGTCAGGGCAATCGGGAAGCCCGATCCATCAAGCGTGGCGCTCAGTTGATGCAGGCTGGCCGGCCGGTACGTCGAGAAGCGCATGTCATCTTCGCGGGTCCAAATTACTTTGACCGGAGCGTTGATGGCTTTCGAGACGAGCGCGGCTTCGACGGCGTAGTCATGCTCGAGACGCCGGCCGAAGCCTCCCCCCATCAGCGTGACGTTCACCTTCACCTGATCGGGATCGAGTCCGATCGCTGTCGCGACCGAATCGCGGCAATCTTGCGGAACCTGGGTCGGCGCCCAGAGTTCGCACTTCGTGCCCTGGAAATACGCCGTGCAGTTTCCCGGCTCCATCGGCGCATGCGCCATGAAGGGCAACGTGTATTCGGCGGAGATGTGTCGGCCAGAAACCTTTGCGGGCTCGCCGGCAGCGTACATGTTCACTGCCTTTTTCGACGCCGCCTGCTTGAGCGAAGCCATGACCGCGGCCGTGGTGAGATCTTTGTTCGGACCATCGTCCCAGGTGACGTTGAGCACGCGACGCCCTTCCATCGCACCCCAGACGCTGTCGGCGACTACCGCAACAGCCGAGTCGCCGATCTTGCCAACGTAGGTGACGCCGGAAATTTTCTTGGATTCTTTGTCGTCAAATCCCGAAACCTTGCCCCCGATTGTGGGACAGCGTGACAGCACGGCATATTTCATTTCCGGAAGGCGGAAGTCGATACCGAAAACGGCGTCGCCTTTGACCTTGTCCGGAGTGTCGAGACGCGCCAGGCGCTGGCCGACGATCTTGTAGTCCTTGCTCTGCTTCAGCGGGACGTCGGTGGGAATCGGCAGAGTCGAAGCCTTGGAGACGAGATCACCATAATTTAGGCTGCGATTGGAGGCGGCATGTTTGATGTGGCTGTTTTCCGCGGTGCAGCCGGATCGTGGAACATTCCAGGTCAACGCTGCGGCGGAGATCAGCATCTCGCGGGCGGCCGCGCCGGCTTTGCGCATCGGATCCCAAGTTGTGCGGATGCTGGCGCTGCCGCCGGTCGACTGATCGCCGAAGAGCGTGCTGGCTCCTGCCTGCTCAATTTCGATCTGCTTCCAATCGGCTTCGAGTTCTTCGGCGAGAATCATGGGCAGCGCGGTGCGCACGCCCTGGCCCATCTCGGAGCGCGCGACCACGATGGTGACTTTGTTGTCGGGAGTGATTCGCAAATAGGCGTTGGGGGAAAAAGATTTCTTGCCGGATTCATTGCCGTGCGGCAGATAGAAGCCGATGACCAATCCTGCGCCGGCGGCGATTCCGGCTCCCACGAATTCGCGGCGGGACAGGGGGCTCATTGCGCACCTCCGGCGCCGGCGGCGCGGTGAATCGCTTTGCGAATCCGTTCATACGTTCCGCAGCGGCAGAGGTTGCCATTCATGGCCTGCGTAATTTGCTCATCGGTCGGATGCGGCGTTTTCGCCAGCAGAGCGGCTGCCGACATGATTTGTCCGGTCTGGCAATAGCCGCATTGCGGCACCTCTTCGGCGATCCAGGCGGCCTGCAAAACGTGCAGACCGTCAGCCGAGAGCCCTTCAATCGTCGTGATATTTTTGCCCGCAACTTGCGACACGGGAGTCGAGCAGGAGCGAATTGCGCTGCCCTCGACATGCACGGTGCAGGCGCCGCACAATCCGGCGCCGCAGCCAAATTTTGTTCCGGTGAGTTCCAGGGTGTCGCGCAGAACCCAAAGGAGAGGAGTTTCGGGGGAAACAGTAACTTTCTTCTCACTGCCGTTAATGCGGAGTGTGATATCGGCCATGTTCGTCCAGGGTGTAAGTTTGGGAACCGCACAACATGGTATCAGGGGATGGGGTCAAGCGGTGTGGGCAAAAGTGGCTAAGAAACTGGGTTGGGGCCACGGACGTGTAGTCGCTCGATTACGCCGAGCGGTCACTGCCCCGAATCCCTATTTCAATTCAGCAAGCTTCTGGGTTGCCAATTGTCCGGCTTCGTTGCCCGGGTTTTCTTTCTTGATCTGCTCGTAAATCCGCTTGGCATCGAGCGGCTGGTTGGAGTTCTGGTAAAGGTCGGCCAGTTGGAGTTGCGCAGTTACCTTGCTCACGGAGATCGTGGGTTTGCTGATCAGTTCCTGATACAGAGCGGCGGCGTCCTTAACGCGATTAGTTTGTCCGTACAGCGAAGCCAGAGCATCTTTGGCGAGCGAAGCGACTTCACGATTGCCGGCCGATGCCACTTGCTTGAAGTCGCGTTCGGCAGAGGCGTTGTCGGACAGGGTCTCAGCGGTGACACCCAGGAAATAGTGGGCCATGTCGGCGGTGCGGGTGTGGGGATACTTATCCACAATCGCCTGAAACTGTTTATGGGCGGCTTGAGCACGGTCTTTGGCGGAAGTGAATGTCGGAAAATCGGGCTGTTCCGGAGCGCCCGCAGGACGTAGTTGCGTATCCATGGTGCGAACGGCGATGGCCAGGTCCAGGCTTGCCTTTTCGTCTTGCGCGTTCAAGTAGTACCAGCCGCCAATAACGGCGCCGATCACGATCACTGCGGCGACAATGGAGATGATGAGGGTGGAGCGGTGTTCGACTGTCCAATCGGCCGTCTTTTCCGCGGCTCCCATGGTGACGCGGCTGAAGGCGTCCTGTTTTAGCTGATGGCGGGTTTCTGCGCGCACAAACTTCCCTTCTGCTGGTAGGAATGGCTGGACAAACAACCAGTCTAGCAGTGGGGAAAGATGGCGTCAAAAGAGTGAGGTTCCTCAGCGAATTCTGCGGAATTTTTCAGCGCCCTCTGCGTTTAAGATCTTTTCACCGCAGAGATCGCAGAGAAAAACCGCAGAGTTCGCTGAGAAAACAAAATGCATGCTTTCCATCGCCTCGTGGCGCTTGAGGCATTCGCGGGCGGGGCTCATACACCCTACTTCAGCGTGACCAGCTTTTCTACCAGGTCTGAGTAATCCTTCTTCTCGATGCCGTGGACTTGCTTGTTGTACTCGTCCACTTTCGAGGAGTAATTCATCGAGCAGAATTTGGGGCCGCACATGGAGCAGAAGGCCGCTTCCTTGTAGTAATCATCCGGCAGGGTTTCGTCGTGCATGGCGCGGGCGGTCTCGGGATCGAGCGACAAGGCGAACTGTTTTTCCCAGTCGAATTTGTAGCGGGCGTAGCTGAGGGCATCGTCGCGGTCGCGGGCGCCGGGGCGCTGGCGGGCGATGTCGGCGGCGTGCGCGGAAATCTTGTAGGCGATGATGCCGTCTTTCACGTCTTTTTCGTTCGGCAGACCCAGATGCTCTTTGGGCGTGACGTAGCAGAGCATGGCCGCGCCGTACCATCCGATCATGGCCGCGCCGATGGCTGACGTAATGTGGTCGTAACCGGGAGCGATGTCGGTAACCAGCGGGCCGAGCGTATAGAAGGGAGCTTCGTAGCAGAGCTCGACTTCTTTTTCGACCTGCTCCTTGATCTTGTCCATGGAGACGTGGCCGGGGCCTTCGATCATGACCTGCACATCTTCCTGCCAGGCTTTTTTGGTGAGTTCGCCCAGAGTTTTGAGTTCGGCGAACTGGGCCTCGTCGCTAGCGTCGGCGACGCAGCCGGGGCGGAGTCCGTCGCCGAGAGAGAAGCTGACGTCATATTTCTTGAAAATCTTGACGATGTCGTCGAAGCGTTCGTAGAGGAAGTTCTGCTTGTGGTTATATGCCATCCACTGCGCGAGGATGGCTCCGCCGCGGCTGACGATGCCGGTGATGCGCTTCGAGATCAGCGGCAGATACTGGATGAGCACGCCGGCGTGGATGGTCATGTAATCGACGCCTTGCGCGGCTTGCTCTTCGATGACTTCGAGCATCACTTCCGCGTTCAGGTCTTCGACTCGCTTGACGCGGGCGATGGCTTCGTAGATCGGCACGGTGCCGATGGGCACTGGCGAGTGGCGGAGGATGGCCTCGCGAATTTCGTGAATGTTGCCGCCGGTGGAAAGATCCATCACCGTGTCGGCGCCGTAGTGGACGGCGGTGTGGAGCTTCTTCAATTCCTCATTGACTTCCGACGTCACGGCCGAGTTGCCGATGTTGGCGTTGATCTTGCATAGGCTGGCCACGCCGATGGCCATGGGCTCGAGCTCAGGATGGTTGATGTTGGCGGGGATGATCATGCGTCCGCGGACCACTTCGTCGCGAACGAGTTCGGGCGCAAGCTTTTCCTTGTGCGCGATGAACGACATCTCTTCCGTGATCACGCCCTGCCGGGCGTAGTGCATCTGGGAGAAGTTGCCGTCAGTGTTCTGCTGCTTGCGGCGCGAGATCCAGTCTGCGCGGGGCTTGGGAACGACGTATCCCTCGCCATTCGAACCATTTTTGGAAGTCATAACCAGGCCAACCTCAATCGGGATTCTCTGATTCCCGATTATAACCGCCGGAGGCGACACGCGCCCGCAACAATCCAATGTTGTTTATTGTGTAGACCATTTACGCAATTGGATTCGAGGCTTAGAATCTTTGCCGTCCTTCAAAGGAGAATCCTTCGATGCGTCTGCTGCGGCTGCTGGCTGTCGTATGGTTAGTCGTCACTTTCAGTTATTCGCAATCTTCTTCGCTCAAACCCGCGCCGGGTTTCAGCCTCGACACTATCGATAAAAGCATGGATCCGTGCGTAGATTTTTATCAGTACGCCTGCGGCAACTGGATCAAGAATACCGAGATACCCGCGGACCAGTCGCAATGGGTGAGCTTTGTCGAGTTGCGCGAGCGCAACCAGGGCATCGAGCGCGACATTCTGGAGAAAGCGGCCGCGGGC
>Ga0187805_10000217_pt1 | contig 17756 bp, 17 predicted proteins | sample NC_wetland_sal_i_6_FD_132965 | JGI IMG/M metagenome (GOLD analysis project Ga0187805, IMG submission 132965) | Wetland sediment microbial communities from Neuse River Estuary, North Carolina, USA - Control_5 | ecosystem: Environmental > Aquatic > Freshwater > Wetlands > Sediment | place: USA...
ATCGGTCAGGGATCGAACACGATCGTGACGCAGATCTGCGCCGATGCGGTGGGCGCTCCGGTTATGCATTTCGATCTGATCTCGGGCGACACAGCGCTGACTCCGGATTGCGGTAAGACTTCAGCCTCGCGGCAAACGTTTGTGACCGGCAAAGCGGCGCACATGGCCGGCAGCAAGCTGCGCGATGAGATTCTGAAACTTGCCGGCGCATGCAAGTGCGGCTCCCTTGAGTTTGGTGACGGAGTTCTGACAGTCGTCGAGAATAGTGAACGCAAGACCATTCCAGTCAGCGAAATGCCGATCGACCAGCATGGATACGTCATTACTTGCGAAGCGACGTTCGATCCGCCCATTACTCCGCTCGATGAAAATGGGCAGGGTAATCCCTACGCGGTGTACGGCTTTGGCGCGCACATGGCAGAGATCGAGGTCGATGTTGAACTCGGAACCGTGCGCGTGTTGCACGTTACGGCCGCGCACGATGTGGGGCGCGCCATCAATCCGACGCTCATCGAAGGACAGATCGAGGGTGGCGTCGCACAAGGCTTGGGCATGGCGTTGATGGAAGAATTTTTCCCCGGCAAAGGAGAGAATCTGCACGACTACCTGATTCCGTCGGCGGGTGACATTCCTCCAGTCGAATCGATTTTGATCGAGGATCCGACTTCCATCGGACCCTTTGGCGCGAAGGGAATCGGAGAGCAGGCGGTGATTCCAACGGCGCCGGCGATTCTGAACGCGATTCATGATGCGATCGGCGTGCGCATTCACAAAGTGCCGGCGACGCCCGACCGCGTGCGTGCCGCAATCTTGTTGAAGGCCAGGGTGACACGTGGCTGACGACGCCATTCGCTGCGATGCCTGCCCTGTGCTCTGCTATATCAAGCCGGGGCGCACAGGATCGTGCGATCGTTACGGTAATCATGATGGCAAGCTGGTGCGGCTCGATCCGCACGTTGTGCTCGATCGCGCAGTCGAGCGTGGCGAGTCGGTTGTGCCGTTTCTGGAGCGCAGTCGCGACTGGGATGGTTCGCTGGTCAGCCATCGCGAAACGTTCGTGACCGCGATCGGCGCCGGCACGACCTATCCCGATTACAAGCCCGCCCCGTTCATCATTTCGTCAGAGGTGGCAGGCGTCGACATGGTCACGGTCGTGACCGAAGGAATTTTCAGCTACTGCGGCGTGAAGGTGAAGATCGACACCGACCGGCATCTGGGCCCGGAATGTAGCGTGGTCCGTTCGCAGGGCGAAGCCGTCGGGCATGTGACCACCAGCGAATATGGGTCGCAGATGCTCTCGCTCGGGGGCGTCCGGCATTTGACCGGGGGAAGCCGGCACGAGGGCGCGGCCACCTGCGACGCGCTACTGAATCTTTGCAACGGTAACGCGGTCGAACTCAAAATCGACGACGGAGCGAATGTTACGGTTCAGGCGGGCAAGCCGCCGATAGTCGACGGCGCGCAGGAAGAGCGCATGCGCGTGGGATGCGGCTCGGCGACCATCGGAATGTTCGCCAAGCAGTGGTTCGGCAAAGTGGACGAAGTTGTGGTCGTCGACGATCACATCACGGGAGTGCTTTCGGAGCACCAGGCGGGAAAATTGCTCGGCGTGCCCGAGACCGGGATCAAACTGAAGGGAAGACGATCTACACCGGGCCGATATTTTCAGGTCGCCGAGCCCGGCACGTCATGGGGCGGGACCAACATCGAGGATCCGTTGTCGATTCTCGGCAAGTTCAACGCGAAGAAAGCCTGGCCGGGGCTTCGCCTGCTAATGGTCAGCACCACTGGCGAGCATTACGCATACTTCGAGTTGGGAGAAGACCTGAAGCCGCACGAAGCCGAATTGCCTGCGAATCTGCGCGAATCGGTGGCGCGCATCAAAGAGAATTGCGAACCGGCGCTGTGCACCGTTTTATTCATGGGCGGCGCCGGTGGATCATTGCGCTCCGGCGTAACGGAGAATCCGGTGAAGCTGACGCACTCCGTGCGCGACTCGCTGACCCGCGTAACCTGCGGAGGCGCGCCGGTTTACGTGTGGCCCGGTGGCGGGATTACATTTATGGTGGATGTAACCCGCATGCCGCGTAATGCATTCGGATATGTGCCCACTCCGGCGCTGGTGGCTCCGATTGAGTTTACTTTGCAGCTGGAAGATTATGCCGCGCTCGGCGGGTACGTGGAGAACGTGCGGCCTCTGAGTTCGATTGTGGGCGACGAGGAAGGACGCAAGCGAGTGAACGCGCTGGCCGACAATCCGTGGCCGCTCGAATCGGCCGCGATCGCGAAGAAAAAGAAATGAACCAGCGGATGCAAATTCGAAGATTAGCGGATGGACGGCGCCTGCATCTGCAGGATGGTCCGATCGATCTGATCGTGGAAGCATTCGGCCATCCGCGCGAAGTAGAGGTCGCATACCGCGCTGCCGGTGCGCGATTCACTACGATACTAGACGAGTTGTGCGCCGAGCTTTCGTTCCTGCGGCGGGCCTGTTCCGCTGAGACGAAATGGCCGCAGGGTTCGGTGGCCCGACGAATGACAGCCGCCGTCATGCCTTACGCCTCCGAATATTTCATTACGCCTATGGCCGCGGTCGCCGGTGCAGTCGCAGAGGAAATTCTCGCCAGCATGGTCGACGCAGCCGAGCTTTCCCGAGCTTACGTCAACAATGGCGGCGACATCGCTCTGCATCTGAAGGCTGGCGAAAACTTTGTGGTCGGCATGGTCGAACGTCCGGATCGTCCTTCGCTGTTTGGAACCGCTACCATGGCCTCCGATCATCCGGTGCGCGGCATTGCTACGAGCGGCTGGCGCGGACGAAGTTTCTCACTGGGCATCGCCGACGCAGTTACAGTGCTGGCCGACCGGGCGGCGGCAGCCGACGCGGCCGCGACCATCATTGCCAATGCCGTCGACCTTCCCGGACATCCGGCGGTGAAGCGAATCCCGGCGTGCGAGCTTGCTCCGGATAGCGATCTTGGAGAGCGCCCGGTCACGCAAGCGGTTGCTGATTTGACCGACGCTGAGGTACATCAAGCTCTCGCGGCCGGAATGCGAACGGCAGAGCGGCTGCTCAAAATTGGATTGATCCGCAGCGCCGCGCTCACTCTGCAGGGAGACAATCGCGTGGCCGGAGAACTACCTGATGCCAAGTTAACATCGAGTGTTCACGAAAGGGGCCTGGTACATGCCTGAGGTGGTCGTCCGAAAGAAGCTGACGAGCGTGGAGGAGATTTTTCACGAGGGCGGCCCTGTGGCCGGGAAGCCGCTGCGTCGAGCGGCGGCGTTGGCCGTCATCCGCAATCCGTTTGCCGGATCGTACGTCGCCAGCATTGAGGGCTTCATGGACGACCTGAAGCCGCTGGGCCTCGAAATGGCGCGCAGCCTGGTCGCGGCGCTCGGCGGCGACGCCAAGGTCGTCGAAGGCTACGGCAAGGGCGCCATCGTGGGATCGGCGGGCGAACTGGAACACGGCGCGTTGTGGCATGTGCCCGGCGGCTATGCCATGCGTGAGGCGCTGGGAGGCGCCAAGGCGATTGTGGCATCGACGAAGAAGGTCGGGGGCCCGGGCACGCGGCTGGATGTGCCCATCACGCACATCAACGCGTCGTACGTGCGCAGTCATTTCGACTCAATGGAAGTTGGCATCAACGATGCTCCCCGGGCCGATGAAATCCTGCTGGCGTTGGTCATGACAACCGGCGCGCGCGTGCATGCGCGGGTCGGCGGACTCAGGGCGTCTGAGATCAAAGGCGAAGACGGGCTGCGGTGAAAGGGAAACGATGAAAGCGAAGATTCGCAAGATCGCCAGCTTTGTCGAAGAGACGCAGCGCGAGATGGGGCGGGAGATTGCTCCTCCGACGCGGAAAGCCGCGGCTGTGGCCGTGATCGAGAATCCGCACGCCGGAAAATATGTCGAGGATCTTTCCGAATTGATGGAGATTGGTGAGGAGTTGGGTGAATTGCTCACGAAGCGAGCGGTGGCGGCGCTGGGAATTTCCGGAACAGCGGTGGAGAGTTACGGCAAAGCTGCGGCCGTGGGTGAGAACGGGGAACTGGAGCATGCGGCGGCGATTCTGCATCCAAAACTGGGGACGCCGGTGCGACGTGTGTTAGGCAAGGGCGCCGCGCTGATTCCTTCCTCTAAGAAGCGTGGAGGACTGGGCACGGTGCTAGACATTCCCCTAGGCCACAAAGACGCGGCCTTTGTGCGCAGCCACTTCGACGGCATGGAAGTGAGCTTGAACGATGCGCCCCGTGCTAACGAGATCATGGTCGCCGTTGCCGTGACCGACAGCGGGCGTCCGCTGCCTCGCGTGGGCGGGCTAAGCAAAGATCAGATCAAGGGCGAAGATGGCCTGCGCTAACCGCATCAAGAGGTCTTCTCAGCGCTCTCCGCGAATCCTCTGCGAACTCTGCGGTTAAAGGCTCTTAAGCAGATCTTGCAAAGATACCGCCCGCGGTGCCCGCCGGACAGCCGAGGGCGGCTGTCCCCACATCTTTGCCAAGAACTCTCACGGCGCTCGCATCAGAAAAGAAAACCCATCTACGTTGTTGAGAACTTTCCCGGGCGAATCCGGAACCGGTTTTACTCGCCCTGCCCGCACCGCATCGAACGCCGGAACCAGTCTTGGCAGAACGGATGGCGAAGCGACCGGCACGTTATGCGCTCCGAGCACCAACTTGACTTGCGGCGCGAGAGCCGCGAGCCGCCGAATGGAAGCCGCGTAGGCATCGAGATCCGTTTCCGGGCGGTAAAGCCAGATCGGAGCGGGATAGTAAGTGTCGCCGGTGAAGAGCAGTCCGTTCGCCCGGTCCAGCAGCGAGATCGCGTCGGGCGTGTGGCCCGGGGTTGCGATCACTTCCAGCGTGCGGCCGCCCAGGTCTATTTTCTCGCCATCGTGGATATACGAAGTAATCTTCCACGGGCGCGTCACGTAAGTTTTCGCATCGAATCCCTTGGGCAGCGCGCCGCAGATCTGATCGGGCGTGACTTCGGCCTGCGCGTCTTCCCGCGATCCGCGAGCATTCTGCCGCGTGAAGTCGGTGTCCATTCCGTAGATAGTTTCAAATTCCCAGTTGTCGCCCACATGATCATCGTGCGTGTGCGAGTTCAGCACAATAATGGGCAGCTTCGTCAGTTCGGCCGTGACTTTCTTCAGATCGCTGATGCCCATGCCGGTATCGAACAGCATTGCCCGCTTGTCGCCGAGGATCAGGTAGCTGATCGTCTCTTCGGACTGATGGGGTTCGTAAATGGCGAAGACTCCCGCCGCGGGTTTATACACTTCGTACCACGGATCGCTGATGGGGACTCGTTCGAGAGTTCTGTATTCGGGACGCGGTAGCGGACGGCACCACTCGGGGATTGAAGCCTGCGCTGAAAGCTCGGGGGTCAGAAGGAGGACGCTTGCCACGAGTGCAAGGGCCAAGTAACTAACGACGATCGCGATTGGGGCGCTCGGCTTTGCCTTCGCTTGGACGGCCGAGGCGGCCGTCGCCACATCAGTTTTCCCGGCCTCGCACGCCGTCATGGCTTCACCACTTGCGGCACACGCGTTGCCGGCGGCGTGTTACGGCTGCGCTGGATGCTGACTGCGCCATCGGTGATCACCATGCCGACCCCGGCCAAGTCTCCTTTTTGGATGCTGTCGAGCAGGTTCTTCCCGGCGGATTGTTGCGCCGTGTCAAGAAAGACGAAGCTGGCTTCGCGTCCCGCAGTGATCAAGCCGCAGTTCAGGCTCCGCATCTTCGCCGTGTTTCCGGTGGCCAGGCAAATCGCTTGCTCTGCGGGAATTTCTCCCAAAGATGACAACATCGAAATCATTCTCAAAATTCCAAGCGGCTGCACTCCGGATCCCGCAGGTGAGTCCGTCCCCAAAATGACGCGCTGAAGTTGCTTCAATTCTTTGGCCGTTCGCAAAGCCAGCAATCCCGCCCGCTCGTTGCCGTTGTGAACAATCTCGAGTGCGCGCGGCGAACGCTGGCACAACGCCACGATCTGATCATCGGGAAGCGCCGTATGTCCTCCGTTCACATGGCCGATCACATCCGCATCGGTTTCGAGGACCATATCCTTGTCGATTAGGCTCGACCCCGGAATCGATGGGCCTCCGGTGTGAATCGTGCTCTGAATGCCGTATTTGCGCGCCCACGCAACCATTCTCTTTCCTGTGATCCCGTCCTTCACGCTGCCCAGCCCGACTTCGCCGAGGAACTTCACACCCGCCGCGGCCAGTTCTTTGAAGTCCTCCTCGACCATGCCTTGTTCCAGCACGGGTGCGCCGCCGTAGACTCTCACGCCGCCCGGACGAAACGCCTGAAAGGCTCGCTGCGCGAAGATCGCCATCGCCTTCAGGCCGACAATGTCTTTGGGACGGCCGGGCGTGTGCACCTCACCCGCAGAGACCATCGTCGTCACGCCGCCGTGCAGGCAGCTGTCGATCCAGCCGAGTTGATTCTGCCGAGGCGTCCAGTCTCCACACACCGGGTGCACGTGGCTGTCAATCAGTCCCGGAGCCAGCGCCGTGCCTTTGGCATCGACGGTGATCGTCGCACCTTCCGCGTCGACCTCCTTTTGCTTCCCGACCGATCGAATGACGCCGTCCACAGCAACCAGCGTGTCGGCATCAAGAATGGGATGATCAACTTCTCCGCTGAGTAGCAGGCCGATGTTGCGGATGACCAACTTACTGGAGGCCGGTTTGGCCGGGGTATCGTGACTCATGCAATATTTTCTCGACCGATGTTTTTGAGTTCACAAATCATACGCGACGCTTCTTCGCTGGAGAAGCGGCGCGATAGGCGGGTTGTGGGTCAGTTTCATTACCACGGCACGAGATTTCGAGAGGCGTCATCCCGACGTCCCGCGTTTTCACCAGCGGGACGAGGGATCTCCCGTGCGCATACAGCCGACGAAGTTCAAACCGACTCACCACCCATAGGCAAGGCTCATCAGCCGGATGGCATCCGGCCAGAGCCTCCTATTTGTCAGCCTCAAAACAATGATGTTACGCTCTGGCTTTCTGCGCAAGGAGAGACATGGTTCCCCGTGATTTTGTTTTCTGGGAAGTAGATGTGCAGCGCGATTTCATGTTGCCCGGAGGAAATCTGTATGTGCCGGGCGCAGAAAAATTACTGCCCAACATCAAGCGGCTGACCGATGCGGCACGGCAGGGCAAAGTGTTCCTGGTGTCGCACGGATGCTTTCATCCGGAGGGGGATCCGGAATTTAAAATATTTCCGCCGCATTGCCTGAAAGGAAGCCCCGGATCTGAACTGGTCCCCGAAGCGCTGGCCGAGAAAGTTGTTCGCGTGGAAAATGACCTGGCAGCGAAGATTCCGGAGAATCTTGTCGCATACCAGCAGATTTTGCTGGAAAAGCAGACGCTCAATATTTTCGAGAGCCGTCACGCCGACGAACTGGTGCGGCGACTGGGCGATCAGGCGGAGTTTGTCGTCTTCGGCGTGGTCACGGAATATTGCGTCAGCTTCGCCGCGAAAGGACTGCTCGAACGCGGGCGACGCGTCGCTGTCGTGCAGGACGCAATCGAAACCTTGAAGCAGGATGACGGCCAGAAGGCCGTGGCGGAGTTGCAACGGTTGGGAGCGAGATTCATCACCACCGAGCAGGCTCTCAACGCACTCGGGCTCTGAGAGCCTGGCCCACCTTAGTGATGATCATGATCACGATCGTGGTCGCCGTGGTTATGGCGCCAGGTCCAGTATTCCTTCTGCTCTCCGGGAGGAAGCCTGCGGAAGTCGCGGTGCGGGTCACGATGGGTCTCATCGGCCCAACGGTGGTAATAAACCTCCTCATCGCCATTCCATACGTGATAATCCGTGTAGTATGGATCGTAAACGCGATAATAGTGATGTTCACAGGCCATTCCTGCCATCGACGAAGCCAGCGCCGCCGCCAGCAGCAGCGAACTCAGGGGGTGCGAACCACGGCTCATGTTGTTCTCCTCCAGAGATGAGAAACCCATCTGAAGCTTATTAGTTGCTGAAGAGTAAAGCGGAGGTTTCAAACCTTTGCTGCGCAAAGGTGAGGTCAGCCTCGGCCGGGGGCTAACGTTTTCTTCCGAACGGTATTTCCTTTTGTTTCGAAACCTTTTGTCATAGACTATTGTGTTTCCGGGAGAGTGCGTTGGGAAATCCGCTACAGACACTGTTGGATCTGCCGCAACAGGAAAAAGCTGAGCGCGGTCTCGAGCATACGCCGCGCGAAATCTGGCAGCAGCCCGAAACCTGGGCCATGACCTACCAGCGGTGCGTGAATCAGCAAGCCGAGTTGAATGACGCGCTGCGGCGTGCCGGAATCGGCCGGGGAAATCTTTCTTCGCCTACTGTGTACCTTGTCGGCGCCGGTACCTCCGATTACACCGGCCGGGCCCTGGCTCCGCTGCTTCGCAAGCGATGGGGATGCGAAGTGTGGGCCCTTCCCAGCACCACCCTGCTGACCGAATTTCAGGAATTTCACCGCCCCGGTCGCGAGTACTTGTGGATTTCCTTTTCGCGCTCCGGCGAAAGTCCGGAAGGCGTTGCTCTGCTGGAACGCGCTCTTAACGAGAGGCGAGAGATTCAGCATTTGGTGATCACCTGCAATCAGCAGGGGACGATGGCGCTACTTTGCGCGCGTCATCCCGATCGCGCTATGGCGTTGGTGCTGGATGAAGCCGTCAACGATCGCGGTCTTGCGATGACGAGTTCGTTCAGCAACATGGTGCTGGCCGGTCAGTGCGTGGCGCAATTGGATGATCTGGACCAGTTCGGAGAGATGGTCTCGCGTATCTCGGAAAGCGGAAGACAGTTTCTCCCGATGGCGGCAGAAACCGCGGTCGAGGTGACCACGCTGGGCTGTACGCGCGCCTGCTTTGTCGGTTCGGGAGCGCTGCGCGCCGTTGCGGACGAATCTGCGCTGAAGGTGGTTGAGTTGAGCGCTGGCAAAGTGACGACCCTGGCCGAGTCGCCGCTCGGCCTGCGGCACGGGCCCATGTCGAGCGTGAACCAGCAGACCGTGTTTGTCGAATTCTTATCCAGCGAGCCTGCCAAGCGCGGCTACGAACTCGACCTGCTGCGCGAAATTGACCGCAAGCGTCTGGGACGGGTTCGTCTGGTGGTCACTTGCGGAGACGGCGAGGATGTATCCGAACTGGCCGACTACCGGTTGCCAGTTGGTTGTGGTCTGGATTTCCCCGATTACTTCCGTCCCACGATCGACGTGATGTTGGGGCAACTGATCGGCCTGTTCGCATCCATGCGCTGCGGGTTGAAGCCCGACCAGCCCAGTCCCAGCGGAACCATCACGCGAGTGGTCCAACCCATCAAGCTCTATTCCTGAAGCGTCGGCTCTCTCCACTACTCTGCTGCATGTTCCACCGCTGGTGGTTGGTCGATCTCGATCTGAGTCGCCATCTCGCATCCAATTACGCCAGTGCCGGTTCCTTTTTCTGCTCCGGTTCGTAGGGGCAGAACGGATCGGTGCCCAGCGCGTCGCCGGTGTAGGCAAAAGCGCGAGCGCGAGATCCTCCGCAGATGTGACTGTATTCGCAGGCGCCGCACTTTCCGTGGAACTGATCGGGAGAGTGCAGGGCGCGGAATACATCCGAATTGCGATAGACCTCGACCAGCGAATCGGTGCGCACGTTGCCGCAGTGCAGCGGCAGGAAACCTGAGGGATAAATTTCTCCGAGGTTCGAGACGAAGACGATGCCGTGGCCGTCGCGAACCTGGAATCCGCGGTAGACCGAGGTGCTCTTCATGTCCGTCGTCGCCATGTTCGACTTGCGCATCTGCTCTACTGCAATGCGGCGATACGACGGAGCTTCGGTGGTCTTGATCTGAAACGGGGAGTGCGGCGAGAGATCGAACACCCACTTCATGATGGCCTCGCCTTCCTGAGGCGAGACTTCGTTCAGCTGCTTGCCGCGTCCAACCGAAATCAGCATGAACAGACTCCAGCGCATGACGGGGAAGCTGGTGCGCAGCAACTCGTAGATGGCGGGAAGATCGTCGGCGGTTTCTTCGGCGACCAGCGTGTTGACTTGGATCGGCAGGCCGATGCGTCCGCAGTGGCGGGCGGCTTCCATGGTGCGCTCGAAGGTGCCCGGCACGTTGCGGATATTGTCATGACGCGCGGCCGAGGAGCCGTCGAGGCTCAATCCCATGGCTTGAATGCCATGCGCCTTCAGCTTGCAGATGGCGTCGTTGGTCAGCTGATCGGTGGCCGCGGGCGTGATGGAAACTTCCAGGCCGATTCCTTTCGCGTAGTCGATCAGTTCGTAGATATCTTTGCGGTTCAGCGGATCGCCGCCGGTCAGAATCACGTGTGGCAATGGGTTGCCAAACTGGAGGAGTTGGTTCAGGAATTTCTTGCTCTGCTCGGTCGAAAGTTCGAGCGGATTGGCATTGGGCATAGCTTCAGCGCGGCAATGCTTGCAGGCCAAGCCGCAGGCCTGGGTCATCTCCCAATAGACCAGCATTGGATTCTTGGAAAAGTCATGAGCCATATGGCCCATGTTCGGATTAGAGCCTGCAACCATCATGACCGCCCCTTTCGGCTAACCCTATGAAAGAACACCCACAAGCAAGGTCAGAGTACTTTCCGGGGTGAAAAAAGGCTGTGATTAGAATCACAGGGTAAAGTGACTCGTCTCGCAAAAACTCAATGGGTGAAGACGACGGACGTGCTGAGGAGAGGGGATCTTCCCATCGTCGATCAATGCACACATTTTTTTTCATGTCTGTTCGTAAAGTATTCATTCTTAATGATTTGCCTGGTTTGGATCGGAGTGCATCCGTGTAAATCCTTGCGTCGAAGGGACTTACAGCTAAAATATTATGGAATAAGGACTTAGGTTTGGACCGTAGGCCGTTGAGGGGATCGGTTGGAGAGAACTGGATGGGAGAGCACTCGCGCATGTAGCGAGCTTGCTCTTTCTGAAATCCTCAGCAAAGGTTGCTCGTCACACGGAATGGGATTTTTGTTGTGGAAGGCTGTGGAAAAGATAGTTGGCGGTGGCCTGGAAAACATCACGTGCCCCGGTTTCTGTCCATATGTGGAGTATACTGTGGAATGGATTCCACATATGCAAATTGTTCAAATCGTGCTGGATAAAAAGCTGTTACAGGCCGCCGACCAAGCCGCGAAGCGCACCCGGCGAAACCGGTCCGCTCTGGTGCGCGACGCCCTGCGGGAACATCTCCGGCGGTTAGAACTGCGAGCCAGCGAAGAGCGCGACCGCCAGGGGTACACGCGACAGTCGCAGGCCGACGCGGAAGCCCGGAGTTGGGAATCGGAGGCCACGTGGCCGGAAGAATAGCCCGAGGTGAGGTTCGCCTGTACCAGTTTGCCGCGCCCGACAAGAAACGACCGGCCCTAGTGCTCACCCGCAACAGCGCCATCGCATATTTATCTACAGTCACGGTTGCGCCTGTCACTTCCACGATTCGCGGCGTGCCATCGGAAGTCATTCTGAATGAAGAGGACGGCATGAAGTCCCCGTGCGCGGTGAACCTGCACAATGCAGTTACGGTGTCGCAACAGCGCCTGGGGAAACGCGTGGCCCAGCTTAGTTCCGCACGAATGAGTGAGGTTTGTGCTGCTCTGCGCTTCTCTCTGGGGTGTGATGCAAACTAGTGACTAATGTTCCGTCTGGCCCCGAATTTCCCAAGTGGAGGTCCCCACCCCTTGCCAAAAACGCAAGGGTGGGGCAGCCTCATTCGCACTAGAGTTTCAAAAACCCACTAATGTAAAGGGTGGGCCAACCCGCCGAGAGTCCATCCTAACCTCAGAAACGAATCGGAGTAGACGAGATGGCAAATGCAAGAGGTCAAACCAAATCCGAGAGCAACGACCCCAACGATCAGCCAAAATCCCTTAAGCGTAGTTGGAAGTCGTCCGGCCCAGTAGCGAAATTGACTGTAGTGTTCGCTGGAATCGCGGCCTTGAGCACGTGCGTGTACGCAATCTTCTCCGCAGGCCAGTGGGGGGTAATGAGTGGACAGCTTAAAGTTATGCAACAGGAGCAGCGCCCGGAAATAATAATTACCAAGTTTGACATTATGGACTATCAAACGGGCAAACCGAGCGAAGAATTCGAAGTCGGCAAACCGTTGGAGGTCAATGTTCGTTTCAAAAATGTTGGCCGAACTTCGGCCTCTGTTCTCCACATCCACAATCATCTTATTTTCGGAGTAAACGGCATTGCCCAGTTGCGCTCTGAACCAGATAGGGAAGATACACCAGGAAATATTCTTGGACCCAGTTCCGAAGGGACAGTAACGGCAATTTCGCTTGTCGATACTTACAGCCGGGAAACAATTGCGCTCGACGCTGCTCAAGTGACCAACTGGGATGGCACCGAACCAGTAATCGTGTTCGGGCGGGTCGTCTATAAAGACAGTGAAGGAAAGCGGTACTGCACGCCGTTTTTCACTAAGCATATTCCCCATAATTGGGTGACTATGCCCAGTCCAGAGGGTCTTGTTTTGTGCCCTCAAAGTGAACCATAACCCTGTCACGGCAAGCAAGAGTATGCAGCAAACTGCATACGTGTGGCACGTATATAGTTGCCCTAAAGAGGCTGCCCCATCCTTGCGCCTCTTGTCTAGTCCCAATACATTCCTCACATTGTGTCCCGAGACATCCTTTACAGTTTTTGGTGTTCGGACGACTCAGGGAGCCAGGGGGCTGGCCCAGACTTGTCCCCCGCGCGCGTTACCGCGAAACCCGGCTGCCCCACGCTTCGTTGTTTCGAAGCGTGGGCACCACGGACGATGGTATCGGGCGGCTTTTCTGTCGTCCCTACGGGACTTGGTTCCTTCTTTGCTTGACTTACCCCGGACTTACGTCCGGGGCTACATTATGTCGCCGCTCTGCGGCTGCGGTGGGTCGGGCCGGTCCGGTCGTGGTGAACGAACCGCAGAAGGCGTAGTTGCGGGTCAGGAAAATCTCCTAATGCCGGCAGCAGGGATGCCCACGCTTCGAACCCCACGAAGCGTGGGGCAGCCGGGTTCGTGGCAGTGCACGCGGGAGCAAGCCTGGACCAGCCCCCGCGCAATTGAGAGCGCGGGCGCGAGGAAAAAAGTTGAAACGATTGACGCTGGGGCACGCCTCGCTTTGCTCGGCGGGGCGGACGAAGGCGTCCGCCCCTACATAAACGTTGCGCGCAAACAAAAGCCCGGGTCTGGGGGTGAGCACCGAGACCCGGGCTGGCTGTTCCGAATTGGTGGCGAACGGAGGGGGCGGGTATCCGGCGGTCCGGTCTGGGCCAGAACTGCCGGGGAGCGGATCCACTCACCCTCACAAAGGACGCCCGCTTGTAGCGGCGCGGGTTCGCGTTACGGAACAGCGATATCGATTGCGACGCTTTACTTCTTCTGGGCCTCGCGAATGTAGGAGACCACCATCTTCACCTGGTCAGGAGTCACGCCTTTATTCGCGAACGCGTGCATAGCCTTTTTTTCCTTGCCGCCGTTGGCGATGGCGTCGGTCAGGTCGGCATCGGAGACCTTCTTGGCGTCGTCGGAAACGAGGCTGGGAATTTTGGCAGCCGGTTTCCCGGCGAGATCGGCGCCATGACAGGCAGCGCACTTTGTTTTGTAAATGGCTGCGCCGTCGTCAGCCGCCCACGACAGATTGGGCAAGATCAGGAATAATGCGAGCGCGATCATTACGATCAGGAGCACCAGCTTCGTTATCTTCATGATTGCTGTTTTCCTTTCACCACAAAACGTCTTGTCGCAGGCGCTGCATTCAAAGCACAGCAAACTCCCCATTTGCCCCGCCAAGACGGGATAAGAACCTATTAATCGTCTAGCAGTTTCTATGGTCCGGGTAAGATCATCAGTGATCGGGATCACGTCGGACTGTGATCGTGTTCTCCTGCTAAGTCAGTGATAGCGCGGCAGATCGCGCCAAAAGACTCGTGTTCCGCGTGATATGCCGCACTGATGAAAAATTAAACAGGCGCTCGGCCGCTGGTTTGCGAGGGAAATCCTTGAAAACAAATGACTCGATGCCTGGTTCCCTCTCTGCGATTTGGCACGAGGCTTGCGTTTGTACAGTTGCAACCAGCGCCCGAGGTGTTCGTCATGGAACCAACGCTCATGGTGATCGGACTGAACCACCGCACCGCGCCACTCGCCATGAGAGAGCGTTTCTGGATTGGCGAGAATCGCCGCTACGAAGTTCTGCGGAAATTGAAGAGTGCGGAGGGCATTGAAGAGATCGTCGTTCTCTCCACCTGCTGCCGCACCGAATTTCTGGTATGGGCGAGCGAACCCACCTTGGCGGCCAATTCGCTACTGCAATTTCTGGGCACTGAACATGGCTTGAAGCTGAGCGAGTGGCAGCACTTCTATCGCCTGCTGGATGAAGCGGCGCTCAACCAGATTTTCCGTGTGACCTCCGGACTGGATTCCCTGGTATTAGCTGAGCCCCAGATTGTTGCGCATGTGAAAAGTGCTTGGGAGCAGGCGCGAACCGTCGGCACCGCCGGCCGTTTTCTGAACGCGACGCTGGAAAAGGCGCTGAGCGTTTCCGAGCAAGTGCGCACCGAGACGTCGCTCAGCCAGTGGATCGTTTCCATCCCTTCGGCGGCGCAGGAACTGGCTTGCCAGATCTTCGGATCGCTGGAAAACCGCAGAATTCTCCTGATGGGTACAAGTAAGACGAGTGAGCTCTCGGCGCGGCAGATGGTCGAACACGGAGCGGGATCGATTGTCGTGATCGACCAATCCGCAACCAAGGCGCACGAACTGGCGGAGAAGTTGGGAGGCACGGCCGCCACGCTGGCCGATCGCTGGAAATGCATGCTGCGTGCCGACATTGTGATCAGCGCGACCGGATGTCCGCACGTAGTCTTGACCCGCGAAGAGGCCGAGCGCATTGCCGACGAGAGAAACCACGTGGCATTGGTGATCCTGGATATCGGGATGCCGCGCGATGTGGATCCGGAAGTGCGGCGGGTGGATGGCATTCTGCTGTATGACCTGGAGGGTCTGGAGCGCGCCGTCAAGGGACGCGGCGTGGAGCGTTCGGCGGCAGCCGCACAGGCGGAGAGCATAGTCGCGGCCGAAGCGCAGGCATTTCGAAGCAACCTCAAGGCCCAGACCGTGGTGCCGACCAGCGTAGCGTTACGTCAAAGATTGGAAGAGATTTGCCGGCAAGAACTGGAATCCTTTATCGAAGAGCGCGGACCGTTTACCCGGGAGCAGGATCAATCGCTTCACGCAATCACAGCACAAGTTATACAGAAGATTGCCAACTCCCTCGCCCGCGAACTCAAGGAACTTCCGGAGAAGGAGGAACAGGAGCGTATGACGGCAGCGGTTACGCGCCTGTTCCACCTGGAACCGCCGCAAAAGGCGCTTGCCGGCACCAGATCCGATCGACGATCCGATGAGCGAAAGAATCAAGCAGCGATCGCAATCAATTACTAGCGCGGAGGGGGCTGCGGGCTCGAACATCGGTGCCACTTCATAAAAAACTCATAGGGCACCACAGGGCTTCTTTCAGGAAGCCCTGATCTTTTCTTTGCCCACGCCTTCTTTGGCCTACGCTGAGGAATTTTCTGAGGGCACGGAATCGGCGACTTCATCTTCGCCGCCAGCGGGCGTCGCGCCACCGCGCCTACATAGTGCGGAGCCTCTTCCTTATCATTCATTTCGCTTGTAACGGGAGTCACAGTTACAAATCGTTACGCAAAATGTATATCCGAAGCGGCTGGCCTGAGGTTATTATTATTTCGCACTTATAAGTGCACTGGCCCGCGCTAAGTATTGAGGGGGAGCGAACCAGTCCGGGTAGCTCTTAGTTCCTGTTCTTGCGGTCGCAAGGGTCGCGTAGGGAGGAGTTATGATGTCTGCGCCCTCGTCTTTCAGTCCCTTTTCTTCATCGCATCTAACCTGCTCGCTGTTGATCTCCGTCGTGACGATCGCTTTAATCACGACCACCGGTTGCGGTTCCAGCGGAAGCTCGACGTCGATGCCAAAGCTAAGCGGCACTACCTCGGTCACAGTCTTGCTTTCGAGCACAGCCAACGACCAGGTGTCGAACTTCGATCTGACGATTCAAAGCCTCACGTTGACCGATCAGGCCGGAAAGACGATTCCGGTGCTAAATGCGTCATCGCCCGCCGAGTTCGTCCACCTGAATAGCGACATTGAGCCCTTGACTACAGTCACCATTGCTCAGGATGTGTACACTTCGGCGACAATCACGCTGGGGGGAGCGGAGTTTGTTTGCATTGCGCAAGATCCAACCGGCGGACTCCTGTTCTCCCACTACTCCATCGTCAACCAGAGTCCTGTAGTGAATTTGGCCTCACCGATCACCGTTACTGGCAACAGCATGGTGCTTTCTCTGAATCTGCTGGTTTCCGACTCTGCGATCCTTCCCAGTTGCTACTCCGAACCCATCTTTACCGGCTACTCGATGTCGCCAACCTTCAGCCTTACGCCGCTGGCTGTATCTCCTTCCCCCACTAATGCCGAAAATGGCCTGGTGACGGGGTTGGAGGCCACGGTGGTTTCGGTGGGCGCGACAGGTTCGAGTGTGACACTCACGGTCCCGGCGATTTCGTTTGGCACCCGGACGGTTCAAGCACATGCCAACAGCGCGACGGTGTTCCAGGGAATTAGCGGCTTTTCTGCGCTTGCGTCCGGCATGTTCCTGAATCTCGACGGCGCGCTTCAATCCGATGGATCGCTGCTGGCGACACGCATTGAAGTGGAGAATCCCACTGCGCTCAATGTTTCGACCGGTCCACTCATCTCGGTCGATACCTTGGTGCCGTTGCTCACGCAATATGGGCGCACCCAAATGGGGCCTTTACTTACCGATTGGGTGAACAACCAGCCCGGACAATATGACGAGATTCCCTACTTCAATTTCAGCAATACCACGTTTCAGATCTCTGGCCAGTTCACTAATTTGCAGAGTCTTCCGTTCGTGCCCAGCTTCAATGGCTCAAACATGGTGGCAGGTCAGAACGTCGATGTCACTTCCGGCGTACTTACTCTCGGTGGAACAAACTACACGCCGGCGGATACGATCGCCCTCATTCCGCAGACGATCAATGGAACGGTCCAGAGCATCTCAACGAGCGGCAGTTTCACTGTCTATACCGTATCGTTGGCGAGCTATGACCTGTTTCCGCAGTTAGCCGTGCAGCAGGGGCAGACCACCGTGCTCAACAATCCCAGCGAGGTGCAGGTATATGTGGACAGCAACACGCAGAAACTAAACACGCAGACACTTGCCACTGGCAGCACATTGCGCTTCTACGGGCTGGTCTTCAACGACAACGGCACGCTGCGCATGGATTGTGGACAGGTGAATGACGGTGTCGCGTTCTCTACTCAATCGACTTCCGCCGGAAAAATGGCGGCTGGTCAAACTCGGATTGTTCGCCGTCAAGGGGCAGGAACCCTGCAACCAGCGATCACTGAGATCACACGCTCGCGCTAAGGACATCCACTTCCACGTGTGTGCGGGCAAACGAATAGAGGGATCAGTGTTCCTAGTTGGCTGGATTTTCTGACGCCACGGAGTCGGTCGCCTCTTCGTCCCCGCCGGCGACCAATTCAAATTTCTTCAGCTTGTAGCGCAATGCATCGCGGCTGATATCGAGCAGGCGGGCGGCGTGCGTCTGATTGCCATTGGCCTGGCGCATGGCGAGTTCCACCATGGCGCGCTCGACTTCTTCGAGCGACGTTCCTTCTTCCGGAATATAGAGTCGCGGCAGCAC
>Ga0187805_10000218_pt1 | contig 17709 bp, 15 predicted proteins | sample NC_wetland_sal_i_6_FD_132965 | JGI IMG/M metagenome (GOLD analysis project Ga0187805, IMG submission 132965) | Wetland sediment microbial communities from Neuse River Estuary, North Carolina, USA - Control_5 | ecosystem: Environmental > Aquatic > Freshwater > Wetlands > Sediment | place: USA...
CGCGCTCTCTCTCTCGATATTTGCTCCCAGCTCATTAATCTTCTTTCCGAGAAACTTCTGCGCCAGGCGCAGAGAACCATGAACGGTGCGGTTGTAATAGCTGCGTTGTTTGGTTTGGGGATCGCAACCCATCGGGATGCGAATCATCCAGGTGTTCTCGCGAACGGCGATGATCTGACCTAGTTTGCGCGACATGGCCGGACCTCCTGTCTCCTGCCCGCAGAACGGAGCAGGCGGGGCTGTTGATGTTTTGGGGTTTGGCGGGGAAATGGGTTACAACGACAGGCCGTTCAGCAGGGCTGCTTCCATCTCCGAAGCAGCTTCCTCCTGCATATGCGGAAGCACGTGCGAGTAGGTGTCCAAGGTAAACGCGGCGCTCGCGTGTCCAAGTTGCTCGGACGCTACTTTCGGCGCGACTCCAACCGTTAGGGCAAGAGTGGAAGATGTGTGGCTGAGATCGTAGAGCAGGGTGTTCGGCAAACCAGCTTCTCGCAGAATTGGCTTGAAATGTTTCTTGACCAGGTACTCTTCATTGGTCGGTTCGCCACGCCGCGTGGCAAAGATGAGGTTAGAGAATACCGAGTCGTGCAGTGATTCCACCCCAACTTCTTCCGTCTTGCCTTTTAGCTTTAGGAGCAGCTGGAGTACCCACGTTTGCAGTCTAACGACTCGACGACTGCGGACTCGTTTCGTGTCTGCGAAGGTCCATTGCCCTTCATTCTTGTGAAGGGTTCGAACGACACTGACGGTTCCACGATCCCAGTCGATGTCCCGCCAGCAGAGGGCGAGGTATTCGCTGGGTCGCATTCCAGTAGTGAGGGCCACAGCAAAAAGGCACGCTTGTGGGGAATGCGATGCAGTCCTGAGAAACGATCGAGCCTGCTCTGTGGTCAGAACTGATATTTCTCTACAGTGCTGACTAGGAAGCTGAACTCCCTGCGTCGGATCTGCGAGGAGCAACCGCCAACGTATAGCCTGCCTGATTGCAGCCCGCAAAACGGCATGCGCGGATCGAACCGTCCGTGCCGAGAGTTTCCGGTCGATCATGATCTGATATGCGGCCTGGATTTCAAGAGGCGAGAGCGAGGCCAAGATTTTTGCACCGATTGCCGGACGGATGTACCTACGCAGCATGGCTGCGTAGTCGCTGTACGTCTTTGCGCGGACTTTAGGTCTAACGGCCGTCTTCAGCCAGTGATCCAAGAATTCGTCCACTATGACCTGGAGACTCTCTACACCGCGGGACAGGTCTCGTTCGTGTAACCTTCTTGTTAGGTACGCCTGTGCGTGCCGTAGAGAGCCGCAGATTGTTCGATTGTGGTAGGCGCGCTTGCTCGTTTCGCGATTACGCCCGAGATAAACGCGGACGAGCCAACGGTGCTCGCCTCGTGCAATGATCTGACCGACTTTGCGGGACATAAAGGTTTCCTCCTCTCTCAGGAATGAGGAACTACCGCAGGCATTGCCAATCGGCTTTGGCTTGTTTTCTCAGTTCTCTCGGGCAGGAGGAAGACGCCGTCGCGAAGAATTCTGCAAGGCCAGTAGTGGCGGAGGCGAAGAAATTCTCGTCGCCATAGCGCTGCGACAAGTCTCCTGAGCCATCGCTAGTCGAACCTTGAGAGGTCCGCGGAATTTTTGATTTTGTGAGACGTCCGTAGAACAATCTGGTTTCCATCTGAACGGTCGAATGCCTTTGTGCCGGAAAGGTTCATGCAGATCGACCAGAACGGCGATGCAATGATGAGCAGGTGCAAAATTCCAGCTGGGACCATGACCGCTGTGCTTGTTAAGAGTGCGAGGCGCTGTTGCTTGTGCTTTGGTCTTAACGGGGACTTCTCAGAAAAGAAAGGACAGGTGGCGCACGTTGACCATAACCCCGCCAATCACAATGAATCCAACCTCACATTCCTGTGCTTGGAACATCACGACGCTTTTGACTCGCGTACCAGTCAAAGTAAAGGCCTTATAAAGGAAGAGTTGGAGTTCTACAGAGCTAAACTCTTTGAAGCGGTCAAGACTAAGCTTCCTGCAGGACGATCAGAAAAGACTATGGACGTCTCAGCAGAGCTGAAGGGTGTCGCCACCTTTCTCGAATCAGTAAGCTCTGATCAGCCGTTTAGAAGCAGCCTGTTAAACGCTCACGAAATACAAAAAGCCAACGAAGAACAACTTCTGACCATTGATCCATTTTCATCTAAACACTTAACGGCCTCAGGGTATCATCTGTCAGTTGGAGAAGAAGCCCTAGTTGGCGGCCGGGTGCTGAAGCTGAGTAAAGAACGCCCTTTGGAGCTCAAGCGCAAGCAGATTGTGACTCTATCAAGTCGAGAGATTCTTTCCATGCCACAACTAGCTAACGGGAAAACTCAGCACCCAGGCGGCTACAATACGCTTGGGACTGTCCACTGATTTTCCCGGACGAATAGATCCCGGCTTTCGGGGGCGTCTCCTTGTAACCGCTCAAAATGGAGGTTCGCGTTCCATCACGTTGGCTCCTGGCTCACCGTTTCTCACGCTGGAATTATGGCTGTTGAACGTTAGCCCCCACATTCACTAGCCCGACACGAGCCACTGCATAATGAAACCGCGAACGACTATGGTTCTGTTACAGTGAGCAACTTCAAATCGATTAACATTGCTTGGAGATCGATCGACAATACGGCTTGTCTTCCGGCACATCGGTGGCACATAAACTCTGCCGCAACCCCAAGGAAACCGACAGTCTTCTACTCTCCGACAGTAAGGCGTAATCGACGGAACAGAACGTGCCCTGGTAGTCCACCGCCTTTACACCTCACAACAACTTACACGAACCGCGAGGACCGCAAGGGTCGGTTTACCTCAGCCAAATCAAGAGGCTGTATGGGTTGAAATGCGGGCTGGATTTCCGTACTCAGTTCAAAGCTTTGAGATGTCGCAGAATAATCAGTCCGTCGTCAATGGCGCTCAGCAAAATTTGCTGCCGTACCGGCCGGCGTAGTCCGGAATGAATCACCTGGTTGCGTACGTCCCTAAACTCAAGCAAGGCGTCACCCAGAGGCTCTTCGATCACCTGAGCCTTCAACAGGGCATCGACCGCTTTGCGCCAGCTAGAGACAGAATCTTTAAAGCTAATCTTGTTGGATAGGCGTGCCAGCTCCTTTTCGATTTCAATGGACAGCCGAATCAGTGCAGCTTCCCTGTCTTTGGCGGAGAGATCCAGAATCCTCAATTGGAGATCAGCTTGTTCTGCGCCCATTGCGGAGGTGACATCGACAAGTAGCTTGGTACCTTTTTCGTCCAGTTCCTTGATATTCTTCCGTAGGTCCCCAAGCTTCTCCTGCAATTCGATTTCTGCCTCGCCTATTTTCAGGCGCTTCAGGTAAGGCAGCCATTTCGCTATCTGCTTGGAGAAGAGAAATAAAACGCCTCCGAATACGAGCGCCACAGAGGGCCAGTCCATTGCCAGTCGCTGAGGCCATATGGCATGTACGAGCCCAATGCTGAGCAAGAACAGTCCCGTCGTGGCCATCTTCCAGTTTTTCATTGAACGGGATTGTATACCCCCACCGCTTGCTGGCTTTGTCGCCGCCCCGCGGCGATCATTTGCCGGCACCGTGAATTCCGTTGAAGGGAAATATCGCCGCCGGGCTCGTTCACAAACTACATGTTGCGGTTGACGAAGCGTTGTCACCATAGCCGAACCCGATTGAACGGTCAATCAGGTTACGATCCATATTTAAAGGACGTAATTCGTCATGCTCGAAATCCTTTCCATTTGCTAATAATTGCAGGCATTATCGACGCATGATTGATCCAATCCTGAGTCTCGCCGTATCGGTGTACCACAATAAAGGCGTCTATTCATTATTGTTGGGTTCCGGCATTTCACGCTCTTCGGGAATTCCGACCGGCTGGGAGATCGTCGAGGATCTCGTCCGCAAGATAGCGCATCTGAGAAAAGAGAAATGTGAGCCCAGCCCGGATGCCTGGTTCACGAGCACATTCGGCTTGGAGCCTAATTATTCTGATGTCCTAGACCAAATTGCAAAGACACCGGCCGAAAGATCGCAAGTGCTCCGAGGCTATTTTGAGCCGACTGAAGAGGAACTTGCCGAAGGACGAAAACGGCCGAGCGCAGCCCACAAAGCAATCGCGCAGCTGATTGCAAATGGTTACATCCGTGTCGTAGTGACGACGAATTTCGATCGCTTGCTTGAGCAGGCGCTCGCGGAAATCGGTATTCAGCCAGTGGTGATCAGCACCGCCGATTCCATCCGCGGCGCACTGCCTCTCGCCCACTCACCATGCTCCATCATCAAGGTCAACGGCGATTATCTCGACACGCGCCTCAAGAATACCCGTGGTGAGCTCGAAAAATACGAGGAACAAATAGACGCGCTGCTTGATCGCGTTTTCGATGAATACGGAGTTATCGTCGCAGGATGGTCGGCACAGTGGGACATTGCGCTCTCTGCGGCCTTCCGTCGCTGCCCGAACCGAAGATTTGCTATTTATTGGGCACAGCGCGGTTCGCTCACACCCGAAGCGAGCGACCTCATCGCCTTCAGGGGCGCCACTGCCGTTACCATCGCCAATGCCGACCAGTTCTTCCGGGAGCTGGATGAGAATGTCTCCGCATTGGAGACGTTCTCCATCACAGACCCGCTCTCGGCCTCGGTAGCTCTTGCGCGCCTCAAGAAATACCTTTCAGCGGACACTTACAAAATCAGCCTTTCCGACCTGATTTCCAACGAGACCGAGAGAACCTACCGGGCAATTACCGATTCACGATTCTCAATGCAGACTCCACACAATGTGACGGGTGAAACCATTCTCAAGCGGATGCAGCTCTATGAAGCCGAGACAGGAATTCTTCTTGCATTGCAGGTGTGTGGCGCACACTGGGCGAGGCAATCACAACAGGAGATATTTCTTAAGAGTTTCAAACGAATCGCGGACCAGAACGGGCCGGAAGCCGGGAGAGTGGTCTGGTTGAATCTCAGACGCTATCCTGCGCTGCTCTTGCTGTACGGAATGGGACTTGCAGCGCTTGCGAATTCCAATTACCGGCTTCTGAAAGAGCTGTTAGACCTTGACCTACGGATAGATTCGTACAAACCTGACGAGCCAACTGCAAAAACGCTTCACAACCAGAATGTCCTGGCGATCGATGCCCAGAAGATCTTGCCTGGACGAGAGCGCGAGCATACGCCTCTTTCAAACCACCTGTTCCAAATCTTGCGCGACCCGCTGCGCGAGTACCTACCGGATGACGGTGTCTACGACGCAGCTTTCGACTGGCTGGAGTTGCTGTTTTCCCTTGCTCACCTCGACGCAGAAGTCACCCGCACCCAGCTTCGGGAAGACAAGGCCAAAGATCCGGATTTCTTCTACTGGACGCCTTTGGGACGGTTTTTCTGGAAGAGGATTGAACGCAGTGTCCTAAAAGACACGGAACCAACCACAGACGGCATTCTCCCCGCCAAAGTTGTAGCAGCCCTGCAGGCAGGGTTTTGCGAGGCTGGTGACGGGACTCGAACGGACAAGTACCTTGACCTCAGAGCCGCGCTCGGTCGTCTCCTTGGGCGCGTACGACAACAGTCGGGCATCTATTTCTAGCACTTGAGCCCCAGCCCTTCTGCCGCTGCCGATAACAGAATTTATCGGAAGTAACAATCGGAAAGAGAAGGGCGCAAAAGGTCAAACCTTAGATGTGTCGGAGAATGCATGTGCTAGAACAGGGGTCTCAAACGGACGGTTTCGCTCAGTTCCGGTGCAGATAGCGCGAATGGTGGGGCATTGCGGTGAAGGCGACCGCCGGGTCACCGAGTCGGCATTACGTGTGCTGTAATCCCCAGGACAACGAAAACCGTAGTCGAACGGCGTAGCATGTCTCCGCCAGTCTGTTCTTCGCTCCTGAACACAATATATAGCAGTGGTTCATTGACAGCCGCAATTAACAGGGGTATTGTTGTAAACTGGTGTTGTAGCCTTTTCTTCAGGTGCAACCGAACGAGGTGACCTCGTGGCTGACAGTTCGATTACATATTTCCCCGTTGGGAATGGTGACACTTCCCTGATCAAGCTAGCGGACGGCACGACGATGGTCGTCGATATCGACGTTTGTGCCGATGACATGAAATATGATGTGCAGAATCATCTGGTTCGGGAGTGTCGTGCCGAGGGTGGCATTTCGCATGCCGATTCATTTCTGTTGACACACCCCGATCAGGACCATCTCCGGGGTTTTGATACGGTTTTCTACGCGGGCGACCCTGCCAAGTACTCCGATAGCGACAAAAAGAAGAAACGGATCATCATCGACGAACTCTGGTTTTCTCCGCGCATTTTTTGCCCTCACGAGAAGGATCTGTGCGACATGGCCAAAGTGGCTAAGAAAGAAGCCGACAGACGCATGGATGTTTACAAGAAAGACAAGACCGAGGCAAACAAACCCGGGAATCGGATTCGAATCATCGGCTATACGGACAATCCGGATTTTGTGAAGTTGAAAGATCGCTTCGTGATACCGGGGAACAGAATTAGCGAAATCAACGGGGCGATTCGCCAGAATTTTTCCATGTTTATTCATGCGCCTACAAAGAAGGATACCGATTCAAAATGGTCAGAGCGGAACGATACCAGCATCGTATTTCAAGCCGCGTTCCGAGTCGGTGACGTCGAACGAGCTGCTCTGGCGATGTTCGGAGGCGACGCGGGCTGCGCCATATTTGAGGACATTATCGGCAAGAGCAAAGGCCCAGACCTCGAGTTTGACCTTTTCCTTGGGCCACATCATTGTTCGTGGACGTTCTTCTCCGAAAGACCGTCAGAGGAAAACGATCCGAGCAATACGATCCTCGATTTTCTAAAGAGTCGAAAGCGAAAGGGCGCGATTGCGATCGCTTCCTCGAAGCCTATTAAGGATGACGACGACAACCCTCCTCATTACATTGCGAAACAAAAATACGAGGAGATTTTTGGTGCTAAGAATTTTATCTGTACCGGAGAGCATCCTTCTGAAACAGAGCCGGAGCCAGTTTATTTCACGATGACAAAGAACGGGCCAGTAAAAGACGACTACGCCAGCAAGAGTCAAGTGGTGTCATCAGCAGCGATTGCGGCAACAGTATCGAGCCCCAAAACCTATGGATGAGCCGGGGCTCTTTTCTTCCGGACTGTCCGACGTTGCCGATACCAATTGTTCAGAACAAATCAGGCAAGCGCGTAGCGAAATCCTGGGCGCTGGTTATCAGCCCGTTCGTACGGTGAAATGGAACGCGACTCATGTGGCGTTCGCCTTCGCGTTCAAGGTAGACATCCCGACCGGTGGCACGGTTGGGAACGTTGATATCCGGCCTGAGGAACCCGTTCTCCTCGTCTTCAATCAGCAGAACTACCCCTTCTCTTGTCCCAGAGCTTATTCCGACAGGACCGACTTTCCAGTGAGCGCGTTGCCGCACATAAACCCCACTACAAAGTCGATTCCGGCCTATCTGTGCCTCCATCGCGGCAACCTAGATGATTGGTTCGCTGAGCACACAGTTTGCGATCTTGTCTCTCGAATTCGCGGATGGTTTCGAGATGCCGCAAGCGGTCGCTTAATTCGCGAGAACGACAGATTTGAGGCGACCCGGATAGTGAGCTCGCTCGGAATCTGCGTCTATGACGATGAACAATTCAATCGCTACATCGAAAACGAATGGAAAACGTCGGGATCTGGCGGGGCCTCATTCATAGTGGGTGATCTTCTGCGCGATTTCAGCCAAGATCCGACCAAAGATGTCGGTTTCGCGTGGGCAGCAAAGTTCCCCGTGAAAGAGATTCCTGCGGATATGGTTCAAAAGGCTCATCGTGTTCATGGGTATCTGGCAGAGACTGCGCCGGGAGAAAACCGTATCATTTTCGGCATTCTTATCTGGCCATCGGCTGAACCGGTCGCGAGATACTTTGGATCACTTCCGGGAGACTTCAAGGGACTGGAGGAATTTGCTGGCCCATTGGGACTCGCGCTAGAGGACGCAATCGCAAGTTACGAGAAAAACGATCTGCAAATTATCGGTGGAATTCCAATGCTGATTGCGATTCCGAGACCACAAAAACTCATTGGAGCGAATTCGGCCACTGAATTCCTTTCTTTTGTCATCTTGGGCAACAAAGAAAATCGACAAGAAAATGGAGACCTCAGTCCAGCGGCTCCGGTTTCGATTCTCGAGCATCGCAGGCCTGTAACGAGAAAGTTTGCGCGGTATCTTTCGTCCGTCAGCGGAGTTGAACATTCTGATCCCAGAATCTTGGTCCTCGGTTGCGGAGCGCAAGGGTCCAAACTAGGGATGCATCTCGGGAAGGCTGGCTTCACGAACATCGATTTTGCTGACCATGCGAGTCTCTCGCCTCACAACCTAATTCGTCATGCGCTGTTGCCAGGCAGTCTTGGAAAAAACAAAGCCGAAGCCATCCGCGATGAACTCGACGTCCTTTATTACGCGGATTCTACAAAGGCATTCTCTGCACGGAGGAATAGCGCTATCGAAATTCTCCGCGACCAGCAGATTCTGGACAATGTTGACCTTTTGATCGACGCTACTGCCTCAGCCTCGGTACTGGAGATTCTTGTCCAGAGCAATTTGCCTAATCGAGTGCGACTTGTGCGCTGTGAACTCGCGGACGACGGACGACTTGGTATTTTGTTATCCGAAGGACCGGGCCGTAACCCGCGTATAGATGACCTGCAGGCAGCGTTGTTTGACTCCGCAATCGAGGACGAACGGTTGTCGGAGTGGCTGAAGCGCCATCGTGAACAAACCGCGTTGCTTCGCGGTCCAGCTTTGGAAGAGATTGGCATCGGCATCAGTTGCAGCTCTGATACGATGCGTTTGGCGGATGATGTCGTGTCGTACCATTCGTCTCTTTTTTCTGTTGTGATCCGAGACATGATTCAAGGGGATGCGGGCCAGGGCATTATTCATATTAATTGCATTGAGCGGCTTCCCCCCGCGGCGACGTCTTCGTCCTTCTTCGTACGCGAGGTGGTCGCAATGGGCATGAGGGATTCCTCGTGGAAGATTCGCCTCGGCATGAAGGTCTTTCAGGATTTGAAAACAGCTCACAAGTTAGCGGGCAAGAATGAAACCGGTGGATTGCTCATTGGATTTGCGCACAAAAAGCGTAGGACGATTTATGTGACTCGGTTATTGCCGCCATCACCAGATTCCGCAGGATCTCCCTATGCTTTTAGAAGGGGCGTCCAGGACTACCCAGAGATGCTCGATCGGATACACCATCTCACAGGCAACATGTTGGGCTATGTAGGCGAGTGGCACACGCACCCAAAGGGTGCGCCCAAGGCCAGTGCCACCGACTTGGCAGCTCTCGCATCGATTTCGTCAACCCTGGCTGCTGCGGGCTTGCCCGCACATATACTGATCGTTTCCCCACAGGGAATGTCGTCATTCTTGGGAGAAGTGGCGGGCAAATGACGAAGCAAATCATTAAATTTGACGAATACGAACTTCGGGCACGAGTTTTTCCGGCCGTGATAGTGACGCTGCCAGCTGTGGTGACGGCGTACACGTTTATTCGTAGCCTACGAAGTCTCGGCGGTATCGCTGGCGGGGCAATCATCGAATCTGCTTTTCTTTTCCTGCTTGCGCGAATCGCGCGAGATCGTGGCAAGCGTATTCAAGATCGCTTGTACACAAAGTGGGGAGGCAAACCAACAACCGCAATGCTTCGGCATTCCGACCAGCGGCTGGATCCGTTCACAAAAGATCGCTATAAGCGCACGCTCGCAAAGTCAGTCGCTGAATCGTTCCCCACGCAGCAGGAGGAGTCAGCCGATCCGCGGCGTGCGGATCAGATCTATGACTCTGCCGTGAGGGCATTAATCGAGAAACGGCGTGGCAAGACCTATCGGCTAGTTTTTGCTGAGAACTGCAACTTTGGTTTTATTCGCAATGTGCTCGGACTGAAACCGATCGGCCTATGCATATCGGCGCTCGGATTTGGCGTTGGCACCGTTCTCGTCTGGCACCACGCGGCAGAGATTCCCAACCCCCTGTACATTCCCTTGGCTGTAAGCATCGGGGTCGCACTCTTGCTGTTAATGGTCACTGAGGGGTCGGCTCGACGTACCGCTGAAGCTTATGCGGAAGCTCTTCTAAGGACCTGTGAATCTTCCCAACGGGCACGAACCACTACCACCGCGACCGATTGACGGTATAACGTTCTTTTGGATGTTGGCCGTCCCTGCGCACTACTCTTGCATGAGCGTCACGTTCACATTTAGTCCGCCAGATCGCGCTTTCCGCGCCGCTTCGGAACTCCAAACGTCCTGCGCGCGCTCCAACAGCCGGAGAAACTGCTCCGGGTTTTTCCAAACCTGCTTGCGAATTACATCCGTTGCACCTGCTCGCAGGCATCTCGTATCATTTGCGCTCTGTGGACCACTCGAATGGATTCGATATTCAACCACTTCAGTAAAAGACGCCTTGCCACAGGGCGACGGGACGCCAATTGCTCAATCCATCTGCGACCTCGATGAGGTGAAGCAATAAGACCCGCACACAGGTCGCGCATTCTGAGTCGCAAATCTCTGGCCGGCAAGTAGAAATGACTAATGGAATGTCAGTCGGGGCAAGCGTGCGGCTTTGGGAAGAAATGGTGTAGCCTATCCGTGCAAGATCCGATAACACACTTCATTCGGACGCAGAGTTCGGGTCGGTAGGGCCGTCAAGAGTTCCCAATCGTTGAACGAATGATCTGGATAGAATGCCTCGAGAATCAGAACTATTCTCGTATAGTCCTTTTGCGCTAAGGAGAACACAACGTATGTCTCTTCCAATGTCTCAACAACTTCGACCAGAACTCCCGTTGTCTCCTCTCCGCCGATGACTCCCGTCTGCTCCATGCCGAGGTTGGAGCGTGCCCGCGCAAGGAGTACTTGTGCATCTTGTGGCAATGTCTCGACAAACCGACGATCTCGGTCCGAGAACAAGGCTTCGTAATCATTCTCGATTGGCCAAATGTTGCCCGACTGGATGAGTTCATGAAAATAGGGGAAGGCATCGTCTGCCTCCCCTGACCGATGTAGTCTATATGCGCACAACCAGAGGACGCCGTTGCTTTCATCGAACCAGGTGGCTCCTCGATGGTCGTTGCCGTGCCCAAGACGGTAAATCGTATGCTCGCCAGCTGCTGGGCCGACGGTTTTACTACCTCTCGGATTGGTCGAGCGTTGACTCTCCAAAGCGTGCACGATCGGGTGCGCCGCTGCGGCAGAGAAATCTGTAGTCGGCTCCAAATTGAGATCACTTGAAAGACATCTCTGAGTTATGCGAAGTTCGTAGTGTTCGCATACGCAGGAACCGCGATGATGCTGGGACGGAGGGGGACTGTGCACGGCCTTATCGGATTTCGGGCGGGAGTTAGCGTCTGATTCGAGAGGACGCTTCTTTGGCCCGTTCCCGGGCGTGACGGCTCGCGTATTTGGCCAAATTATCGGTGTCGCCCTCGCGGATCATCCTGCCGACCTCCTTCGAATCTTTCTCTAGGAACTCCCGTTGCCGATTCATGAACTCACGCCAAGCACGCATTAACACCTCCGCAGGCTGCGATCCCTGCATCGCGGCAATTTGGAGAACACCCTGCCGGACGTCTTCCGGGATATCGAACTCCACCTCAGGAGTGGTGGGACCGGAGGGCTTCAAGTTCGACGTTCTTTCCGCTGCCGATAACAGGTCAACGAACGCGTCTCCCTCGGAACGCGGTCGATTTACGCGGTGGAGATATCCCTTTCTGACTAAACTGCTCACGCGGTTCACTGCTGCATTCGGCTCTATTCCAGCCAAGATCGCTACTCTGGAACTAGTGACCTCTCCGCCCCCCTGACGCACCAGTGCGAGCGTCTCCGCGTCCATCGCAGTGAGAGTCCCCACGGGGCGAGCTTCGCTGAGCGGTTGATTTGTCGAAGTGGAGATAAAGAAACACAAATCGTGCCTAGTCGCCACTGCCTCTAGAAACTCGATCGTGCTGTCATCCGAGGTTATGACCACGAGTGCGGTTGGGCCATAAACACCAGCACGAATAGCCTGCGCGAGCGGGAGAATCATTTCAACCAGCGACCCAGGCGAGAAAAATCCGCCATCCAGGTTGATTAAGAAAACTTGCTCACGTCCTGAGGCCGTGGGTGGGAAGCTCTCGTTGCGATTGTGTGCAATTTCGTGTCGGTTGGGGTAGACAGCTGTGGGCGGGCGCCAAGGCCGTGGAATTACGGGGTGATCGAGAACGGTTGTCTGAACCATAGTTTCCATGCAAAGCATAACATCCCCACTCGCGACACGAACTTTCCTCAATTCACTTGACACAGTGTATTCCGTGTGTTACTTTAAGTCAATACAAAAATCTAGGAGGCTAAGGGCATGCCCGACAATGAGATAGATCTCACAATCGTAGTGAACGGTCAGCCCACCGTGGTGCGAGCGAACAAGAACGCGCCGCTGCGCACTGTAATTCCACGAGCGCTCGAACAAACTGGGAATGCGGGGCAGCCCGTTGATAATTGGGAGTTGCGAGACTCGGCTGGTGCTCTTCTCAATTTGGATCAGAAGATTGGCGAATTTCACTTTCCCCCGAACGTACGCCTCTTCTTAAACCTGAAAGCCGGAGTCGGTGGGGCCAACTAATGACCAGCGAGTCCCAATTCGTAGAGCCGAAGGTTTCGCGTGCGAAATTCGACAGGGAGCTCGACGAATATCGAATGCTCGAACGAGAATACCGTCAAAGGGGATGGCTGCTTCTCCGTGCCGAATACCCGCATATCCTAGTCGCACTCGCTGCTCCGCAGCTAACCCCGGCTGCGATCGTCGCGGGTGTGCAGTTTGATTACTCTAACTACGATTTCCGACCGCCGTCTGTTCGACTGGTCAATCCTTTTACCGAAGAGCCCTACAAGGCGAATGAGATTCCCACAAATCTCAAGCGAAGCGTCGAGGCAGGCATCCCAGCCATTCCTGGTTTTGTCATTGCGCCCGGCGCTCAGGCGAAGATGATGATGCAACAGCCGCTTATGCAGGCGTACGGACCAGACGACATTCCGTTCCTTTGCGTCGCTGGTGTGCGTGAGTATCACGATCATCCAGGTCACTCGGGAGACGCGTGGGAATTACATCGGCGGACCGGCGCGGGTCGGCTTGTCAGGCTGCTAGAGTTGATCACGAAATATGGCATTCAGCCTATTTCCGATTATCAGGTCACTCTAGTTCCGCGAGTTGCGGGTTTCGTCCAGAAAGATGTGCCAGCCTAATGCTAACGGACGTCGAGCGCTTTGTCGTATCCTCACAGATCGTCCAGCACACCGAGGAAAGGCTGTTGGAGGCAGGTTCTAAGGGTTACGAGATGTTCGTTCTGTGGAGCGGGTGCCAGAGAGATCGCGTCTTCGATATCAAAACTCCGCATGTTCCGAAACAGACATCTTATCGACTGGAGAGCGGCCTATGCGTTCGAGTCGAAGGTCCGGAGTTACACCGTCTCAACATGTGGCTCTACGAAGCGGGCGAGATGCTAGCAGTCCAGGTACACGCGCATCCCACTGACGCATACCATTCAGAGACCGACGACACTTATCCGATAGTCGCCACTCTGGGTGGGCTTTCGATTGTTGTTCCCGACTTTTGCAGACGCGGCCTCTTCACGGACGGCACCGCGATTTATCGCTTGGAACCAAGGGGCTGGATAGAACAGCCACGCGGTTTTGTCGAGGTGACGTAATGGCCCTCGCGGACTATCACGAGAGAGCGGCTCTGGCGGCATCTCAGGTTATCGCCGGTTTTGACTTGGACTTGTTCCGAACGGTTCTAAACGAGACCGCTGTTGGAATCGGGATCGGTCGGCAGGCGGGTGATTCGAATGAAGGCAGGTTTATCGCGGATCTCACAATAAGATTACTCGCGCGACTCTATCCCTTGCTGGAATTAAGAGTCGAGGCATCAGCACTCGCTGAGAGTCTTGCAACCTTGGCCCGGGCGATTAATCCGCAAATCGAAATAACGACGAATGCCTCAGTCGGGATATCAATTGGAACCGGCTCCCCTAAGTTTAATACCAGCTACTTCGCTGGAAGCAATGGGTGGGATGCTTTCGTGTCGTCGCGGGAACCTCTCCAGACGGGTTCATCACCTAACCCATTGGGTGCAGGTGTCGCAGCATGTGTCGCCGCCGCCAACCTATTTAACCGCGTTCTGATTCCGAATTGGGAAGAGCGCATAACGGAACAATTACTGTTCTCTACGTTCCGCCGCGACCGGCAAGCAACCTCCGAGGACATACCCAATAGTGGCTGGCATCTGGACCAGGACGCAGTCCTTGTTGGACTAGGCGCCATCGGAAACGGAGCAGTGTGGGCCCTGTCTCGAAGTCCTCTCTGCGGGGCACTCCATATTGTTGACCCCGAGATCCTGGAGTTGAGCAATCTGCAACGTTATGTTCTTGGCATAGGATCCGACGAGGGAAGGGCAAAGGTACAAGTGTCAGGGTCCACTTTTCATGGAGCGCTAAAGGCCTTGCCGCACCAGATGAAGTGGGCTGAATTTGTACAGGCCTCAGGCTACAAATGGTCTCACGTACTTGTTGCACTGGATACAGCAGCCGATCGCCGCGCCGTGCAAGCGTCACTTCCTAAATGGATCGCTAACGCCTGGACACAGCCCGGCGACTTAGGTCTCTCGATACATGGTCGATTCGACGGAGCAGGTGCGTGTTTGTCGTGTCTGTACGTCGCGGACCGTAAGGTTCCGAATGAGGACGAAATAGTTGCGCAGGCCTTGGGAATCCCGGCCCTCGTGGGCGAGATTAGGACCCTGTTGCATACCGGCAAAGGTGTGAGCCGGCAACTCCTAGAGGCGGTAGCTGCGAGTCTCCAACTGCCAGTCGACGATGTCGTAGTGTACGAAGGTCGTCCTGTCCGGGACCTCTATGTTGAAGGTGTGTGCGGGGGTGGCTTGATTTCGCTGGGTTCGACAGGTGCACCGAGACAGGAACTTCATGTCCCTCTTGCACATCAGTCAGCGCTCGCCGGCGTTCTGCTGGCTGCGGCGCTGGCTCGGCGCTCCATTTTGCCAGCGCAAGAGGGCACAGAGATCACTCGCCTTAACATCTTGGATCGTATGAGCGAATATCCAACACAGCACGCTCAAAAGGCCGGCAATGGCCTTTGCATTTGCGAGGACATCGACTACTTGACCGCGTTTCGGGCGAAGTATTTGTCAGACACGAAAATAGACGAAGACCTGAAAGGCCCGAGCGCAATAGTGTAAGGCCCCTGGGCGAGCGAGTCGGCCCGAGCTATCCCGTCCTTGAGCAGTCTTCACGATAATTCTTGCTATTCTAGCTTGTGCCCACCTGCGCTTTCTGTCCCGCTACAGCAAATATCACTGGAGAACATGCCTGGCCTGCATGGCTCAGCAAACTCCTGCCAAAAACTCGGTATAGAAATGAACGCGTTGATGGCGTGGCGAAGACCATCTGGACAACCACCAAGATTGACCAAACTGCAAACGTCGTTTGTAAGAATTGCAACGAGACATGGATGAGCGATCTTGAGAACACGGCGAAAAGTCTTCTGGCCGATGTCGTCGTACACGGGAAGCAGGCACAGTTCCGACCCCACGATTTGAAGTTCCTTTCTGCCTATGCATTCAAAGCTGCGGTAATTGCCAATTACCAAACGCTTAATCTCATGCCAGAACCCATATCGACACGCTTTGAACGCGAGCGATTTAGGACATCGCTCGTGATTCCGCCGGACATTCGGATTTGGATCTCTTCATTTCAGGGCCACGCGCGGTATTCGGGCCGTTCCAATCCCCGCTACGCGAAGTCCACGAACAATCCAGCTCCGCTCAATGACCTCGACATATTCACCCATACCTACGTCATCGGACACCTTGTTTTCCAGGTTCTTGCCTATCGCTTTAACAGCATTTTGAATCGTGGGCTCAGGATTGAGCTGCCAAAGCAGGCCGAGGTCTGGGTCCCAGCGAGCCAGCAGATCTGGCCGATTGAAGCAGGTACAATCGCCTGGCCCACGAAGTATCTCGGCCCGCGCACCATAGATCTTTTCGTCGATCGATGGCTCGGAGAAATACCTATAACGCTAATATGTGTCCCTCACATCCTATGAGCGATTGTGTCCACAGGTTCTTTAGACATCTGCAGCGAGCACTGAAAGTTTCTCAAGTCTCCCGCGTCTAACGCCCTACCACAAGCCCGCTCGGCCGTCTTAAGCCCCACTACTTGCACACCGCCTTTTCGGACAAGCGGTCATTCATGAGCTCATTGTGGAGTGGACGCCTGATCGGCCGTGAGTCTCACTAGCAGCGCGACCGCCACCCAGAGTCTCAAGATCTAGCGTACTGTTGGCACACACGGAGGGGCACAGCCACCACGGAGTTCTCGAGTTGCCGACCATTCCCTCAGACTGGCAATGGAATAACCTGAATTCACTTACTGAATGGCTGTCATCGGCTGAGTGCCTCCGAAAACAGCTTCATCTTGCCATTTGCCAGAGAATTCTGCGATTCGACAATATCTCTAGCGTTATTCGGGTCGATGCTCTCCGGCGATGACTTGTGCAGTTCTGCAAAGAATGTTGGAAAAAATGCAGCTACTTCGGTTGAGGATAGTCCCGAATTAGGCGCAACAAGAACCAATGCAAACTCACCATCTCTGACAAATGCGTCAAGAGCGTCTCGACAAAAGCCATGGCAGACCGCAAGACAAACCATTTTGTCGGAAAGAGAAGAGCTAAGCGAAGCAAGTTCGAACCAATTGGAACGTCCTCCTGGGATAGCTACTGTGGAGGCTTTCGCCTCACTGAGATCTGGAGCGCCGTGGGCTACGAGGAGCAGGATGTTGAAATCCAGGCCGCGGTTGAACACCGCGGAATATTCCTCGTCGGTTGTGGCGATAACCACGTCTTCGGACGCAAGGTCAATGCCGGTCTCCTTGAGCTTGCGAAAGAGATCAGATGACATCTGATGCTCAAATCCCTTGGCATTATTTGTTATGTCGACAACGAGAAGTCGTGGCGGTCCCGGAATCCGGAAAGTAATCGTGCCCATGCCCCATTATATTCACTTAGCCCACTGCAGGTTTGTGAGTGCCGTTCCGTCTAGACACCGATGGGTCAGAACGTCGGCTGGCGGGGCTCGCCGCAGCATTTCTCCGCTTTCTTTCGCTGAGGAATTGGACGCCAAAGCAAAAAGGCGCGTCGATCAAAAAGAAGCGCACCTGGTTGCGAACCTCAGAGGTTCAACCCGAGTTTCCCACAGCCGTATGTGATTGACGAAGAAGACCCTCCACCGTATCCTCGCTTATTAATCTGCAAAACTATCCAGGGAGGACGTGTCCGCGTCACGATGCGCAAAGCGGAGATCAGCTTCACTACTGCAACAACGCAACCGGTTCTTTCAACACTGGAACTGTGCGCCGGGGCGGGTGGCCAGTCTCTTGGCCTTGAACAGGCAGGCATCGAGCACACCGGCCTTATTGAAATCGACCCGCATGCGTGTGCCACCCTGCGTCTTAACCGGCCGGCATGGAATGTGCTGGAGCAAGACCTCACCACTCTGACGGATGCTTCCGCGTTCAAAGGCGTCGACATTGTTTCTGGCGGACTGCCATGTCCGCCCTTCTCAAAAGCCGGCAAACAGCTCGGGCATAAGGACGAGC
>Ga0187805_10000219_pt1 | contig 17693 bp, 11 predicted proteins | sample NC_wetland_sal_i_6_FD_132965 | JGI IMG/M metagenome (GOLD analysis project Ga0187805, IMG submission 132965) | Wetland sediment microbial communities from Neuse River Estuary, North Carolina, USA - Control_5 | ecosystem: Environmental > Aquatic > Freshwater > Wetlands > Sediment | place: USA...
CGACCGCGTCACCTGCTTGCCGCGTATGCGAAATGTCCGCGCGGCCGGTGAGCGGCTTTCCTCCCTCACTTACCTCTTCCAGCTTCGCATTGGGCAGGCGCACCGTGGCAGTCGTGTTCGCGGGCACTTCGATCGTGACAGTCAACTTTCCGCCGGCAATCGCCCAGCCTGAAGTTACGCGGCCGTACATGCTATGGACGGAGGCGCTAGCGTGGGTCAAGCCGCCGCCGGGATGCGGCTGTAAGAAGATGTGTTTGTAGCCCGGAACGGACTCGTCGAGCTCAATTCCTGCCACCACGCGATACATCCAATCGCCAATCGCGCCATAGGCGTAGTGATTGAAGGAGTTCATCGATGGGCTCTGGAAAGTTCCATCTGGCTTGATGCCGTCCCAGCGCTCCCAGATGGTCGTGGCGCCTTTCGTAACGGGATAGAGCCAGGAGGGATATTCCTTGCGGTTGAGCAACATGTACGCCTCGTCCAGGTAGCCATAATCGCTGAGCGTTTGGCAAAGAAGCGGCGTGCCCAAAAATCCCGTGGTCAAGTGACCGAATTTTCTAACGTCCGCCGCGAGGCGGGCGGCGGCTTCGGTGCGCTCTGATTCCGGGAGCAATCCAAACGCGAGCGCCAATGCATAAGCAGTTTGCGTGTTGGAAGCAAGTCTGCCATTCGGAGTCACGAATTCTTTCTGGAATGCGCTGGTGATTTTGTCCTCCAACGCTGCGTATTCCGCTGCGTCGTCGTTTTTCCCCAGGACTTGCGCGGTCTTCGCAAGCAACTCCGTTGAACGCGCGAAGTATGCCGTCTGAATTAAATCCTTATCGGTTGTCGCGCCGGGATAATCGGACTCCGTCGTGGCGAAGGCCAGCCAATCGCCGAAACTGAATCCGGTATTCCAAAGATATCCTTCTCCAGCCTGGTGCCGCATATATTCGACCCAAGCTTTCATGCTGGGGTACTGCGTTTCCAAAATTCGCTTGTCGCCGAAAGCTTGATAGACCGTCCAGGGGACGGCGACCGAAACGTCGGCCCAGCCCGCTGCCGCCGATTCGCCTTTCCGAGTTTTGTGTGAGAGGACGTTCGGAATTACGAAGGGCACCGCGCCGTCGTCTTCCTGATCGAGAGCGACGTCTTTCAACCACTTGGTGTAAAAGCCAGCCGTGTCGAAATTAAAGGATGCCGTCGGCGCGAACACTTCGGCGTCTCCGGTCCAACCGAGGCGCTCGTCGCGCTGCGGGCAATCGGTGGGCACATCCACAAAATTTCCCTTTTGGCCCCAGATGATGTTGTGCTCGAGCTGGTTGAGCATGGGATTTGAGGTTTCAAATGTTCCGGTGCGTTCCATCGCTGAATGGACCACGACGCCTGTAAAATCTTCGGGCTTTACCTCGCCGGGCCATCCGCTCACGGCTACATAACGGAAGCCTTGAAAAGTGAAATGCGGCTCGAAGGTTTCCGTTCCCGCGCCTTTGCTGGTGTAGCGAATGGTTTCTTTCGCGGAGCGGAGGTTCTCCGTATAGAAGTTTCCTTCTTTGTCGAGCACCTCTGCGTGGCGCAGAGTGACGGTCGTTCCCGCCGGAGCCGTCAGACGGAATCTCATCCAGCCGACCATGTTTTGGCCCATGTCGAGGACGGTGTCGCCTGCCGGAGTGCGAAACACTTTCACGGGCTTAACCTCTTCGATTTCCTTTACCGGAGGACCGGCTGGCGCTACTAACCTGGCATTCGGCGCCGCGATGGCCGTCACACCTTTCCACTCGGTGTCGTTGTAGCCTGCTTCGTTCCAGCCCGTCCGCTCGAGGCGCGCGTCGTAGGTCTCGCCGTTATAAATGTCGGATTCGAGGATGGCGCCCGTCGCCGCTTTCCATTTGTCGTCGGTGCCGACGATTTCCTGCGTTCCGTTCGTGTAGGTAATTACCAGTTGAGCGAGCAGAGCCAATTTCTTGCCGTAGGAATTTCTCATCGTGCCCCAAGCGAGCCGGCCGCGGAACCAGCCGTCCCCCAGCCTTGCGCCGATGCAGTTCTCTCCGTTTTTGAGGATGCTCGTTACGTCGTAGGTCTGGTACTGGTAGCGGAAGTCGTAGGCGGTCCATCCGGGGGTGAAGTATTGATCGCCCACGCGTTTGCCGTTCAAGGACAACTCGTAGAGGCCCATGGCCGTGGCGTAAAGACGCGCCCGCTCAACTTTCTTCTTCACCGAAAATTCACTGCGCAGCATCGGAGAAGGGTTCGACTTCGTTTCAACTTCGTCGAGATTCGGCGTAATCCATTTGGCCTTCCAGTCGGCGGGTTCGAGCAGGCCCATTTCCCAGCGGGCAGGCTTGCTCCAGTCCGACAGATGGCCGTGATTATCGGCTACGCGCACATCCCAGTAATAAATTCGCTCGGTTCCAAGCGCGGGCCCGGCGTATTCCACCTGAGTGGACGCGTCCGACGATTGTTTGCCGCTCTCCCAGATCACTTTTCCCTTTGTCAGCTCCGCTTCGGACGCGGCTACGCGCAACTCGTAGCTTGTTTGCATGACTCCTTTTTCAGTGGAGCTCAATTCCCAGCTGAATCTCGGCTTTGCGACATCGATCCCCAGTGGATCGACCTCGTATTCACATCTCAGATGCGTCGCTTCGAGCGGCATTTCTGCTTGCGCGGCGAGGGCAAACGGAGCAACCACCGACCCGACGAATGCCAGTATCATCGCCACGCCACAATCTGAAACAGCCATTTTCCATTTCACTTGCCGCCTCCTCGACCGCATGACAGCTTCTTTTCTACCAGACATAAGTTCCCACGGATCCCGATTTCAACTCTGTCTTGAACATCCTGCCGCAGTACAAAACATCGAAAGTTTGCTCCGCCTTGCCGTGATTTACAACGATCAAGACAACTTTTCCTCCAGGCGCTTTGAACGCCACGTTTGGAAGTGCCGGCGAAGAAGTGGAAGCGACGCGGACTGACCCCGGCCGAACAAATTTTGAAAAGTGCGCCATCGCATAGTACGACAGGTTTCGGGTAACTTCATTTCCATCGATGGTCACGGCTCCCTGGCAGATCGGGCAGCCTCCGTTATTGGTATGCGGTTCAAAGCTGGAATTGGCAGCGAGATTCCAGAGAAGAACGTTGCGGCTCCAGTTCTGGAGGGCGCCGATGAATGTCCCTTCGACCGGTTTCGCAATGGAGATTCTTGCGCTTTCCGTGGGCTCGACCGCCATATATTCGGTGAAATACAAATTCTTGCGAGGAAAGGCGTTGTGCACTTCGCTCATGGCCTCGATCTGCCCTTCATACAAATGAAAGCCAGAGCCGTCCACATAACGATTAGCACGGGGATCCTTGAGAATCGAGAGCGGGTACTCGGGGACATTGCAGTTGTGGTCGTAAAGAATGATCTTTGTGCGAATGTGGGCGGCTTTGAAAGCAGCTCCAAGATTGTCTTTGATGAAGTCCGCTTCTTCCGTGGCAGACATCAACATGCTTGGAGTGTTTTTGTCGTTGAGCGGCTCATTCTGAACGGTGATCGCGGCGATTTCTATGCCTTCAGCTCGCATTCTCTCGATATATTTCACGAAATAGTTTGCGTAGGCTGCGTAATACTCCGGTTTTAGTTTTCCGCCTTTCACGTTGTCGTTCGATTTCATCCAGGGAGGCGGGGACCAGGGCGATCCGAGGATTTCGATTTTCGGATTGATGGCGAGGATTTCTTTCAAGACGGGAATGAGTTCAGCCCGGTCGGGATCGAGGTTGAATTTGGCGAGTTCTGGATCGGTTTGGCCCGCAGGCAGGTCATCGTAGGAATAGACGTGATCGTTCAGGTCGGAAGAGCCGATGCTGATTCTGAGATAGCTGATGCCAATACTGCCGCCGTCCAGGCCAAAAAGCTCATGCAACAGAGCGGAGCGCTTTGCAGAGTCCATGTGGGCGAGATGCTGGGCGCTGCCGCCGGTCAGGGCGAAGCCAAACCCGTCGATGGTCTGAAATTTCTTGTGATCATCGATCGCAATGGCAGGGTTCTGGATGGGATCAGGTGACTTGGTTTTGATCTTGGAAAAATGCAAGGGAGGCTGCTGCTTCTCGAAGACGGCGGATTTGTCGGCATTGGTAAGCCAGAGCTGAATGTCTCCGCGTTCTTGACCACGCAGCGACGCGGGCGCAATCGTTAATACAAGAACGCAGATACATCTGACCAACCTTGACTTCATTACGCCAACTCCTGCGGTCTCTGTAGCTGACATCGTCCATGCCAGCATCGAGACCGAGAAAAACTCGATGCAAGGAGCTTGAGAGGAGCAAGCCGCCGTTATTGGCGTGTCATCAAACTCTCGCGCGCGTCGTGATTTAGTGCCAAGTCGATGCAGGTCCAGGCCATGGCGAGAGCGCCGTCCTCGAGGGCTTTGTCGGCGTCGGGAGTGACGCAGTGGGCAGTGAATTCAGGCTGGTGGTTGACGGCGGGCAAGGAATTGATGCCGATCATGGGATGGATGGACGGCATGGCCAGGGAGACGTTGCCCATATCCGTGGAACCTGTGGGGCGCGTTTCCCATTCGCCGAGATTAGGGAAGGAGCGGCCGAGGGCTTCGGAATTCTTGCGATAGAAGTCGGCCATGACGACGTCGTGGCGCATTTCGGCATAGGGCTTGTCGCCGCCGGTGATCGAGAGTTTGGCGCCGGTGGCGAGTGCTCCGGCTTCGAAGCACCGGTAGACTTTGGGGCGGAGTTCGGCGAGCTGATCGAGGGTTTCGGAGCGAATGATGTACTTGGCGGAAGTGTGGGCGGGGACGACGTTGGGAGCGGCGCCGCCGTTGGTGATGATGCCGTGAATGCGGTCGGTCGAACGGATGTGCTGTCGGAGGAGGCCGATCGCGGTTTGCGCGATGGTGAGAGCGTCGGCGGCGTTTACGCCAAGCTCGGGGAAGGCCGAGGCGTGAGATTCCTTGCCGGTGCAATGAACTTCAAACATGGAAGCGGCGATGATTTTTGCGCGGACCATATCAAAGGGGGCGGGGTGAACCATCATGGAGGCGTGGATGCTTGCGAAACCGCCGCGTTCGAGGAGGAGAATTTTGCCGCTGGCGTTGCCTACCTCTTCGGCGGGAGTGCCGATGACGCTGATGGTGAGGCCAGCCTCGTCGGCTACCTTGGCGGCGGCCAAGGCTGCACCGACGGCGGAGGCAGCGATGATGTTGTGGCCGCAAGCGTGACCGATGCCGGGGAGCGAGTCGTACTCAGCGCAAATGGCGATGTGAAGAGGGCCGGAGCCGACGCGGGCACGGAACGCAGTGGGAAGATCGCAAATCCCTTTTTCTACTTTGAAGCCGGAGTCGGCTAGCGACTCGCAGAGCCAGGAGGAGCTTTTCTCTTCTTCAAAACCTAGCTCGGGATGAGCGTGAATGCGGTGGCTGAGAGCGACCAGGCCATCGCGTGCGGATTGAAAACGTTCTCGCGCTGCAGATTTCAGGTCCACGGCTGATCCCCCTTCCGAAGCAAACAATAGAATGGTTCAAAACAAGCGAGCGATGTATTCGCGCATTTGGTGCTTCCAATAAGGCCAATCGTGGCCGCCTTCGGGGCCCCAGTTGTCGAGGGAATGATGGATGCCCTTGCGGGAAAGGATTTCGGAGAGGCGATAGGTGGGGCCGCTGTTTTCCCATTGGCCGGTGCCGGTGGTGAGATGGATGTCGCAGGTGCGGATTTGCTCGTAAAACCAGGGATCGCTCATATTCACGAGATAATCGACGGGATTGTTGAAATAGAAATTGTCGTCGTACAAGCCGTCCATGAAATTGCGGACGTCGTAAACGCCGGACATGGCGAAGCAGCGCTTGATGACGTCGGGATGCTTGAAGAGCGAGTTGGCGGCGTGATAGGCGCCGAAGGATGCGCCCATGGTGGAAATGGCGATGCCGGGGCTTTGGCAATTGTCCCAGATGAAGGGAACGACCTCTTCGCGAAGGTAGGAATCGAAGACGGATTGGACATAGCTGCGGTGGAAGGGATGCGCGCCTTTGTTATAGAAGCTGAGGCCGTTGATGGAATTGATGCTGAAGATTTTGACTTTGCCGCCCTCGATAAAATCGGCGAGAGCGCCGATCATGCTTTGGCCTTCGAGTTCGGTTTCGTCGCCGGCGCTGGTGGGAAAACCGAGAATGGGCTGTCCCCAGTGGCCATGGACGATGACGCCAAGGTCAAGCCCCAGGCGGGCAGAATGCCAGCGGTGGTATTCGCGTTTCATAAGTGCGCCTCGCACGGAGCGCGGGGAGGAAAAGTATGCCAGCCCAGGCGGGATGGGGGCAATGGAATTGAAACGGGAGTTGGAGGGCACGCAAGGTGTATATTTGAGCGAGCAAAAATTGCAAACGGAGGCTCAACGCATGGCAACACCAAGCACGACGAACCGGCCGACACCGGAACGTATTTTCATGGCGATGAACGCGTTCCAACATACGGAGGCTTTGAAAACGGGGATCGAACTGGACGTGTTCTCGTCGATCGCAGCGGGCGCGAATACGCCGGCTTTGCTCGCCGGGAAGACCGGGGCCGCCGAACGGGGACTGAGGATTCTCTGCGATTTCTTGACGATCATGGGGTTCTTGACTAAGGAAAATGGACGATACGCGTTGACCGAAGAGTCCTCGCTTTTTCTAGACCGGCGATCGCCTGCTTGTCTTTGCACAGTGACGGGATTTCTTGCCAGCCCGTGGCATAAGAAAAATGTCGAGGCTTTAACCGCGGCGGTGCGGAAAGGCGGGACGGCAGGAGCGCAGGGAGACAATTCCAAGCCGCAGGATGAGGTTTGGGTGGCGTTTGCGAGATCGATGGCACCGCTGACGGTGCCGGCGGCCAACTTTATCGCGGGACTCATCGGCGCGGAGGAGGGAAAGCCGTGCAAAGTTCTGGATATTGCCGCGGGGCACGGAAACTACGGAATCACGATGGCAAAGAAAAACCCGAAGGCGCAAATCGTTGCGGTGGACTGGCCATCGGTGCTGGCGGTGGCGCAAGAGAACGCGCAAAAAGCCGGCGTTTCCGAGCGGTACACGACACGGCCGGGAAGCGCGTTTGAAACGGACCTGGGCAGCGGATACGATTTTGTGCTGCTGACGAATATCTTTCATCATTTCGATCAGGCCACGTGCGAGAAATTGATGAGGAGGGTCCACGGGGCGCTGAAAACGGGAGGAAAGGCACTCACGCTCGAGTTTGTGCCGAACGAAGACCGGGTGACTCCGCCAGCGGCGGCAGCGTTTAGCTTGAACATGCTTGTGGGTACCGATGCGGGCGACGCGTACACATTTTCAGAATATGAAACGATGTTTCGAAATGCGGGGTTTGCGAAAACCAGCTTGCATCCGGCACCGGGAATGCCGCAGCAAGTGATGATTTCCGAGAAAACAGCATGAAAAAGAAAAAACCGTCCAAGAAAAAGACGAAGAAAAATTCGCCAAGGAGTTCGCGAAGCTCAGACAATGACTTGCGCGAGCAGGTGGCGTACCTGCTAAAAGGCGGGGGCGCGCATGTTCATTTTATGGACGCTCTGGACGATTTTCCTGCGGGAAAATACGGAACGTTTGCGAACGCGCTGCCGCATACTGGCTGGCAACTGCTCGAGCATGTGCGACTCGCGCAATGGGACATCCTGGAGTTCAGCAGAAATCCGAAACACATCTCACCGAGCTTTCCAGGCGGGTACTGGCCGAAGACACCGATGCCGCCCGATGAAAAGGCCTGGGGCGAAAGTGTGGCGGGGTTCCAACGCAATTTGCGGGAAATGGTCCGGCTGGTGCAAAACCCGCGCACCGATCTTTTCGCCTCAATACCTCATGGACAGGGTCAAACCATTTTGCGGGAAGCGCTCGTTCTGGCGGATCATAACGCGTATCATCTCGGCCAACTTGTGGATTTGCGCCGAGCGCTGGGAGCGTGGCCAGAGAACTAGCCGATGGCAGAGCGCTGGAACTGCTGCGTGGTTGCAAGTATCGGGATTGGCGGTAGGATGTTCATCGCAAGCTGTTCGGGGCGGAGTTCGTTATTGATGCGGGGGTAGCCTGATGCGAGTCGAAAATCTGTCGAAAAACGTATGGGAAGCGGGAAATAGCCGGCGCGATTTTTTGAAAGGGATGCTGGGGGCGGGCGCGTTTGTGCTGGGCGTTTCAGTGATGCCGGAGCAACTCCTCGCGGCCGTAACTGCCGGGAGCGCGGGCGACCCATTTCCGCCAAAGGGTGAAGCACCACTGCGGCCGAGCGTGTATTTGGCGATTGATACGGACGGAACGGCGTACATCGTGGCGCACCGCTCGGAGATGGGGAACGGAGTGCGCACGTCCCTGCCGCGAATCGTTGCGGATGAGTTGGATGCGGATTGGGGGCGTGTGAAAGTGGTGCAAGCGATCGGCAGCGAAGAATACGGCGACCAGGATACGGATGGATCACACTCGGTGGTCAGCTTTTTTGTACCGCTGCGCGAAGCGGGAGCGACGGCGCGACTGATGCTGCTGCGCGCGGCGGCGCAGAAGTGGGGCGTACCGGAAACGGAATGCTCGACGGAATTGCACCAAGTGCATCACAAAGCGTCGGGGAAAAAGATTGGTTACGGTGAATTGGCAACCGCGGCTTCGAAATTGGAAGTGCCGAAGAAAGAAGAGCTGAAGCTGAAACCGCGCAGCGAATGGCGCTACATCGGCAAGCCCGCGGCTGGTTACGACTTGAAAGCAATGTGCACGGGCAAGGCCAAGTACGGGCTCGATACGCAGATGGACGGGATGTTGTATGCGAGCATCGCGCACCCCCCGGTGATGGGCAGCACGGTGAAATCGCTGGACGATTCGGCGGCGCTGAAGGTGGCAGGGGTGAAACAGACGGCGACCATTGAGACGTTTAAGCCGCCTGTGCTTTTCCAGGCGCTCGGCGGCGTAGCCGTGATTGCTGACAGCACGTGGGCGGCTTTTCAGGGCAAGAAACAGTTGAAGATCGAGTGGGGGAATAGCTCTCACGATGTTTTCAGTTCGGATCCGTACAAAAAGGAATTGCAGGAGACAGCGCGGAAGCCGGGAAAAGTCGTGCGCGAACTCGGCGACGTGGATGCGGCATTTGCAAAGGGCGGAAAAATCGTCGAAGCGGAATATTACGCGCCACTGCTAGCGCACGCGCCGATGGAGCCTCCCGCGGCGCTGGCGGTCTATCGCGACGGAAAAGTGGAAGCCTGGGCGCCATCGCAGAGTCCAGTGGGTGCGCGCGATGCGATTGCGGCGGCGGTGGGAGTGAAGAAGGAAGACGTAACCGTCCATGTAACGCTGTTGGGCGGCGCGTTCGGCCGGAAATCGTTTCCCGATTTTGCGGTCGAAGCGGCGGTGCTCTCGAAGAAGACAGGAAAGCCCGTAAAAGTGGTCTGGAGCCGCGAAGACGACATCAAGTTTGATACCTACCATTCGGTTTCCGCGATGTACATGAAAGCGGCGCTGGGCGCGGATGGAAAGCCGACGGCATGGCTGCAGCGGACAGTATTTCCTCCTATCGGCTCGACGTTCGATGCTAGCGCTGTTTATTCCGATCCGGGCGAGCTTGGGCTGGGCTTTAGTGATCTTCCGTTTGCAATTGCGAATCAGCGATCGGAAAACGGACCGGCAACGGCGCACGTTCGCATCGGTTGGCTGCGCTCTGTGGCGAACATTTACCATGCGTTTGGGATTCAGTCATTCGAGGATGAGCTTGCCTACGCGGCTGGAAAAGATCCTGTCGAGTACGCGCTAGCGCTGCTGGGGCCGGACCGAATCATTCCGAAGAACGAACTGCCGAAGGATTACACGAACTACGGCCATGATTATGCGGAATATCCGATTGACACGGCGAGGTTCAAGCGCGTGGTGGAGATCGCCGCCGACAAATCGGGCTGGGGAAAGAAAAAACAGGGCAGCGGAGCCGGCATGGGGCTCGCGTTCCATCGGAGCTTCCTGACTTACGTCGCCTCGGTTGTTCAGATGCACATCGACGATGGCGGGCGCGTTCATGTGGACAGCGTGGACACTGCGCTGGATGCGGGCACAGTTGTGAACCCGGACATGGTGAGAAATCAATTTGAAGGCGCGGCAGTGATGGGGACGAGCGTGGCGTTATATGGAGCGATCACGGCGACGAACGGTGTGATCGACCAATCCAACTTTGATTCGTATCCGATGGCAAGGATGAATACCGCGCCGCGAGAAGTACGCGTGCACATCGTGCCGAGCGATGCACCTCCTGGAGGCGTTGGCGAACCGGGGCTGCCTGCGTTCGCACCGGCGCTGTGCAATGCTATTTTTACCGCGACGGGCAAGCGCATCCGCGAACTACCGCTTTCGAAAGCGGGCCTGGCCTAACGTGCTAAAAAGGAGTTTGCTTTTTCTGGCTGCGCTTATGGCGGCGGCGTTGCCCGCCTGCGCGCAACGCGAGCCCGTCCTTCCGCAAATTGACCTGCCGCACCCTTATTACTTCCGCGAAATGTATTTGCCGCAACTGACCAGCGGCCCGAGCAGCGTGGCGTGGTCGCCGGAATCAGATGAGGTTGTGTATTCGATGGGGGGATCTCTGTGGCGGCAGAAGATTGATTCGACAACGGCACAGCAGCTCACCGACGGACCGGGATACGACTACCAGCCTGATTGGTCCCCGGATGGGAGGAGCGTTGTTTACGTTTGCTATCAGAAAGACGCGATGGAGTTGTGGCTGCTGGATCTGGCGACGGGCGAATCGCAGCAATTGACGAACGGCAGCGCGGTTAATGTGGAACCGCGCTGGTCGCCCGACGGAAAGCAGATTGTTTTTGTATCGACTTCTTACCACAAGCGCTTTCACGTTTTTCGCGCGGACGTGAACGGCGGGAAGCTGGAAAACGTGGTGCGGCTGACGGGCGAGACCAAAAGTGATTTGCCCCGGTATTACTACAGCGCGTACGACATGGAGATCAATCCGGTTTGGACGCGGGACGGCAAAAATATTCTATTTGTTTCAAATCGCGGGCACATTCAGGGGACCGGCGGTTTTTGGAGGATGAAGGCGGAGCCTGGGGCGGTGGCGCGAGAAATTCATTACGAAGAGACAAATTGGAAAGCCCGCCCGGACTTTTCGCCGGATGGATCAAGGATGGTCTACAGCTCGTATCTCGGCGGGCAGTGGCACAACCTGTGGGTGATGCCGGCGAACGGTGGCGACGCGTTTCCGCTGACGTACAACGGCTGGGACAGCACGAATGTGCGTTGGTCGCCCGACGGGAAGACGCTCGCGTTTGTTACGAATTATGGGGGAGCAGCCACGACGCGAATCGAATTTCAGAGCGTGCCGGGCGGGCCGCTTGGAGATTTGAAGATCGAGACGCGAAGCTATCTGCATTCGCGCGGGACGATCGAATTGCGCGTTGTGGATGGCAGCGGGAACGATTTGCCTGCGCGCATTTCCATCACGGATGAGAACGGCAGATTTTGGGCTCCCGATGCGGCACGGATCCACGCGGACGACGGGTTTGACCGAAGGAAACGGCCGTTCGAAGCGCATTACTTTCACGCGAAAGAGCTAGCGAATGTAGAGGTGCCGACGGGAAAGATTCAAGTCGAGGCGAGCAAGGGGTTTGCATACAAACCGGTATCACAAACGGTTGAGGTGCTTCCGGGTGATTTGAAGCGCGTGGCGATCACGCTGGAACCGCTGGCGAATGAATGGGGCGACGCGACGAACTGGATCAGCGCGGACCTGCACGTGCACATGAATTATGGCGGGGAGTATCAGGAGACTCCCGAGATTCTGAGCGATGAGGCCAAGGCCGAAGGGTTGCAGGTGGTTAACAATCTGATTGTGAACAAGGAGCAGCGATTTCCGGACATTGCGAGCGCCGGAGAGAACCAGGAGAGTTTTTCAGATGGCAAAGTGGTGATAGTCAATGGGCAGGAGTTCCATACGAGCTACTGGGGTCATCGTGGAATTATCGACCTGCGAGGCTCCCTGCTATTGCCAGGATATGCGGGTTATCCGAACACAGCGGCCGCAAGCTTGTATCCGATGAATGCCGATGTGTACGACATGGCGCATCTGCAACGAGCGCTTGTTGGGGAGGTGCACCCGTTCGATGAAGTGCCGGATCCCTTCGCGAATCCGCCGCAAAGGATCACGGACGAGCTCCCCGTGGATGTGGCCCTGGGGAAATTGGATTACATGGAAATTGTGGGATTCAGCGACCATCGCTCGACGGCGGCGGTTTGGTACAAATTACTGAATCTGGGATACAAGATTCCAGCAGGAGCGGGAACGGATGCGACCGCAGATTACGCGGCCCCGATTCGCGGGCATGTTGGCATGGACCGGGTCTACGTGCGCGTGCCTGATTCACCGCCGACAGTCGATTCCTGGAAAAAAGCATTGAAGGAAGGACGGACATTCGCCACGAACGGGCCGCTGCTGGAGTTCACGCTGGGAGGAAAGAGCGTTGGAGACGAGTTGAAATTTGATGGTGAGCAGAGGGCAGTACCGTTCAGGGCGAAGCTGCGGTCGATCGTGCCGGTAGATCATTTGGAGGTGGTTTGCAGCGGGCGAGCGGCTCGGACACTGAAGATCGAGGGGTCCCGCGATTCAGCAGAGATTGCGGGAACGTTGCCCTTCAAGGAAAGCGGATGGTGCGTACTGCGGGCGTCGAGCGATCGCGACGAGTATCCGGTGCTGGACAAATATGTCTACGCGACGACGAGCCCGATTTATGTGACGATTGGCGCGAAAGCGCCGCGATCGCCGGATGATGCGAAGTATTTTGCGGCCTGGATCGACCGGACAATCGATGTGACCTCCCATTATCCCGATTGGAATTCTCCCGCCGAAAAAGATTACGTACTAAAGCGGCTGCTTGAGGCAAAAAGCATTTACGAAAAGCTGAGTGCATCGATTCAATGAATCTCAGACAGATTTCATGCGCACACTTCCAGTGGCTAAGTCCGCTCTACTTGGCACCACAGCCCGCAGCGCTATTAGCTGGGGTAGTATCGAAGACAAAACATCGTCTCAGCTGGGCACGCCAGTCGGGCAGCGAAACACCAAATGCTTGCGTCAGGCGGGAGTTTGAAAGAACGGAGTAGGCAGGACGGTGCGTGGGAGAATGAAACTCTTCCGTGGAGATGGGGATTACGCGCCGGGCAATCCACGGACGCCCTTTAGTGGCCTCGGCAAGCCAACCTTGAGCTTGTGACGTGGCTCGCGCTTCCTCAAGAATAGCCTGGGCGAAGTCAAACCATGTAGTTTGGCCTGCGGCGCTCATATGATAAGTTCCGCCAGCGTTGGAAAAAACAAACTCCCCGCGATTCCTCTCGATGATCCCGGCGAGAATCTTACAGGTTGCGGCCGCTAGTTCCGACGCACAAGTTGGAGAGCCAACTTGATCGCTTACAATTCTCAACTCCTCTCGCTCCGTTGCATGACGCAAGATCGTTAGCAGGAAATTTTTGCCATGCGTCGCGTACACCCAAGCTGTCCGAAAAATCAGGTGTGGCACTCCTGAGGAGCGAATCGCCAGTTCACCGGCCAACTTGGTCTTCCCGTAAACGTTCATCGGGTTCGTGGAATCTTCTTCATCATAGGGGGAGCTCTTGGTTCCATCGAAGACATAATCAGTCGAGTAATGCAGCAACACTGCGCCGATTCTCTTCGCTTCCCTGGCCATCAATTCGGGGGCTTCTGCGTTGACCACGTGCGCCATCGATTCATCTGTTTCAGCGCGATCCACTGCCGTATATGCGGCGGCGTTCACGATAAGTTGAGGTCGCACCTCTCGGATGGTTCTCCGGATGTCATCGGTTTTCGAAAGGTCGAGCTGATCGCGGCCCAGCGCGACCACCTCGCCCAATTGGGGCAAAAGCGGCAACATCTCCCTGCCAACTTGGCCCCTCTTCCCAGTCAACAATATGACCGGCTTCATTTCGCCCTATATTCCGGCAGGAATTTGCGAGGAACTTGGGCCAGCACTGGATACTGTGCGTCTCTCGTGGTAATGATCGGCTCCGCGACGCCCCATCTTATATCCAAATCGGGATCGTTCCATGCGATACCATGTTCGTCTCCAGGATTGTAGTAATCGCTGCATTTGTAAAGGAATTGAACCTTTTCCGAAAGTGCCAAGAAACCATGCGCGAAACCGATCGGAACATAAATCTGATTTTGCTGTTCCGAGGACAGGATCACGCTTGTCCATTTCCCGAAGTGTGGTGAGCCCAAACGAATGTCGACCGCAACATCCAAGGCTTCGCCTTCCACGACGCGGCAAAGCTTCGCTTGTGGTTGATGTAGTTGGTAGTGGAGGCCTCGGAGCGTGTCTTTGACGGAGCGGGAATGATTGTCCTGGAGGAAGGTGTCCGTGATGCCGAGGTCAGCGAACTTCGCCTGGTGGTAGGTTTCAATGAAGAAGCCGCGCGCGTCGCGATGGATGACTGGCCGCAGCTCAAACACGCCGGGAATTGATGTTTCGATTCGTTGCATTAACCCCGATGCTCGCTAGCTCACGAATCTTCATCAACACGTGAGAGCGAGATCCTATGGAATTTATTCAGAAGCTATTGGCCCGGAGCTGGCAATTGCGTGAAGAGACCGCTCACGATTCACGTAATATTTCTCATAGTAGGTGAGATATTCGCCGCAACGAACGCCGGCGAGCCAGGCCCCAGCATTCTTGTACCAGTCAATGGTCTGGCGGAGGCCGTCTTCTAGAGAGATCAGCGGCCTCCAGCCCAACTCGTCTTTTATTTTCTCGCAGTTCAGTGCATACCGGCGGTCATGGCCCGGCCTATCCTGGACATAAGACAGCAAGCTCTCGGGCTTCCCGGTGAGTTGCAAGATGCTTCGAGCCATAGTTAGATTTTCCTCGAGGTCTAGTCCTCCAATATTGTAAACCTCTCCTATTTTGCCTTTCTCAAGAACTGCGAGAATTCCCTTACAGTTGTCCTCGACGTGCAGCCAATCGCGCTGCTGTCTGCCATCGCCGTAAACAGGGAGAGTCTTGTCGACCATGGCATTAGTAATCATGAGGGGCACAAATTTCTCTGGGAACTGATAAGGACCGTAATTGTTCGAAGAACGTGTGATCACCGCAGGAAATTGATACGTCCGGACATACGATCGAACCAGCAGGTCGGCACCCGCCTTGGACGCTGAGTAGGGGCTGCTCGGCTGTAATGGAGACTTTTCATCGGCGAATGAAGTAGGGGGAATGTCGCCGTACACTTCGTCCGTGGAAATATGTACAAAGCGGGGTATCGAAAGCTTACGCGCCGCCTCCAAAAGCATGAATGTACCGGTGATATTTGTCTGGATTACCGGCGACGGCTCATAAATGCTCCGGTCAACGTGAGACTCGGCCGCAAAATGTACTACCGCATCACAGCCGCGCATCGCGGTTTCTACGAGCGGCGCATCGCAGATGTCCCCTTTGACAAACGTATACCTGGGATCCTCCGCGATCTCCTCAAGATTCGCCAGGTTCCCGGCGTACGTCAGCTTGTCGTAATTAACGACGGTCCATTGCCGCCCTGATCCGAGAATGTGCCGGATAAAGTTCGAGCCAATAAACCCGGCACCGCCTGTTACTAGGATTTTCATTGGCCCGCTTTCCGAACGACCACCGTGCCAGCATCTGCTTCCTCACCGATTTTGTTAGCGCCGGTCTTGGCCACCAGATTATTAGCTCGAAGGAGCGATTCAAAGGTTCCGGCGTCCGTCCACCATCCGTCTAAGGTCTCGTATGTGAGCGTTCCTTCCTGAACGTAAAAATTGTTGACGTCCGTGATCTCCAGCTCTCCCCTCCCCGACGGCTTCAATCGATGAATCTTCTCGAAGACTGTGGTGTCGTATAGATAGACTCCGATCACGGCAAAATCGGACTTGGGAATTGCCGGTTTTTCTTCAATGCCAACTACGTAATCCCCGCGAATCTCCGCAACGCCGAATCTCTCGGCGTCCGGCACTTCCTTCAAAAGAATTTTCGCTCCGCCCGCTTGTCGCTGGAACGCTTCCACCGCCCTGCAAATATTCATTTCGATGATGTTGTCGCCCAGCACGACGCAGATCGGGTTGCCGTCGGCAAAATCCTCCGCCAATCCAAGCGCCTCCGCGATTCCTCCTTCTCCCTCCTGATAAGTGTAGTTCAGGTGTTTCAATCCGAAATCGCGCCCGTTCCCTAGCAGCCGTAGAAAATCTCCCGCGTTCTTTCCCCCTGTCACTAATAAAATTTCCTCGATTCCAGCGTTCACCAGCGTTTGGATCGGGTAGTACACCATCGGCTTGTCGTACACCGGAAGCAGGTGCTTATTGGTGACTTTCGTCAGCGGATTCAGCCGGCTGCCTGTTCCGCCCGCAAGCACGACACCCTTCATACACCCTCCTCACGCTCTAAGCGCAATCGCTCGTCTGTTGTTAACGATTGTACCCAGAAATCTAACCTTCCGGCCGGTCGCCTCTCGAATTTCTCCCTCCGGCCTGCTCCTTCTCGTCCGATCAATCCGCCATCGTCCCCGCCGCGAGCGAACGAGTCTTTTCGTTTCCGCCGTCTCCATCACACTTTTCCCGTTCTTCCAGAAGCGTCGTGGCCCTCTCAATCGCCCCTGAAAGCGCGCACCGAAATTCGGCCGTCAACATATTCAGATCCAGCGCCAGCGGATTCTGATTGGACATCCTTATCAGCGACAGGTAGCCCCACCGGCTCGTCCCTCCATTCACCAGTTCCAGCCTCAACTCCCACGGCGCTTCCGCTATTTCTCGTTCGCACCACGAATAGAGCCACGTCCCATCCGGCAAATAGCTCATCGGCTGAATCCTGGACGAGGAATACCCGTTCTTGCCGCATTTCTGAAATCGCACCGCGTCAAATCCGATCGGCTCCAGCGTGTCCTTCAAAATCTGGCACATCGGCCCGAGTTCCCTGCACTCGCCCAGCTTCTCCGCCGCCAGCCGGATCGCCACGTGATTCGCCAGCACTTGCCGCCTCCGGCTCACTCGTTGCAGCACCGATAGCAGCTCCGCAAACTCCTGATACCTCAGTTGCTGCACTCCCAGAAAAATTCCTATTCCCGTCACCGCCAGCACCAACGCGATCGCTCTTCTCTGCTGCAGCAAGATCAAGCTCATGAATCCGAATCCCGCCGTCACTGCGTACAGCGTCAGCACCGCGTCTCTTTGCGACAGCCCTCTTCCCACCAATTTGTGGTGTATATGCGATTTGTCTCCGTCAAACAGCGGCTTTCTCGCTACGAACCGCCGCGCCACCGCCAGCACCACGTCCAGGATCGGGAATCCCAGCGACACGATCGGTATCGCGATCGCCACAATCGTCGGCGCCTTCTGCGACCCCGCCAGCGCCAGCGCCGCCAGCATAAATCCGATGAACAAGCTCCCCGAATCTCCCAAAAAGATCGTCGCTGGATGAAAATTGAATCGCAAAAACCCCAGCGTCGCTCCCGCCAATGCAATCGAGAGAAACGCCACAAACGCGTTCGGCACGATCAGCGACATCACAAACACCACCGTCGCCGAAAACACCGCCGACCCCGCCGCCAGCCCGTCCAATCCATCGATCAAATTGAACGCATTCGTGATCAGCAGCACCCACAGCACCGTCAGCGGCAGGCAATACTCCCACCCCAGCGTTTGCCCTCCATGCACCAGGCCCAAATTGTGTATCCCGTACCCGCCCGCATACAGCCCCACCG
>Ga0187805_10000220_pt1 | contig 17623 bp, 13 predicted proteins | sample NC_wetland_sal_i_6_FD_132965 | JGI IMG/M metagenome (GOLD analysis project Ga0187805, IMG submission 132965) | Wetland sediment microbial communities from Neuse River Estuary, North Carolina, USA - Control_5 | ecosystem: Environmental > Aquatic > Freshwater > Wetlands > Sediment | place: USA...
CTGGTGTGGCGGCGCCTTTATCGTCTTGCATCAACGCGATTCAAGCTCGAAGCGTAGCGCTTGTCAGCCATTGTGCCTTACTGTTTTTCAGGTTTCGCCGTTTTGTCGGTCTTTCCCGGGGCCGCGGGAGTTGGCTCTTCGCCCCAAATATATTTCGCGAACCATTCTTCGTTTTCTTCCATGACCGCACGTTGCTGTTTCGGCTTCGTTATGCCATGGCCAAAACCCTTGAAAACCACCATCTTCACCGGCACGCCATGATCCTCGAGCGCCTGCCGCAATTCATAGCCGTTCGGAATGGGCACGCGCCTGTCGTTTTCGCCTTGCTGGATCAGTGTCGGCGTTCGCGCTTTTGCGATGTAGGTAATCGGCGAAGTTTTTTTGTAAATCTCTGGGTCATCCCACGGCGTCGCGTGCAGATACTGCCGCGTGAACGGCGTGATGTCCGTGTTCACGTAATACGTGACCCAGTCGGAAATTCCCGCGCCAACCGACACCGCCTTGAAGCGGTCGCTCGAGGCGGTGATGAACGCGGAAATGTAGCCGCCTTCGCTCCAGCCCATCGAGCCCACACGATCCTTATCGACGAACCCCTTTGCGATGAGCGAATCCACCCCAGAAATAACGTCGGCGTAATCGCCTACTCCTAAATTCCTTACGTTTAGCGAACGGAACTTTTCGCCGTATCCGGCCGATCCTCTGTAATTCGGCCGCAGAACCAACGCGCCTTTCGCAACAAAACGTTCGACCGGGTAATAACGGTCGGCGTTTACAATCGCTTGGTCCACTCCGGTCGGCCCGCCATGAATCACCACGAGCAGCGGATATTTTTTCTTTGGATCGAAGTCCGGTGGCTTCAGCAGCACGCCTTCGATCACCGTTCCGTCGCCAGACTTCCAGGAAATCACTTCGCGGCGCGCGATTTTGAACTCTTTTAGCTGGTCTCCCAGGGCCGTGAGTTTCTTCGGCTGCCAGGGCGCCACGCTCGTCGCGTAAATCTCCGGATACTCGTTTTCCAGCGCCGCACGGTAGGCGACGTGTTTGTAGTCCTTCGAGAAGGAGAACGAGAATGCGGAGAGATGCCCCGGCGAACTGAGCTTTTCGATGGCTTTCGTTGCGGGATTCAGGCGGAACAGGTGGGCGTACGTTTTCTGCTCCGCCGCGAAGTAAATGCCGTCATCGGCACAGCCGATTAGCCCGGGATCTTCGTCGAACGCATCCGTCAGGACACGCGGCGTGCCTCCCTCGGCATCCACCACCGCGATTTTCATGTTCGTATAAAAAAAATATTTCGAGCCGCCCGCAGTTTCGTAGGCGATTTGTTTTCCATCGGGCGACCACTGCGGATTTGTATCCGGGCCCGGCGTGCTGACAATCTTATTCACCTTTCCGCCGCCCGCTCCTACCACGTAGATATCGGCCGTCTCGGAAGAAATTAAATCCGGATCGCGTTGGGCGCTGAAAGCGATGCGCGTGCCGTCCGGCGACCAAGCAAAATCGCCGACACTAAAAGCCGTTCCTTCCGTCAGCCGCTTCGGCTCCGGAAGGGTTTCGGATTCGCTGGCGGGGAGTTCGAGCGTCCACAAATGCGCCATGCTGTAGTCGGCGTGAACGACGTCGTATTCACCGTATTTCGCTTTGCGATCTTTCATCGCTTTTGATTCGGGATCCTCGGCAGCGAAGGCCAGTCTCTTCGAATCCGGCGACCAGGCGAAGTCATTCACTCCCGTTTCTACTTTTGTGAGTTGCCGGGCTTCGCCGCCGTCCGCGGAAATCACGTATACCTGTTTTTTCCCTTCCGGAGTGCCGGAAATCTGTCCCGGACGATCTGAGAGAAACGCGATCCACTTGCCGTCCGGGGACCACGCGGCATTCGTGCTGGACTTTTTCGAGGCCGTCAGTTGGTGGCCGTCTCCAGCTGATGTGTCCGCAATCCACAAATCGCGCTCGAAGGCGTTGTCTTCCCAATTCGTGCGCGAGACTTCGTATACCACGCGCTTTCCATCGGGCGAGATCTGCGGGTTGAATGCGCTTTTCATTTCCAGAGACTGGTCAATCGTCGGTGTGGAAGAGTGCGAGGCAGAGGTTGCGGGCACCGGCTGCTGAGCGGCAAGGCGCACGCCTAGCGAATAGCTCATCGTCAGGAATAGGGCCGTCCAACACAATTTGCGCACTGTTTTCTCCCCAAGTCAGGTTTTGAATTCGTTCGCTCCGGTTTTCCCTGACCATCGGATAAATCCAATGGCCAGGCCGGCGCCGACGATGGCTAATGCCAAGTACACGTACCAACCATGTAGCTCCAGAGCGGAAACAACGGCCGCCGTTCCGGACAAAAAAATGAGGAGTGCCGCCCTGCCCTTCGACATCTCCCTCTTGTTCACAGTCGCTCCAGATGAGGGCTCTCGACCCCTGTTTCCGGCGTCTTTGCTCAGTCAGAGGCGGATCGCGGCTCCGCCTCTTTTGTCAGTTCTTTACTCAAAAAAATAATCTGGCCTACATGATGATAAGCGTGGCCCGCGCAGCGCAGAAAAATCATGAATCTTTCCGCGGCTTCAGGCTCGCGCTCGGCCGAATAAGGTTTTAGCCAATCCGCGGGTTCTTGCTTTCGGATCGCCGCCACAACCATTGCGATGGCGCGATCGAACGCATGCAGGACTTCCTTCTTTTCGAGTTTCTCAGATTCAGTAAATTCTCTGTCGCGATGGCGAACGTAACCCGTCTCCGCAACGCGCGCACCGATGTAGTAGTTCAGGTTGCCCGTGAGATGCAGGATCAAATGCCCGACGCTGTTCCCGTAAGTATATGGATTGTGCCAGAACTGTTGCTGCGTCAGCGGGTCAACCCACTTGTGCGCCTGCGCGGCGACGAACTCGTAGTAACCGACAAGGTCCGACGAAATCGTGCTGGGTAGATCAGTCATAGAGGTTCTTCAGGTCGCCGCGTCCGGGAAGCCAGCCAAACTGCTAGGCGCGCCAACGTCCGGTGATCGTTTCATGCAAGTCGCTTCTTACTCCGTCCCGAAAAGACGAGCTGTGCTGGACATCTCGGAACGCCGACAATAGCCCGCCGCCCAAAAAAGTCAAGCTCTTCCGCTCCAGTCTTGCGTGGCGAAAGTAGCGGAAATGCCCTCCTCGTCCGAAAATGGGGAGCCAGGAGCGGCCTTCGAAAACACGTTGCTATAGAAAAATCTGCCCTCTTTTTGGTAAAGTAATACTCCCAGATTTGGTAGAAAGTTTTCGTCAGCCTCTGTTCCAGGAAATCCCCAGCCCATGGTTCTGGAAGGCGCAATTTTTCATGCACGTAGAGGTGTCTCCATGTCCCGCTCGGCGCAAAGGATTCAAGAACTCCCTCGCAATGGCTTCCTGGCTGGCTTCCGGCGACTGTTGAGCAACTTCTTTTTGGCCTCAGGGTTGAGTGGAACGTCCGTCCGAATGCAATCACATCAGGTTCAGGGCATGTCCACAAACCCACCTCGCCGCCGCACTCTTTTCTCGGTACCACGAGACTTCGTCCACCGTCGCCGCTTTCGTCGCCGGCTAACCAATCTCATTCTCATTCCGCTTCTCAGTTTGCTCGCCGCGTATGTCATCACTCGGCCGACCGGCGGCTCGGGCTTCACGCTCCCCAAACCCGCGCAGCAAGCGTCTCTTTCCACGCGGTTAGATCATGGATCCGAATTGCTGACGGTAGCGACCGTTTCCGCGAATAGCTCGAGCGCAGGCGCTCTTGCGAACTCTAATGCAACTCATCCCGCGGCTTCTCCTGTAGAGCCGATACTTGGCGGCGCTTACATGCTGGACAAAGGTCCTCACGCGGTCGCAGAAATTCCGGACGCCACGATTCACGATGTCAAGCACAACAAGGATCTGCACCTTCGCATTTTCTATCCGCACGAACCGGGCCCGTACCCCGTCATTATCTTTTCCGCCGGCGAAGATGCCTCGTTGTCTTGTTGCGATGCCTTGACTCGCCACTGGGCCAGCTACGGTTACGTGACCCTCCAGCCCACTGACGGCGACTCGGCCCAACCACGCCACGCCGGCGCCGGAGAGAAGAGCAGTGCGTTGAAAGCCATGCGCGAGGCGCTGGGAGAACCGGCAGTCTGGCAAAACGGCCCCCTGGACATTTCCTTTGTTCTGGATTCGCTTTCCGCCTTGCAAAATCGCATCCCCGCCCTGGGCGGCAAAATGGATGGTGAGCATATCGGCGTCGGCGGCCACTCGATGGGGGCGTTCACCGCGGAGGCCTTGGCCGGAGCGCTGGTTGATCTGCCCGGTCGCCCGGCCGTTAGCTTCCTCGATCGCCGCGTTAAAGCTGTTCTTCTACTTTCCCCGCTAGGACCAGGCGAATTTGGCTTGAACAGCCATTCCTGGGAGCACGTCTCGCTCCCCCTTCTAAGCCTGACTGGTTCACGCGACATGGGAATCGAAAAACAGAGCCCGGAATGGAGAGAGATCCCTTTTGAGCGAAGCCTGCCAGGGGATAAGTACCAGATCTTCATTCAAGGCGCGGATGATACTTCCTTCGTCGCATCGAAAATTCCATTGCACGGCCATGCAGCCGAGGGCGAGTCCATCCTCGGGTATACCAATTCCGCGTCTCTTTCCTTTTGGGATGCCTATTTAAAGGCCGACCTCAAGGCAAGAATGTATCTGCAGTCCAGCGCTCTTCCTGACTTTAGCCACGGCGCTGTGAAACTAACTCGGCGCTGAACAGTGCCTCGATAGCGTTCCTCAGCTTTTCCACAAATCGCGCGGGGGAGTCCTTCCGTACCATTGACGCTGTTACTAGGCTCTTCGGAAACTGAGTACAGTATGGCCCGCTATTCTGCTTTTCTTGGGCGCAGGGTTGAAGTGCAATACCGCGCCGGTGACATCCTGTTGCCCGCATCCGGCACCTTTGTGGCGGATTCCGGCCGTTCTATTTTCCTTGAGCAGAGCTTCGAGCAGCGCGGCTCCCAAAGGAATTTCCGTTGGGAAATTCCGTACCAGTATATCGTGCGCCTGGAAGAAAAAACGCAGCCCGAGCAAGCAACCGCACGTGCTCCCAGCGGACCTGTTGCCGCTGCGTCCCCAGAGCCGTCACTTTCCTCCGCTGATTCCCAGGTGCCGAGCTCGTCCAGCGCGGCGACGTCCACCGGCGGCGCACCCGCGATTCTCCCGCTCCAGAATCGTCCCAAGACCGCCTGAGGCCCCCTGTTTTCTCTTCGTTCGCGCTATTCCTGCTTGCCGATTCGGTTACAATCAACTCGATTCTCACAGCACATTTTTCACGCGGCGGCTGGATTCTGGCTCCGTCGCGCACAGGAGGCATTTTGTGACCGCCCATGACAACCTCAAAACTACCCTCGGCCCAGGGGTAAAGATCGGTTCCGGAGCAACTCTCAGCCCGGTCCGGAAAATTGGCCCCGGCTCCAAAATCGGACTGATCGGCCTCGGCCTCATGGGGCAACCGATGGGTCTGAATCTCCTGAAGGCCGGCTTTTCCTTGACAGTTTGGAATCGCACCGCATCGCGCGCCGAACCTCTGGTAGCCGCCGGCGCCAAGCTCGCGCATTCTCCCCGGGAAGCAGCCGCTTCCTCCGAAGTGCTTATCACCATCGTCAGCGATCCGGCCGCCCTCGAAGAAGTCCTTTGGGGCAAGCCCGCTTCTGACAAGGCCACAGGCGCCCTCTCCGCGCTCCAGCCGGGCAGCCTCTACATCGACTCGAGCACCGTTTCCCCCGTGCTGGCTCGCAAAGTCGCCGCTGCTTGCGCTGAACGCCAGGTCGACTTTCTGGATGCTCCCGTAACAGGGGGGACCTGGGGCGCGGAAAAAGGCGAACTTGTTTTTATGGTTGGTGGCGACGCACAGGTAATCAAGGACGCGGAACCGGTCTTCAGCGTGTTGGGCGAGCGCTGGTTTCACCTCGGCCCGAATGGCGCCGGGCAAACCATCAAAGTGGCGATGAACCTGATCCTTGCGCTTCAGGTTGACGCGCTTGCCGAGGCTCTCGCTTTGGTGACTGCCGCGGGTTTTCCCGGCGAGAAGCTCATCCAAGTTCTGCAATCCAGCATGGGCCGCTCCGGGGTCCTCGACGTAAAAGCCCCCCTCCTCCTCAAGGGCGAATATCCGCCAAGCTTTCCCCTGCGCCTGATGCATAAAGATGTCGGCTTGGCGCTCGAGCTCGCCAAACAGGTTGGCGTGGTACTGCCCGCAGGAGCTGCTGCCTATTCGACCTATTCAGCGGTTATGGCCGCGGCCAAGGAGGACTTGGACTATGCGGGGGTCATGAAATTCTGGCAACGCTGAGCAATCCCTAGATGCGCCTATGAGCTTGTGGAAGCACGGGGGATTCGAAACCGGCTTTTCCGGTCACCCCGAGTCATAAGTTGCATGCCGGCGATTGAATGAAAGGAGGGAGGGAGAGGGAAAAAGAATGGCGCGGGCCACAAAGCAAGCCCAGTTAGCAGGCTTAGCTAGAACGAACCGCCGCGCGCGAATCGAGATCGAAGGAAAGGTTTTGATCGAGGACGACAGCCACGTATCGCGAGCAGATTTTCATCTCGGAGCTTGCCCAAGCTGCCACAGCTGGTTGGACCCGTTCGCAGGCTTTTTCGATCTTGGCCACGACGCGGTAGTAACCCTTCACCTCGCGCAGCCAGGGAGTGGCTTTCTTGATGCGCGGAGAGAGTTCATCGCAGAGTCCCAGGAGCGTGCCGAAATCATTCGGCCCAATGTTTTCCGTTTCGAATCCGGTAGCCGCGTGAAGAGCTTCCGAGAGGGGTTGATTGGCCGTCGTCAACCAAATCATTCGCCATTGGCTAATGGCGAACTGCGCCAGAGCGATTAGGGAGAACGCGAGAATAAGTACGGCTGTCATGGTCTTCGGTTCGAGGAATAGAGTGCCAACGGGCTAGGAAGTTCCCAATAGGCCTCCCGTACCAGAGTACAGGGTACCGGCCGAGAGGGCAGTTGGCGCGCCCGGCCGTGGCCCCGGCCGCCGCCGAAGCCGTTGCTTCTCGCTTCCCGCCAGTTTTCGTCTTGTTGATGCGTAAGTCACTACTCTGTTGCCGCTTTCACAAATGTCCTTGACCGCGCGATGCGCCCATTCTAGCGTGGGTTACAAGGATTCTTGCGCTGGTTGCCGTTCCTATGGACCTTCAAAAAAGCACTTTAACTCAGGCCGTCGAAAACCCGAACGATCGGGAGTTTGTTCAAAACTTGCGCAAAATCGAGAAGCGGGACTGGTGGATCTGGGCCAACTCGATCTTGATCATGCTGCTCCTTACAGGCGCACTCATTACCTTCGCGCTGCCCCCGCTCTCCCAGGGCGAGAGCCCTCTCTTCAAGATGAAGGTCAGGGATGCGATTTTTGGCTTGGTCACACTCATCGTTCTCTTCATCATCTACACCATCTACCAGCAGGTGCTGATCAAACGGCTCCGCCGGCAGCTCGCGGAAAAGCAGCATCACTCTCTGATCTTGCGCGAGCTTGCGATGATTGACGCCTTGACGGGCCTCTATAACCGCAGGTTTGCCGAGCAGCGCCTCGCTTCCGAGATCCCACGCTCCGCGCGTAAAGGCCATCCCCTCACCATCGTCCTTTTGGACCTGGATGACTTCAAGTATATCAACGACACGTACGGGCACCCTGCCGGCGACTTGGCCCTCCAGGAATTCGCTGCCGCTCTGAACCGCGCCATTCGCGGAGGCGATCTTGCGGTGCGCATGGGAGGCGACGAATTCCTTCTGATTCTTCCCGAATGCAATCACGCGCAACTTCAGCTCGTTCTGGACCGTTTGGGCCCTCTTGAAGTGGTCTGGGAAGGCCGGAAATTCCCTCTCAAATATTCCGCCGGCTGGAGGGAGTACACCCCTGGGGATCAGCCAGAAACGATGCTCGCCGCCGCCGATCAGGCGCTCTACGACAACAAGCGCGCCTCCAAAAGTGCGCCGGTTCGAGACACTGTTCCCGTTTAATCCTCGAGCCACCACTCTACTGACGGCTCGCGCGACTTCTCGCCGCGTTCCACCGACTTACCACAGGAGTTGCAAGGACTTGCGGCCAGGATGCGATAGAATGCTCCTGGTTTTCAGGCGCTTCTGCGCCTGCATTTGCAAGCTTTGGCGAGATCGAGCGCCGGTGGCCCTATTTCAGCCAGGAATCGGGATTGGGAGGCTTCGAAAATGTTCTCAAGAAAGAGCTCACTGCTGCCTATCTGCGGGCTTTCCCTTGTGATGGCAATGGGCTTCGCCGTGGCTCTGCCGGAGACCAATTACCTGGGGATTTTTGCGAATGAAGGCAGCGTCGGGGTGACTCCGCCAGGTTGCAAAGCCCATTACAGTGCCGCTTCCGGCGAGTACACCATTACGGGCGGCGGCGCCAACATGTGGGCCACCACGGACGCATTCTATTTCGTATGGAAGAAAGTGTTTGGAGACGTGAGTCTTACCGCGGACATTAAATGGGTTGGCACCAGCGCCGCCGAGCATCGCAAAGCCGTTCTGATCATCCGGCAAAGCCTCGATCCTGGTTCGTCTTACGCGGATGCGGTTTCCCACGGCAACGGCCTCACTTCGCTGCAATTCCGCGGCGCGGCCAACGAACAGACCTATCAAGTCGTCGCCGCGGAAGACGGCCCCTCGCGCCTGCGCATCGTGCGAAAGGGCAGCCGCATCGTTATGTATTCGGGTAGGCCGGGGGAAGAGTTGAAAGCTACAGATCCCGTGGAATTCATATCGTTTAAGGACCCTGTGTATGTTGGTCTCGGAGTCTGCTCCCATGTGGCCACCACTCTTGAAACCGCCATCTTTTCCAACGTGAAACTCGAAGAAATCGCGCCGGCAAAATAGTCGACTCTCCTGATGAGGAGAAATCATGCCTACTCTTACCTCCGTCATGGCTGAGCTGAAAAAGAAAGGCTCGGAGAAAACGCGCAAGATCTACGCGCGTCACGGCATGGCCACGGACAACATGTTCGGCGTGAGCGTGGCGGACCTCAAAGTCATCGCGAAAACAATGAAGGGGCAGCAGGCGCTGGCCTGCGAGCTTTATGCAACGGGGAACCTCGACGCGATGTATCTCGCCGGGATGGTCGCGAACGGCTCTCAAATGACCACGAAAGAGTTAAATGCGTGGGCCGAGGGCGCAGCGAATTTGCAAATGATCTCTGAATACACGGTTCCCTGGGTGACGGTGGAAAATCCCCATGGCCGGGACCTGGCGATGCAATGGATCAAATCGAAGAAGGAACATGTCGCTTCTTCCGGCTGGTGCACCTATTCCGGACTCTTGGCCACGAAACCCGATGAAGATTTGAATCTTGCTGAAATCGAAAAACTGCTTGAAACCGTTGTAAGCGGAATCAAGGACCCGCGGAACCGCGTCCGCTATACGATGAATGGCTTCGTGATTTCGGTTGGAGCTTACGTAAAGCCCTTATTGAAGCAAGCGAAGGCGGCGGCCAGGCAGATTGGCGCCGTTTCGGTGGACGTTGGCGACACCGCATGCAAAGTGCCTCTTGCCACCGCGTACATCGAGAAAATCGAAGCCGCCGGCCGCGTCGGCCAAAAGCGAAAAACAATCCGCTGCTAGCCGAAAATCGGGAGTATGCATCGCCCCTAGCCGGACGCAGATTTTAAGTCTTAATTTCCCGGATGGTATTCGCGTTCCGTGTGTCCCTTCAGTTGCGAGGGATAGAAATACACTTCACGCAAATTTCCCGTGCTGTACCTCTCGGCTTCATCGTTGAAGTGCGGTGATGAGGGATGGCCGCTCTCGCCTCCGGCCGTCACGGCCCGAGCTCGCACTTTTTCACCGAACTCCACCACGGCCACAAAACTGTTCCCGCTCGTGCCATACCACTTCTTCGTTCCCGGATACGGCCGCGCTCCAAACGACGCCAGCGAGCCCCAAACCGACGAGGTAAATCCCACCGGAATGCTCGGCCCAGCATCGCTAAAGGGTTGAACGATGTCTCCCGTCAATCGCTGGAATCGATTGATATCGCCCCACGGCGTTTTCCAAGTTCCGAAATCCGCCGCTAGCCGGTCAGATGCATCGGATAGCGATTGCAATAGCACTTCCGCAGGCACTTTCGCGCAAATGTAGTCGCTGAGGTAGGCGCCCTCTTTTCTCGCTTCGCCACCCACGCGTTTACGAATTTCCTCCCCCCAAAAGACAGCCAACGACGTCGGCACCGACGCGACTCCCCATCGCAGATCCCATCCGCGCAGCGCGCCAATCTGCTCCGCAAGCTTTGCTTTCAGCGCGTCACCGGCCGGCGCATCGTCCCAAGCCTTCAGCAAACAGGGAATGGGCTTCTCGAACCACGTCAAATAACTGTCGTACGCCGCCGCAATCAGCGAATCGACCGTGAAATCTTTTTTATCCTGCAACACGCGGATCGCGTGAAGCCCGCGCGCCGACTCTCCGCCCGTTTCCACATAAACCGGAAAATCTTCCTTCTTCGGACTGCTTGCCCCTGCCGCCGACCACGGCCAATTGTTCGAGTTGTACAGCCAGCCGCTCTTCGGATTCAGCAGATGCGGAGTCTCATCAATCGAGAGCAGCCCGTGCCACTCCGTCGCGGGATTGCTTCCATCCACGGGCTTCGTCCAATCAAAATGCGTATCGCGCCTCGGAATAAAATTCCCGTGAAAGTACGCGATGTCCCCATCGGCGTCCGCAAAAATCGTGTTGTTCGAGGAATTGGTATGCAACTCCATCGTCTGCCGGAACGACTTATAATCTTTCGCCTTCGTCCGCGTATACGACTGCGTCAGCGCCTTCACGTGCTCCTCCATCAGCCGGATGCTCACCCATTTCCCGTCCTGCTCACCGATGATCGGCCCGTGATGTGTGCGGTACACCGTAAACTTTTTTTCCGCCATCCCGTCCGCGGTCTTGTACGGCACCGCGATTTCTTTCGTGACGACCGGCCGCTCTCCGTTCCCATACTTATAAAGAAGTTTGCCGCCTTTCTTCTCCACCGTTTCGAGATACCAGGTAATCGCGTTTACTCCGCTTGACGTGTGCATCCACCCCGCTCTGGTGTTAAATCCCTGATATACAAAAAACTGCCCCCAGGTCACCGCGCCATACGCATCCAACCCTTCGTCGCTCGTCATCTGCAATTCCGACCGGAAGAAAAACGACGTGTGCGGATTGATCAGCAGCAGCGCATGATGGTCCGCGGTGTTCGATGGCGCGATAGCCATCCCGTTCGAACCGCTCGGCTCTTCGGTCTCGTCATCCTCCGCGGAAGCTCCCGCGCTCACCGGCGTTTTTCCATAGAACGCTTCGAGCTGCGCCAGGTCCACTCGCTCAATGTCGCCGCCGATGCTGCCTTCCGAAAAGCTCAGAGCCATCCACGGTTCGAATCGCTGGATCACTCGCGGCTTCACCTCGGGATGCTTCAAGAGGTAGTAGTTCAATCCATCCGCCCACGCATCCATCAATTTCTTAAGCGACTCCGGGCTCCCCGCATATTCCTTTTTCAGCTCGGCGGGATCGATGAACAGCTTCATCCGTAAATCCTGGTAAATTTTGCTTTCGCCCTCCGCCTCTGCCAGCCGCCCCATCGCATTGATATAATTCGTCTCGACGCGGTTGAAATCGTCTTCCGCCTGCGCATAAATCATGCCAAACACTGCGTCGGCATCGGTCTTTCCGTGAACGTGCGCGATTCCCCAATCGTCACGAACAATGGTGACGCTTGCGGCTTCGCGAGTCCACCGCGCCTCCTCCGCGCTCTGCGCCTTTTCAGCTGCCGCCGGGAAGCCGTGGTTGCTTCGAACTGCCGCGGCTTGCGAGCCAAACGGACATGCCGACAACGCAAGCAGGAAAACTAAACTGAATTTCTTCATGAGTGCCCCTGGAGGATCGAAGAATTTTCGCCCGCCGCCATCACCTAACGGGTAAACCGTATTGCCGAGCCGCGTCCGCGTAGCATCATACTCCGCTCTGCGTGACACGTCGCCAGCTTCGCCGAAAAAATCACCGTATCGCTCCCGCCCGCCAATCGTGTAAATTTCTTTCGCCTATGCGCCTGCTAATCATGTTCCTCGCACTCTCGACCGCCGGCAATCTGCTCGCCGCGCCGCCGCCCGACGGCATTCCGCGCGAGCTCGCCCGCCAGCGCGCCGCGCAACTGTCCGATATCCACTATCATCTTCGCTTCGCGCTCACACCGCACGCGCCTTCGACCTCCGCCCACGAAGACCTGCAATTCCGCGCCAAATCTGCCACCGACGTTCTTCTCGATTTTCGCGAAGGCGCTTTAACAAACCTCACGGTCAACGGCGTCGTCATCCCCGCAAAAATCGAAAACGGCCACATCGAGCTCCCCGCCAGTGCCATCCGCGCTGGTCAAAACTCAGTCGCCATCGATTTCACTGCTCCCGTCGCCACTGCCGGTAAAGCCATCACGCGTTTCGAAGACAAAGACGACAACACTGAATATCTCTACACGCTCTTCGTCCCCATGGACGCCGAAATGGCTTTCCCCTGTTTCGATCAGCCCGATCTCAAAGCGCGCTTCCATCTCGAGCTCGCCGCCCCCGAAAGCTGGACCGTCATTTCCAACACCCCGATCGAATCTCAATCGCCTGCTGATACTTCCGGCCAGCGCCTCACAACTTTTTCCGAGACTCGCCCCATCAGCACCTATCTCTTCGCTTTTGCCGCCGGCCCCTTCCGTAAAGTTCACGAAACGTCTGGCCTCCCCGGCCTCTATGTCCGTCAATCCCAATTCAAAAAAGCCGAAGCGGAAGCTCCCGAAGTCCAGCAAGTCACCGCGCAAGGCATCGACTATCTCTCCAAATTTTTCGCTCAGCCTTTTCCATTTCCCAAGTACGATCTCGTTCTAATTCCCGGTTTCGCTTACGGCGGCATGGAGCACGCCGGCGCCACGTTCCTTCGCGAAGAATCCGTTCTCTTCCGCACCGCCCCCACGCACAGCGACCATCTCAATCGCGACATCCTCCTCCTCCACGAGCTCACGCATCAATGGTTCGGCGACTTCACCACCATGCTTTGGTTCGACGACCTCTGGCTCAAGGAAGGCTTCGCGCAATACATGGCCTATCAAGCGCTCGCCGCGCTCCAGCCCGACGAAAATATTTGGAAGCGCTTCTATCTCTCCATCAAGCCCGCTGCCTATGGCATCGACTCCACCAAAGGCACCACTCCCATCTACCAAAATATAGAAAATCTTAAAGACGCCAAGTCCGCTTACGGCGCCATCGTCTATTCCAAAGCGCCCGGCGTCATCAAGCAACTCGCTTTCGTCCTCGGCGAAGAACAATTTCGCGATGGTCTGCGCCTCTATCTCCAGGAGCATGCCTATTCCAACGCCGAGTGGAGCGATCTCGTCCATGCGTTCGAAAGCGTTTCCGGCAAGCCGCTCCAAAATTGGGCCGCCATGTGGATCCGCCATCGCGGCATGCCCCAGGTCGACGTCGCGTGGTCCTGCGACGCGCAAAATCGCATCGATCATTTCACCCTGACGCAACGCGACGTTCTCGATGAAGGCGGCGTTTGGCCCATTGCCACGCAAGTTCTGCTCGCCTATCCCAGCGGCGCTCCCCTTCGACTCCGCGCACAACTCGACGCGCAAAGCGCCGATCTGCCCGAAGCCCTCGCGAAGTCTTGCCCCGAATATGTTTTCCTGAACGATCAGGACTACGCCTACGGCCGCTTTCTCCTCGATAACCGCAGCCGCAAAGCGGTCTTCGATCATCTCGGCGAAATTCCCGGCACTTTCGATCGCGCGCTTCTTTGGGGCTCGCTCTGGGATTCCGTCCGCGAAGCCGATCTGGCGCCACGCGATTTTCTCGAACTCGCTCTCCGCCTTCTTCCCAACGAACTAGACGAAGAGCTCGCGCAAGCTCTGATCGGCCACGTCACCACCGGCTTGCACCGCTACGTCAGCGACGCCACCCGCGCGCAAATCGCGCCAAAGTTTGAAACCCTCGCATCCGATCGCATGCTGCATTCCGATCAGCAAGATTTCCGCATCATCTGGTTTCGCGCCTTGCGCGCCATCGCAGAAAGCCCGCAAGGCCGCGCCCAACTCAAGGATATTCTCGCCGGCAAGCTCGCTGTCCCCGGAGTGGTGCTCCGTCCGCTCGACCGTTGGACCATGCTCACCGCGCTAATCGCTCTCAACGACCCCGACTCTGGCGCTCTCCTCGCCGGCGAACAAAAGCGCGACCCATCCGGCGACGGCCAGAAATACGCTTACATGGCCCAAGCCGCCCGCCCGGACGCCGCCACCAAGCAAAAATATTTCAATGACTATCTTCACGACCCTTCCCGCCCCGAAGATTGGATCGCCCAAAGCCTTGGCGCCTTTAATTACTGGAACCAGTCGCAGCTCACTCTCCCGTATTTGAAGCCCGCTCTCGAAGCCCTCCCGCAAGTCAAACGCGAACGCAAAATTTTCTTCCTCCTCGGCTGGCTCAACGCCTTCATCGACGGCCAGCAATCCCTCGCCGCGCAAGCCCAAGTCCGCGATTTTCTTTCCACCGCGCCTCTCGACAAGGATCTCCAGCTTAAAATCCTCGAAGTCTCCGACGAACTCGACCGCACCGTGAGAATCCGCCAGCGTTATCCATGACCGCTGCAACTCTCGATGGCTCGCTGTCTTTCGTCTCTCTCATTGCCGCCGCGGGAAAAACTCTCTTCCAGAAAGCAAACTCCGCAAGAATGCTCCGCGCACAACCTCCACCACGAGCTCGGCAACAATTTTTTGCCTTCTCCGCGCATTCTTGAACCACGCGGAACTAATCAAGTGGTATGCTCTTGCTCTGCCCTGCCGCGGAAAGAAAACGGCGGCCGCGCCGTGGCCCTCGGGCCCGCGGCGACGGCGCAGGCCTCAATCGGATTTGCGTGTGCTGATCGAGGCTGCTGGAGTTTAGTTCCGGTCTCCGAAGAATCCGCCTGGCAGATTCTTCAAATCCGTCACTTGTAGTTTTGGAGGCTTCATGCGAGCTATGTCTGCAAAGGTGGGTTCGTTGGTGTTGTTCGTCACCCTGGCTGTTGCGGTTTCCATCGGCTGGACAAAGCCGAAGCCGGTTAGCGTCCCTCCCGACAAGTCCGAAATCGAACGCGGCCGCTATTTGGTCGAAGACGTTGCCATGTGTGGCGAATGTCACACGCCGCGCGACGCGAGGGGTGAACTCAATCGCAATGCCTGGCTGCAAGGCGCTCCCATCTGGATCATGCCCGTAAAGAGCAATCCCAATTGGGCGCCGAGCGCTCCCGCTTTGGCGGGCTTTCCCAGTTTTACGGAGGAAGAAGCGGAACGCGTCCTCGAGCGCGGTATCGGACCCGAAGGAGAAACTTTGCGTCCCCCGATGCACATCTACCACATGAAGCCCGAAGACGCGAAAGCGATTATTGCTTATCTGAAATCACTGCCGCTCGTGCAACACTAGCACTCTGGCAAGCACGATATTCTTTCTTCATGCGCACACTTTCCCTGACGGCGGGTGTTTTCTTTGCGGCGATTTGTCCTTACCTGGGCTTTGCTTTGTCGGCTCGCGCCCAAACCAATCCGCCGGCTCCCGCGACGCTTCAGAAGGAGACCGTGGTGACTGCTCAGGCTACTGGAACCTTTGAAGTAAAAATGACGCCTCAAACAGCCGGCCCCGGATCCCCGGACGACACTACAAAAGCCGGCAGCATCGGCAGAATGTCCATCGACAAACAGTTCCATGGCGACCTCGAAGCCACCAGCAAGGGACAGATGCTCGCCGCGGGCACGGCTGTCAAGGGCTCCGCAGGTTACGTCGCCATCGAGGAAGTCAGCGGAACGCTCCACGGCCGCGCCGGCACCTTCATCCTCCAACACAGCGGCACAATGACTCGCGGCACAGCCCTACTCACCATCACGGTCGTGCCCGACTCCGGCACCGGCCAGCTCGTCGGCTTGTCAGGCACAATGACCATCAAAATCGACGCTGGAAAGCATTTCTACGATTTCAGGTACACTCTCCCCAAAGCCGATTAAGCCTTGCCAGCCCCGTTTGCCAAAAATGGGAGCGGCCAACTTTTCACAGGTTCTGTCTCATCGAACTACAAAAATCCTGCCAACTCCTTCATCATCCGCAGTTACCAGAAATGTGCCTCTAACCCCTTTAGAATGCGCACTTTCAAAACACAAGGCTTAAAGCTCTTTAGAATGTGCACTTGCGAAAAACCCCGGGGGGGGTGCCTCTGCTCGCCCTCCCCGATCTGCGAGTGGGCCACCGCTCACGGCCCACTACGCAATTCTCAAGGACCGCACACTTCCAGAAACAATGTCCGTTCCTCGCCGTCAAATTAACTAACGGGCGTGTGTGCTCGGGAGGTGCCTGAATGGCTGGAGCTCTTAGTCAAGACCTGCGCAGTGGCGTGCGCATGCTGAAGAAAAGCCCGGGCTTTACCATCGTTGCGATTCTCTCCCTCGCTCTCGGCATCGGCGCCAACACCGCCATCTTTACCATCATCAACGCCGTCTTCCTGCATCCCCTGCCCGTTCAGGATCCGGCGCGCCTCGCGGAGATGTTCACTCGCGACACGAAAACGCTCGACGCCAACACAAATTTTCAGCTCACGCCCACCTCGCTTCCCAACTATGAAGATTATCGCGACCAAAACACGGTCTTCTCCGGTCTCGCTGCCTCAACATTCACGATTCCCGCCAACTGGGGTGGTCAAGCCGAGCCCCAACAGCTCCAGGTCTCGCTCGTCAGCCCGAACTTCTTCGACGTGCTGGGCGTGAAGGCCCATCTCGGCCGCACTTTCTTCCCCGGCGAAGGCAAGAAAATCGGCGCCGATCCCATCGCCGTCCTCAGCTACGCTCTATGGACTCAGCGTTTTGGCTCCAACCCCAATGTCGTTGGCCAGAACATTTCCCTCAACGCCACCTCGTTCACTATCATTGGCGTCGCGCCTCCCAATTTCAAAGGCACCGCATCTCTTGCGCCTCCCGACGTCCTTTGGGTTCCCCTCAGCATGCGCGACTACATCATCACGGGTCCTCTCAAGGATCTGGAAAATAACCGCCGCATGCGCTGGATCTCCATCGTCGGGCGTCTCAAACCGGCAATTGGCTTTGACCAGGCTCGCGCTGCCATGAAGACCGTCGCTTCGGCCCTGGAGAAAGAATATCCACGCGATAATCCAGGCCGCACCTGCGAACTCTATCCGTTGAATCAATCCGCGCTCGGCATCAATCAGCGCCGCCAATTCTCTCTTGCCGGAGGCGTGCTGATGGGCGTGGTTGGCCTGGTTCTGCTCATCGCTTGCGTCAATCTCGCCAACCTCCTGCTGGCGCAAGCGGCCAAGCGCGAAAAAGAACTGACTCTTCGCGCGGCTTTAGGTGCAGGCCGTTTTCGCCTGGTCCGCCAGCTCTTGACCGAGAGCACCCTGCTTTCTCTTGTTGGCGGCGTAGCTGGCCTTTTGATCGCTTACTGGGGGCGCAATCTCTTGTGGTCCTTCCGGCCGCCTTTTCTGCCCGATGGCTCGATCGATCTCTCCTTCGATTCTCGCGTCCTCTTATTTACCCTGGCCATTTCTGTTTTGACCGGCCTGATCTTCGGCATCATCCCCGCGCTCAAGGCTTCCAACACCGATCTCAACGAAGTCCTGAAA
>Ga0187805_10000221_pt1 | contig 17596 bp, 17 predicted proteins | sample NC_wetland_sal_i_6_FD_132965 | JGI IMG/M metagenome (GOLD analysis project Ga0187805, IMG submission 132965) | Wetland sediment microbial communities from Neuse River Estuary, North Carolina, USA - Control_5 | ecosystem: Environmental > Aquatic > Freshwater > Wetlands > Sediment | place: USA...
GACCGGCGCGGCGCCCGCGTTGATCAACGTCAACTCCCCGGCGGTGGTCGTCGAGTTGTTGCTCCCGACCGCCGGACCAATCGCGCCGCTGCCAACCTCTACTTCGCCGAAGTCAATTGTCTTGGGCGCGATGCCGAGCATCGGCTTGGGAATTATTCCCTTGCCTTTGAGTGCGACCTTTTGCGGGCTTTTTGCCGCGTTATCCGTGAATTGCAGGCCGCCGCTAAAGGTGCCTTGAGCGGTGGGAGCAAACGTGACGCTGGCCGAGCACGAAGCGCCTGGCGCTAACGATCCCGAGCAATTGGTGGTATCCAGGGTGAACGGCGTCGACCCCGCGCTGACCATCGTGAAGTTAACGCTGGCCGTTGCGGAGGTGTTGGTCACGGTTACTCCCAGCGTCGGGGTCTGGCCCACCACGACGCTGCCGAAATTGAGGCTCTTGGGCTTGATCGCGAGGTTCGCAGCGGTGGGCGCGGCCCATGCAGGAGCGGCTGCGATCGTGCCGAGCAGCAGACTCGAAATGACGGCTCCTTTTGCGGTGTTCATCGTTCCCCTCGCGCGCTCGGACGCTAATCTCCGCGAGGCATGAGTAGAACGAACCACCTCAATCGGAATTTCCATTTTAAAGCGCGGTTCAGATTGCACGAATACCACCCACGTGGCAAGCGACTTGCGGAGGCATGCGGCGTCTGGCAACAGTCGATAGCCGGATTCGGATGCGTGCAGACCGTTCACCGGCGCGACATCCGAGCACCCTCAGGCAACCGAAAAAATGGCCGATTCAACCAAAGTGATCCTTGCTTCGGCGTCGCCGCGCCGCCGCCAACTATTGGCCGCAGCCGGAATTTCGTTCGAGGTCGTCGAAAGCCTGATACCCGAGCGTCACATCGCGGGCGAGCCGGCGCGCGACTACGCACTCAGGATGGCGCAGGACAAGGCCGGCGCGGTTTCATCGCGGTTCCCCGACGCGATCGCGATCGGCGCCGACACAGTCGTGATGTGCGAGGGTCAAATTCTGGAAAAGCCGGTTGACCCCGGCGATGCGCGCCGGATGCTCGAGACGCTCTCCGGGCGGACTCACACGGTCGTGACCGCCTTTGCATTGGCCCGTGGCGGAAAGATCCTGCAGAGTTCGGCGGTCGAGAGCCGGGTCACTTTCCGCAAACTGGGCGGGGCCGAAATCGCCGACTACGTCGCGACCGAAGAGCCCTTCGACAAGGCCGGCGCTTACGGAATTCAGGGCGTCGGCGGCGGGTTTATTTCCCACGTCGAAGGATCGCGCGACAACGTGATGGGCCTGCCGACAGAGCGCCTGGTCGCGGCGCTCGCGCGATGGGGCGTGAAGCCCGCCTAGCGTGGTCGCGGGAATGTCGATCGGCAACGAAATTGAACGGCGGCTGGAGACCGTGCGAGCGCGGATCGCCGCGGCTGCCCGCTGCGCCGGGCGCGATCCCGCCTCGATTCGTCTCGTGCTCGCGAGCAAGACCCAGCCAGCCGAGGCGATTCGCGCCGCATATCGGGCAGGCGCGCGCGATTTCGGCGAGAACTATGTCCAGGAAGCGATCGCGAAGCGCGCCGAGCTGGAGGACTTGAGCGAAATTCGATGGCATCTGATCGGCCATCTCCAAACCAACAAGGCAAAGATCGCTGCGCGCGTGTTCGCGCTCATCCACAGCGTCGATTCGGTCCGCCTGGCCGAGGCTCTGGGGCGCGCGCAACCGTCGCCGCGAGTCCGCGCGCTCATCGAAGTGAATCTCGGCGCCGAGCCGAGCAAGACCGGAGTCGCACCGGACGCAGTCGCCGCGCTTTTGGACGCGGCCCGCGGCAAGATCGAAATCGAGGGCCTGATGACGATCCCGCCGCCCGCCGCCAGCGCCGAGAAGGCGCGCCCCTACTTCGCGCAGCTGCGCGAGATGCGCGATCGCCTTGCAGTGCAATCGGGCCTTGCGCTAAGCGAACTCTCGATGGGCATGACAGACGACTTCGAAATCGCGATCGAGGAAGGCGCGACAATCGTGCGGATCGGACGCGCGGTCTTCGGCGAACGCACGGCGTGAAGACGTGAAAAGATGAAAAAACTCGGATTCATCGGCGCCGGCAACATGGCCGAGGCACTCGCGCACGGCCTTATCGCGCATAAGGTTTTCAAGCCGGCCGAAATTATCGTGTCCGACGTAGCGCCGGAGCGCCGGCGCAAGCTCGCCCGCGCACTCAAGGTCGCAACGACCGACGACAATGCCGAGGTCGTGCGCGAGGCCGCGGCCATCGTGCTCGCGGTCAAGCCGCAGACGATCGACGCGGTGATGGACGAGCTCGCAGCCCAGACGCGGAAAGCCCCAAAAGAAAGCAAGCTGTTCATCTCGATCGCCGCCGGGGTGACGATCGCACGGCTGACCAACCGGCTAGGCCCGCGCGCGCGAGTGATCCGCGTGATGCCCAACGCGCCGGCGATGGTGGGTGAGGGGATGGCGGCGATGGTGCGCGCGCGTGGAGCGTCGGCGGGAGATGAGGCGTTCGCGCTGCGCATTTTCAGGGCGGTTGGCGACGCCGTCGCGCTCAAGGACGAAAAACTGCTGGACGTGGTTACCGCGCTCTCGGGCAGCGGCCCCGCCTATGTTTATCTGTTCGCCAAGGCGATGGCGGATGCGGCCGTGAGCGAGGGACTCCCGCGCGAACTGGCTTTGCGGATGACGCTGAAGACGATTCGCGGCGCCGAACATCTGATGCGCGAGTCCAGGCGCGAGGCCGCCGACTTGATTGCGGCGGTCGCTTCGCCGGGCGGCACGGTCGAGGCCGCGCTGCGCGGGGTCGCCGAGCATGGATTGTCTGATATCGTGGCCGCTGCATTGCGCGCCGCCAGCGATCGCTCACGCGAACTTGGCCGCGGAATCGACTAGCGAGAGCGCTATCGCGTGTACGCCTGGACCAACCTGATCGTTTTCATCGCGCAGACCCTCGACAGTCTGCTGACGCTCTATTTCTACATCGTGATCATTTCGGCGGTGATGACGTGGATCGAGCCGAATCCGTACAATCCGATCGTCCGCTTCATTTATTCGATCACTGAGCCGGTCTTCGACTTTTTCCGCGAGCATGTCCCAGTAGTGTTCGGCGGCATCGATTTCTCGCCAATACTCGTGATCATCGTTATTCAGTTTATCCAGCGCGTCGTCATTCCGAGCGCGGTGCACGCGCTGATTCCCGCCTACGCATGAGTCCGGGCGGAAATCCGCCCGCGCCGGACTCGCTGCCATGGATGCGAGTGGCCGAGGACGAGGTGACGATCGAGCTCACGGCGCGGCCGGGCGCTTCGCGCCGCGGCGTCATCGGCACAAGCGGTGAACGCCTCGTCGTAGGCGTTTATTCAAGGCCGGACAAAGGCAAAGCGAACGACGAACTGATCGAGTATCTCGCCGGTGAACTGCGCGTGCCGCGGGCGGCGTTGCTGATCGTTCGCGGCGCGACCTCGCGTCGCAAGACGATCCGAATCGTGACGCACGAACCGGCGAATGTGGCGCTACGATTGCGGCAGATTGGCAGACGAAAATAGCATCTGCGGCCGAGGCCGAGGCGAATCGAAAGCGAAACGTCGGCCATTTCGGTTGACTGCGTTGCTTTGCGTGGTTAACTAAAGGGGGTAGAAGGTGTGAGTTTCGATTAGCAGTCCCGGTTAGCGAATGCCAATCTACGAGTACAAGTGCAACAAATGCGGCGTGTTCGAGGCGATGCAGGGGATCAAAGAAGCCCCGCTCAAGAAATGTCCTACCTGCAAGAGCAAGGTGGAGCGCCAGATTTCGCGTGGTTCGTTCATCCTGAAGGGTAGCGGATGGTACGCGACCGACTACGCTAACAAGAGCACCCCGAGCGGCACGGACTCGGATTCAACATCGCCGGCGGCAGCGCCCGCGACCAACGGTAGTGCGTTATCGGGCGATTCGTCGGCGAAGGCGGGGGGCGAGTCGAAGCCGGCGTCGGAGTCCAAACCGGCGTCGCCGGAATCGAGAAAAACGTCCTCGGGGTCCAAGTCGTCGTCTGAAAAGTCTGCGTCGGCCAAATAGCCGCCGACCGATCCTGCCGCGCCCCAAATAATCAAGCGCATCAAGCCGTGGCGACGCTGCGGCTTTTTTGTTTGAATCGTTCGGTCCTTATGCGCGCGCTGGTATTCGATCGCAATCTGGAATTTCGCGGCGACTATCCCAATCCCGTGGCCGCAGCCGGCGAGAGTATTGTTCGCGTCGGAATCGCCGGCGTGTGCGGAACCGACCTGGAGATCGCCCGCGGCTATATGCAATATCGCGGCGTGCCGGGTCATGAATTCGCGGGCCGCGTAGTCGAATCGAAGAACTCCTCGATCCTGGGAAAACGCGTCGTTGGCGAGATCAACGCGGGATGCGGGCGATGCGCGACGTGCGCCAGCGGTCTTGGGCGCCACTGTCCCGAGCGCACGGTGCTCGGAATCCTCGGCCGGGACGGCGCCTTTGCAGAATTCCTTCGTCTTCCCGACAACAACCTGATTGTGATTCCCGATTCGATTCCGGACGAGGTTGCGGTATTCACCGAACCAGTCGCGGCCGCGTACGAAATCTTCGAACAGGTTCATCTATCGCGCAATCAGACGATTGCGGTGATCGGCGACGGCCGGCTCGGCGCGATTGTCGCGATGGCGCTCAAGGGCGAGAAGTACCAGCCGTTGGTAGCGGGCCATCATCGGGAAAAACTCGCGCGGCTGGCGAAACTCGGGTTCGATACGGCCGAGGAATCTTCGCTGCGCGACAAATTCGAGGTTGTGATCGATTGCAGCGGAAGCGGATCCGGTTTTCGGCGCGCGGCTGAAATTGTCCGGCCGCGCGGAAAGATCATCCTGAAGAGCACCGCGGCAGCGGCGGCTGAAATCAATCTGGCGCCAATCGTAGTGAATGAAATCACAGTGATCGGTTCGCGATGCGGCCGCTTCGAGCCTGCGCTGGACGCACTCGCCGCCGGAAGAATCGACCCGCGCCCGCTCGTCGATGGCATCTTCCCGCTCGACGAAGGCGTTAAAGCTTTCGAAGCCGCGAAGCATCCGCTCAATTTCAAAATACTGTTGAGAGCGCCGTGAGCCGGCGGCGCCCCCGGCCTCTCAGCGCCGGCCGAATAGTGGTCGGAATAGATACGGGCGGCACGTTCACCGATCTGGTCGCGATCGCAGGCCCTGAAATCCGCGTGCACAAAGTGCTCTCGACGCCGTCGGACCCTGCCGACGCCGTCATCCGGGGCCTCAGCGAGATGCTCGCGGGCAGCGGCGCCACGCCGGAGTCCGTCACCTACAGCTCCACCGTCGCGACCAACGCGCTGCTCGAGAAAAAAGGCGCGCGCGTCGCGCTGTTCACCAACGCGGGGTTCGAAGACCTTATCGAGATCGGGCGGCAGAACCGCGACGAGCTGTATGCGCTGGCGCCTTCGCGGCCCGAGCCGCTGGTCGGTCGCGCGATGCGCTTCGGCGTCGCCGAGCGTACGCTGTTCGACGGCAGCATCATCAGGCGGCTCAGCCGCGCGGAGCTCGCGCGAATTCGGCGCCTTGGGCAACGCAGCAGCGCCGACGCATTCGCCATCTGCCTGCTCCACTCGTACGCCAATCCGAAAGGCGAGGAGTCGATCGCGCGGGCGCTCAAGCCGCTGGGACGCCCGCTTGCGGTCTCGCATCGGATTGTAGCCGAGTATCGCGAGTATGAGCGCTTCTCGACGGCGGTGGTGAATGCGTACGTCGCGCCGCGAATGTCATCGCATCTGAAAAACCTGGAGACCCGGCTTGCGGGGGCGCGGCTTCGAGTCATGCAATCCAACGGCAGCGCGATCGGCCCGGAGCTGGCGCGGGCAGAGCCGGTGCGAACGATTCTTTCCGGCCCCGCGGCTGGCGTGATTGGAGCGGCAAGTCTGGCGCACGCGTTCGGCACCGATCATTTCATCACCTTCGACATGGGCGGGACCTCGACGGATGTGTCGCTGTTCGATCGCCGCGCGCGAATCCGCACGCTGAGTCATCCCGACGGATACGCGGTGCGCACGCCGGTTATCGACATTCACACCGTCGGCGCGGGCGGCGGATCGATCGCGCGGATTGACGCCGGCGGTTCGCTCCGAGTCGGGCCGGACAGCGCGGGCGCCGATCCCGGACCCGCGTGCTACGGACGCGGCGAGTCGTGCACCGTGACCGATGCCGACCTGGTGGCGGGCAGGCTGGTCGCGGAGAATTTCCTCGGCGGCAAAATGAAGCTTTATCCGGATCGCGCACGGCGCGCGTTGGCGCGGCTCGCGATCGAGATGAAAACGGACCGGCTGGCGGCGGCGCGCGGGATTATTCGCGTCGTCAACGCAAACATGGAGCGTGCAATCCGCGTGATCACAGTCGAGCGCGGCTACGATCCGCGCGACTTCGCGTTGCTGGCGTTCGGCGGCGCCGGCCCGATGCACGCGTGCGAACTGGCGCTCGATTTGGGTATCCGGCGAATCGTGATGCCGCGAAATCCCGGCCTGCTGTGTGCGTGGGGCGCGTCGAGCGCTGCTTTGGGCCGCGAGTATTCGCTCACAGTGCGCGAGACGAATCCGAACTATCAAGGCCTGCTCGCGCGCGCCTCGGGACTGGTACGCCGCGCCCACGCCGAGCTTGCGGCTGAAGGAGCGACCGCGATTCGTCACGAACTGTGGGCCGACATGCGCTATCAGGGGCAGTCGTACGAACTCGAAATCGCGCTCACGCCCCGCTTCGTCGCCGACTTTCATTCAACGCATCGCAGAACGTTCGGGCATAGCGCCGCGAGTGCCGCGGTCGAAGTGGTGAATATCCGTATCCGCGCGGTCGCGGGGCGTTCGATCGCCAGGCCGAAGCGAATCGCGCGCCAACTTGGGAAGCCAACGCCGGTTTCAAGCGGACGAGTCCTGGTTGACGGCCGGGAGCGCGCGGTGCCGATCTACGATCGAAGCTCATTCGGCGCAGGCGCGCGCGTGCGCGGGCCGATCGTCGTCGTCGAGCTGAGTTCCACCGCGTACGTCGCGCCGGAATTCACTTTGCGCGTGGACGACTTCGGCAATCTCCAGCTCGAGGCGGCGCGATGAGGCTCGATTCGATCACGCTGGCGGTGATGAACAGCCGGCTTGCCGCGATTGCCGACGAGATGGGCGTGGTGCTGGGGCAGACGGCATTCTCGCCCAACATCAAGGAGCGGCACGATTTTTCGTGTGCGATTTTTGACGCACGCGGCGAGCTGGTCGCTCAGGCCGCACATATTCCGGTGCATCTCGGCTCGACGCCGCTGTCGGTGCGTGCGGCAATCTCGATGCTCGAGCTCGGCCGCGGCGACGTCGCCGCGCTGAACGACCCCTTCGCCGGCGGAACGCATCTGCCGGACCTGACGCTGGTCGCACCGGTGTTCATCGGCAACGAGCGCCGCCCGTTCGCGTACGCCGCCAACCGGGCGCATCACGCGGATATCGGCGGGATCGCGCCGGGCTCGATGGCGCTCGCGACCGAGATTTACCAGGAAGGTTTCCGCTTGCCGCCGGTGAAAATTTTGTGCGGCGGCGAGATCGCCCGCGACGTGATGGCCCTGTTCCTCGCCAACACCAGAGTGCGTGAGGAGCGCGAGGGTGACCTGCGCGCGCAGATTGCCGCGTTGTCGGTTGGCGCCGAGCGGCTGCTCGCGGTGGTAAAAACGTCGGGACGGAAAATGGTCGAAGCTGCGATGGACGGGCTCAAGGATTACGCGGAGCGCCTGATGGTCGCAGCGCTCGGCGAGCTTCGGCCGGGAACCTATCGGGCGGAGGATTTCCTCGACGACGACGGATTCGGCACGGCTCCGATTCCAATTCGCGCCGCAATCAAAATCGGCGGGGGCAAGGCGCTCGTCGATTTCACCGGCTCGGCGGCGCAGGTGCGCGGTTCGGTCAATGCAAATTTCGCGATCACGCTGTCCGCGACTTTCTATGTCATGAAATGCCTCGCGGCCGAGGCCGTGCCCGCCAACGAGGGCCTGATGCGCCCGGTAAGGCTCATCGCGCCGCCGGGCTCGATCGTGAACGCGTTGGCTCCGGCAGCAGTCGCGGGCGGTAACGTCGAGACCTCGCAGCGGATTGTTGACGTTCTGTTTCGTGCGCTCGCCAAGGCGGCGCCAAGCCGTATCCCGGCGGCAAGTTCGGGCTCGATGTCGAATCTCACGGTCGGCGGCTTCGACCGATTTCGCCGGCGGCATTTTTCCTACTATGAAACGATCGCCGGCGGCGCGGGCGCGTCGAGCGGCCGGCCCGGCGCGTCCGGCATCCACACTCACATGACCAACACGCTCAACACACCGATCGAGGCGCTCGAGGCCTACTACCCGATGCGGATCACCGAGTACCGAATCCGGCGCGGCTCGGGCGGCCGTGGCCGCGCGCGCGGCGGCGACGGACTGATTCGCGAACTCGAATGCCTCGTCGATTCCAACGTAAGCCTGCTCACCGAACGGCGGACAATCGCGCCATACGGCCTCGCCGGCGGAGGACCGGGCGCGACCGGCATCAACATTCTGGTGCGCGGCACGCGACGAACCAGGTTACCCGGCAAAACCAATCTCGACCTCAAAGCGCGCGAGCGCATTCGAATCGAGACACCGGGCGGCGGCGCCTGGGGCCGTCGCTAAACGCGGAAGTGGCGGCGTGGCCGGCGGCCCGCTAGTTTGAGCACGATGGCGGAGCAGCAATTCTATGTGGGCATCCATGGCGTTATCGCCAATCGCGGGCGGATACTCGTGCTCAAGCGCGCGCCGGTAATGCCGTATCGCCCCGGAAGCTGGGACCTTCCCGGCGGCCATCTTTCGCTGGGCGAGAGTTTCGAGGATTGCCTGTTGCGCGAGATAAAAGAGGAAACCGGGCTTGATGTCGCGATTGACCGCCTGCTCGGATTGCACAGCATGGTTTCAGAGCCCTATATGCAGGCGTTCTACTCGTGCCGCTTGACGGTTTTTCAGAAAGTGCGGCTGCGGCCCGATGAACACGTCGAGCATCGATGGGTCACGCCGGATGAGCTCGCGAGCCTCGAGCTGATTCCTTATCTGGCGGCAATCATGAAGCGCGGGATGCTGAGTTACGTGAAGTGATCGAGGCGATTGCGGCGCTATCTTGCGCTCAGGCGGCCGCGCCAGTAACCGAGAAAGTTGGCGCATTCGAGTTCGTGATAAATCGCCCGCTCCCGATCGCCGCGCATCGCCGCGCCTGCCATTCTGACCCCGTTGCGGACCAGCTTGTCGAGGCGATTGTGGCTCGGCAGTCCGGCAAATCCGGTGCCCACACCGAAGGCGAAGCTCTTGCGCCGCAGATAGGCCCGCGTCATCCGTTCGGGCGGAATCAGATGATGCACAATCGCGCGCGGGACAAAACCCATCGCGCCGCCGCGCGCCAATATCCGCGCAAACAGCTCGGTGTCCTCGCCTGAGATAGGATTGCCGCCGACTACGCCGAGGTCCTGGCGAAATTTCCCGAACCGCGCGAATGCAGAGCGCTTGAATCCGACGTTGGCGCTGAAATAATTGTCCAGCCGCTCGGCAGACGCCGTTGGCGCCGACTCGATCGTGCGCCGGTCGTGAACTGCGAGCTTGACCCACAGGCTCGGCCCGAGCCACTTGGGCGGCGGCGACAACCATCGCGGGACAACCATGCCGCACGCAGCGTCCAGGTCGCGCCGCCGAATGTCTTCAAGCAGTTCGGCGGCCCAATCGCGCTCGGCCAGTGCGTCGTCGTCTATGAAGAAGATGAAGTCCGAGGCGGTTTCGTCCACCGCACGATTTCGCGCAAAGCTCGAACCCAGGCGCGGCTCGAACACGCGCCGCATCGCAAGCGCGGCGCCGCGCGCCGACGCATCGATTACCGCGGCGGTATCGTCAGTCGATCCATTGTCGATGACGAGGCAGTCGGCCTCGACGCCCGCCGGTATCTTGAGCGACGCGACACTCGCCAGGGTGTCGCGCACCAGGGCTGCGCGATTATGCGTCGGAATCGCAATTGTAAGCTTGACTGTCAATGCGCTCGTGCGCGCGCCAGGCGAGTCCGTCGCCGCTTAATGCCGCGTGCCGTTGCCATAATAGCCCAACCGCGCCTCGCACCGGACAACCCGCTGCCGACGCGCGGCTCGGCGTCAAGCGGCGGGCATCATTTCTTCGCCGGCGCTGCCGCCGCGGCAGGCGCGGAAGCTGCCGCAGCAGCCGCCGCGGGCGAAGCTTGCGGCGATGGCGACGGCGCCGCGAGCTTGGGCAGCGGCGCGCCCGATTGCGTGAACACGATCGACGTGACCGTCAGGTCGGGCGTCGCTTTTTGCTGGATATCGGTCGGGGCGCTGAGGCGGAAACCGAAGTTGCGCGTCTCGCCCGGCACGAACGGCCGCACCGGCCGCACGAAATTGGTGAACTCGAGCGGCGTCGCGATCGGGACGTGAACCTCGCTGAAGACTTCCTTTTTGGTTTTCCCTTTGCCCTCGGTATAGGTAACTGTGAACTGGACCTCGTCGATAGCCTTGTCGCCGCTGTTGGTCATTTTGCCGAAAATTCCCGGCACTCGCGACTCGGACATCTTCATGTCCACGTCGCTCAGCGCGATTTTCGGTATATACGCCTGCGCGTCCGGAAGCTGCTTCTGGACGTTTTGTATATCCGCCAACTCGCGCCCGTAGTGAAACTTGAGACCCGCGTTGCCGGTCGCCTGCTCTTTGTCCAGCTCGTCGAGGATTTTCTGATAGGCGGCGATCGCCTTGTCGTAGTCGTGCTTGTGGTAGAGATCGACGGCGGCCGCGTGTTCCTTGATGATGTTTTCCTTGAACGGGAAGTCGACCAACAGCCGCCATTGGCCACCCTGATTTACCATCACCATATTGTCGTCGTAGGTGACCTTGGGGAACGTACTTTGCATCAAGTCGTGTTGCGCGACCGGGTCGGGGCTCTCGTCTCCCGTAAGTGAAGCATCGACCGTCCGCTCCCACAGCGCGAGATCGGGCCGCGTCACGCTGACCGTGACTATTGCCTTGTCGCCGTCGGTCTTCGAGTCGCCAACCTTGTATTCATAAGCGCGCAGTATGCTCTTGAACCAGTCCTTGCTCACGTCGGGTGCCATCGGGATTTCGCTCAGGAACTGATCCATCGTGCGATCGATCTGGTCCTGATGCGACAGTTCCTCGTAGCAGGCCGGATAATTGGTGAATTTCAGGTTGCTCAGATAGGTTCCCGCCGCGCGCTGGGGCGTATGACCCTGGCATCCCGCCACCGCAAACGCACAAACCGCCGCAGCCGCGAACATCGCACCCTTGGCCTGAATTCTGCTCATTGTCATCGTCGAAGTCCCTCTTCGCGCAAGCCGCAAAACGGCTCGATTCTAATGTCGCTTCCACCAAAAAAGAAGAGCGGCTGATGGGCATTTCCGCCCGATGGCCGCCATCTCGTCGGGTGACAGTCCTGCTTATCAGAAAAAAGGCGCGCTATGCGAACGCTCCGCGAACGCGGCGTTCACGGCGCGGCTGGCATCTGCTTGAGCTCAATGACGTTCCCTTCGGGATCCCGCACGTAGATCGAAAGACCGGCACCGTGCGCCCCGTAGCGCATCGCCGGCTCGCCCATCACCTCCACGGATTGTCCGCGAAGATAGTCCGCTACCGCGCCCAGGTCGCGAGCCTCCACCCCGATGCATACGTGATCGACATTGAGTCCGCTTTCGACTCGTGGACCGCCGGCCGGAACCAGATCGATCATGCTGCGCCCCGCGCGCAGCTGGATCAAACCAATCTGCGCGATACGCCGCTCCTCGCTCAGCCCCAGGATGCGCGTGTAAAAGTCATATGCGCGATTCTGATCGCGGCATCGCAGCACGACGTGATCGAGTTCAGCGACCTTCAGTGGAATTTCCATACCGACTCTCCCGGACTATGCCGGCGTTTCTGGCGCTCTGGCCGTGGCCGCTTGCGGCGCGCGCGGCGGAAACCAAAAACGCTCGACTTCGGTGGCGCGAAGCGCATCGTCGATCATCCGCGGGATATCGAAGCGCGATTCCGCCGCCTCGACTTCCTCGATTCGCGCCCGCGTCTCGGGATGCGCCGGCACAAACAGCGTGCAGCAGTCCTGGTCGGGCAATATCGACGTCTCGAAGGTGCGCAGCCCGCGCGCCTGCTCGATAATCTCGTTCTTGTCCATCCCGACCAGCGGCCGCATGATCGGCAACGCCGCCGCCTTCTCGATCACCGCCATGTTTTCGAGCGTCTGCGAGGCGACCTGCCCCAGGCTCTCGCCCGTTACCAGCACCGTCGCGTGTGAGCGCTCAGCAAGCGCGCTTGCGATTCGCAGCATCAAGCGCCGGTACAACACCACGCGCAGTGGACGCAGAGTGTTCGCCACAATCTCGCGCTGCAGCTTTCCAAACGGCACCTGCATCAACGTCGATCGCGCTTGCCATCGCGTCAGATGCGCCGCAAGCAGCGCCGCCTTCTCTTTGCTCGCCGCCGAAACGATCGGATAGGCATGAAAATGCACGAAGTCCAGCCTGAGCCCGCGCCTCATCATGCGATGCGCTGCGACCGGCGAATCGATCCCGCCCGACAGCAGCGCCAGTCCCCGCCCCGTGACTCCCACCGGCAGTCCGCCCGCACCCGGCCTCTTGCCCGCCGACACGTACGCCGCGTCACTCAGTATCTCGATCGATATCGTGAGCTCGGGCGCGTCAAGATCCACTTCGAAGCCGAGCGCCTCCTGCACTTCGCCGCCAACCGCCCGATCTATTTCCACCGAATTCATCGGAAACCGCTTGTCATCGCGCCTGGTCCGCACCGCAAATGTCCTCGCTTTGCTTCCCGTGGCGCGGGCGATCGCTTCGCGCGTGATCGATTCGATATCGCGCGGCGTTGCATAGCTGAGCGAGAAGTTCTGCAGCCCGAAAATCAGCGCCGCACGCTCGGCTGCGGTTTCGTCGTCAAGCTCGTCGGGGATTTGCACCAGCAGTCGCGGCCCGATGCTGCGCATATTGCCCAGCCGGTAGTCGGCGAATATATCGCGCAGGTTTTGCTTGACTTGATCCACGAACCGCCACTGATTGCGCCCCTTGAGCGCGATCTCGTGGTACCTGCCAATCAAATATCGCATGTTATGAAGTGGCCCGCGGGCAGCCGCTGCACCTGAGGTTAGCTCACGCACCGGCAGCATTGAAAACCGGCCGCACGCTTGCAAGAGGGGCGTTGCCCGCGATTATCTGTAGCAATGAGTCATGCAACTACGTTTGCCCGCCAGGTCGACCTCGTCCGGCGCAAGCTCTCAACCGTCACTCCGGCCCCGCGCGAGGCGCTGGCGAACAAATCGAACGCCGCGGCGGTGCTGATGCCGCTCTTCGAGCGCGACGGCGGCCTTCACGTCGTCTATATCCGCCGCTCTGACCATGTGGCGAGCCATCGCGGCCAGGTCGCATTTCCGGGCGGACGCGTCGATCCTGCGGATGCGACCCTGCTCGACACCGCTCTGCGCGAGGCGCACGAGGAAGTCGGCATCCATCCTTCCACGGTGGAGGTGGTCGGCGCATTCCCCACCATGCACACGACGACCAGCGGAATTGTCGTCGCGCCGTTCGTCGGTGTGATTCCGTCCGACGCGCCGCTCAAGCCTCAAATCTCCGAAGTCGCCGAAATCTTCGACGTGCCTCTGACCGCGCTGCGCGATCCGAAGTTCCGCGGCGACTATGAATGGAAGAGCGACGGGCCGGCCAGCCGTTTCGGCAAATTTCCGGCAATTCTGTACCGCGGCCAGGTAATCTGGGGCCTCACCCTGCGCATCACGTTGAGCTTCCTCGAGCTTCTCGATCGGCGCGAGGCGTGACGGCGGCGACCATCGCCGCAATGCTGGCAAAGTAAAAAAATTCTCTGCCCGGGAGTGAATATGGGACGCAATATCCTTTTTATCACCACCGATCAGCAGCGCTACGACGCGCTCGGATGCAACGGCGGCAAGATCGCCAGGACGCCGGTCGCCGACCAGCTCGCCGCGCGCGGCATCAACTACCGCCGCGCGCACAATCAAAATGTGGTCTGCATGCCGGCCCGCTCCACCATGATTACCGGCCAATACGTGCGCACCCACGGCGTGGTGGCCAACGGCGTTGCGCTTCCACCCGATTCGCCGAGCGTGGCGGCTTATCTTCACGAGAAGGCCGGCTACCGCACTGCGCTGCTGGGCAAGGCGCATTTCGAGCCCGCGTTCGATTTGCAGGGGCGATGGTTCGAGAACCGCATGGCGCGCGAAAATTCAACCGGCCCCTATCGCGGCTTCGAGCGGATGGAGCTCGCGATGCATGTGCCGGTTGGCGGATGGCATTATTCGTTGTGGCTGCAGAAAAACCACCCCGACGAGCTGGGCGGCTTCGCGCCGCTTCTCACCGGGATGCCCGGCGGCGACACCGGCGCGCCGGAAGTGAAGTACAATCCGATTCCGCGCGAGCATTACCACACCGACTGGGTGGCGGCGCGGACGATCGCATACCTCGATTCGCTCGGCGCCGACGACAACTGGTTCGTGTGGATGAGCTTTCCCGATCCGCACCATCCATGGGATCCGCCGCAGGATGAAGCGCGGCGAATCAATTGGCGCGATCTCGATCTGCCTGCCGGGTATCCGGGCTCGCGCGAGAAAATCGAAAAAATCCTGGCCGACAAGCCGCGCCATTGGCTCGATTGGTACCAGGGCCGCTTTGGCAACTTCGAAGGCGGCCCCGCCAGCTTCGTCCCGTGCCAGATGACCGAGAATCAGCTGCGCGAAGTCAATGCGATGATCCATGTCGAAAACGAATTGATCGACCAGGCTTGCGGCCGCGTGCTGGCCCGAATCGCCGAGCGGGGATGGGAGGCGCGGACCGACGTCTTTTTCACCACCGACCACGGCGAGCTGCAGGGCGACTTCGGCTTGCTCTACAAGGGGCCGTATCACGTTGACGCGCTGATGCGGCTGCCGATGATCTGGCGCCCCGCGCCGTCAGCCAAAATCGCGCACAATGAAATCGCGGAACCGGTCGGGCAACTCGACCTCGCGCCGACGTTCTGCCAAATCGCGGGCCTGCCGGTTCCCGACTGGATGCAGGGCAAGCCACTTCCCATCGCGCCGGGCTCGGGCCGCGAGCGCGTGATCACCGAATGGGACAGCCAGTTCGCCGCAGTCGGGATGCATCTGCGCAGCATCTACCGCGACGGTTACACGCTCACCGTTTACGAGAAATCGACTCGCGACTATGGATTCGACCTCGCGGGCGTTCCACCGATGTTGGCGCCGCGCGGTCCGATTGCCGATATCCGCTACGACGGCACCGAGGGCGAGCTCTACAATCTGCGCGAGGATCCGATGCAATGGCGCAATCTGTGGAACGATCCCGGCTCGGCGAAGCTGAAGTCCGATCTGCGCGCCGACCTCTACGACAATCTTCCTCCCGAGCGCAAACCCAAGCTGCCGGTGGAGGCTCCCGCCTGAGGAATAGGGGTGACCCTGCACTCAGTGTTTTTGGGTTGTGCTCCTGCTCGCGCGGCAGGTTCGCGCGCCGGGGGACGGTTTTGACTATTTCGTATAGTCGAAGATCTCGTGCTCCTCGGTGAGGAAGATCGAGGAGCGCGCGAAATCGACGAACTTCGATTCATCTTCGAGCAGCGCCTGCGCGGCCTTCTCGCGTTCTTTGGGATCGCCGCCCGAGCTGAAATCCTCGATTGAGTCCCACCATACTTCGGTGATCCCGTCGTAGGTCTCGGTCATGTTGCGGGTCGCGCGAATTTGTTTGCCCGCGTCCTCGAACGCGGTATGACTCTGCACGTATTTCCGGGCGCGCATCGCCTTGGCGAAGCTGCGCACCAGCGGTCCGTGCTTGTTGAGCCAGTACTCGTGGAAATCCTTTTCGGGGACCTCTTTGCGCTTTCGGACTACATAAACAAGTTTGATCATATCGGCCTCCCGCGGAATTCCTGATCGTCGGTTGAAGGATATGCTCGCGGAGTTCGCGCGTCTATGAATTGAATGTGAAACCCGCCGTGGGTTTCACACTTCCCTGGGCAGGGGTGACCCCTGCACCCGCCGTCAGGACTAGGATGCGGGACTTCGTCCCTGTTAGAACTTATTGGCGAGGAGAGGCCGACGATCCATTTGAGCAAGGCAAAAGAAACGATTCCCGACGACACGAAGCTGCTCGAGGCAGGCTTCGACCTCGCCGCCGCGCCCGCCGACGCGATCGCGAAACTTCGCGAACTCAAGGCCACGGGCGGTATTCCGGATGCGGCAATCGCGCGCGCGCTCGGGATGATTGCGGACCCGCGCGCGGCCGCGATGCTCGTCGAGATGGAAGCCGGCGCGGCTGGCGCTCTCCGGCGCGAAGTGCGCCGCGCGCTGTACAAGCTGAAGCAGCACGGAATCGAAGCGCCTGCGACTACCGGTGCAGCGCGCGGCGCCGAACACGGCATCGCCGCTGAGAAAACTGAAATAAGCGCGATGCTCTCGCCAATCGACGCCGAAGGCGCACGGATCGTCTGGATCGTCAAGCCGCGCGCGCAGGGCGGCGTGGTCCGGATGTGGGCGCTGATCTCCGAGCGCGACGGCCTGGTCGGCGCGCAGAACACGGGCTTGTCGCGGCGCGAGCTGAAAAGCGAACGCGAGGAACTCGAACGCCGCGCGCAGGTCAAGCTGGTGGACGCCGACTGGCGCGTCGCGGACTTTATCGCGTGCGAGGCCTGGCGCAACACGCCCGAGTCGCGGCGCGGCCAGGTGGGAAACTTTCTCACCCTGCGCTCCGAGTTGATCGCGTCGCCGCCGCCGACCGAGCTGCTTCATCCCGTCTATGCCGAGCTCGGCGCCGAAGCGGCCGGCGAGCCGTCGGTCGAGCTGCTCAAGGAACCGGAACTGCTCGAATGGCGGATGCCCGACGCGATCCTCAAACCCTACGTCGAGGAGATTGGCCGCGCCGGCGAAAGCGTGATCGTCTTGAATCCGCTCCACAGGCAGGAGCGCGTGAACGCGGTGATCGAACGCGCGACCGCGGAACTGCTGTCCGGCGACAACCGGCGCGCCGTCCAGCGGCGGCTCGAGGATATCGCGTACTACATGGCGCGAGTTGGACGCCGCACGCAGGCGGGATGGGCGGCGGCGGCAGCGGCGCGGCTGCGCGACGGAATCGACGCAACGAAGGTGCCTTTCTTCCAGGCTCTGATCCGCACCCAGCTCGGCACGGTCGCGGCGGCGGAGCAGCAGAAAGCCGAGCAGGAGCCGCGGCTGATCATGACCCCGGCAGAGGCGATGCGCGCGCGCGAAGCCCGAGAAGCAAGGAGCCGGCGGCGCTAGCCGCGGGCGGCATGATTTTCTCGGTTGATTGAGTCGGCTACGATGCGTCGAGCAGGGCCGCATGGGGCGCTCGACCTAAAGCATAGCTTTAATATCCAGCGGACCTTGCAGGCCTTGCACAAGGATAACCATCGATGATCGATCAACAGCCGCTGCGCGGGGTTCGCGTGCTCGACTTGACGCGGGTTTTGGCGGGGCCGTTTTGCACTATGAATCTGGCGGACCTTGGCGCGGACGTGATCAAAGTTGAGATACCGGGGCGC
>Ga0187805_10000222_pt1 | contig 17496 bp, 13 predicted proteins | sample NC_wetland_sal_i_6_FD_132965 | JGI IMG/M metagenome (GOLD analysis project Ga0187805, IMG submission 132965) | Wetland sediment microbial communities from Neuse River Estuary, North Carolina, USA - Control_5 | ecosystem: Environmental > Aquatic > Freshwater > Wetlands > Sediment | place: USA...
GACGACGATCAAGCGCTCGCCAGATTTATCCAAAACGAAGCCGATGTCGCAGAAATTGGTGTGGGCGACGTGCTGCAACTCCGGCAGAGAGCCGGCCGGCCAGATGCGGACCATGGAGCGGCCTGCGTAAAATTTGCGATAGAGAGCTTCGATGACCTCAGGCGATTGCGGCGCGGAGAGTGTGACGTAAATGGTGGAAAGAATGCCGCGGGCGAGAGGCAGCAGGTGAGTCGAAAAAATAAGTTGCGAATCGGCGAGGCCGGTGTGTTCGAGGATTTCGGGAGTGTGGCGATGAGAAAAAAGATTGTAGGCCTTGAAATTTTCGTCGACTTCGACGAAGTGCAGATCGCGGCGGGGATCTTTTCCTGCGCCGCTCGCGCCGGATTTGCAATCGCAGACGACGTTCTGTTCGGAAGCGATGAAACCGGCTTCGGCGAGCGGGCGAAGGGCGAGGATGACGCTCGTGGCGTAGCAGCCAGGATTGGCGACCAGACGGGCCTTGGCGATTTCCTCGGAATAGAGTTCGGGAAGGCCGTAGACGGCTTCGCCGAGGTAATCGGCATGGGGTGTGGACAGCTTGTACCAGGAGGCGAACGTTTCCGGTGAGCGAAAGCGGAAGGCGCCGCTCAAGTCAATGACGCGGACGCCGGCTTCGAGAAGAGCAGGAGCGAGTTCAGCGGAAACTTCGTGGGGTGTCGCCAGGAAGGCGGTTCCGGCAGTGGAGGAGGTAATCGCATCGAGAGAGAGAGGCCGCAGCGGCGCCTGGCCCCAGCCACGGAATTGGGGAAAGAGCTCGGCAATGCAGTTGGCGCCGCGCGTTTCGCGCACGTAAAAAGTGGTGGACGCGACAGCGGGATGGCGCAGGAGAATGCCGGCGAGCTCGAGGCCCGTGTATCCGGTGACACCAACGACGGCGACTTGGCGAGGATCTCTCATTTCACCAGGGCTTCGATCTTTTTTTGCAGGGACTCGCGCGTTTTTTTGCTCGGAGTGATGATCAGGACCGTATCATCCCCCGCGATGGTGCCGGCGATTTCGGGAAATTTTGAGGCGTCCACGGCGGCGGCAAGAGGCTGAGCGCCGCTGGGAGGCGTTTTGAGTACGAGAAGATTCTCCGCGGGACGAATATCCAGAAGAAATTCGCGCAGAGCACGAGCGAGCGGAGGAAGAGGGAGCGCGCCGTTGTCTTCGGGAAGAATAGTTTCGGGCTTGTAGCCTTCCTGAGTCTTGACGAGGCGGAGTTCCTGCAGGTCGCGGGAAAGAGTGGCTTGCGTGACGCGCATCTTCTGCTGGGCGAGGCGGCGGCGGAGGTCCTCCTGATTGGCGATGGGCTGCCCGCTGACAAGCCTGAGGATCTGACCGTGACGAAATGTTTTACCGGCGCTCATGACTCCCACAAATATACAGCGTCCTGCATTTTTATACAATCATTATCGAATGAAAACAATGAAATTTTGGGGAGCCGCGGCCGGGGCGATTGGCTGGGAGGGGGTGCGGAAAGAGGTCATGCAGGATTGGCAACGCTTGGCGGAAGGAGACTGGATTTTCAGGGCCAGGAATGGTTACCTAATCTTCTCAGCCCCAGATTGCGCGCCCCATGGGTACACCGTGCAAAGTTACGGGATGCAAGAACGACTCGCCGCCAGCCCTGGCGGAGCAGCAGCAAGTCTGCGTACTTCACTTTACGCTGTCGATCGAAGGAAGCTGCGCGGAGATGAGGCGCGAAACGGCGCTGGGGAACGCTCCGCACGAGCGGCAGCGGGAAATCATGCGTTTCATCACCGAGAGCGGCGAACGGCTCGCGCGCGTGGCGACGAGCGGCTTGCACCTGACGGATGATTTGAAGGCCAGAATCCTCAGCACTTTCCTGACGCTGATGAACCTGCGGGAAAACCTGGATCGAGCGAATATGCGCAGTTCGTTTGGGCGGACCGGGCACACTCGCTGAGGCCTGAATAGCATCCCTTCCACCGAAAAAGAGAGAGATTAGGCGCCGATATAGCGCGCATAGAGGGAGCGCGCGACGGCGGGGTCCTTTGTGCCTTTGAGAATGGCCCGGCCATCGGCGAAAACCGTCATTTGATAAGGTTCCACCCGGAAACAGAGCAAGAACTCGTTTTGGCGGACGTCGGAAACGGTGGGTGCGAGCTTGCCTCGCAACGCCCCGAGATCGAGAGAGCGGCCCCGTTCGTGAATCTGCACGGAGTCTCGACCGCATAACGTGATGTGAGGCTGAGCTTGTCCCTGGAGATAAGAGAATTCGCGGAGGACGCAAGCGCGACACGCGGGATTTCGCATGACGCCAACGGATTGGAAGTGGCCGGTCCAAACGTCGCAAGAAATCAGGCGGCCGTGGAGAGCCTCATCGCGACCGGCAAGGAGCTTGAGCGCTTCCGTCACTTCGAGCGAGGCAATGAGATTGACGATGGGGCCGAGGACGCCGACGGTATCGCAGGTTTCTTCGAGGCCATGACCGCTGGGCGAGGATTCGAGGAGGCAGGCGAGACAAGGTGTGCGGCCTGGGCGGACAGTCATCGTGACGCCGTAACTTGCGACGGCGGCGGCGTAGATCCACGGCCGAGTAGATTGGACGGCGTAATCATTGATGAGGAAGCGAGTCTCGAAATTGTCGGTGCCATCGAGGATAAGATCGAAACCAGCGAGCAACTCCACAGTGTTACGCGGGTTTAAGTCTGCAACCAGCCCTTCGACGGAGACGCTCGAGTTGATGGCGCGGAGCTTGCGCTCGGCGGCGACGGCTTTGGGAAAAGCGGCGCGGGCGTCGTCCTCGTCGAAGAGGGTTTGCCGCTGCAAGTTGGAGGGCTCGACGAAATCGCGGTCGAGAATTCTGATGCGGCCGACGCCGGCGCGCACGAGCAGTCCGGCGGCGGCCGCGCCAATCGCGCCGCAACCTACAATGACCGCACTGGAAGCAAGAAGGCGCCGCTGGCCTTCTTCGCCAATTCCGGCGAAAAGCATTTGACGGGAGTATTTTTCCTGAAGCGAATCGAGCGCGAGCGGGCGCGGTGCGGCAGTATCGGTCATCGTCCCTCTTAACTCATCATAACGCTAGAGATAGAGGGACGGGCAACGGCCTTGTGCTACGCTTCGTCTGAGCGATAGTGAGCATGGTTTCGAGATGGTTCAAAGGCTTATCGAGAGTCGTTGTCTTCGCGCTGCTATGGGGAGCAGCGAGGAGCTACGGACAGGCACAGGCCAAGCCGGAGGATAAGACGACTGGGGCGGAAACCCCCGTGGTTGCGGTCCGCATCGTGACGGAAGACGGGCGCGTTTTGTCGAAATCGCCTACGGGAATCGCAGTTGAGATCGGAAAACCTCTGGATCGAGATGAGGTTGGGAAGAGCATCCGCGCGCTCTACGGGACAGGCGACTACGTGGATGTGAAAGCGGTCACGACGCCCGTGGGCAGCGGCGTGCAACTTGATTTCGTCGTTCGCGAAAATCTCTTCTTCAATAGGGTGCTGATCGAGGGACTGGAGCCACCGCCCACGGATGCTTCGGCGGCGGCAGCCATGCAGCTCACGCTGGGCCATCCGTTCCGCCAAGAGGATGTGGACGATGGGCTCGCCCGCCTGCGTGATGTGCTGAAGGAAGAGGGGCTGTATAAGGCGCAAGTATCGGCTGAAAACATGGCGCACCCGGAAACACACGAGATGGACATCCTAGTGCATATACAGCCGGGGCCGCGGGCTAGAGTCGGGTCCATCGACCTGAAAAACGAGACGGAGTCCCGCGACTCGGAACTTCTCTCGCGGCTGAAGATGAAGGTCGGGGAAACGGTGACAACGGCACGCATACAGCGCGGGACAAGCCGGATCCGAAAATTTCTGGCGAAGAAAGGGCGGCTGAGCGCGCGTGCGGCGGTCCGGCGAGGGGAATATGACGCGGCGAAGAATACGGTGCCTTTGGTGCTTGAGGTGACAGAAGGGCCGCGTGTGGAAGTAGCGGTAACGGGGGCGAAGTATTCAAAGGGAGAGTTGAAATCGCTGATTCCGATCTACCAGGAGGGCGCGGTGGATGCGGACCTCTTGGAAGAAGGGAAACGGAATCTGCTGGAGCGGCTGGAGCGTGATGGGTACTTTGACGCGAAAGTGAATTACACGACGGAAACGAGAGAGGTCCAAGGCAAAGATCAGCAAGCGAAGGGCACGGAAGAGGTGATCACATATCACATCGAGAGAGGCGACCGGCACAGGCTGGTAGGAATTGAATTCATTGGCAACCACTACTTCAGCGCAGAATTGCTGCGCAGCCGGCTGCAAGTATACGGAGCGGCGTTCGGGTCGCGAGGAAGATTCAGCCGGCGGCTGATCGCATCCGACGCGGAATCGATGCAGGGCCTGTATGACGCAAACGGCTTTTTAGATGCGAAAGTGGCGGGACAAATCCTGGATGATTACAAGGGGAAGCAGGGAGACATCTTCGTAAAGTTTTCCGTTCAGGAAGGCGAGCAGACGAGAGTGGCATCACTAAACATAGACGGTGCTCACGCTTTCTCACGGGATGAATTGCTGGGAGTGATCGGGTCCACGCCGGGGCAACCGTATTCCGATTTCAACGTGGCGACAGACCGGGACAATATACTCGCTATGTACTACAACGAAGGGTTTCCAGAAGCGACGTTCACGTCGACGGCGGAGCGCGTGACTGCAGAGAATACCGCAAGCGGTAAGGAATTAACCAAGCCAGGGACGGCGGGAAACGAGAAGAACCAGAAGAAGGAAGAAGAAAAGATGAAGAGCGCGAAACCGGAGGCCGCACAGGCGGCACCGGTCCAGCTGGTTTACCACATTACGGAGGGGCCGCAAACACGGGTTCGGAGAATCCTTTTGACCGGGTATGTGCATACAAGGCAGAAAGTTATTCGACGTGAAATTCGAGTTAAGCCCGGAGAACCGCTGCGGGAGGGGGACGTAGTCGAATCGCAGAGGCGCTTGTACAACCTGGGCGTATTTAACCGCGTAACGATCGAACCCCAGAATCCCACCGGGTCAGCCCCCGACAAAGACATCGTGGTTCTGGTGGAAGAAGCGAAGCGGTACACCATGGCGTATGGCGGAGGATTTGAAGTGCAACGATTGGCGAGCACGACAAATCCAACCGGCGGGCAGATCCAGGCAGCTCCACGCGGGATTTTTGAGCTGACCAAGGTCAATCTGACAGGGAGAGCCGATTCACTTTCGCTAAAACTGCGCGGGAGCACCATCGAGGACCGTGCGCTGCTGGGGTACTCGATCCCGTATACCTTTGGAAATCCGCACTACAGCACGCAGGCGACGGCATACACCGAAAAAACCCAAGACATCAACACCTTCACGGAAATGCGGTATGAGGGATCGGTGCAGTTGACGGACCAGGTGACCCCCTTCACCACGTGGGTGTACCGATACGCGTTCCGCAAGGTGCTGGTCTCCAACCTGAATTTGCACATTGCGCCCGAGGAGATACCGCTCTTCGAACAGCCTACACTGGTGTCCGAGTTTGGGGTGACCTGGCTACGCGACGCGCGGGACAATCCCGCAGACGCCACCAAAGGAAGTTTCAATAGCGCGGACTTCAGCATCGCCAGCACAAGCATCGGTTCGAGCTCGAGCTTCATGCGGTTCTTTTTCCAGAATTCGACATACCATCCGATCAAGCGGCGATTCAGTTTTGCCCGCTCGATACGGATCGGAATTCTCGAACCGTTCGCGAATACGGAATCGCTCACGTTCCCGCCGCCGACACCGAACCAATGCACGGCGACCGCGACGCCCGGCCCGACGCCGGAGATCATCCCACTGCCGGAACGGTTCTTCGCCGGCGGTGGAACGTCGCTGCGAGGATTTGCGCTCAATCAGGCTGGCCCGCGCGATCCGTGCACGGGCTTCCCCGTGGGGGGACAGGCCATGCTGGCGCTGAATCAGGAATTCCGCTTCCCGATGCGATTGCCGTTTGTGGGGACACAACTGGGCGGAGCGCTGTTCTACGACGGTGGAAATGTGTATAGCCGGCTGGATCGCATCACATTTCGAGCGTACTCACCGAAGCCGGTTTTCGTTCTACAAGATCCCTCGATGCCGCCGAGCGCGACGAACCCGACGCTCTGCGTTTCCAACTGCACGAACGAGCTGAACTATTTCGCGCATACGGTTGGGTTTGGCATTCGCTACGCAACGCCAGTGGGGCCAATTCGAATCGATTTGGGATACCAGATCAACCGCCCATTTTTCGTGGTGCCGTGCGTGCCCCTCACCACGGCAGCGCCGGCGACACCCGAGTGTTTTAAAGGCACACAACTGCCGAGGCTGCAGATTTTCTTCAATCTGGGGTCGACTTTCTGATGCGGCGCAGTCTGATTTCGGCAGGTTGCGCAATTTGCTTTGCGCTGGCTGCCGCCACGCTTGTGAAGGCGCAGGAGGTCGTGGATCGCATCGTGGCGCGCGTGGAGAACGACATCATCCTTCTCAGCGATGTCCAGGCACTGCAGCGCTACCAGGAGCTGCTGGACGGCAAATCGGAAAGCGACAGCGCAATTCTCGACCGGCTGATCGACCAATGGATCGTGCGCTCGGAAGCGGATCTCTCGCAGTTTCCACAGCCCAAGGAACCGGATATCGACCGAGAGCTTTCGCGAGTAGAGAAATCCTTTGCCTCTCCCGCGGAATATGAAACTCGAAAGAAGCAGAGCGGCTTAACCGACGCGGAAGTGCGAAAGATAGTGGTCTCGCAGCTGTATCTAAGCAACTATCTCGATTCGAGGTTCCGGCCATCGGCACAAATCGATGAAAAGGCGATCGAGGATTTCTACCAGAACAAGCTTGTGCCAACCGCGAAGCAGAGAGGGCTAACACCTCCAACTCTGGATGCCGCCCGGGACACCATCCAGGAAGTTCTAGTGCAAACCGACATCAATGAACAAGCAGACCGCTGGCTGAAGGAGAGCCGGGACCGTTTGCACATTCAAAAATATCTCGATGAAGGGACGAAATGAAGGTCCGGAAGCGCCATCCGATCTGGAACTGGGTCATCCATACGCCGTGGGTTCTGACAGTGATCGCGATTTTGTCGCTGATTGGATTTTTCGGAAGCGGTTCGGGCAATCCGATCCTGCGGCGGTGGATTATACATGGCCTCGAGAAGGCGACGGGCGGACGCGTGGAATTGCAGGCGATTTCCATTCATTGGCTTTCGCTACGAGGGACGCTGAAGGGTTTGGTGATTCACGGAACAGAGCCCGCAGGAACGCGGCCATTTTTTTCAGCGGCGGAGGTGCAAGCGGGATTGCAAATCGATTCCTTCTGGGGGCAGAAGGTTTCGCTGCGGGACGTCGTGGTCAAGGAACCGGAGGTGCACATCCGGATAGGGAGAGACGGGTCGACCAACGTGCCGATTCCACCCTATACCAGCGGCCCGGGGAAACCGCTGCGCGAGTCAATTTTCAATCTGCGAGTCCGCCGGCTGAAAATTGAGGACGGATGGATCCTGTACAACGAATCGATAGCGCCGCTAGCGGTGGAGGGAGGCGACTTGCAGCTGGCGCTGGATGCGGGCGGGACTCCGGAGAATCCCCTTTATTTGGGGAATCTTGAATGGCGGGGCGTACGCTTCAGCGCCAAGAAAACAGTGCCGCCGCCTGCGGATGTCATAGCGAAGTTCACGGTATGGCGCGGTGGATTCACGCTGGACCAAGGATTGCTGACCGCAGGACATTCACACCTTGACGCGCAGGCGGAAATGGCTGATTTCAGAAAGCCAAGATGGAGTTTCCGCTACCGGGGCTGGCTGGAATTGCAGGATATACGAGATACCTTTCGATCCCCGGAGACGCCCACGGGACACGTCGATGTGCGCGGGGAGGGAACATTTGCGGATGGTCAGTACAAAGGCACGGGCAGCTATGCGGGGCGCGACATCCACCTGAATTACACGATTTTTCACGCCGAGGGACTTACCAGCCGCGGCAGCTACACCATTAACAACGACGGGCTAGTGGTTTCTGACTTTCTCGCGGGAGGATTTGGCGGAACCGTAAAAGGAAAAGTGACGCTTCGTTTCGCTGGAGTGCAATTCCGCGCGGACACTCACATTCAGGATATGCACCTCGCCGAAGTGTTTCCCGCGATCGAGCACCGGGGCTTTCCGATCAATGAACTGGAATGGGATGCCCTGTTAAGCGGAGATACGGTAGAAACATGGCGCAATGCTTTTCAGCACTTCGAACTCGGCGGCAAGATGGAGTGGGCACCGATAGATATGCCGGCAGCAGGCCACTTGCCGGTGACGGCGAGCTGGCAAATCAGCTACCGCGACGATTCCCGCGTGTTCGCCATCAGCTCGGGAGAGTTTGAAACGCCGTCTTCCCGGGGAACGATTACCGGCATCCTCGCACCGCGCAATTCCACGCTGGATGTACATTTCGAAACTGGCTCGCTCGAATCGTACAAGGATTTCATCAATGCAATTCGCGGCGCCAAAGCCGGCTCGGCGGACGCTATCAAGGAGATTTCCGGAGACGCGCAATGGGACGGCAAAATCACCGGGCCGGGTGGCCATGCCACCTTTAGCGGCCATCTGCGCGGAGAGCGGGTGCGCTATGACGGCCTGGCATTGGATTCCCTAGAAGGCGACATGAGCTACTCCCCCACGCAGCTGGCGCTCTCGCGCGGCCACGTGCGTTTTGGCACAATGGACACACAGATTGAGGGAAATCTCGATCTGAGCGACTGGAGCTTCCTGCCTGACAACGAATGGACGGCTGATGTGAACTTCGATAAGGCGCCGGTCCCGACAATTCAGAAACTCTTCGGCTGGACTTATCCAGTGGAAGGCGTGTTGAGCGGCCAATTGCATGGCCGCGGAACACGCGAAGAGCCCAATATCACAGGCCTGTTCGATCTCGCCGAAGGAGAAGCATTTGGCGTGTCTTTCGACCGCCTGCGAGGCAGACTTAACGTCTCGCCGGAAGAAGTGAGCATTGCGGATGCGGAATTGCGGGTGTTTGCTCCCGGAAAAGAGAAAGGGCGCGGGGCCGGTATTGTGACAGGGACGGCAGGCTATCGTTTTGCGGATCAAACGATAACGGCGGACCTGGTGGGCGCATCTCTGCCACTGGAAAATATAGAGAAGCTACAGTCGGTGCGGCTGCCGGTGGGGGGAGGAGTTACGTTTCGGCTGAAAGCGAGCGGTCCGATTTCGGCGCCGCAAGCCGAAGGGACATTTCGCGTGGTGGATTTTCGCGTCGGGAAGGACGTGATTGGCAGCTTCGAGGGGAGTCTGCACTCGGATGGGAGCATCGCGAAGTTGAAGCTTGGGTCTGCCATGACTACCGGAGGCATATCGGGTGAGGTCACGTTGGGGCTAGCTGATCCCTATGCTCTAAACGGAAAAGTCTCGATCGCGAACATGGATCTCGATCCCTATTTGATCACGGCGCTGCATCTCAGGCAGTTCAACGGGCACGGCGTCGCTGACGGAGACATCACCGTGGCAGGCGACTTCAAGCACCCGGAGAAGATCGTCGTCGACGCGAAATTTTCGAGACTGGCCCTGACCTACGCCAACGTACAGCTGGAAAATTCAGGGCCGATTCATCTGCGCTCTTCGAAGGAGAGCCTGGAAATCGATCAAGCGGCCTTCAAAGGAACCGATACGAACATTGCCATTGTAGGCGCAGTGCGATTCGCGGAACGGGGCACGCTGGGGTTGAAGCTGAATGGCGCTCTGGATTTGGGCCTGCTGTCAGGATTCGTCCCGTCGCTACAAGCCAGCGGCCCCGCGCAGATCAGCGCTTCCTTTGAGGGGGCTTTTGACCGGCCGCGCATCACTGGAAGAGTGCATATCGAGGATGCTTCCGCACGGGTGGCTGATTTTCCGACGGGGATGAGCAACATCAAGGGCGATGTGACGTTTGATGCCACGCGTCTATTTTTTGAAAACGTCACGGCCGAGTCGGGCGGGGGTACGTTGCACCTGGCAGGCAGCGTTAACTACGTCGATAGTCCGCTGCGATATGACATAACCATGCGGACGGATCAGGTGCGCATTCGCTATCCCGAGGGAATGAGCTGGCTGGCCGGCGGCTCACTGCGATTGGCTGGAACACCAACCTCCGGAGTCCTTTCGGGAAGGGTCACGATTGAACGGGTGACCTTGACGCAGGGCCTCGAAGTCGCGGGCGTGCTCGTCTCCTCGAAGGGGAGCATTTCCGGCCCATCCACGAGTTCAACTTTCTTGCGGAACTTGCAATTCGATATCGCGGCGCTTTCTGCCCCGGACGCGCGCATGGAATGGCCTGGCGCAGAGCTGGAAGCGGAAGCAAACCTTCGTGTACGGGGGACATGGGAGCATCCGATTCTCTTAGGGCACATCCACATTCTTTCCGGGGACTTGACGTTCCACGGGGACAGGTATCAGGTGACGCGCGGCGACATGAATTTCGCCAACCCGTTCCGGCTGGACCCCGTGTTGAACGTGGAGGCGACCACGACGATTCAGCAGTATGAAATCACGCTTAATTTTAATGGGCCCGCGAGCAAGCTGACGCTCTCGTACCGGTCTGACCCGCCCCTGCCCGCGAACGACATCATCACGCTGCTTGCGCTTGGCCAGACCAGTTCGGAGGCGAGCATCCGAGGCGGCGGAACCGGCACGCAACAAAGCGCCTCATCAGGAGCTTCGGCGATTCTTTCGGAGGCAGTGTCAAGCCAGTTGGGCGGGCGGCTTCAACGGCTATTTGGAATTACCCGCTTCCGGGTTGATCCGGGGCTCGCGGAAGTGGGCTCGACAGGCTCGTCCCAAAACGCCGCGGCGCGCGTCACGGTGGAGCAGCAGGTCGCCAGGAATTTGACAATCACTTACGTTTCGAACGTCGGATCCACACAGCAGCAGGTGATTCAGGTGGAATACAACCTGAGCCGCAATATGTCGATTGTCGCGCTGCGCGATTACAACGGCACCTTCGGCATCGACATCAAGATCAAGAAGCACTTTGAATAAAGTGGATGTACCGCGGCTGCCTCAGAGCTGAGGAGGATCGGGCTGCTGCGCGGCTTGTTGGGACTGGGATTGCTGTCCGCGCGCACCCTGCTGCCAGCGGCGCTGACCGTTGCCGAGGCGGGCATACTGGCCAATCTGCGGATTTTGCTCTCTCATCTCCTGCAAGGCTTCCTTCGCGGCTTTAGTGCCGGCTGTCCGGCTGGCTGCCTGGATTTCGTGAGCAATCTTGGGCGTCTCCGCGGCGACTTTCTGTCCGACCGGAGATCCGTAAAATTGTAGCAAGGTCTTGATGTCGTCATCGGTGTAATGCTTATCGTAAATGGGGACAAGCTGCTCGGTCATCTGGTCGACATCAAATTTCTTTTTATAGCTTTCGACGAAGGAATTCACGAAAGCCTGGCCCTTTTCATTATTGGGGACGGTCGCGAGAAGTCTTTCGCGATATTGCTCGCTCGAATTGTTTACGGCCTCTTGCACCTGATCGTGCGCGCCAATCAGCTCCATCAGCGAGCGAATATCCGCTTCCTTGACGGGATCAATGGGTTTTGCCTGCGCCGGACTTGCCTGGTCCTGCGCCGCCGGATCTTGTGGCGCGGCGCTCACGGGATTTTGCGAAGCGCCCTGGATGGCCAGGAAAAATGTTCCGACATAAATAACAACAAGGGCTAGAACGGCCTTCATGACTTCCTCCGCAGCGGAGAGTTCAAAACAGGTCCGCCACTTGTCAGATTGTAGGAAATGCGGAAGCCCGCGAAGGCATTTACGCGGTACAGGCGTGCTTCCCGTTCAACTGTCCCTTCGTTCAGGTGATGCGGTCGTGGCTGCGGTGCGTTTCTGCTACCATGCCGCGGCATGGCGGAGACATCCTTCACCACGGCGGCGCTACTCGCCGGCGCCTCGCACGCCGAAGTCCTCGAGCGCGAAGCAGGCCTGCATCGCAATCTAACGCCACGGCAACTCTCGATGATTGCCATCGGTGGAGCGATCGGAACCGGACTTTTCCTCGGCAGCGCAATCTCCGTGCAGCTTGCGGGACCCGGCGTGATTTTCAGTTTTTTGGCAGCCGCGGCGATTGCGCTCTGCTTGATGTGGGCTCTTGGCGAGATGACGGTGGCACATCCCGTAGCAGGTTCGTTTGGCGTGTATGCGGAAATGTACGTGCACCCGTGGGCCGGGTTTACCATGCGCTATTCGTACTGGCTGGCGCAGGTGATCGCCACGGGCAGCGAGGTGGTGGCTGCTTCGATTTATTGCAAGCATTGGTTTCCGAACGTGCCGTCGTGGCTGTGGATTGCAGGCTTTTCTGGCGCCCTCGTTTATGTGAACGCAAGGAGCGTCGCGAACTTCGGCGAGTTTGAGTATTGGTTCTCGATGATCAAGGTCCTGACAATCACTGCGTTCCTGATTCTCGGGGCTGCACTGTTATTGGGAATCGGATTTCCACGCATTGGGGCGGCAAACTATACCCAGCACGGAGGGTTTTTTCCACACGGATGGCAGGGAGTAGGCCTCGGCGTAGCGATGGCCATCTTCAGTTTTCTGGGAATCGAGATCGTGGCTGTAACTTCGGGCGAAGCAAAGGATCCGAGAACTGCGTTGCCGAAAGCTTTGCGATGGACGCTCGGACGGCTGGGACTATTTTATCTGGGAGGGCTTGCGGTCGTTGTAGGGATCGTCCCGTGGAACCAGGTTGGGCTGGGGGAAAGCCCGTTCGTGCGCGTATTCGAAACGGTCGGCATTCCGGCAGCGGCGGGAGTTATGAATTTTGTAGTGCTTACCGCAGCGCTCTCGAGCGTCAATTGCAATTTGTATTTGATGTCGCGGATGCTGTTCTCCTTGTCGCGCGGCGGCTACGCGCCAGCGGCAGTGGGGCGCTTGAGCAAGCGGGGCACACCGGTCGTCGCGCTGCTCGTGTCCAGTACGGGAATGTTCGCGGCGGCCTTTGTGGATCACTGGTTTCCCTCGAAAGCGTATGTGTACATGCTGGGGGCGGCGTTTTTGGGCGGCATTTTCGTCTGGCAAATGATTTTCGTGACGCACCTTGCGTTTCGCCACGGCACCGCGAAATGGGAAAGGCCGCCGCAGAGGTTTGCGCCGCGCGGGCCCTGGAGCTCGATTTTCGGTCTTATCGCCCTCACCGCTGTGCTTATTTCGACGTGGTGGGTGCCAGGTCTGCGGATTACGCTGAAGGCCGGTGTTCCCTGGCTTGCGCTCATTTCGCTGTGTTACCTTGTCTGGAGGAAGGCCCGATCTCCGAGGATTCCGGATGGAGCTCTGCAAAATGGATGAATTGCTGAAGTGGCGTGGCGAATTTCCGATTCTCGATCGTACGACTTACATGATCAGCAATTCGCTGGGGGCCATGCCGCGCGGCGTATTCCAGCAGGTGCGGGCTTACGCAGATTCGTGGGCCGAGCGCGGGGTGCGCGCATGGGAAGAAGGCTGGTGGGAGATGGCCGTCGGAGTAGGCGACAGGATCGCTCCCTTGATCGGCGCGGGGCCGGGGGAAATTTCCCTGCACCAAAACGTAACTCTGACTCAAGCAGTGATCGCCTCCTGTTTTGATTTTCACGGCCCGCGAAATAAAGTGGTGATGACCGACCTCGAGTTTCCTTCGATTCAGTATTTTTATCACGAGCAGCGGCGCAATGGCGCGCGCATCGAGCTTGTTCCGAGCAACGATCCCGTTCGGTTCGATCTCGACAAATTTCTTGCAGCCATCGACGAAACCACGTTGCTTGTGCCGATTTCGCAGGTGCTTTTCCGCAGCGCCTGCATCGTGGATGCGCGCGCGATTATTGAAAAGGCGCACCGCGTCGGGGCGCATGTCATCCTCGACCTTTACCAGGCTGCCGGGACGATCCCAATCGATGTCCGAAGTCTGGCGGCGGACTTCGCGGTTGGCGGCGTCCTCAAATGGCTTTGCGGCGGTCCAGGTGTGGCTTATCTCTACGTTCGGGATGATCACCGCGCTAAATTGCGCCCGGCAATCACGGGCTGGATTGCGCACCAGCGGCCCTTCGCGTTTGAAACGGGTGCCATCGACGCCCGCGAGGACTCCTTTCGCTATTTGAATGGCACACCGCCTATTCCCGCCCTCTACGCCTGCCAGCCTGGACTCGACATCCTAAACAAAGCGGGGATTGGGGCGATTCGTGAAAAATCCATGCGCATGACGGCGCGCCTCTTCGCGGCTGCGAAGGTGCGCGGCTGGCGCGTAAACACGCCCGAAAACCCCGCGGAACGGGCTGGAACGGTTTCCGTCGATTGCCCGCATGCGCCCGAAGTGTGCCGCGAACTGCTCGCCCGAGAGATTCTCGTGGATTACCGCCCGAAGGCCGGAGTGCGGCTTTCGCCGCATTTCTACAATCGCGAAGAGGAGTGCGACCTGGCGATCGCGCAAATCGCGGAGATCCTGGAAACGCGGGCGTGGGAAAAACACGCGGCTGCGGTCACTCACGCCTAACGGCCGGGAGAACACATTCGCGCACCGATTAGACATTGGGAGATGGCGAACACAAGATGAAATTATTCCGCGATAACGAGAGTGGCGAAAATCCGCGCGCTATTTCCAAAGAAGAAGAATTCGCCGGCCAGAGAGCCGAAATGGTCGAAAAGCAGTTACGCCGCCGCGGCATAACCGATGCCGGCGTGCTGGCGGCGATGGGAGCCGTGCGGCGTGAAGAATTTGTGCCGATAGAATTTCGTCATCGTGCGTACGAAGACGCGCCACTGCCCATTGGCGAAGGACAGACGATCTCCCAGCCATACATTGTTGCGTTGATGACTGCTGTGTTGCACCTTGTGGGCAAGGAGCGTGTTCTTGAGATCGGGACTGGCTGCGGATATCAAGCCGCGATCCTTTCGAAAATGGCGAAAATTGTTTTCACCATTGAATCGCGTTCAGAGCTCGCTTCCGCAGCTGCCGCGCGCCTCGAACGTTTAGGCTTTAACAGCGTGCACGTCCACTGCGGCGATGGCACGTTGGGGCTGCCGGAGTTTGCTCCGTTCGACGCTATCCTCGTCGCCGCGGCGGCACCGGCGGTGCCAGAGACGCTACGCGCACAGCTCGCGGAGGGCGGTCGGCTGATTTTGCCGATCGGCGACGCCGACAATCAGGAATTGCGTTACATCGAGCGGCAAGGCAATTCCTTCCTCACACGCTCTCTCGAGGGCTGCCGGTTTGTTCCTCTCATTGGCTACCACGGATGGAAGGAACCGCCGGCGCGATGACTGCCGAGGCCCCCGACCTGTCGATTGTAATTCCTTCCTACAACGAAGAATTGCGCCTGCCAGCGACTCTTGAGAGGATTGCAGCTTACCTCCCCAAGTTGGGTGCAGGAACAGAAATCCTAGTCGTTGATGACGGCTCGAAGGATCGTACTGCGGAAGTTGCGGAATCCTTTCGCAAAAAGTTTCCGAGCCTGCGGGTGATTTCCAACGGAACGAATCGCGGAAAAGGTTATAGCGTACGCCATGGGATGATCGAGGCGCGGGGCACCAACGTGCTGTTTACGGACGCGGACCTCTCTGCACCGATCGAAGAAGCCCCAAAACTTCTCGAAGCGCTTAAGACCTACGACGTAGCCATCGGCTCGCGCGCCATGGACCGCAGCCTCATCACCGTCCATGAATCTCGTTTCCGGGAATTCGCTGGGATCATTTTCAACACCATCGTGCGGGTGATCCTGCGATTGCCGTTTGTCGACACGCAGTGCGGCTTCAAAGCGTTCAGGCGGGAACGCTGCCAGATTCTTTTCCAGCAGCAGCGCATCGAGCGGTTCGGCTTCGATCCTGAATTGCTCTATCTTGCGCGGCATCACGGCTTGCACACGGTGGAAATTCCCGTTCGGTGGGGGCATTCGCATGCGACGAAAGTGAATATGCTCCGTGACAGTATTCAGATGTTTGCCGATGTATTCACGATTCGCTGGAATGCCATCGTCGGGCGCTATCCGCGGCCCGCGTAAGCGTCGCGATGGCGAACTTACTTTGCAATATAAAGTACTTGACAAGGCCCCGTTTTCCCTGCTAGCCTCCCTCCATGCTTGCCGCCGGTCCGCTCCGCCCAAAACACCGCGAGCCCATCCCCATCGACGCTCGGGCCGCCGATCATCTCCGCTACATTCGCGAAACCATGGAAAACGCCGCGGAGTTCACGGCCGTGCCCGGATGGGGCGGCGTGGCTATGGGTATTACGGCGCTCGCCGCTGCTTTTGTCGCCGCGCAGCAGTCCTCGCCCCGCGCCTGGCTTGTGGTTTGGCTGGTTGAGGCTTTTGTGGCCGTAGCGATCGCCGCCCCCGCCGCCGCTACCAAGGCCCACCGCGCAAATTCCGCTCTTTTCTCCGGCCCCGGCCGCAAATTCTTGTTGAGTTTTGCCCCGCCCATCATCGTTGGCGGCTTGCTGACGTTTGCTCTATACGCGGCGGGAGCGCTCACAGTGCTTCCTGGCGTTTGGCTGCTCCTCTATGGAACCGCCATTGTCACCGGAGGAGCGTTTTCCGTTCGCATTGTGCCGGTCATGGGTTTTTGCCTCATGAGTCTAGGGGCCGCGGCGCTTTTTGCTCCAGCGGCTTGGGGCGATGCTTTTATGGCCACGGGGTTTGGCGTGGTGCAAATCGGCTTCGGCGTCTGGATTGCCCGGCATCACGGAGGCTAAAAGAGAACGGCATGGCGAAGTCATCGGCAGCGCACAAAGAACGTATCGAACGCGCGCGCGAGCGTGACGCATCTCTGGCGGCCGTGCGGGGAACGGCGCGCGAAGCTGTTTCTCCAGACCTTGACCGGCTGATCCACGAGCGCATTCGGCTTGGCATTGTGAGCGCCTTGGCCGTGAACCGCTCTCTGACTTTCAACGAATTGAAAGCCCTTCTCAAAACCACCGACGGCAATCTCAGCGTGCACGCCAGGAAACTCGAGGAAGCGGATTATATCCTGTGCACGAAGTCCTTCGATGGGCGGCTTCCCAAAACGGAGTACCGGTTGACGGCAGCGGGCCGGCGAGCCTTGGAGCGTTATCTGAATCACATGGAAGCGCTGATTCGCGCGACGCGCGAAGGTTAGCAACGCAAAATTTTTTGGATACCTGCTTTGTATGGCAGAGTAGTTTATGTAACTTTTCCGGCGGCGGAGAAAGAAGTAAATACATGCAACCTCTTACCTTGCACCACCTGGCCACTTCGCGTCCTGAAACATCCTCCTGCTCCGGCCTGCACGTTGCCATCATTTCTGACGGCAATGGCCGCTGGGCCACTTCTCGCGGGCTTCCTCGCTCCGCAGGCCACCGCGCCGGCGCGGAATCCGCCCGACGCGTCATCGAGGCGGCGCCGCGTCTCGGCATTCAGACGCTGACTCTGTTCGCCCTCTCTTCCGCCAATTGGAAGCGCCCTGCCGCGGAGGTCCATGCCATCCTTCGCCTCCTCCACGAATATCTTCTTGTCGAAACATCGCATTGCGTCGAGGAGGGCGTGCGGCTTAGCGTCATTGGCCGCCGCGATC